>Ga0031668_1032120_pt1 | contig 21944 bp, 13 predicted proteins | sample DeeseametaMP0895_FD_75020 | JGI IMG/M metagenome (GOLD analysis project Ga0031668, IMG submission 75020) | Metatranscriptome of deep ocean microbial communities from South Indian Ocean - MP0895 (Metagenome Metatranscriptome) | ecosystem: Environmental > Aquatic > Marine > Oceanic ...
CTCCCCTGCGGGGTCAGCGATCAGGTCGAGGGTGTCCTCGGGCAACCCGAGCTCGTGACCGGTCATCGCGAGCAGCTCGGCGCGGCTGAGGGCATACCACTCCACCGCGGCTTCGTTCACCGCGAGTATCCGTAAGCTGCTCGGCTCGAAGATGACGGCGGGGTGCGGATGTTCTTCGAAGAGGATTTGTGGGAGAGCGTCGAGATTCACGATACGATCCCTCTCGTTTTTGGCGGTGGATGCGTAGCGCTCTGGATACAAAGGCGCTGGTTGGCGCCCACCGAGCCACGGTTTAATAGTGATTGAGTATTAAACTAACGAGAACGTTGTTTGCGTCAACTCATTTTAACCCGAGCACTGCAGCGATCCTGTCAGCACGGTGGGAGGGCGCGCGTATCTGTTCTTGGAGTAGGCGGTCCAGCCCTCAGTCCAGGGCGGCGCGCTGGGGGAGAAGGCGCCGGGGTGGTATCACACGCCGCAGAAGGAGTGGGAGCAGCTGTGGACGCGGCTCTCGGACGAGCGCGTGGCGATGACGAACAACCGAGCCGAGAGAAAGCTGCGTCCGCTGGTGATCGCTCGCAAGACCTCGTTTAGGACTGAGAGCGCGAGGGGACCGGTTTATCGAGCGCATTTACACGGTGGCTCAAACCCTCGCCGACCAGGGCCGCGACCTCCTCTCCTTTCTGCGTGACTCTCTCGCCACGCTCCACTCCCCACAGCCTCACCCAAAGCTCATCGCCCCTCGAGCCAAGGCTGAACGCTTACGCTCGGACGCGCAGCGCGAACATGAGGTCACCGCGAGCGAGGTCAGCAGGACCACGCCCCACGTGCGCGATCGCCAGCCTCGATCCAGTCATCACAACACCTCATCGTCGGAGATGATGGGAGCGCCACCCGTCACCCTGAGGATCAGCGAGGTCAGCCGAGGACCTGACCTCCTCGATGCCGCTACCAGCGTCATGCCCACGCACCCTCTACCCCAAGAACATTTCGAGGATTGAAACACTCCGCCCTCTCCTGGCATATCGCGAGGATAATCAACTTCGACGTTTTCGTCATATTTTCCAGCCGAAGTATTTTTCAAAAGCTGACTTCAGCAAAATCACTAAACAATTTAAAATCGACCAAATCGAGCACTGGGTGTTTTTTTATCATTTTCAATGGCTCGACTGTCAGGCTGGCACTTCCTACACTGACTGAAAACCTACCCTGACAACCCTTTTGGTGGGTGGAGTGGTCAAACTCAAGAATATCTCGAGTTCTTTTTCTTTTATGTCTTGGTCTTTTCCGCTTGACCTTCCCATCGTTGGAAGCCCCAGGTTCTGATCACCATGGGCAAGGAGCCCTGGTTTGATGCACCGGAGACGCCATGAAAGACGATGTACGCGGACAAGAAGAAGCCAAGCCCGGATTGTTCACAAACCATAAGGATTTGATTTTTACGATACCCCTCGAAGGGATGACATGCGCCTCGTGCGTGGGACGCGTCGAGCGTGCGCTCTTGAGCAACGAGGGCGTCAAGGAAGCGCGCGTGAACTTGGCCACAGAGACCGCGCGTATCGTCGCGACCTCCAACGTTCATCGGAGCGCGCTGATCGCCGCCATCGATGATGCAGGTTACAGGGCAGAACTTCCTACCATCACCCTCAAGATCGAAGGAATGACATGTGCCTCGTGCGTGGGGCGAGTGGAGAACGCGCTCGAGCGCGTCGACGGCGTGCAAAGAGCCTCGGTTAACCTCGCGACAACGCGCGCCACGATCACGGGGCTGGCGGCGATGGATACCCTGCTCGAAGCCGTGCGTCAGGCAGGATACGATACCCACGAAGAGAACACCGAGCTCAGCTCGCAGGATCGCGAGGAGAAACGCGATGAAGAAGCACTCCTCTCGAGGAGACGCGTCGCGCTCTCTGCGTTGCTGACGCTCCCGATTTTCGTGCTTGAGATGGGGAGTCACCTCATCCCAGGATTTCACGCGCTTATCGCCGATACGATAGGAGTCCAGACGAACTGGATACTGCAATTTATCCTCGTGAGTGTGTTGCTTCTTGGCCCCGGACGCTCCTTCTTCATGAAGGGATTCCCCGCGTTGTTACGAGGCGCACCCGACATGAACAGCCTCGTCGCGGTAGGCTCGACTGCGGCCTACCTGTTCTCGATCGTCGCCACATTTGCATCCTCGGTGCTCCCGACAGGGACCGTGCATGTTTATTACGAAGCAGTGGCCGTGATCGTGACGCTGATTTTGGTGGGGAGGTTGCTCGAAGCCCGCGCGAAGGGGCGTACCTCAGAAGCGATCACTCGCCTGGTTCGCTTGCAGCCAAAAACCGCGAGGGTAAAGCGTGAATGGCAATGGAAGGAGGTCCCGATCACGGCGCTCGAACGAGGTGATTTGATCAATGTGCGCCCTGGTGAGCGGATACCGACGGATGGCGATGTCACGGAGGGGAAGAGCTATGTCGATGAGTCCATGATCACGGGCGAGCCGATCGCTGTTCTCAAGGAAGTCGACGATAAAGTCGTGGGTGGGACGATTAACCAAACGGGCGCGCTCACGCTGCGTGCGAGCGCGATCGGTTCACAGACAGTTCTGGCTCGCATCATCAAGCTCGTCGAGGACGCTCAAGGGTCCAAGCTGCCTATCCAAGAGCTGGTCAACAAGGTGACGATGTGGTTCGTGCCCTCGATCATGCTCATCGCGCTCATCACGTTTGTGCTCTGGTTGCTGTTTGGTCCGAGCCCATCCTTGACCTTCGCGCTGGTCAACGCGGTCGCGGTCCTGATCGTCGCGTGCCCTTGTGCCATGGGACTCGCGACGCCGACTTCGATCATGGTAGGGACTGGAAAAGGCGCAGAACTCGGCGTGCTCTTTCGAAGAGGGGACGCGCTGCAAACACTCCGTGACGTGCGCGTCGTGGCCTTTGACAAGACGGGGACACTGACCGAGGGGGAGCCTCGGTTGACGGACCTCGAGCTTTCTGGCGAACGATCCAGGCGGGAGATTTTGCATGCAGCCGCTCAGATCGAAACGAGGTCCGAACATCCCATCGCCAGAGCGATCGTGGCAGCGGCGATCGAGGATGACATAAACCTCGAGGAGGTCCTGGATTTCGAGAGCTTGACAGGTTTGGGAGCCAGAGGACAGGTGAAGGGAGAGATGGTGCATGTAGGCTCGAGTCGCTACATGGAATCTCTCGGATTGGCTCCAGAGATTTTTGCCGAGACCTCCACCCAACTTGCTAGCGAAGGAAAGTCCCCGATTTACATCGCCATCGAAGACGAACTCGTGGCGATCGCGGCCGTGGCTGATCCAATAAAGGAGTCTACGCCCTCGGCGATCGAGGCGTTGCATGCCATGGGGCTCGAGGTCGCGATGATCACAGGGGACCACGAAACGACCGCACACGCGATCGCCTCGAGCCTTGGCATCGATCGCGTCGTGGCGAACGTGCTCCCGGAGGGCAAGGTCGCCGCGATCCAGGAGCTTCGCGAGGCTTATGGCCAGGTCGCCTTTGTGGGAGATGGCATCAATGACGCGCCAGCGCTGGCCGAAGCAGACGTGGGGATGGCGATCGGTACGGGCACAGATATCGCGATCGAGGCGGCGGATGTCGTCCTCGTCCGGGGATCTGTCGACGTGGTCTCCGACGCCATCGCGCTCTCTCAGGCGACCATCCGCAACATTCGCCAAAACCTCTTCTGGGCGTTCGCCTACAACGCCGCGCTCGTCCCCGTCGCGGCCGGTGCGCTCTACCCGTGGAAGGGAGTGTTGCTCTCCCCCATGTTCGCCGCTGGCGCGATGGCGCTCTCATCTGTCTTTGTTTTGGGGAACGCGCTGCGATTGCGTGGGTTTCGACCACGCAGGTGACGCCCCCCTTCTCCCAGAGGCGCGCGTGGTGCGCGCCTCGAATCACTGAAGTATCCCGAAAAGGAGTGGATATGAAAAAGGTGCAATCGTTGAGCCTTCACATCGAAAACATGACCTGCGGAGGATGCGTACGTGGTGTCACGAGCGCCATCCAAAAACTCGACGCTGACGCCAGCGTCGATGCATCACCACCGACCCGAAGCGCGACCATCACGACGCGCGCGACAACAGAAGAAGTGCTGAACGCGCTCGCTGAGGCGGGGTTCCTGGCACAGGTGTCAACACCACGAGAGTAAGAACATTCACCCATTTCAAAAGAGCGGTGTCTTTTATGAAGACAACGCTCTTTTGTCGTTCCGCAACGCGAACACCGCATCCACAAGCCAAAAATCATCACCTTACAGCGGGGGCTTGAAAAACCAACGGAGACACTGCCCTTCAGAACAAGTGTTTACCTCTTGTGTTTGTTGTTTTGACGAATCGCTGGAGAGCAGCGCAGCGTGTTATTTTTGGGCCTTGTATTCTGAGTCCCCGGAAATGAAGCCAGCAAGAAGACGTGTGGTGCGAGAGGAGTGAGAAGGTGTGAGAATGGAGGAGGATACAGGCCCCCTATCTACTGTCCGGGGCCTGATTCTCCTCCATTCGAGACAACTTCGAGCCCTCGAGCATGACAACCACGCTGGAGACAGAACATGAGCACTGAATTACCCGACGAGATCAAGCGATGGACGGCAAAGCGCCGCACTGTCCTGGTCCTCGAGATCCTGCGCGGAGAAACCACGGTCAATGAGGCTGCGCGCAAGCATGACCTCAAACCTTCGGATATCGAGCACTGGAAGGAGACCTTCCTGGCCGCCGGAGAGAACGGTCTCAAGAGCAGGCCCAAGGAGGAGCTCGAGCGCAAGGACGCCGAGATCAAGAAGCTCAAACAGAAGGTGGGCGAGCTGGTCATGGACATCGACATCCTCAAGGACGTGCAGGAGCGAGCCAAAGCCGACCCTTTTACCTCAGGATGGAACTTGGACGATTGAAACAGCTCCATCCTGACCTCTCCGAGCGCCGCTTGTGCAAACTGCTCGGCATCAATCGCTCCACGGTCTGGAGAAAGAAGACCGACAAGACGGCAAAGGTCATCGATCTGGCAAAAGCCAAGCGCGAGAAGGAGCTGACGGCCAGGATTCACGCGCTGGTCAAGACACACCCAAGCTGGGGGTACCGCAGGATCTGGGCTTGGCTCAGGCACCGCGACAAGCTGCTCATCAACAACAAGCGTGTGCGTCGCATCATGCGTGAGAACAACTGGCAGGCGCGCAAGATCATCCGCACACCGAGGCCGCGTGTGCAAGAGAGGAAGTCGGTATCCAGTCAACCAAACGAGCGTTGGGCTATCGATGCGACGAGTTTGTGGAGCGAGGAGGACGGCTGGATCGGTGTGATGGCGGTTATAGACTGCTGCACGCGGGAGATCGTGGGCTTCGACATCGCCAAGCGAGGACGGGCGGTCGAGGCAGAGAGAGCGCTGGAGCAAGGATGTCTGGAGCAGTTCGGGCTGGTGTACCCCAAGGGAGAGACGAGGCCGATGCTGCGTAGTGATAATGGGAAGGTGTTCACCTCCAAGAGGTTCGTGGCGAGGTGCAAGCAGTATGGCCTCGAGCAAGAATTCACGACGCCGTACAGCCCGCAGCAGAATGGGATGATCGAGCGCTTCTTCCGGTCACTCAAGGAAGAGTGCGTCTGGCTCTACAACTTCAAGACCTTCAAGGAGGCAAAGGAGACCATCAGCACCTGGATCGACTTCTACAACAACCAGCGCCCTCATCAGGCGCTCGGTTATCTATCACCCGCTGAGCGACGCGCTCAGTATCAACTAAACGTGGCTTGATCTTCGGGGCGCACTACAGCTCCACGAAGCGGGCATCGGCAAGACCAGTTCATAAAGCGCTCCCACAAAAGCGCGTTTGGGATGACCCCAAACGCGCTTTTGCTTTGGTTCGCGATCCAGGAGCGAGTCATCCGTCTTGTTCGAGAGAGCGGAGGAAATCGACGACCTTCCAGATCTCTTCTTCCTCGAGAGTCTCTTTGTAGGCTGGCATGGAGGAGTCATCCCCCCCCTCTGAAATCCGCCAGAGGAGATAGTCATCGCGCATGCTCGCGACGCCCGACACCGTGAAATTCGTAGGAGCCGGGTCGTGCCCTTGGCTCACTGGACCATCACCGGCTCCCCCCTCACCATGGCAACTCGAGCAGTGTTGGAGCCACAACGTGCGCCCCTCTTTGTGTTGCGACAGGTTCGGGTTCGCCTTCCCTTTGTAAGGATGTGGGATGTCATCCTGATCATCATGGGAATGACCGTGATTATCCGTCGAGCCATCATGCGCGTGGTGGTTTGGCTCGCCGTGTCCCCTTCCCTCACCACACCCGAAGAACGTGGCGAGAGGGAGAACAAGGAGTATGAAAAGTTGTCGAAAACACATGGGCAAAATCCTTGTCTGGACTTGTCGAAGTAAGTTTCTCGAACATCGTCGAGAACATAGGAGTGGTTCGTAAGGCGGCGAAGGCAATATACATACCAACTGCCAGCCCACCCGATCTCACGGAATGATCATCCTACTGAGAAGAGGTTGCTGTAGACTATTCCCCATGCATGGCGTGAATATTCTACTACGCCCTCTCCCCTACTGGAGTATCTACAGACTCTACCTCCGACCTCTTCTTGACACCAAACTTGAAGGCCGCCAACCCACTGGTGGTCGATGCCGCGTCATTGGATTCTAACTCGTCGATGATAGGGCACGCTGGCTCATGATCGCCATGGCATGATTCGACGAGCTCCTCAAGAGTTTGCACGAGTTCCTCGAGGCTACGGATCTTGGCTTTGAGCTGTGTGATGTGATGTTGAGCGATGCGCTTGACGTCCACGCTCTTTCGCGACCTGTCTCTCCACAGATCGAGCAACCCCTGGATCTCTTCGACAGAGAAGCCCAGGTTCCTGGAGCGGTTGATAAAGCTCAACCGCTCCACGTCCGCCCCCGTGTACTCCCGGTAGTTTGACTCCGAGCGCGCCGCGGGCGGAATGAGGCCGATCTTCTCGTAGTAGCGGATCATCTTCGCGGAAATGCCCGAGCGGCGTGCGGCCTGGCCGATGTTCATTGCTTCTCCTCCTTTCCTCGCGCCTCGGGAGCGCGGACCTCGATCTCGGTCATCATCCCCGAGTCGGCGTGCTCCAGGATGTGGCAATGCATCATCCACATCCCCCAATCCAGCGGGACCATACCGATATCGATCGTCTCCCTCGGATGGAGCAAGACCGTATCGCGAAAGTGGGGTTCGTTTACAGGTTTTCCATCGCGCGCGATCACCTTGAAGAACTGACCGTGGAGATGCATCGGATGAAGCCTCCCGGAGTTATTTTTGAATCGCACTCGCACCCATTGCCCTCCTTCGAAGACAGCGACATCATGTTCTCCCCATGGCTTCTCATTGATTGTCCATTGAATCCCATGAGGTCCTCCTCGCCTGGCATTCAGGCGATACTCCTTGTCTACCGGTTGCTCGATCGCTTCGATCCAACGCGGCACATTCGGGTTAGAGGGCGGCTCGAAACCTGGCGTTTTCACGACCTCACCGCCCACACGAATCGTCGCGAGCGTGATGGTTCTTCGCGTGAAACGATCTGTGATGGGGTAACCCCCTTCCACCATGTCTGCGGGGATGGTCAAATCGAGGTCGATGCGGTTCCCTGGCGCCAACTCGAACCCATTCAAGTCCAGAGGTCGTGCAGTATACATGCCATCGATGGCGATCACCCTTGGCTTCAATGCGCCAAAGTCAGGCCGGTAAACGCGACCATTCGAGGTGTTCACGAGCCTCAGCCGAATTCTCTCGCCAGGTCTGGCGTGGAGCTCCAACGCGGCGTCACCGTTTACTGTGATTCTTTGACCCCATCGCCCGTCGTGGGCGAGGTCGTGACGCGTCACGAACCGAGGGTCGATTTGACCGTCCGCTCCAAGTCGCCAGTCATCGAGCACCCACACCTGCTCCTTATGGTAGGGATGTGCCTCGGTGTCCTCGACGACGAGGACACCGTAGAGCCCTCGCTCGACCTGTTCTGCGCCGCGAACATGAGGATGGAACCAGAACGTGCCCGCGTCCTTGGGGACGAAACGATAGGTAAAAGTCCCCCCTGGAGGTATGGGGTCTTGCGTGACCCCAGGGACGCCATCCATGGCGTTGGGGACCCTGACGCCGTGCCAGTGAATCGTGGTGGGTTGCGGCAAGTCGTTCCGAAAGTTCACGAGGACTTCCTCGCCCAACTTGACCTTCAGAACAGGCCCCGGAACGGTCCCATTGTAAGCCCAGACATCGAGCACCTGACCATCGAACTGCTGCACACGCGTCGGCGCGGCGCGCAGGTCGAGCTCGCGGGTCGATGTGATCTCGGGAGCGTCGCTGGGATAGGCTCTCGAGAGTTCATCGGCGAGTCGCGCCCTCGGTGAGGGCGTGGTCTCGACCTCGGGTGCGTGCGCTACCTTTGCGGTCGAGCTCCTGGGCTCGCGCGGTGATGGCTCGCAGCCGAGTGATGCGAGGTTCGCGCACAGGATCACGATCATGACGGTGGGTACTGTCGCATGACGCATAAACTTCTCTTTCAATGTTGATGGGAGCCATGATCGTGAGCGTCCGGCGAAGAAGAGGACGGCTCGTGTTCATGGCCGTGGTCGTGATCGTGCCCCTGAGTGTGTGGAGGGGGATCTCCTGCGACACCGATCCCGTAGCGAAAGGCCAACTCGGCTCCTCTGTCGGCGCCCAGAGTCATCACTGAGACCAGGATCAACGACGCCGTGGTCAACCCGATACGCCACGTCTTATCTGGGCCTCGCCGCCACCAACCGAGCGCTGCGATGAGGATAGATAGGGTCGTCGCGACCAGCATGAAGTCGCGGTGCACGTGGATGAGATCGTGTCCAGGGCTGTCGTGTCCCATGCGGTCAGTGACCCAAAAGCCCACCGCGGTCGCGATGACCGCAGAGATCGCTCCCGACACATGAAGCCATCGCCCGAATTGCCAGACGCGTTCGTTTTCATGGAACGTCGCGAGGGCCCACGCGATCGCTGCGGTCACCCAAAACACAATGGGAAAGTGAACGACAAGAGGGTGGAGGTTGGGTGCGTGCGTCAGCCCGGGGAAGATACTCTCCATCGCGGCTCCTTCAGGTTAGAGGTGATACGTGTTGTGTGGGTGGTGTCGCGCTAAAGAAACGCGAAGCGCACACCAGCCACGATGAATCCTTGTCGAACAGGATCACCTGCGGCCTCGGCTCGCTCCGCGGATTCGAATGTCCTGGCTTGAAAGCGAGCGCCGAGGTAGGGCGCGAACTGACGCGCGATTTCATACCTGAGGCGAAGGCCCGCGTTGACATTGGATAAACCCGCGCCCACGTTCTGCGCGGGGATGTCCTGAAACGAGAAGGAGAGCTCCGTTCGAGGTTGCAACACGAGGCGTTGAGTGATCCTCAGATCGTACTCGAGCTCGGCGATGGCCGAGAAGTCGAGCTGTCGAGACATGTACATCGCGGCGCTGACCTCGAACTTTCCTGGCGCGACCCCCTGGATAGAGGCAACGGCAGACCACAGATCGTTGTAGCCCTCGTTCACGCCCCAATTATTGCGGTATGAGACGCCGACTTGCCCGCTCCAGAAGGGCGCGAACAGGCGAGAGTAGAGGATGTCGGTTTCGCTCTCGACGAAGGTCTCCGGGTCGAGCCCCGCTTCGAGCTCGGGGTCGATCTGGAGGCGGTTGATGTCCCCACCAGCCCAGAACATCGCTTCCATACCGAAGACATCGCGTTCACGCTGACTGTCGAGGCGATATTCGAACTGATCCGCGAGCCAGAAGAACTTCACCTTGTCGTCGTGGATCGCTTCTGGAAATGACGACGGTGGTGGCTTGGCGGCGCGCTGGAGTGTCTCCTCGAGCGTCATACCCTCCGGGAGCGCAGGTGTGGTTTCCTCAGACGCTTTGCTCGCGTCCTCTGCGCGCCCTTCCCCTTCAGCGGTTTCGTGGGCGTGGTGTTCGGCGTGAGCTGCGCCATCCTGCGCTTTCGCCGCGCCTGATGTGATGGTCAGCGAGCACACCGTGAGTGAGGCGAGGAGGAGTTTCATGCGCGCGTTATCGTGTGGCATCTTTGGCCTCCCCTTCGAGCGAACGAACCACCGCGACGGTGCGGAACATCCCAGCCTCCATGTGGTAGAGGAGGTGGCAGTGGAACGCCCACTGCCCGGGCGCGTCGACCGTGATATCGACCGTGAGCAGCTCCGCAGGTTGGACGCTCACGGTGTGTTTCCGAGGGTTTTTCGAGTAATCCCCACCCGTGTAGAGATCCATCCATATGCCGTGAAGGTGGATCGGGTGCGTCATCATGGTGTCGTTGTAGAAGTTGATGCGAAGGCGCTCTCCATAGACAAAGCGCAGCATGTCACTCTCGGACCACTTGAGACCGTCAAAGCCCCAGACGTATCGCTGCATGTTGCCCGTCAGGTGGAGGTCGATTTCGCGCGTTGGCGGTCTCCGATCGGGTGGCGGTTTTAACGCCTGGAGCTGTCCATACGTCAGCACGCGCCAGCCATCTCCTCCGAGTCCGACGCCAGGATCATCGAGCTGGCGATAGGCGTTCTCGACCATCGAGATGCTCGCTGGTCCGTGCCCCTTGTCGCCATGTGGGATCGCGTCCGGGAGACCCTGCACGGGCAACTCCCCTGCGTCATGTCGGGGCATGTCCTCGTGCCCTGTCGCGTGGTTCATCTCCATGCCGTGAGAGCCTTGGCCACCTCCGTCCATCTGATGCATCATGCCCATGTCGGCCATGCCCAGCATGGGGCGTGGTCGCCGCGATGGGACCGCGGCGCGCATCCCTTCGCGAGGCGCGAGCGTGGCCCTGGCGAAGCCGCTGCGATCCATCGTCTCGGCGAAAAATGTGTAGGCTTTGTCACGAGGCAGCTCCACGATCACGTCATAAGTCTCGGCGACCGCGATCCTCAACTCGTCAGTCTCGACGGGGACGATGTCTTGACCGTCGGCTTGAACCACGGTCATCGGGAGACCAGGAATGCGCACGTCGAAGTAGGTCATGGCTGACGCATTCGTGAGCCGGAGCCGGACGCGCTGGCCCGGTTTGGCGAGGAACGTCGGGTTCTCGTGAGCCGCGTGGCCGTTGATCAAATACGAGTAAGTCGCGCCGGTCACGTCGAGCAGGTCGGTAGGATCCATACGCATCCTGTTCCACTTCCAACGCTTGGCGATGACCTGGCCCAACCTCTTGTTCGTGTTTCGAGCTTGCTTGGCGAGGTTCGCGAGCACAGGACGCTGGAAGTTGTAGTAACCCTCGATCTTCTTGAGCTTCGCGAAGATCTTCTCGGGGTCTTCGACCGTCCAGTCCGAGAGCACGATGGAGTGTTCGATGTCGTATTCGACAGGGTCCTTCGCGGCGGGCTCGACGATCAATTGGCCGTAATGCCCGAGCTGTTCCTGAAAGCCCGAGTGGCTGTGGTACCAATACGTGCCGCTCTGTCTGAGCTTGAATGTGTAGGCAAAGGTCTCTCCAGGCGCGATCCCTGCGTAACTGATCCCCGGGACACCATCCATGTTGAATGGCAAGAGGATGCCATGCCAGTGGATAGATGTAGACTCATCGAGGTGGTTGTGTACGCGAATATGCGCCGTCTTTCCTTCCTTCATACGGATCACCGGGCCAGGGAAGGCGCCGTTGTATGTGATCACCTCTCCTCTCCGTCCACCGACCTCGCGCCATTCTCGGCGGATATGAAGGTCGATTCCTCCTGGCGCGGTGGCATCCAGCGCTGTCCCGGTGGTGTCTCGTCTCTCTCTGGACCACGCCAACCCGGGAAAGATCCCCAACACTCCGGTCGCGATGCTTCCCTGAAGGAATCTGCGTCGTGTCCATGTCGAACCTGGGGGCTTCTTGCTCATCTCATGTCCTGTCCGTTAAAAAAGCGTTTGCCTGCCTCCGCGTTCTGTGAAGGCTTTTGCAACGACCGCGTTCCGCGCGGTGACAGGATAGAGAGCACATCCCATGCCATGCTCTTTCGCGCACCAAAACCCCATGAACAGGGCGTGTGAGCACCTGTGTTTCAGGATAATCTTCACCACATGACTCGCCCCGAGGACTATTCTTCATGTGCGCAGATGCGGCATCCCGCTGCCCTGGAGCTGCGCTCTAAAGGCTCGAACCCCTCAATCGGAGCGCGTTTCCGATCACCGAGACCGAGCTCAAGCTCATCGCGGCAGCGGCGAACATCGGTGAAAGCAAGATGCCAAAGAATGGATAGAGGACGCCCGCGGCGATGGGCACGCCAGCGGTGTTGTAGGCGAAGGCGAAGAAGAGGTTCTGGCGGATGTTGGCCATGGTTTGCCGCGAGAGTTTTCGGGCGCGTACGATGCCGCGCAGGTCACCCTTGACGAGCGTGACGCCCGCGCTCTCCATGGCGACATCCGTGCCCGTACCCATCGCGATCCCGACGTCCGCGCGCGCCAGCGCGGGCGCGTCGTTGATCCCGTCACCCGCCATCGCGACGACCCGACCTTCGGCCTGAAGCGACGCGACCTTGGCTGCCTTTTCATCTGGCAAGACACCTGCGATGACCTCGTCGATGCCAAGCTTTTCAGCGACGGCTCGTGCAGTGGTCTCGCTATCGCCAGTGAGCATCACCACATGCAGGCCCTCTTCGTGGAGCGAGGCGATCGCCTCGGGGGTGCTCTCCTTGATCGGGTCAGCCACGCCGATGATACCAGCGAGCTTGTTGTCGCTGGCCACGAACATCACGGTTTGCCCCTCACCCCGGAGCGCCTCGGCGCGATCTTGCAGCGGGCTCGGATCGACCCCGACCTCGGCCATCATCGCGAGGTTGCCCAGCGCCACCTCGTGCCCATCGACCACGCCGCGCACGCCCTTGCCTGTCACCGACATGAAATCACTGGCCTTCGAAAGCTCGTGTCCTCGCGCCTCGGCGCCGCGGACGATGGCTTCCGCGAGCGGATGCTCGCTCCCGCGCTCCAACGCCGCCGCGCGACGCAACAGGTCAGCTTCGTCTACGCCTTCTGCGGGTTCGACGGCGACCAGTGCGGGCCTCCCCTCGGTGAGGGTTCCTGTCTTATCCACGACCAGAGTATCCACATCGCGCAGCACCTCGATCGCCTCGGCGTTTCTAAAGAGCACGCCCACAGACGCGCCCTTACCCGTTGCCACCATGATCGACATCGGCGTAGCCAGCCCGAGGGCACACGGACAGGCGATGATGAGCACGGCCACAGCGTTGATGAGGGCGTAAGCCATCGGAGGTTCCGGGCCAAAGATCGCCCACACGATAAAGGTGACGATAGCCGCGATGATCACGGATGGGACAAAGTAAGAGGAGACGACGTCGGCGAGCTTCTGGATCGGCGCGCGGCTTCGCTGCGCTTCGGAGACCATGGTCACGATACGCGAGAGCAACGTATCGGAGCCGACCTTTTCGGCACGCATCACGAGGCCACCTGTACCGTTCACTGTCGCGCCGATCACCTTATCCCCGGCACGCTTCTCCACAGGGATCGGCTCGCCGGTCACCATCGACTCATCGATATGGCTCGTCCCCTCGAGCACCTCGCCATCGACGGGAACCTTCTCTCCAGGACGGACCCGCAAGCGGTCGCCTTCGCGAACCTGCTCGAGCGGGATATCCTCTTCGCTGCCATCGTCGCGAATATGGCGGGCCGTCTTCGCCGTCATCCCGAGTAACTTCTTGATGGCTGCGCTGGTCTGACTGCGAGCCTTGAGCTCGAGCACCTGGCCAAGAAGGATCAAGGTCACGATGACCCCGGCCGCCTCGAAGTATACGGCGACCTCGCCGCCATGACCCCGAAATGATTCAGGAAAGATGCTCGGGAAGAGCGTGGCGATGAGGCTGTAAATGTAGGCGACGCTCACGCCGAGTCCGATCAGTGTGAACATGTTCAAGCTCAGGTTCTTCACCGAGCGCGCCGCGCGCACATAGAAAGGCCACGCCGACCACAAACAGACAGGCGTGGCGAGCGCGAGCTCGATGTACGCCCGTGTCTGGCCTGGCAAGAAGCTCGAGATCGGCCTGCTCGGGAGCATATCGAGCATGACGATGGACACGAGCGGTACGGAGAGTGCCGCGGCGAACCAGAAGCGACGCGTCATATCACGCAGCTCTGGGTTATCCTCGTGCTCATCGAGCGTGATCGCCCGCGGCTCCAACGCCATCCCGCAGATCGGACACTCGCCCGGCTCGTCTCGCACGATCTCGGGGTGCATAGGACAGGTCCACTCCGTCCGGGTGACTGGTGCAGGCGCTACCTTTGCCTCGAGCGCCATCCCACATTTGGGGCAATCGCCCGGACCAACCTGTTCGATCTCGGGGTGCATGGGACAGGTGAAGATGGCATCTGCTGGCCCATCGACCTCAGACCCTCCCCGGTGCTCGTGTGAATGTTCGTGGTGCTCGTGGTTCATGGTGTCCTCGTTGGCCATTGCGAATCGACTCGAGTATCCAAACACGCAGGGTTGGACCCTGACCGCGAGCTCGTCTCACACACGTCCAACGCGTACACGTTTCATTCAGGTCGTGAGCGGGGGCGTGGCACGAGCTCGTGGGGTACGCTGCGCTCCGTGGTTCGAGAGCACATCCCGTGCCACTCTCCCCTCGAACACATCACCCGCTCGCGATCACACCCCAGGAGCGCACAGCCACCGGACCGTTCAGGATAATCTTCATCGCGTCATGAACATCGAAGACAATTCTTCACTCACCACAACCCTCCTCGGTCGCTCACTCACTCTGCGTCCTGGCTCAGGGTGGCGAAGCGATGGAGCAACTCCTCGCGCGAGCAGTAGAGCACGGGGACGACAAACAGCGTGATCAGCTCCACGGCCATCCCGCCAATCGATGGGATCGCCATCGGAATCATCACGTCCGAGCCCCTCCCGGTCGAGGTGATCACGGGGAGCAACGCCAGCAAGGTCGTCGCGGTTGTCATCAGGCAGGGGCGCACGCGGCGTTTTCCTGCCTCGAGGACCGCTGCGCGAATCTCTGCGATGGTCTCGGGCTTGTCCCTGGCGAAGCGTTGGTCCAGATAGGTGGCCATCACCACGCCATCGTCGGTGGCGATTCCCACCAACGCGATCGTTCCGACCCAGACGGCCACCGAGAGGTTGGTGGGTCTGATCTGGAAGACCTCGCGCATCGCATGACCCGCGACCGAGAAGTCCATAAACCATGGCTGTTGATAGAACCACATCAGGACAAAACCACCCGAGACGGCGACCGCGACGCCTGTGTAGATGATCGCCGTCGTGCTGATCTTGCCAAACTGGAGGTGGAGCACGAGGAAGATGAGTAACAGCGCGAGCGGCACGAGCACGGCCAGCCGATCCGCGCTGCGGACCTGGTTTTTGTAGTTGCCCGCGAAGTCGTATTTGACCCCCGCCGGTAGCTCGAGCTCGTCAGCTTTGCGCTTCGCCTCGATGATCTGGCGGACCTCCTCGACGACCTCGAGCTCGGCCTTGTCGGAGTAATGATCGAAGATCACGTAGCTCGTCAGGAAGGTGTCCTCGCTCTTGATCGCTTGAGGGCCCTTGACGTAAGCGAGCTCGGTGAGCTGCTCGAGGGGGATCGAACGGCCTGATTTGGTGGGGACGAGCAGACGCCCGAGCGCTTCGATATCTTGCCTGGAGTCGCGTTGATAACGAACGCGCACATCATAACGCTCGCGACCGTCGAGGAGCGTGGTCAAAGGCATCCCGGAGAGCGCGATCTGGAGCGTGCGTTGCACGTCCTCGACGCTCAGGCCATGGCGCGCGAGCTCCTCTCGCAACATCCTGATTTCGAGGTAGGGCTTACCGACGACGCGCTCGGCAAAGACCGTCTCGGAGCGCACCGATGGGATCTCGCGCAAGACCTCTTCGAGTTGCTTGCCAGCCTTCTCCAGGCTCTCGAGGTCTGGTCCCTGGAGCTTGACGCCCATCGGCGCCCTCATCCCCGATTGCAACATCACGATGCGCGTCTGAATAGGCATCAACTTTGGCGCGCTGGTCAGGCCAGGTTGATCTGCTACCGCCTGGATCTCCTTCCAGATGTCATCCGTCGAGCGGATATGGTCGCGCCACTGACGCACGCGCGTTCCATCGGGTTCCGTGCGGTATTCGGGCTTGTAGGTGACGACCGTCTCGAACATCGATACGGGCGCAGGATCGAGCGCGCTGTCCGCGCGCCCGAGCTTTCCGACCGCGACCTCGACCTCCGGGATCTGCATGATCGCCGCGTCCATCAGCTTGAGCTGATCGATTGATTGCCCGAGCGAGGCGTGAGGCATCACCGTGGGCATGTAGAGAAACTGACCCTCGTCGAAGGGGGGCATAAACTCCTGGCCAATCCCTGGGAAGGCATCCGCGATCTTTGCCACCGGTGCGCTCTGGCGCACGTTTTGAGGGAGCCACCCGAGCACCGAGTCAAAGCCCAACCAGGTCATCGATCCTGCCAGGATCAACGCGGTCGGCAGCGTCAAAAAGGCCAGCTTGTGCCCGAGCATCCACTTCAAGAGCGGCGCATACACCTGGATAAACGCCCAGAACAACACCAGCAGCCCGAGCGAGACGCCCGCGACGAGCCCGAAGTTCTCGCTCCACGGCGCGCCCACGCCAAAGGGCATCCACGCATCCGTCAGCAACACCAGCACGCCCGCCACCACCAGCCCGTTCTCGAGCCAGGGGACAAAGCGCACGAAGCGCTCGGGCAACACGCTCTGAGAAATGCGCGTCGCGCCGACGATCATCACCAGCGCGCCCATCCACCACGATCCCCACACCAGAAGCGCGGCGCCGATCCCCACGAGCACGATGTCTCGTCGGTGCGTGGTCTTCTTTAGCGCCGCGAGCAACCTGCCGCCCGGTGTCGCCGCGTTCGCCTGTTTGACGCGAGGTCGCAAGATCCAGCTCGCGAACGTTGGCAGAAAGAGCAGCGAGAGCCCCAGCGCGGTCAGCAGCGCGAAGGTTTTGGTGTATGCCAGCGGGTGAAAGAGCTTCCCTTCCGAGGCGGTCAGGCCGAACACCGGGAGGAACGAGAACACCGTCGTCAGCACGCTCGTGGCCACCGCTGGGGCGACCTCGGCGGCGCCCTGTTTTAGCGCCGTCAGGTGTTCGCCAGGGTCGGCCTCGTCGAAGCGCTCGAGCATGTTCTCTGTCAGCACGATCCCCATATCGACCATCGTGCCGATGGCGATGGCGATGCCCGCGAGGCTCATCACGTTGGCGGTGACGCCGGTCAGCTTCATCAGCCCGAAGGTCGCCAGCACAGAGAGCGGCAAGACCGAGGAGATCACCAGCGAGCTGCGCAGGTTCCCGAGCAACACCAGGACGACCACGATCGTGATCAAGATCTGCTGTATCAACGCATCGGACAACGTGCCGAGCGTCTCCTCGACGACTTGCGAGCGATCGTAGAACGGGACGATGGTGACCTGTGATTTTTGACCGTTTTCGAGCGTGCGCACAGGCAAACTCGGCGCGAGTTTGTCGATCTTTTGCTCGAGTGATTCGATCACCTCGACGGGGTTCTCGCCATACCTGGCGACGACCACGCCGCCGACCGCCTCGGCGCCACCGACATCGAGCGCGCCTCTGCGTTGCGCAGGCCCGAGCCCCACTGTTGCCAGATCCTTGACCCGCAGCGGCCTCCCCTCCTGTTCGGTGACGACCGTCTCCTCGATGTCCTCGAGATCCTCGAGCTGGCCGACGCCACGCACGACGTACTCGGCGCGGTTGATCTCGAGCGTGCGCGCGCCGATATCCCTGTTCGCCTCTCTCACCGCGCCAGCGAGCTTGGTCAGCGGGATGCCATACGCTTCGAGCTTCTTGGGGTCCACGTCGATCTGATATTCGGCGGTGTGACCGCCGATCGAGGCGACCTCGGAGACGCCCGGCGTGGACTGGAGCGCGTGACGCACGGTCCAATCTTGCAAGGTCCTCAATTCATGAAGATCCCAACCTCCGACAACTTCACCTGTGTCCGGGTCTCTCCCCTCGAGCGTGTACCAGTAGACCTGCCCCAGGGCGGTCGCGTCTGGTCCGAGCATCGGGCTCGCGCCTTCGGGCAACAACCCTGGCGGCAGCGCCGAGAGCTTTTCCAGGATCCTCGAGCGTGACCAGTAGAACTCCACGCCATCCTCGAAGATGACGTAGATCGAGGAGAACCCGAACATCGACGAGCTGCGCACCGTCTTGACGCCGGGCAACCCCAACAGCTGCGTGGTCAGCGGGTAGGTGATCTGATCCTCGATATCGGTCGGGCTCCTGCCCGGCCAGGTCGTGAACACGATCTGCTGATTCTCACCGATGTCCGGGATCGCATCCACGGCGACGCGGTCGCGCGGGATGTCCGCCAGGACCGGCGGGAGGACCTGTTTTGCCTGTTCGGCGAGGTCGTCGAACGGGTGCACGGCGATCCCGGCGCCGAGCAGCACGAGCGTCAGGATGCCGACGATCAGGCGGTGCGTGAGGAACCAACCGAGCATACGTTCCCAGCGTCCTTCAGTGCTCATGGGTTCCCCCTTGCACGTGCACGCTGGAGGCATCGCTCAGGAGGTGCTCGCCAGCGTCGATCGTGCGCTGGATCTCGCCGCAGCGGCGCATCTGGTTGCCAAAGTAAACGTTGTCCACTTGCGGCGCGCGCTGATACCAGTGCGCCCCCTTGTTGTCGTTTGCCATCGGGCAGAAGGTCTTGCGGATCGGCGTGTCGAGGACATTTCCAAACCTCGCGAGCGCCTCGTCGAAGAGCTGGGTGAGTGATTCGAAGGATGCCCTGGCGTCCGCGATCTGGCTCGCTCTCTCGAGGGTCATCAGATCTTGCTCCATCCTTCGCGAGAGCGTGCCCCAGACGCGTTGCGTCTCGGCGCCCTCGAGCGAGACCTTCGAGACTGTTTCGCGCCAGGATTTCGTGCGCTCGAGCGCCTTGTCGAGCTCGTCGTTTGCCAGATGCTCCTGGACATCGAGATAACCCGAGAACACCAGCGAGAGCGCCTCGCGATCCTTTGCAGAGACCTCCAGCGGAGGTTTTGCCGCCGGGCGCGACGTGTCATCGCTTCGCTCCATCAGGCTCGAGCCTCCCCGGATCTGGAGGTCCGAGTCGAGCACGAACGCGCCGTGAGTTACCACGCGATCACCGCGTGATAGGCCAGCCTTGACGATGTAGCTGTCCCCCTGACGCGCGCCCAACATGACCTCGCGCGCCTCGTAGGTCGTGCCCTCTTGCTGCGAGCTGACCTCGACGTAAACCAGCGACCGATCGCCGGCAAACAGCGGCGCGCTGCGCGGGATGGCCAGTGGGAGAGGTTGTCCCGGTTGGATGATCTCCGGCTCGAGCATCGCGCGCACGTACATGCCTGGTTTGATGCGTTGATCCTTGTTCTCGACCTCGACGCGAACCGACGCGACGCGCGTCTTCGGGTCGAGCACGGGGTCGATAAAGGTGATCTTTCCCTTTCGCGAAGGCTCCGCGAGCGCGTCGACAAGCAGCGTGACCTCCTGGCCAACCTCGATCAGCTCGAGGTCGGACTCGTAGGCGTCGAGCTCGATCCAGACCGTCGTCAGATCCGAGATCTCGAAGAGCACCGCCCCCTTTTGCACATATTCGCCCTGGCTCACCTTTCGATCGAGTACCGTCCCTGTCGCGGTGCTTCGCACCGAAACCTGCGTCCACGGCTTGTCAGCGCCCTCCATCTTCTTTAGCTCCGAGTCCGTGAAGCCAAGCAACCTCAATCGTTGGAGCGCCGAGGAGACCTGCGCGTTCGCCGCGCGCTCGGCGTAGGGGTCCTTCCCGCTCAGGCGCTCGAGCTGTTGTTTGGCGACGAGCAAGTCCTGGTGCGCAGCGTAAACCTCCGGGCTATACATCTTCGCGAGTGTCTGACCACGTCGCACACGCTCGCCGGTCGTCGAGACGAGCAACCTGTCGACGCGGCCAGAGATCCAGGACGTGATCGAGCGTTTGGCGCTCTCGTTCTCGACGACCTGCCCGAAGAGCTGGCGCGAGCTTCGATCCTGGGAGGTCGTGGTCACTTCCTCGGTCTGGATCCTCGCCAGTGATTTTGCCCGCTCGCTCAGACGCACCTGGGAGGAGGTCAACGCGGGGCCTGCGTCATCGGAGGATGCCGGGATGAGGTCCATGCCGCAGATGGGACAGGAGCCAGGCTCCGGCGATCGAATCTGAGGGTGCATCGAGCACGTCCAGGTCTCCTCGGCGGCTTTTTTGTCCTTGCCATCTTCTCCGGCGTGCGCGTGCTGCTCGGTGGCTTCCTGCGCGGGCTCGGTGTTTCGACCGATCAGAAAGCCTAGCCCGAGGGCGAAGGCGAGCATGATCGCGAGCGCGATCTTGCGCTTGATGTTGCCAGACGCAGGCTCGGACTCGGGGATGTCCTGCTCTCCCTGACTCTCCAGCCCCTCTCGATCCTCTGCTGGATCAGCAGGGGCTTCGGTCTCGGGAGCATCCTCTTCAGGCGCGGCCTCTGTCGTGGTGACGTCTTCGTCATGAAGTTCGTCTGTCATCGTGTCTCCTCGAGTTGCTCTGAGAGTGGCTTTCCGAGCAGTGCGTCGGTGCGGTCGATGTAGCGTTGGCGCGCGGCGCGTTGGCGAATCGCCTCGCGCTCGAGCGAATAAATGGTCTTCATGGCAGCGAGCAGCGCCGAGAACTCGGTGCGATTTGCCTCGTAGTCGCCGCGGACCATCTCGAAGGTCGCGCTCGCTTGCTCGAGCAAGGTGTCCTCGATCAGGATGACGCGGCGGTGCGCCTCGCGAGCGAGGGTGTCACTCTCGCGAAGTTTGGCGAGCCACTGCTGACGCGCGAGCTCGAGCCTCGCTTCTGCCTCGAGCACGCTCGCTTCTGCCTCGTCTTGCCTGGCGTCGAGCGCGTCGGTCCAGATGGGGAGCGTGACGCCAAAGCGAAGCATCACCGCGTCGCGGCCTCGATTGTCTGCCATCGATTCGCCCCTGCCGATCAAGGCCCACTGCGCGCCGACCTCGAAGCTCGGTCGCTTCTTCAGCGCGACGGTCTCCTGTTTGGCGCGGCGGCTTTCGATCTCGCTGGCGAGCGCCTCGAGGTGTGGCGGCGTGGGCGTATTCGAGATCATGGTCTCGAAGTCGACCTCGGGAGGTTGGCGCTCGGGTTGGATCGCGTCGTCGAAGCGGATCTCCAAGGGGGTATTCATCCCCAGCGCTTGCCCGAGCATCGCCTCCTGCACCTCGCGTTTGGCGCGAAGTCCGGCGAGCGCGTCCGAGAGCTGCACGCGCTCCAATCCCAACCTCGAGAGCTCTGAGGCGGGCCTTGTGCCGACCTCGACGCGCGCTTGCAGGCTTTGCTCGAGTGAGTCGAGCAAGGCGATCTCTCGCGCGAGGATTTTCTCTTCCTGCGAGAGCGCCCAGAGCGACCAGTAGAGCTCCTGGATCTCTAGCCTGACGGCGATGTAGCTCGCGTCAAAGGTTCTCGCCAGCGCGTCGGTGCGCGATTTCTCGACCGATTGCATCGCGGATGTCTGACCTGGCCAGGGGATCTTCTGGCTGGCGGTGAAGGTGTGGCGGTTCGGGCCAAGCCGTGTTTCGATGGGGAGCGGCGCGAACATGTATCCGACCATCGGATCCATCCACTGGCCCGTGGCGCGGGTCTTTGCCGCCTGCGCTTTCCAGCGCGCGTGCTCGGCGCGCTGGCGAGGGTGATGTTCGGTGGCAAAGCCCAACAATGACTCGAGCGAGGCGTCCTCGCCGGGAGCCTCCCTGGAAGAATCACTGGCGCCCTCGCTACCATCCAGCGATGGTAGCGCGCCCCGAGGTTCCACGAAGTCTGCCTGCCCAGCGCTCGGCGTGGCGCACGCTTGCAGCGCGAGCGCCAGCGCAACACCGAGCAAGAGCGTACAGGATGTGGTTGACCAGGTTCTCACGTCACTTCTCCTTGGTTGGACGTCCTCGCTACCATCCAGCGATGGTAGCGCGCCCCGAGGTTCCACGAAGTCTGCCTG
>Ga0031668_1004837_pt1 | contig 18058 bp, 14 predicted proteins | sample DeeseametaMP0895_FD_75020 | JGI IMG/M metagenome (GOLD analysis project Ga0031668, IMG submission 75020) | Metatranscriptome of deep ocean microbial communities from South Indian Ocean - MP0895 (Metagenome Metatranscriptome) | ecosystem: Environmental > Aquatic > Marine > Oceanic ...
GGGAGGTTGCTCGGCGCGCTCGTCTTGGCGCGCCTCGATCTCCAACTTCTCCTGGTAGCGACCCAACTGCCACGTCCCGAGGCTGATGAGGATCGCCAACCCGAGGGTGGTCCAGAGCGTGGGCCAGAGGCGAGGTTTGAATGAGATCTTCAAGTCACGGTTTTTGGAAGAAGTTGGGACCCAGGATCGCGATCGTGATCAAGGTCATGAAGAAGAGCGTCAGCACGAGCGCCGTCAGGAGGTTGCGACGTTTGGTGCGCTCGTCGGCCTTGTGTGAGGAGTGCTTGGGGCCAGTCGGAGTATCATAGGACTCTTCTGGCGACTCCAGGTCATGCTCTTGGCGCTGACTCGGCGTGGTCATTGGACGGTTCGCTCTCGCTTCTTCAGCGTGCGCTCTCTGGAGGAGTCCATGTTGAAGAAGGTGTAGGAGACGGTGATCTCTTCGATATCAGCGGGGATATCAGGCTCGAACCAGAAGATCAGCGGCATGGTGATATCCTCACCCGCAGCGAGCTCCTGCTCCTGGAAGCAGAAGCACTCGATCTTCTTGAAGTACTGGCCTGCCTCGGGAGGGTTGATGTCATACACCGCGCGCCCTGTCACCGAGCCGAGCATGTCGATGTTCTTGGCGTAGAACTCGACCTTGCGCTTCTCGCCGGGGTTGAGCTCGACGCGAGACTCGAGGGACTTGAACTCCCAGGGGAGCTGCTTGTTGACGTTTGTGGCGAGGCGGATGCGCAGCTTTCGCGATGTGTCCACCCTGACGCCGTCGTAAGCTGAGGTCGTGCCATTGGATGCGGTCGAGCCGCCAGGATCCACGGCCTCGCAGAAGATGCGATAGAGCGGGATCGAGGCGAAGCCAAAGAGGAACATGACGACGATCGCGATGATGAGGAACTTGCTCGTGCGCTTGTTCTTATCGGCGTAGTCTTGAACGCTCGGAGTGGGTTCGGTTGCCATGAGGCACCTCTCGTGATGCTTTCGAGGGCAGGATCAGTTGGGCAGGTTGCCCGTGTTGTGGATGATGCGTGCTTGCTCGACGGTTCGAGCTTCGCGCATCTTGTCAGCTTCGCGCTCGATGCTGATCAGGTAGTGCTGTTCGGTGAAGTGCGCCGTGTAGATGCTGTCGAGCGACATCGTCCCGAAGATCAGCGCGAGGTAGGTGATCGAGTAGAGGAAGGTCTTCCTCGCCCACGTCTCGGTGTCCTTCTCGAAGGCGACCTTGACGCAGAAGTAAGCGAACCCAGTCCCGAGCGCCAGCGACACGACGAGGTAGAGGATGCCGAGCTCACCGACGACCGCGAGCAGCGTCGTGCAGCCGAGCAGCAGCATCGTGTACACCATCATCTGAAACTTCGTGGTGTGGTGGCCGCGGACAACGGGCATCATCGGGACGCCCGCCTTGCTGTATTCGACGTCCTTGTAGAGCGCGAGCGCCCAGAAGTGGGGCGGCGTCCAGAGGAAGATGAGCGCGAAGATCAACCACGCCGTCCAGCTCAAATCACCCGTGACCGCGGCCCAGCCGATGAGCGGAGGGAACGCGCCCGCGGCGCCACCGATGACGATGTTCTGTGGCGTGTTGCGCTTGAGGAACATCGTGTAGATGACCGAATAGAACGCGTGCCCGGCGATGCCCATCAGGGCGGCCATGGGGGTCGCGAAGTACGTCAGGATCAACACACCGCCGAGCCCGATGGCGGCGGCGAACACGAGCGCCTCGCGCTCGTTGAGGTCACCCGTGACGAGCGGCCTGTGCGCGGTGCGATTCATGATCGCGTCGATGTCCTGATCCCAGACCATGTTGATGGCGTTGGCGCTGCCGCAAACCATCGCGGTGCCGATCAGGGTCATGATCAGCAGGAAGGGTTCAGGGAACCCTCGCGTGGCGACGATCATGGTGCAGATCGTGGTCAGCACGAGCAGGCGGATGATGCCAGGCTTGGTCAACTGGTAGAAGGCATTGGCCTTCATGCGCAGGTGTGTTGCGTTCATGGCGCGAGGCTCCGTAACTTTCGCTGGACGGTTCGAACACTCTCGAGCGCGCCCCATTGATAATGATGCGAAGTTCTGGCGTGAGGGTTCACGCCCACTCGGTGAAAACAAGTGATGGCCCAGGGACTTAAGCCAAGCCCTGGGCCATCATCATTTAGCGCATGGTCTGCGCTCTTTCAAGGCGACAATTTGTCGCGATTTGTTTTCACCAGGGGAAGAGCCCGACGGTGAGGAACACGGAGAAGATGAACGGCGCGCATGCGATCAGGACGATGAGAGGGCGCTCGTCGATCAAGTGCATGTAGAACCACGCCACGCAGTAGGTTTTGACAACAGCAAGACCCACGAGCGAGAGGATGGCGGTGGTGCGTGAAAAGGAGATGCCGGCGAGCGACTTGGGGCCGTTCGGGGTCATGCTCATCTCGGGGATGAAGACCTCGATCAGGGTCAAGCCGAGGAGCACCGCCCAAATCACCATATAGGAGCGGTTGATCTCGAAACCAGCGACCTGGTAAGTCTTGGATTCTGACATGATGTCCTGTCTCTACAATCTGTGACCGGCGATGTGCAGCGTCGTTGTGCGTGGCATCGGCGGCCGTTTGTGGTGTTGCCTTGTCGCTTCTTCGCCTCGCCTCAGATGAGGTAGACGAAGGTGAAGACGAGGATCCAGACGAGGTCGACGAAGTGCCAGTAAAGGCCCGCGATCTCGACCACCGAAGCATTCTTTTGAGTGATCTTCCCGTTGCGCATCCCCAGCAAGATGATGAGGTTGTAAATCACGCCCACGGCCACGTGGCAGCCATGGAAGCCTGTCAGGCAAAGGAAGGTCGCCGCGAAGTTGCGGTTGGTGCCCTCGAGCGCTGGCGCGAAGAAGACATCCTTGATCAGGTGTGTCCACTCGAAGCCCTGAACCCCGAGGAAGAAGAGGCCACCGAGGATGGTGAAGATAAGCCACTTCTGGGCTTCTCCCATCTTCCCTTTGAGCGCTGCGGCCAGCGCGTGAACCATCGTCACGCTCGAGCAAACCAGCACGAAGGTGTTGAAGGCGGTCAGCTGGATGCCGACCTGCCCGAACGTGTCGTAGGGGTAAGGCCAAATGGGGGTCTCCCCACCAGGCCACATCCCGCTGCCCACGCCCCATCGCAGGCGAGCATAGCCTGCGAGGAACCCAGCAAACGTCATCGCGTCCATCACGAGGAAGGTCCACATCCCGACCTTTCCGTGGACGACACCGAGGGATTCCTCACCCAGGGGTGGGAACATGTCCTCGTGCTCAGCTGCAATACTCTCTGACATCGTTTGGTCCTGAATCTGGACCCGCTGCTCCCATCATCATGAGGTTGTGAGCGCGCGGGTCAAAAACGACTAATCTTGGCGTTGTCTTTTACCCGATGCGATTTGCATTCACCAGCGGCGAATGCCTCGCGTCGGGGTCGAATCATCGGATCTTGGCTACGTCACTCGGCAGGTGCGGGCTCGTGACCGTGGTCACCCGCGCCGTGGTGGCGAATCACGGGCTCCCAGACGGGAGGCTCGTGGAAGTTATGGTGCTCGGGAGGCGATGGAAGCGCCCACTCGAGCGTGTAGGTGTCGACCCAGGGATTCGCCGAGGCGCGCTTGGCGCGCTTGAGCGAGAGGAAGATGTTGACGAACACCAAAATCTGAGCGGCTGCCAGAAGGAAGGAGCCGATGCTCGAGATGAAGTTCAGGTCCGCGAACGCTGGGTCGTAATCGAAGTAACGGCGAGGCATCCCTTTGACGCCGAGGTAGTGCTGCACGAAGAAGGTGACGTTGATGAAGATCGTCGTCAGCCAGAAGTGCACCTTCCCGAGGTTCTCGTCATAGGTCAGGCCCGTGAGCTTTGGCCACCAGTAGTAGAAGCCAGCAAAGATCGTCATCACGGAACCAGCCACCAACACGTAGTGGATGTGCGCGACGACGTAGTAGGTGTCGTGGAGCTCGATATCGACAGGCACAGACGCGAGCACGATGCCCGAGAGGCCGCCGACGGTGAACATCAGAATGAACGCGGTCGAGAAGAGCATCGGTGTATCGAACTTGATACTCCCGCCCCACATCGTGCCGAGCCAGCTGAAGACCTTGATCCCTGTCGGGACACCGATGAGCATCGTCAGGACCATGAAGCCCGCGCGAACCTCGGTGCTGATGCCGGAGGTGAACATGTGGTGTGCCCACACGATGAAGCCCAAGACTGCGATCCCGATCATCGACCAGACCATGACCGTGTAGCCAAAGATAGGCTTGCGCGAGAAGGCGGGGACGATTTCTGAGATCATCCCGAACCCGGGCAGGATCATGATGTAGACGGCAGGGTGCGAGTAGAACCAGAACAAGTGCTGGTAGAGGATCGGGTCGCCGCCACCCTGTGGCGAGAAGAAGTGGAACAGGTCTGGGAAGCTACGCTCGAGCTGAAGCATCAGCAGCGCCGAGGTCAACACAGGCGTCGACGCCAGGATGAGGAAGCTCGTCACCACAATCGCCCAGGTGAACAGAGGCATCTGGAAGAACGTCATGTTCTTGCAGCGCATGTTGAACACCGTCGAGAGGAAGTTCACCGCGCCCATCGTCGAGCTCGTGCCGACGAGGATCAGACCGATCAGCCACAGGTCAGCGCCGAGCGTCTTCATGTAGTAGGAGTTCGAGAGTGGCGGGTATGCCGTCCAACCGAAGTCGGGCGGGACCACGCCGATGCCACCGATGGTGGTGACACCCAGGACCTGGAAGAAGACCGAGCTGAACGCTGCCAGCGCTGCGACGGGCAAGATCCAGAACGCCGCGAGGTTCAACCTCGGGAAGGCCATATCCGGCGCGCCGATTTGGATCGGCATGACGAAGTTACCGAACCCGGTGAAGAGCGGGATGATGAAGAAGAAGATCATCGCCGTCGCGTGCATCCCGGGGAGCGTCAGGTAGGTCGCATCTGAGACGAAGTTCATCCCGGGCTCCATGAGCTCGATGCGGATCGCGATCGATTCGGCCAAACCCACCAGGCCCATGACAACCGCGAAGATGATGTAGAGGACCCCGATACGCTTGGCATCTGTCGTGTAGAACCACTCCATGATGTAGCGGAAGAAGGACGTCTCTGCCTCTTTCGTCAGCGGCGAGAGGTAGCTGTCCCGAAACTTCGTGGTCCCCAACTTATGCGCCGACTTGGCGGTATAGAAGAGGCCACCTGCGACCAGCGCGATGGCGGTGAGTAATAAGATGATCGTCATAGCTTCGCTGCCTTTACCGTCAGTTCGTGTGTCTGGCTGCTTGTCTGCTCACAGCAGGCAAATCACTCGGAGCTTGCGCTCGCTCGTCGGTTGAAACCGACTTATTACGGGGCGCCTGTGGGTGGCCTGTTCGAGGACTTACACCCTATAGCGCCTTCAACGTTTGTTTCTATCTTCAGAGAGGCTTCTCGACCTGCTCGCGCAGGCGCTTGACCTCGCTCGGCTGCACCGCGCTCGCGTCTGCGCCGAGAGACTTCCTGGTGTAGGTGATGATCGAGGCGATGTCTTCATCGCTCATCGAGCGGCCCATGGCGGACTTCTTGGCGTTGCCGTTGACGAGCATCCCGACGTAGCCCTCGATGTTGCTCAGGACCATCGTGCTCTTACCGAGCTCGGGCTTGAGCTTCTTGCCATCAGCGCCGTGACAGCTCGAGCATGCTTCGTAGATTTGCGCGCCGCGCGCCAGCAGGTCTTTCTCGTCGACGGGCGTCGCGCCGCCAGCGGGATAGGGGGGATGCCCCAGACCTTCGCGGACCTCGGCGACCATCTTCGGTGTGACGACGCCGCCAGCGTTGCCCCAGCTCGTGCGCTCGTGGTTGACCACCTCGGCGACCTCTTCATCGTTGAGGACGCTGAACCAGGGCTGCATGACGCCATTGTACGTCACGCCCTTGACCTTGATTTCACCCTTGAGGCCATTGAGGACGACCTCGATGTGCTTGCGCTTGTTCTCGTCGTTGTCCTGGTTGACCCACTCGGAGCCCGCCAGCGGTGGGAACTGAGCGCCGATACCAGCGCCATCAGCGCCGTGGCACGAAGCACACTTGCTCGAGTAGATCGCGCCGCCGTCTGCCTTGGCGCCGACACCATTCTTCTGGTCTTCGACCCACTGCTTGAAGCTCTCGGGCGTCATCGCGACGACACGGAAGTACATGTCGTAGTGGCCCTTGCCGCAGATTTCAGTGCACATGCCGCGGTATTCGACGGCGTCGTACTTGGCGTAGCGGTCATCGACCTTGCGGCTCGCCGACAGGTACTTCACGCGCTTCTCGAGGCCGCCGTACTGGGTGACCTTCTCGTCTTCGTCGACGAAGTTAAGCGTGTTCAGGATCTGCTCGACGATGGGATCGTCGGGACGAGTGGTCGGGAGCGTGTCGCGACGTCCCGTCTCTGGCGAGAGGCGGTTCTCTGCGCCGAGCTGGTTGATGGGGCCATCCGCGTTGATCCACCAGTAGTTGAGGCGACCAGGGACAGCGTCCATCTTGATGCCGAGCTCGGGCACGAACAGCGAGTGGATCACGTCCTCAGACGTGATCTCGAGGCGCACGTTCGTGTAAGCGGGGATCACGAGGTCTTCGGTAACCATCCCGCCATGGTCGGGGTAGCGGAACTTCCAGTCCCACTGATAACCGATCGCTTCGACGGTGAAGTCCGTCTTTGCAGGAATCTTCTCGACGTACCACATCACATCGATGGTTTTGACGCCGATGAAGATCTGCAGAATGCTCGCCGCGATCAGGAGCCCGAACTCGACCTTGAGGTTACCGTGAACCTGCTCGGGCTGCTCGTCATCGCTCCTGCGGCGGAACTTCACGATGGCGCCAAACATCACCGCGCAAACGATGATGAAGATCACCAGACAGATCTTTGCCAACAGGTTGTAGAGGCCCGTCATCGACCGGCCCGTGGGGGATTCGAGCGAGGTAAAGTCACCTGCCCCCGGGATCGCCATCGCGATGGCAGGGAGCAGGAGCATCCCCACGATCGTCAGGGCAGTCCAGAGGTGTTTCGCGCGAATGCGGGTGCGAAGTGTCCTCAACAGTTTCATCGTCTTCACTCGGTCTCTAGGCTGTCACTTTCTTAGCTTCTGGAAACGGGTCTAAGTTAACCCAGTTTCAGAAGAAATCGCGTTCAGCATACACGATGCTCGTCTGCGTGCGAGCACGGATTCTGTTGCTCTTTCCAACCATCTCGAGCACCGCTCGAGATGGCTTTTTATCACGGCGTCGGCGTAGGCGCTGGCGCCGGTTGGTTGTTCGGCGCCGGTGGCGTCACGCCTTCCGGTGCCTGTTGTGCGGCGACCTCGATATTGGTCGCTCCCGCCGAGCCGAGGCTTTCGCCGAGCGTCTTGAGTTGCTCGGGCGTGAACCCTGCTGGCGCGGTCACCTTCAGGTTCACGCGACGGCCCGTCTTGGTGTTTTCTGCGACCTGTTGGGTCAGCTGCTCCATCGTGACGGCGGCGCCGTCGAGCGTCATGGTTTGATCGGCGTTCACAACCACCACGAGCTCGAGCGCTGGCTTGTTTCGCATCTCTGCGATGTCTGCCGCGATGTACTCGGCGTCACCATCGAACTTGCCGACGTAGGCGTGGAGGTCCTTCCACTCTCCCTCGCTGATCAGGGCAACCCCTGTCATGTCGGGGAGCGTCGAGTGGACGCCACCACCAGCGCGGGTCGCGAAGGCATCGTAGCTGCCGCCCGCGTCGTTGTTACGCAATGGCGCGACGGTCAGGTAGAGGAAGGGAGGGACCGCGCCGTATGGCCCGATCGGTTGTGCTCCCTCTCCACGCGAGCCGTGGCACGAGGCGCAGTGCTCGGTGTAGATCTTCGAGCCGTTCTCGGCGCTCGCGTCGTTGTACGTATAGACGGCGCCATAACCCTGGCGCGCGAGCTGACGCTTCGCCGGAGCATCCTCGGCCAGGAACTTCATCGCCATTTCGACCGGGATCGCTTCCGGCTTCTTGGGCGCGCTCAACGAGCGGCACACATCGACGACCTGTTCCTTGGTCGAGGACTTCTTGGCCTTCTCCGGGACCCACTCGCGCACGTAGTGCGTGAGCGCCCAACGCTCCTCTTCGCTGAGGTGCTTGTAGGAGGCCATCGAGGTGCCCTCGATGCCGTTGGCGAGCGTGTTGAAGATGGCCAACTCACTGGTGCCATTGGTCCACTTGGCCCCGGCATCGGTGAAGTTACGCGGCGCTGGGTTGAGCGCGCCAGCGGCGGCGCCATCACCTGCGCCTGCTTCGCCGTGGCAAGAGGCGCAGTTGGTCGCGTAGACCTCTTTGCCCTTGGCCAACTGCTCGTCCCCTTTGGGCTTCATGCTCTCGCTGATCTGCGTCTTGAGCTCTTCGCGACAGATGCCGTTGACGGCGTCGACGCGTGCTTGCTCTTTGACGCTGGCAGGATCGTCCTGGCTCGGGTTGAAGCTGCGCACATAGTGCGCGACCGACCAACGATCCTGGTAGGCGACGTAGTTGAAGACCGGGTGCGAGGCGCCATCCTGCTTGCGCGAGATGGTGTTGTAGATCTGGATCACGCCGCCGCCGTTCTTCCAACCCGCCTTGAAGCCACCGCTGGCGAGGCCGTTGGCCTTGGCCCATTCGGTGTTGTTGGTCCCGTCGGCGCCGTGACATGTCACGCACTGGCGCTCGTAGATGACCTTACCGCGCGCGAGCTTGGACGGCGTCGGGGCGAGCATCTCGTCGAGCTTCTTGAGGCCGATCCCCTGGCTGTAGACCGAAGGGATGAGCACGCAGAGCCCGCCGAGTACGACCGCTCCTTTGAGCCCTTTCTTCAACAAGGTATGTCTCATCTTCTCTGCCACTGTTCTCTTGCTCTCCATGACGCGTCCTCACCGGTTCTCTGTGGACCTCGAGCGAGGCGCTGTCGAATTGCTTGTTCTCTCGCCGCTCTCTCAGAGCGTCTTGTCGTATGCACCACCCATCAACACCTCTTCATGCGTGAAGGCGGGGAGGGTCTCGTGCAAGTAGGGGTCGTGGACCGGGACCAGGTTGCGCCCCGCGAGCGCGCGGCTCGCGACCAGCGCGAAGACACCCGCGAAGCCCGCAGCGATGGTCATCTCGAGGGCCATGTTCAACAGGCTGAAGCCCGCCGCTGCGCCACCGCCGCCATGGTTGGCGTGCATGTGGAGGCCGTGTGCCTGAGGCTCGACCCAGTACCAGATCTCGTAGAGCTGCGTGCAGACCAGCCACATGCACAGGTAGTACATGACATTGTCTTTGTTCTTCTTGATCTTCTGCGGGAGCATGATCAGGAAGGGGACGATGAACTTGATGAAGGGGAGGGCGAGCGTGAACAACAGCCACCCATTCTCCAGGCGGACGATGTACCAAACGTCCTCCTCAGGGATGTTCGCGTACCAGATCAGGAGGAACTGGCAGAAGCCGATGTAGGCGTAGAAGGTCGTGAAACCGAACACCATCTTGCCGAGGTCGTGGACCTGGCGGCCTCCCATGAAGCTCCCGAAGTAGCCCTTGCGGCCAAGGTAAATCATCACCACATACGTCAGCGCCAGGCCCGACTGGAACATGCCCGCGAAGCAGTACACGCTGAACATCGTCGAGAACCAGTTGGGCTCGAGGCTCATCAGCCAGAACCAGCTCATGAACGAGACGCCGATGGCGAACACGATGCAGTAGAGCGCGCTCGATGCCTTGAGCATGTTCGTGATCGAGTAGACCTCCTCACCGGTCGTTGCCTCGTCTTGCTTGAGCGAGAGCGAGCGCTGCCAGTAGAAGATCCCGATCCAGGCGCCGAACGAGCCGACCGTCGCGATGATGAAGTTGTTGTAGTTGAGGAACCCTGCCTTCTTGGCAAAGATCGGGTCCGTCAGCGCGTCGGGGTGTTGCCAGATAAAGATATCCTGCGGAATCCCGACCACGCCGATCGCCGCAAAAATCGCCGCGACCGGGATATACCACCCGTACGCTTCGGCGATGCGGCGCAACGAGACGCTCCAGCCAGCGCGAGGCATGTGCTGGATCGACGCGAAGAAGGGCCCAAACAATCCCAGCCCCAGCGTGAACCAGAAGCCGATCAAAAACCCTTTCCAGGCGACCACGCTGTCATACGCGAAGGCCGTGATCAGGAAGACGAGCAACCCGACGGCTGCGACGACGCCTGCTCCCACCTGGAAGTTACGTGGGATCTCGAGCTGCTTTGGCTCGACGATCTTATCATGGTGTCCGTGATGTCCCATGAGGCTTGCCTTAAAACTCTATGCTCGAGTGAAGTGGCCCATGCCTCCTTCACTCCTCGATTCGTGTGATGTCATCAACCTGCCCGCAGATTCAACCGTTGCGCTATGCAAACGAATCGAACCTGCAGGATCGCTCCGATCACTCGCGGATTCTGTCCAGATCCTGAGGTTCTGGGTAGTCCGCGCGCTGGAGCGCTCGGACATAGTTCACCACCGCCCAGCGCTCGACCGGGTAGAGGTTGTTCTTGTAGGACCACATGCTCCCCTGACCGGCGGTGATGATGTGATAAATCTCACCATCCTCCCAGTTGCGCACCTTCGATGAGGTCAGCGTGGGGGGCTTCTGCTCGTACTTCCCAGCACCGATCACGTAGCCGTTCCCCTGGCCCGCCTTCCCGTGACAAACGATGCAGTTTGTCTCGTAGAGCAGCTTGCCATAGCGCAGGCTATCCTCGGTGATCGCCACAGGGTTCTTCAGGGTTTTCGAACCCTCAGTGTCACCCGCGTAGCGATAGGGGCGGTATGTCTCGTGGATCGTCTTGCTCGGGGGCGTACGCATCCCGCTCTCGACCCACTGGTCATTCTTGCTGTCGTAGGCGAACTGGATCTCTTGATCCTTGAACGCTGGTGACGCGTGCATCCCCTGGATCGGGTTGAGCTCCGCGTGGGGCTTGTTGCCATCGGCCGGGATCCCGACCTCCACGCATCCCGTCCCCGAGATGAGCGCGAGCACCAAACCTGCTCCCAACATTCGCGTGTGGCGAGCGCGTTGCATCGATTTGTCTCTTTGCATGGTGTTCATCAACATCACTTCACTGCTTCCTGCTGTCGCCTTCACGATTCAAACCGAATGTCGCGGATCTCGACCGGATCGAGGTCCTCCATGAACGCGCGCGCTTCGTCGAAGTTCGGATCATTGGCGTCGATCCAGAGGACGAACCGGTCGTTCGTGATCTCGGGGTCGATGATGCGCGGCTTCCTGAAACAACCGGACGCGATGAACATCACCAACGCCGTCGTCACGCCACCGATAAGCACCGTCAATTCGAACATGATCGGTACGAACGAAGGCCAGGGAGCGTAGGGCTTGCCGCCAATAATCATTGGCCAGTCAAACGTCAGCGTCCCGAACTGGAGCAGGTTCGCCAACGTGAAGCCCGTGCCACCCGCGAGGAAGGTCACCCAAGGGAGCCAGGAGCGTCCGATCCCCATCGCCTCCTCGAACCCGTGGATCGGGAACGGGGAGTAGAGATCCCAAAGCTCGAACTTCTCGGCGTCGCGCATCACCTCGCCAGCGTGCAAAAGCTCGGCGGGGTAGTCGAAGTAGGCTGCGAGGCCATCGATGGTGTCGTCTTCGGAAGAGGACGCGCTCGTCTCGCTCACCGTGTGGAGCGTGATGTCATCGTCGGAGTCATCCGCGTCTGCGTCGGACTCTTCCTCGAGGTCCTCCGCGTCGTCGTCCTCGTCCTCATCCGACGAGTCATCGTCGTCTTCGGACGGTTCGACGTCGAAGAGGTCGTCTTCGTCCTCTTCTTCGTCTTCTGACGCGTCGTCTTCGTCTGGAGCAAAGGATGCTTCGACGTCTTCGTCGTCATCCTCTTCTTCAGCGTCGTCCTCGTCAGAGTCATCCTCTTCCGATTCCGAGACGTTAGCGTCGTCGTCTTCGTCGGATGCGGACTCGTCGTCCTCATCCTCGTCCTCGTCCTCGTCATCCGAGTCCGCGTCGTCCTCCGAAGCCTCATCAGCGTCGGCGTCAGCGTCGTCTTCATCATCGTCAGCGTCTTCAGTTGACGCGTCTTCCTCGTCGGAAGTCTCTTGCGATGACTCGACCTCTTCCTCCTCCTCATCGGAGGCTTCAGAGGTCTCTTCGACCTGATCCTTTTCTTCGTCGGTTGTCTTATCTTTTGTTTCGTCAGCCATCTGCCAACTCCTTACGCCGCGGGCGGACCGCTGTCTTTGGATCCATGACCGACTTCACCTCGAACATACAGATGGTCGGAAGAACCCTGGCGAACAGCAGGAAGAGCGTCATGAACATGCCGAAGGAACCGATCGTCAGGATCCAGTCCATCGGCTTGAAGTCGTAGTTGCCCCAGGAACTGGGCAGGAAGTCACGGTGGAGCGAGGTCACCACGATGACGTAGCGCTCGAACCACATCCCCAGGTTCACAAAGAGCGTCATCACGAAGATGACCGGGATGTTGCGTCGCAGTGACTTGAACCAGAAGAGCTGCGGCACGACCATGTTGCAGCCGTACATGATGAACGCTGCCCACCAGTATGGACCGAACATGCGGTTGGCGAAGTGGAAACGCTCACCGGGCACGCCCGAGTAATAGGCGATAAAGAACTCGGTGAGGTATGCCGTGCCGACGACCATCGAGGTCGCCAACACGATCTTACACATCGCCTCGATGTGGTTCATGGTCACGTAGTCTTTCAGGTTGAAGACGTGGCGCATGATGATGAGCAACGTCAGGACCATCGCGAAGCCCGAGAAGATGGCGCCTGCCACGAAGTAGGGCGGGAAGATGGTCGTGTGCCAACCCGGAATCACCGAGACCGCGAAGTCGAAGGAAACGATCGTGTGCACGGAGAGGACCAGCGGCGTCGCCAGACCGGCGAGCAGCATGTAGGCAGCCTCGTAGTGGCGCCAGCCGCGCGAGGAGCCCGTCCAGCCGAGGCTCAGGATCGTGTACAGCAGCTTCCTGCGAGGATCCTTCGCCCTGTCCCTGACCGACGCGATATCGGGCACCAGGCCCACATACCAGAACACGATCGAGATCGTGGCGTAGGTCGAGACCGCGAACACATCCCAGAGCAGCGGTGAGTTGAAGTTCACCCAGAGCGGTCCACGGCCGTTGGGCAGTGGAAGCAGCCAGTAGGCAAACCAGGGACGGCCTGTGTGAAGCAGCGGGAAGAGACCCGCTGTCATCACCGCGAAAATCGTCATCGCCTCCGCGGACCGGTTGACCGCTGTTCGCCAGTTCTGGCGGAAGAGGAACAAAATCGCCGAGATCAGCGTGCCGGCGTGGCCGATACCGATCCAGAAGACGAAGTTGACGATGTAGACGCCCCAGCCAACCGGGTGGTTGATCCCGACGAGGCCCTGGCCGACCGTGATCTCCAGGCCAAGGCCTGTGAAGAACATCAGCATCAGCAGGATCGACGGGATAAACGCGAAGATCCACAGCTTCGTGGGTAGCTGTTCAGTGTGAATGGCGACGTCGTTGTTGACGTCTGCATAGGACTTTCCGCCCGTGACCAGCGGTTCTCGAACCGCTTTTGGTCCTCCGAGTGGACCCTCTCCATCGAGGATCTGCGGATGTCCGGTGAGCTCACTTCGCTTCATGACGGACTCGTCAGCGCTTGAATCAATCTCATTCGTCTAAAGCCCCAGGGTTTTGCTTCACAAAACCCTGACCCGCGGGGGAATGGCCAGACGACCTCTTCTCTACTTCTTCATCTTCACAGTGACTCTCACACAGCATCAGGACACTGCATGGAAATCACTGGTTTCATCTCTCAGTGCCCGGCGTGATCGCCTTCGTGCGCCTTGCCGTCGCCGGCTTTGGCTCCGTGACCCGCGCTGGCCTTACCCATCGGGTCGACCTTCTCGCCGTTGATCACTCGCGTCAGGTACGCCACGCTCGACTCCACTCCGATCTCTCCGAGCGGGCTGACCGCACGCGCCAGCGCGTGCTTCTTGGCCACCGCGCTGTTCTCATCGACGAGGTTGCCGAACGTGATCGCGTCCGAAGGGCAGCTCTGCTGACACGCCGTGATGACATCGCCATCGCGCATCTTGAGGCGACCCTCTTTCTTTGCTTGCCACTTCGCGCGGCGGATCCGCTGCACGCAGAACGTGCACTTCTCCATCACACCACGCGAGCGGACCGTCACCTCTGGGTTGAAGCCCATCGGGAGCGGCTCTGCGACGTTGTAGCGACCGTGCTGCTTGAGCTCTGGGTAGAGCTTGGCGAAGAACGTGTCGCTCCTGTCTTGCGAGTAGTTGTACCAGTTGAAGCGACGCACCTTGAACGGGCAGTTGTTCGCGCAGTAGCGCGTGCCCACGCAGCGGTTGTACGCCATCTGGTTGAGGCCATCGCTCGAGTGCATCGTCGCCAAAACCGGACAGACCGTCTCGCATGGCGCGCTCTCGCAGTGCTGACACATGATCGGCTGGAACACCACGCGCGTCTCATCGAGGTACTCGCTCATCGCCACGTAGGGCTCTTCGGCGAACATCGGGTCGCTCGTGACGCTCTTGCGCTTCTTGTGCAGCTCGTCGTCCTCAGGGAGCTTGTAGTAGCGGTCGATGCGGATCCAGGACATCTCGCGGCCCTCGATCACTCCCTGGCGACCGACCACGGGGATGTTGTTCTCTTCCTGGCATGCGATCACGCACGCCGAGCACCCCGTGCACTTCGTCAGGTCAACGCTCATCCCCCACTTCAAGGTGTAGTTGTGGTCTTCCCACAGGTCCTTGAGCGGTGGGTGCGTGTGGATGCCTGCGCCCTGATCTTTCTTGTACTGGTCGAGCGTCGCGAACGAGAGGATCCCGCGGTAGTGCACGTCGATGACCTGCGACCCCTGAGGGATGGCCAGGCGCTCGTTGTCTCCCGTCTTGGTCAGGCTGACCTCGAAGCCCGAGAGCGCCTGGCGGTAGAGCTTCCCATCGGCAGCGAGCGCGACGCCCGATGCCTTTTCGATGGTGGCCTCTTGCTGACGTGAGAACGTGAACGCGTTGGCGCCGAGGCCGTTGGCCACAGCACCAGCGTGCGTGCGCCCGTAGCCGAGCGGGATGGCGACGACGTCATCGTGGACACCGGGGACCATGATGACCGCGTACTTGGCTGCCTTCTCGCTGCCCGCGGGGCGAATCTCGACGATGTCGCCGTTGGCGAAGCCTTCATCACGGAAGGTCTTTGGCGAGACCATCACGTAGGCATCCCAGGTCGTGCGCGTGATCGGATCAGGCAGCTCCTGGAGGTGCCCGTTGTTGGCGTCTGCGCCATCCCCGAGACCCACGCTCGAAATGACCGAGATCTCTTTGTTCTTGAGCCCCTGTCGCTTGACTGGCTCTGCGATCGCCTTTGGCAACAGCGCGACGGTTTCGCGCGAGCGGAACGATGGCGCCTTGCGCGTCGCCTCGGGGGACTCCCAGACCCCCTGGCGAAGCAGGGTCTCCCAGAAATCGTCGAAGCCGCTGACCGCGTTGGCCTTGGGGTAGACGTTCTTCTTCCAGTGCGCGCGGAGGTAGCGGTACCAGGCGCCAGTCTCGAAGCGCGCTTCGATCGCGTCTTCCTTGCCTGGGTGGTTGCCCACCGGCTTGGCGTCCTTCTTCAGGTAGGGCGCCAGCGAGGCGACCACGCCCGAGGCTCCGAACCACTGGATCAGGTGACCTTCGAGCGAGCGCGTCTCGTAGAGAGGGCGGATCACGGGCTGCTGGATGCTGTAGACGCCCTCGAATGGGAGCGCGTCGCCCCATGCCTCGAGGTAGTGGCTCGCGGGCGCCAGGAAGTTGGCGAGCGCGCCGGTCTCGTCCACGCGATCGTTGCAGCAAATGATCGTAGGAACTTTCTTGATCGTTTCGGCGAACTTGAGCTCGGGCGGCGCCGAATAACCGGGGTTCGTCCCGGCGATGATCAGCATCTCGACCTTGGAGGCTTCGATGTCCGCGAGCAGCTGCTTGAGCTGACCGTACTGCCCACCCGACTGGCGGCTGATGCGCGTGCGATCGATCGTCGCGCCATCTGCGCCGAGCGCGGCGTTGAGCAGGTTGACCGCGGCCTCGAGCTCGAGCCCGCTCGGCGTGGCGCTCGCCACGCCGCCCGCGACCACGAGCGCCTTCTTGGTCTTACCCGCGAGCTCTGCGCCGAGCTTCTGGATCACCTTCGCGTCCAGGCCGGTGCGCTTCGCCACAGCGTCTGCGGTGAACGGCTTGAGCGCCGCTGCCGCGATCGCATCCTGTGCGAGGGCTCCCTTCTTTGCCGTGACCACGACCTCGTGAGCCAACCCGAGCGCGACATAAACAAGATCGCTCGGGCGCACGCGGTGGCGCTCATCTGCGTTGGCGCCTGTCACCGTCAATGGCCCCTCGAAGGCGACCATGCGGTTCATCTGCCCATCTGGCGTGCGGCGCGAGGAGAACTGCTTGGCGAACTCGACCGGCGAGAGCCACGTGCCCAGGAAATCACTCTGGAGCGAGACGACGATATCCGCCTTGTCGAACTGATAGTGCGGGATATGCCGTGAGCCATAGCTCGCCTCGTTGGCGACCACCAGCGACTCGTCGTTGACCGCGTCATAGGTGTAGTGCTTGAAGCCTTTGACCGCCGCGCCGATTTCTTTCAGCAACGCCTCCTGCGCCGAACCCGTCAAGGTGCTCGTGAGCAGTGCGACCTTGGACTGCGCGCCCGTATTCTTGAGCTTGGCCACCATCTCCGTGTCCAACTCATCGAGCGAGCGCTTCGTCGTCGCCTCACCATTGATCGCGAGCGGCGTGCGCGCGCGGTCTGGATCATAGAGGCGCATGTAGGAAGACTGACCGCGCGCGCTCAAGGCGCCCAGCGAGGTCGGGTGCTTCGGGTTGCCCTCGAGCTTGACCGGGCGGCCCGCGCGCGTCTTCACCAGAATGCCCACGCCCTCCCACACCGAAGCGTAGGTGCTGAACTTGCCGATGCGCGTCTCCTCGGGACGATCCACGTAGGGGACGATCTTCTCGACCGGGTTGCGCATCGCATCACAGCCGCTGCCGACCATGGCCGCGGTGGCCGCGGCCACGCCAGAGATCCTCATGAACTCGCGCCGGCCGACCTTGAGGTCGTCCGAGCCGTCAGAGAAACTCACCGACACACCGCCATCCGCGGTGTGGCGCATCGTGACCTCGGCGCCTGGCTCGTGCTCGGCGTGGCGAGGGATATAAGAAGGTTTGCGCTTGTTGTTCTTCATCGTCGGATCACTTCGCACAGACAGTTGAGATGAGTCATCATCAGTAGTGGCAGGTCACACAATCGACCGGAGCGTTATGCTCGGGCTGTCGGTGGCAGTTGACACACCAACCCATGTTGAAGGGTTTCTGCACCGAAACCACCTCCATCGTGTTGACCTGGCCGTGACACGCCACACAGTCCACGCCAGCCTGAATGTGCGGCTGGTGGCTGAAGCGCGCGTGATCGGGGAGGTCGTGCACCTTCACCCACTCGATCGGCTCGTTGTTGGCCCAGGCGTCCCGGATCTTCTTGACCTCGGGGCTGTTCGTCTTGACCTGGCTGTGGCAGTTCATGCACGTGTTCACGCTCGGAACCGATGCGTGCGGGCCCTCACCGACCGAGACGTGGCAATAGCGACACGGGATCTGGTTCTGTCCCGCGTGGAGCTGGTGGCTGAACGCGATCGGTTGTTCCGGAGCGTACCCGATGCGTGGATTGATACACGCACCGAGGCCGATCAGGATCGTGACCGTCAGCGCCACCATGATTCGAAGTGCTTTGAGCTTCATATGCGTCTCGTCTCCCGTCATACCTGGAAACGGCGTACCTTGTGACCAGCCCCTCTCGATGCCTTCATCGGCGAGAGGCCGTAAATTCGTGCGACTTCATCCCATGGGATGTGGTCGCTGTCAACTCGTTTGTCCCGACAGCGCTTCCTTGGTTTTCGCCTTGTTTCATGCGGTGATAAGGTCGCGTTCGCTGTCGCTATTTTTGCTCTCTCGAGGCAGGAAACGATGGTTTTTGAATCCTTTAGGATACCCAGGACATTTTCATCGCCTCTTCCTCTGCGTCGCCTGAATCTCCATGCTTTCGCGAAAAAACATGGAATATCCC
>Ga0031668_1012127_pt1 | contig 16756 bp, 12 predicted proteins | sample DeeseametaMP0895_FD_75020 | JGI IMG/M metagenome (GOLD analysis project Ga0031668, IMG submission 75020) | Metatranscriptome of deep ocean microbial communities from South Indian Ocean - MP0895 (Metagenome Metatranscriptome) | ecosystem: Environmental > Aquatic > Marine > Oceanic ...
CCTTGTTCAGAGCGGGCTTTCGGGGACGTAGATCACATCGCCAGGGAGAAGTTTGATGGGGGGCTTCTCGCCTTCGATGATCGATTGGACGGGGACCTGAACCTGGAGGGTTTCGTCACCGACCTTGCGGCTGAGGCGAGTGAGGTTTCGGCGTGCGCGCTGCCCGAAGCCTCCGGCGAGCGCGACGGCATCGATGATGGTGGCGTTGGCGCGGTAGGGGAAGGCGCCAGGGTTTTTGACCTCACCGAAGACAAAGATCTGCTTGGAGTTATACTCCGTGATCGAGCAAGAGACGCTCGGGTTAGCGAGGTATCCCTCGCGCAGCCCGTCGACGATCATGTCCTCGACATTGAGGCAGGTCTTGTTCTGGACGCTGACCCGCCCCACGTGTGGGTAGCTGATGGTCCCCTGGAGGGAGACGGTAAACTCGCCAGAGAGCTCTGGTTCGTGGAGGACCTTGATAAAGATCTTATCCCCAGGGCCAAGATCCTCGACGACGGTTTGCGCGTTATGTTTTTCGACGAGCTCATCGTAGAGCGGGTCAGGCTTCTCCTCGAAGCAAGAGAAGGAGCAGGACACCGCCAAAACGAGGAGAAGGGAGAGGGGAGAAACCGATCGTTTCATGAGATGGTCGTGGTCAGCCAGGAGCCTCAATAGACGAAGCGGGCAAAAATGTTGACGATATGCTGGTTGTAATCGCGACCCGCGATAAGCTCGGGCGACCCGGTCACCGGCGTCAGGTTGGACTGCGTGAAGTTCGAGCGGAGGGTGTAACCAGCTCCGAGCGAGAACCACTTGCGAAGGCTATACCTTGCACCTGCGTTGAGTGAGAGCAGGGTGTCGTCGAGTTGGTCGGGGAAGACACCGGAGCCACCACCGGCGAGCGGCAACTCACCGACGTCGGTGAGATCCGTGCGGCGAAACTCGAGGAGACCATCGATGTTGATGGCGAGCCTCTTGTCGAGCAACAGCTGTTCGAAGCCCGCGTCGACGACGTGAGATTGGCTGAAGTTGCCGAGCGTCGAGTCGCGGAAGCGACGCGTGTAGCCAGCAAAGACCGACGAATCTCCATCGGAGTCCAGGAAGTAGGTCAACTTGCCGCGACCGATGACGCCTCGGAACGTGTTTCCTTCAACGTATCGAGCGAGAGCGTAGCCGATCTGAGCCTGCGCAGCCAACCGGTTGAGGATGAGACCGTTGAGGCCCACTTGAAAACGCAATGGGCGGCTGTCGGCGTTCACGACCTGAGCGGTCCCGATGCTTCGCGCGGCCTGATCGTAGTTCACCCTGCGATAGTTTGCAGACAGGAACGCCGCTGTTCGAGGCAAGAAGGACCAAGCGAGGCGACCATCAAAGACGTGCTCGTCTTTGTTGAGTTGCTGGAGCGCCAGGTCGTTTTGCTGGAAGAAGGTCGCGATCCATGTGTAGCGAAGGTGAGCCTCGATCGTTCGACCGACGGGGTGAATCCCGAAGACACCACCCGCGCGGTTGACAATCCGATGGATCGATTCAGTCGAGACGTCGTTTGGCGCCTCGTTGGTACGCGTGATCCCTTCTTCGAGGCGCAAGCTCACATGCCCATTCGGGTTGATGTGAGCAGCGGAGTTAAGAGTCGTCGAGAATCCGCTCTGCGCCGCGACCGCCTGATCGGAGGAGAGGTATTGCTGGTAGCCAGCGCCCCACTCGAGTTGAAAGGCGACGAGTTTAGGGTCGATGGTCGAGAGCGTGAGGTTTGGGAGAACGTTTAGCGACCACGCGAGTCCACGAGAAGGCTCAGACTGAAAGAAGAGGTTCGTGTTGGTGCCCGCGCTGAGACCGAGGCCAAAACTGAGTTTGAAGTTGTCCGCTTTGATTCCATCACCAGGTTCAGCAAATGCAGCGGTCGGCGCCACCAAGGTGAGCGCAGACATGCACAGCAAGCCCAGCATAAGGCATCGTTTGTTTCGGCTCATTCTACTATCCATTCTCCGCGCAAGCGCGGTAAATCATCAGTTCATTCTGGCCCCACCCTGACTCATGCTCGCGCAGCGAGCAACCTTTGGCGGGGATTATTGCAGCGGCGTCAATTGGGGGATCCTTGTCGGGTCGAGGATGTCGTCAAACACCTCGGAGATCTCGATGTATCCCCCCTCGAGGATCGGAGTGAGCGGTACGATGTCATCATCGACATCCGCCGTCAATTGACTCTCTTCACTCACGTCCCCGCTCCCCTTACCCACACACGCTTTGGCTTTGGACTCCAACTCCAATACGTTTTGGTAGGCGACAGCGATCAGGATGAAGTGGTGAGCTGCGGTCGCGTTGTCCACCGGGCTCTTCTGCTCGGCTTCCTTCTGCGCGGTGTAACTCTTCTTGCTGACGTTGCTGTACCCTTTCATGGTCATCGCGTTTTCGACAATGCAAGGCAGCTTTGTCGCGTCACCATTGCGCCGGGTATCATCGAGGAGCGATTGTACTGCAGCGAGCTTTTTGTCGATGGACTTATCGCGACGCAGAGATTCATCGAGGCGCGTAGCGGAGTCCATCCCCTCGACCTTCTTCTTGAACTCATCGCGTTTCTGGAGCTTGAGCTTGAGCTCCTCGGCGTCCTCTTCATCAGCAGCGACGGCGGCGGTCGAAAACCCCACAGTCATGCATAAGATGAGTGTAAGGATGAGCAGAAATTTGTGCATCATCTTCAAACCTTGTCGAAGAGGAGCGAAAGCTCCCTATGGTACAAACACACAGCGTATCGTGTGCCTTGGATGTGTGGTTTTGTGGAGCAATCCACTTGACGAACAAGAGCGCCACACACGGATCCAACCCTAACACCACTCACGATTAAATCAAGTCCTCTCCACCCAATGATGCAGCGCGTCGTAAACGGCCTCATTCGTAGATGATAGAAGCACGAAGAGGGTGATGGAAATTCCATCACCCTCTTTAGAGACCGAACACCGTCTGCGAGGCAGATTCGTTCCGGCTTTTATCCTCCCGAGGAGAACACGAAGCTCTTGGAGACGGTCACGTCACCACCCTGGGGACGGCCGAAGCGGATCCGACCGATCGTATCGGCGATGCACTTGCCCACGCCCCCGCCGACGGAATCTGCGGTAGCCTTTGCCGAGGTCACGCGCCCTGCCGAGCCGATGACGAACACCACGACGACCTTACCGCCCGCCTTGGGGTTCTTCTTGAGCTCGCGCTCGTAGCACTTCTGGAACTGGCTCTGCTTGCGCTTGAGCTTGCTCGAGATGTCGTTGGCGTCGAGCTTACCACCGACGGTCTGGGTGGGGCCTTTGATGCGGACCTTGGCCTTGACCTTGGTTTCTGTCTTTTTGACTGTTTTGACGCCTTTGCCAGCGGCCTTGGCGCCCTTGGACGGGCCGATATCACCGACGCCCACGGCGCCGCCCTTGCCATCGCCATCGGCGCTACCCGAGGAGCGAAGGCCAGACTTCTCGGCGCCGACGACACCGGTCTTGATCCCAGTCGAGCCAGCGAACGCGTCATCCATGGAGGTGCGACCAGCGCCCTCGCTCAGGACATCGACGAGGCTACCGCTGGAACCATCGGTGGAGACAGAACCGATCTGTCCGAGGATGGTCTTGTTCTGGACCTCTTCGGCGAGGCGTCGCTTGCGCTCGGCTTCGAGCTTGGCGAGCTCGTCAGCCGACTTGTCGTCGCCTGCGTCTTCCTCACCACCACCATCCTCCTCGACAGGCTCCTCCTTGGGAGGATCCTTGGAAGGCGCTGGCTCCTCGGCGGCTTCTTCGACTGGCTCACCCTCTCCGTCCTCTGCGGTCTCCACAGGTTCGACGGGCTCGAGCTCAGGCTCGTCCTCGACGAGGATCTGCACGAACTTGTCTGTGATGATCTGCTTGCTCTCGAGCGGCTCGGGCCATTCCTGCAGCTCGAGGAATGCGACGAAACCGATCAGGAGGATCGCCGTGATCGAGGTCGAGAGCACGAGGATCTTGTCGAGCCCCTGGACCCAACCACCGCGCATGGAAGCGGGCAGCACGGGCTTTGGTCGGGGCGGCGGCGGCGTCACGAACTGGAAGAGCAAGGTGGCTTCGCCGATGGCGACGCGCCCCTGTGTGTTCTGCTCGAGCGCCACGGAATAGCCTGCGCCACTCTTCTTGGCCTTACCCTTCTGGATGAGGTCCTGGAGAGTGTCGATGCTATCGCCGATCTTGACTCGCCCGGTCATCCCCTTCGTGATGTTGAGGATGTACTGACCGTTTTTGACATCAAAAACGGTCTGTGTTTTCGGGAGGTCAGAGGCTGGCACCACGAACGTATTGCCCTTGAAGTCGCTCCCGATGGTGACGGGGCGAGGCGAACGCAACAAGCGCTCCTCGATGATCCTGTTGTTTTGGAACAGGCCGATCCGAAGAACCTTGGCTTTGGGCTGTTGTTTAGACATGAGTCGTTCCCTTGGAGAGTCCCGCTCTCAGGTCGGATGGTCGATCCCGTACCCTATCGAACAGCAAAAATCGTCACGAATCTCGTTTGGTTTTACACCAACGTTCAGAACACCCAACGTGTCCCGAACCGATCATTCGTTAAGACAGCAGCCGTGTGAAAAAGTTCCCGCGACGTTCGAGAAATTTCGTCACTCGCGACTATGACACAAGTACACACCTAAAAAAAGGACGCACGGTCACGTGTTTGTGCCATGCGCCCAATGAATCTCGGCGTCCTGAATGCTCGCGCGCCTGGTTTTGTTCGGCGCGCGATGACGAGGCTTACTGCCCCCCGAAACTCGCGCGCTGCTTCTTGATGACCGCGATCTTGAACTGACTAAGCTCTGCCTGACCCGCCGTGTACATCACCTCGGTGACGAGACGGTACGGGATCGCCTGGTCGGCAATGATCGTCGCAGTGGGCTCGTACTTTTGCTTGAGAAGTTCCTTCTCGCGCTTCTTCTGCTTGACGGCCTTGTTGAGCTCCTCGAAGAGCGGCTGAATCATGAGCGCGTTCTCACCGCCCTTCTTCTGGCTCTTGTCGATCTGCCCGCGCTTGACATCGACCGCCTTGGTATCATCGACCAGGATCGCTTTCTGCGTGATCGTGATGGTGGTCATATCCTTGGGTTGGAGCTCGGCCATACTGGAAGGCGCCTTCAAGTCTTCCTTCTGCACCTTGAGCGGCTCATCACCGTAACTCTTGAGCAGGAAGACCAGAATAATCACCATGATATCCATCATGGAGTTAATGTTGAGCGCTCCGCCGGCTTCGTCACGACGCGCTCCGCGCCGCTTCTTGCCCTTGGGCTTCGCCTGGTTCCAAACGTCTTCGTTTTGCTCGGCCATCGCCTCTCCGATTCAGCCAGATTCTTTCCAAGACAAGACCGTCACCTGTCGCCAGATCACGATGATGCTCGTTAGGAGCGGCGCCCTGCTGGTGCAAGAGAGCCGCAGTCTTTTAAGCTCTCCGCGTCACTGCGCGATCGAGAGCACCGGGTCACTGAAGAGATCAGCGGGCTTCTCCTTGAGCGTCCCGTCTTTCTCGTCCTTGACCTTGACCTTCTTGTACTTGGCATCCCAGTACGCCTTATCACCGTCGTAGGACTCCTTCTCGAGCTTGTAGCGCGAGACATCCATCAGACGCACGATCGCGGCGAAGGGAACGTCCGGGTCAGCGGCCACGTTCATGACCGTCTCATCCGGGAACTTTGCCTTGAGCTTGGACAGCTCGTTGTAGAGCACACGCCACTGGTAGGCCTGGAGCCCTTTCTCGAGCTCCGCCTCGCCGCCGGTGACATCGCCCTGGATGATCTTGTCACGCCCCTTGCGGAACGAGTCAGCGACATCCACGCCTGCGTCGGAACGCAAGCAGATCGTCGGACCGTCCGCGGGACAACCCGACACCGCCGCGAGCACGCCACCCTCGGCAGCGATCCGCAGCCCGTTCGGGGCGACCGTCACCGTCAAGTTCAGCGGCTTCTTGTCGTCCTCGGGAGGGGTATCCGAAGGAGGCCCCACCGAGAGCTTCGGTGCCGTGATGTTGATCACAGCCACCTTGACGAACACCACTGACAAGAGCAGCAGTGGAATCAAGATGACCACCATATTCATGATCGGGGCGAGGTTGAGATCTTGCTCTTCCTCGGCCATTCGCTTACTACGCGCCATGCGTCGTTTCTCCTGTGCGTTCCAGCCTTTGGAGCACCACGCCCTCCATCAACGGAGGCGCAGCACCCTTCGACCACGACAACACTTCGAGCATCTGGAAGCTCAACACGCTGCCACCATGGAACGCTTCTCGATTATCCCGAGGCGCTCCATTCTTCTCACGCCCCCTGACCAAAGCAAAACAATCACTCCAACCAAGATGCGTTCAGGAAACCCTGGGCGACCCTTCTCGAACAAACCACACTGTGCTTGCACGCTCGAGAGAACTCACACCCCGCAACGGGGATGCTTTTCTGTCCTCCTCGCCATGCGCGTGTCGGGCGCATTCACGCCCGACACTGCCACGCACGCGGTGCGACCTACCCTCCTGGCGAACGCCAGGCAGAAGAGCCACCCAGGTTTACCTTATCACTCGACCGCGCCGCCGCTTTTGCCACGGCTGATCAAGAGGTTCTCGAGCTTGACACTGTGCATGTCGATCTCGTCGAGAATCTTCTTGGTCATGCTTGAGAGAATCATGTGGAAGATCAACGTCGGGATAGCCACGATGAGGCCGAAGGCCGTCGTGTTCATCGCGAGCGCGATACCACGCGCCAACAACTTCTGACGCGTCTCAGGGGTTGCCTTCTCAAGAGCCTCGAAAGCTTCGATGAGACCGACAATCGTACCCAAAAGTCCGAGCAGCGTCGCGATGTTCGCGAGCGGCTGGAGGATGGGGGTACGCTTCTGCACCATCGGGACAACCTCGAGGGTCGCCTCTTCAAGTGCATTCTGGATCTCGACCTCGCCTTTGTTGGCTCGCGTCAGGCCCGCCTTGATCACGCGGGGAAGCGCTGCCGATGGCTGCGCGTTGCACAGCTTGATCGCGCGGTCGATGTTGTTCGCCATCACCAACTTTTGGATCTGGGCCATGAACGGCTCTGCATTCACGCTGTACTTGAAGAACAGGTAAATGAATCGCTCGATCGTGATCCCGATCGTGATGATGCTGACGGCGAGGATGATGTACATCCAAATACCGCCCGTGCGGAAGGCTTCAGCAATTGCGCCCATGTCCGGTTACCTCCGTGCGCGTTTTAAATAGGGTAGAGATCTTGCCGACTATTCGAAATCGCCACATCGAGGTCATCCCGATGTGGGGTCGCCATCTCGTTTCTTGCCCGTTTATCGACCATTTTATCTGGTCAATGTCTGACTCTTACTTCTGCTTCATGACGCCTACTTTTCGCGGCGTCCTTGAGAGACATTTGTCTATAGCACAAAGGCTGCAAAGCGACCAAGCCCTTTTTCCCTGCGCTCGGGGTGCCTCTCTTCTTCCCCGCCCACGATCCGCACCAGATCACTCCACCTACATGCCACCACATCGGGCTGCATGGCGAAGACATCGTCGCCAGACCTTTGCAAGGCTAACCCCTTCATACTAGAAGGGATCTTCCTCGACTGTCTCCACCAACTCGTCGAGAAACGAGGGCTTCGTATCCAGTGATTCGTAGTCGAGCTTGGCGTGCTGCAAGATGTAGAACGCCTCGGGTTTTTGAATGCGGCCTTTGATCACGCTCTCCTCGAGCGTGATCACCCCATCCTGCGCTTGCGCCTCCTGGTGCATCCCCTCGAGCATCAATAACCCGAGCGAAGCCAACACCAGCGCTGCCAAACGTGTTCCTCTTTTCATGACAACTTCCCCATCCTAGAGTTCCAAAGAAATCCTGCCTGAGCCCAAAAAAGCCCGCGCGCCGATCTCACTCGTCACCTTCGTCCATACCGTCATCGCCGCCATCCGAGCCGTCATCAGCCCCCATCTGCGACTGACGCATCAGCTCCTGCCTCGCCTTCTCTTCCTCGATCGCTTTGCGCGCCTCGGCGATGTACGCGTCCGCAGGATCGCTCTTTGGCAGGCGGCCCTTGGCCGCTGACTTGTAATCATTGAGCGTATCGATCGCTTTCTGCAACCTCGGGATCTTCTCGATCCCGGGGACCTCGCTCTCGAGGTACAGGATCGCGAGGTTGAAATGCGCGTCCAGGTAAGCCTCATCGAGCTTGATCGCTCTCTTGAATGCTTGCTCCGCTTCCGTGAACTCGCCCTTCCCCTTGTGCGCGTTCCCCTTGTTCAAAAACGCCTGCTTGAAGCCTGGCCAGACCGCGATCGCCTGCTCGAACTGCTCGATCGCGCCGTCGTAGTCGCGCGCCTTGTGATAGAGCACGCCAAGGTTGTTGCGCGCTTCGGGGTAGCGAGGCTGAACCTCGATCGCCTTCTCGAAGTTGGCCTTGGCCGCGTCATCGTCCTCGCGCTTGATCTCGACCATGCCCACTTTGTAGTAGATCTCTCCTCGATCCGGGGTGATCTCGACCGCTCGCGTCAGGATCGCCTTGCTCAACTCGTAGCGCCCCAGGCGATAGTTCGCCTCGGCCATCGCGAGCATCGCATCCACGTTGCGCTCCTCACGCCGCAGAAGCTCCTTGGCCTCGCGGATCACATCCTCATAGCGCTTCTGCGCCAACCCCACCTCGAGCAAGGTCACGCGGTGCCCGAGGTTCTGCGGCCTCGCGCTCGTGTACTTGTCCGCGATGCGCTTGGCGCTCGTGTTGTCCCCCTGGCGAATGTAAAGCCTGACGAGGTTCACCAGCGCGGGCGTGAAGTCGGGGTTGTTCGCCAACGCCTTCGAATAAGCCTCCGCAGCCTTGGCGCTGTTGCCCTGGCTCTCGCGCACGACCCCGAGGTTGTACGCCGCCAAAAACCCACCATCGGGCTCATCGACGAGAGACTGCAGCTTATCCGCAGCGCCATCGAGGTTCCCGTCACTCGCTTGCTTGAGCGCACGCTGGACCTTGCGGTTGACACCATCATCGACCGCCAACGGCTCTTGAGAATCCGATCCTCCCGAACCTGCGCTGCTCTTCGAGTCGCCTTCGCCCGCGGTGCTCGCGGCTTCAGCGGGCGCGGGATCCTCCTCGACGTCGGCGACCTCGCCATCGTCGGCGGGAGGAGTCGCATCTTCGCTGCCATCCTCGACAGGCACATCATCGAGATCAGCCTCCTCCACCGGAGGAGCGTTGACGACATCGACTTCCGCGCTCTTGTTGGCGTCGCTCGTCTTGCAGCCTGTAGCCAGGAGCAAACCCAACGTACACACAAAGAGCAATCGAGTGATTTTGGATCGTTTCATCGGCTTCTCCGTCTCTCGTCGTTCGCTCGCCATCAAGAGTCACCCCCTTTGGAGTCCTCTTCTGCGCGAGGGGGCTTCTCGTACTTCTCGTACGCCTCCTTATCGAGCAGCGGCAGACCTGTCTTGACGTCATCGCTGATGGAGCGACGCTCCTCTTTGTAGAGCGGGTACTCAGCGGGGCGGTACTTGTTGAGCTCCTGCACCGCGCGCTTGGTCCACTCGTTCACGATCTTGTCCTGGCGACCCTTGTCGACCACGCGCACGTAGCTCTCGACGGCCTTATCCTCGAGCGGGATGGCGATGTCATCGAGCTGCCCACGATAGATATCCCACTGCTCGCTCCCCTCGGGGAAGGGCACGGGCGCATCGTAGAGCATGTTCGCGAACCGCTGGTACATGTTCCCGAGGCGATAACCCGCCGCGAGCGTCCACTCGAGGTTGCGGTAAGCGTAGACCTTCTCGTACATGGGCGTGAGCGCTTGCTGGCCCTTGATCTTTTGCTGGAGCAGCTCGCCCTGCTTCTTGACGTTGCCCTTGAGCTTGATCTTGTCCCACTCCTCGAACTCGTACTCGACAAGCATGAACTCTGCCTTTGCTGCGTAGTACGCTTCGGGAGTGTTGGGCTGGATGCCGTAACTCGCGTACTCGGCGAGCGTGCGCTCGTACCACTTCTTCGCCTTCCGATCGTCGCCCTTCTCGGCGTAGTAATCGTACAACGCCCCGAGCGCGGTGAAGACCTTGATCGAGTTCGCCGTGGAACCGTGCGTATCGATGTAGGTCTCATAACCGTTCAGCATATCTCGCGTGCGATCAGCCTTCTTCCAGCACTGCACCGCCTGCCAGTAGACATCATCCGCGTCGTCCTTATCCGAGAAGTTTCGCGAATACTCGACGTAGCGATCGGCGGCCTTGCGGTAGTCCTGAGAGTTCTCGAGCAGGATCGCGCCCGAACGCAACGCGTCCGCGCCCTTCTCCTTGTAAACAAAGCTCCCGCTGAAGGCCTTCATGACCTCCTCTGGGGTCTCCTTCTTGCCAAAGCGATCGTAGAACGCGAGGTAGTTCTGGCTCGCCTTCTCGAACTCGAAGAAGCGCTCCGAGTTCACCGCCACGCGGTAGATCGCGTAAGGAACGAAGACGTTATCGGGGAACTCGGTGTAGAGGCGCTCGTAGTATTTTGCTGCCTCTCCGGGCTTATCGAGTGCCTCGTAGGCGACGGCGATGTTGATGAGCGCGATGGTCGTCGTCTCTTCCTTATCGGTACGACTCATCAACTCCTTGTACTTCTCGATCGCCTCCTCGTAGCGCTTCTCTTTGTAGGCTTGCTCGGCGGCCTTGCCGAGCGAGGCGAGCTCGTACTCGGCGATCTCGAGGCGAATCGCCTCGGCCTGCTCGCCCTTGAGCAGATCCTTGAACTCGTTGGCCTTGCTCGCAAGCGTCGTGTAGTCCTTCTCGAGGCGATACGTCTCGAGCATCAAGCTCGCCGCGAACGCGCCGACCTGCTGATCGGGGTAGTTGCGGATCACCCACTCGAAGCGACGGCGCGCCTCGGGGAAATCATTGAAGTCATAGAAGAGCTTGGCTGCCTGGAACGCGAACTTGGAGTCGAGGAAGGGATCCGCCTTGTTCTTGAACCCGAGCACGACGTAGCGATCCAACGCGGTCACATACTTTCGCGCGATCTCTGGCAACGGCTCGGCCGTGATCGCAGCGGGACCAGCGTCCGGATCCGCAGGAGCCGACTCGACGACCTCCTCGACCGCATCCTCGCCGCCGCCAGGGAGGATCTTGGAGGGAACCTCACCCGTGGCCACCTGCGCCTCGATCACCTTCTCGAGCGCCTTGATCGCGTTGAGCCCGCAGACCTCCTGGATCTCCTCGAACTCATCATCCCGCAAGTCCATCTCGCGCACCGCGCGGTACTGCTCGTAGGCCGCCAGGAATTGCTCCGAGTAGAAGAGCGTCTCGGCGTAGTAGTAGTTCCACTGGAAGGCATCCTTGTCGTTCGGGTGCTTCTTGAGGAACTCGGCGTAGGTTTTTGAAGCGAGCTCGTACTTGCGCTTGGAGGAAGCGAGCATCGCGGAGTCTTCGTTGACGATCGCCTCGTCGCGCTCCTTTTGTGCCTGCTCGTGGAACCAGGTCGCCGACTGGATCAGGTTGTCTTTGACGAGTGTGGAGGCGTATCGCATCGCCTCGACCTCGCCAGCGATCTCCTGCTTCCCGTACCAATCCGAACCGGGGCCATAAAACTCACCGAGTTGGCGACGCTCCTCGAAGGCCGAGTTCATGTCATCGGCGCGGAACATCGCGAGCACCATCTGCTCGTGCAGCTGAGGATTGAGCGGGTGATCGGGGAACGTCGCCAACGTGTAGCGCACGACCTGGATCGTCTCGTCGAAGAAGTTGTTCTCGAACAAATACTCGGAGAGCTGCGAGAGCACCTCGCGCTCGTACTCCTTCTCCCCCTTGATATAGAGCTGCGCGCGCGGGAGCCCGAAGACATCATCGGTGATCCCATCGCCATCCCAGTCGGCCTCAGCCAAACTGATCGCGATGTACTGCACCGCCTCGGAGCGAAGCACCGAACCCGAGCGGCCCGTCTTCGCCTCTTGCGCGTCCGAGTACTCGACGAGCTCCTTGAAGCGAACGATCGCCTCGTCGAAGTTATCCTGGCGATAGTAGGTCCACGCCAACTTGTAGAGCGCCTTATCGTAGAAGCGACTCTCGGGGAACTTCATCGCCTCGGCGTAGGCGAGCTGGGCGCTCGCCAGGTCATTGATATCGAAGTAGTACTCGCCGATACGGATCCACGCCTCGGGGATGAACTCCGACTCGGGGTGCTCGGCGATGAGCGTCATCAGGATGTCCTTGGCCTCCTCGTCCTGCCCCTCTTGCAGCTTGCAGTAAGCGAGCAGGTAGCGCGCGCCATCGAGGAACCTGTAATCAGGCCAGTCCGTGATGAGCTTCTGGAACGTGGCCATCGTCGGGCCATAGTCGCGACGCGCCTCGGTGGGCATGTCCGGGATCTTGCCGTTCTCATACTGCACGAGCGCTTCCTGGAAGGCCTCATCCGCCAACAGGAAGTCGTCGTTTGCCTTCTCGAACTGGAGCTCGGCGAGGCGGAAGAGCGCGTCAGGCGTGTACGCAGGATCGTTGGGGTAGCGCGCGATGAAGGACTTGAACGCGGCGATCGCGTTGTTTCGACGTTGACGCTCGACCGCGGTCAATTCATCGATTTGACGGTTGTAGGTCTTCTGCACCTGCGCCACGCGCTGGCGGTACTTCGACTCGACGATCCCGTCGACAGTTTTTTGATAATCGTCGGACTCCTGCCGATAGCGAGAGAACGCCTTTTGGTATTCCTTGAGCGCGGCGCGCTCTTCCTCGGTCGCGTCATCGCCGAGCGATGGCGCGAGCGTCTCCTCGGGGGGCTTGGCGTCCTCCTCTTCCTTGGCCGCTTCGGTGGGAGATGTGGACGCGGCGCTCGCGGCACCTTCGCCCTCGCCCTCCTTGGCTTCGCCATCTGCGGGAGCCTCCTCCGATGTGGCATCCCCCTCGCCATCCTGAGCAAAGACAGGGGCAGGGAAACCGAGAGAACAAGCGAGAATCAATGCTAGCGAGGGCGCATGACGACGCGCCACCATCGCGAGCAGCGCTCGGCCAAAACGCGGCGCGAGTTCATCTTGCTCCATCTTCTCTTTCCTATCACGCATGTTCTTATCCTCGATGAGCCATGGTCGAAGCGCCCTGTGTCCCCCTCTCCAAATGACGAGAGGTTCGGTAAAGAGCGAGGCTCCAAAAGCGTCCCGTTTCAACGTTCAGCGTACTTCTTCAAACGCCTCTTGCAGCGCGCGCAGCTCGTTGGTGCGCTTCTGGAAGAGGTCATTGATTTTGTTGGTCGAGTCTTCTTTGCTCTGAAAGAGGACATCGATCTTGCCAACATCAGCGCGGAGCACGATCCCCTGGAACTGCTCGCGGCGGTTGACGAACGTGCGCAACGCCACATCGCCAGCAAACCCCTTGGAGTCCTGCGTCACGACGTCGAGCTCGCCCGATTGCGTCTGGAGGACCTTGCGCAAATTGGCGAGCGTCTTGCGAACCTCGTCCGCCTTAGTGTCGACGATCTTATCCATCTGCGCGTAGTAGGAGGTAATCCTCCCATAGAGCGGCGGGATGCGACCGCGGAGCTTCTCGACTTGAGCGAGCTCGCTGGGGTTCTTGGCGAGCCCTCGCTTGGTGAGCAGGAAATCCGACGCCTCCGCGAGCTTGCTCATGTAGAGCTGGCGCAACGAGCGCTCCGGGATGCTGACCACATCGCCAGCGCCGACGCTCTCCCTCGCCCGCGCGATCTCCGCGCGCAGCCTCACCTGCTCGTCCTCGAGCGCCTTGATCGTCTGGCGAAGCTCGTCGCGCAGGGCGTCGACCTCCGCGCGCTCCTCCTCCGACAGCGGGACGTCTTGGAGCTGCATGTAGGTCTCGATCGCGGTCAGCTCCGCGCGCACCTGATCGATGGAGTAACCGACCTCGTTGAGCATCTCACGCAATCGTTGGAAATCCTTGCTGACCTGCTTCTCGCGCTCCTTGAGCGCGTTGGCGTTCGCAGGGATCGACTTGTAGCGCCCCTCGAGCATATCGAGGTCCTCGCGCAACGCATCCCAACGGGTCTTGTCCGCCCCCGTGAGCGAGGGCGAAATCGAAGCAGACAGCTTGCTCACGAGCAAGCGCTGGACGCTGATCAGCTGACTCTCGAGCTCGGTGACGAGCGCCATCCCCTCGGCGAGCTTGGGGAAGGACTTGACGGCAGCGCCCGAGTTCAGGCGCGCCTCGATTTGCTCGAGGTCATCGAACGCTGACAGCAGGTTCACGCGCGCCAAGCCGACATCATCGATGAGCTGGCGCGCCTGCTGCAACTTCTCGTCTTGCGTCAACCACTGCTCGGGCGGGAGCGCCTTGAAATCGGTGCGGATCGTCGGCAACCCCTCGGGGACATCCAACGTCAGGTCATCGCGCACGAGGCTCCTGAAGAACCCACGCAGATCCTCGTGCTCCTTGGCGAAGTCATCGAGCTGCTGGCGCACCGGCTCGAAGCGCTCGAGCACCGTCTCGTAGCTCTCGAGCGCGGTGTCGTAGTCATTGACACGCATCGCGAGATCCGCCTTGAGCAGCAGCGCGCGCGTGTACGTCTCAGGGTCTGGCTCGGCCATCAACAAGGTGTCGAGCAGACGCCCGGCCTGCTCGAACCGCTGGAGCTGGATGTTCGCCCAGGCCGCCTCGTAGGTCGCGTCGATGAAGTTCGGATCATCGCGCTCGATGCGGTTGTAGAGGAGCAGTGATTCCTGATAGCGCTCCTGCTCGTAGGCCACGCGCCCCAAACTCAGAAACGAGAGGTAGTAGATGCGAAGATCGCTCGGCTCCTCGGGGATGCCCTTGGTGAGCTCGAGGAAGAGCTTGTTGGCCTCCTCGAGTTTCCCCTCGTTGACCAACGTCACGGCCGCGAAGTAACGCCCCTTCGAGCTAAACTCGCGCGCGTTGGATGCCTTCAGGAAGTACGTGCGCGCCTCGGCGAAGTCGTCCTGCTCGTAGAGCGTCTTCCCGCGCAGATAACTCAGCGCGGGCGCCTCGTCGGCGCTGTTGGTGTCGAGCATCTTGTAGATGTCTTGCACGCCCTCGTAGTTGTCGGTCGCGTAAGCGATCTCGAGGTACTTCACCAGCGCATCCTGGAAATACTCCCCCTTGCCCATGGCGATGAGCTCTTTGAGGTAGGTGCGCGCGCCGATGAAGTTGCGCTGCTTGGCCAGGCTATCGGCCAGGAAGTAGTGCGAGGCGCGCCACCCTCCAAAGTCCGACTCCGAGCGAGAGATGACGTCGAGGAACAGGTAGCTCGCGCGATCGAACTGCTTGAGCTCGTAGGCCACGCGCGCGTCATTGAAGCGCGACTCCAGCGAGAACTCGGTGCGCAGCAACTCCGGCTTGAGGTAGCGCTCCTCGAGCGAGGCGAGCTGGCGGTCGACGAAATCGACCGTCCCCTTGGCCTCGCTCAGGTTGCCCGCGGCCGAGGTCTGCGCGTGGGCTGCCTGACCGATCGTTGGTGCCATGGAGGTTGGGGATGGCCAGGCGCCAAAAAGCGCGACGGTCGCTGAAAAAGCAGCCGCTGCTATACGCCATTGCCTCACCCTCATCGTTTTTCCTCGTCGCATCGAGCGCTCCATACTTTCTCGAACATCGGGAGCCCGGCGCATTCGTTACACCAGGCTCTCCCTGAAATCCCCCGAAGACCGCGTCCTCACTTCTTCTCTTTCTTACCGTCGTCTTTCTTCGCGGCCGTATCTTCAGGGATCACCTGGGTCTTGCTGATGTCACATCGCACCTTGGGGCTGCTCTCCAGCTCCGAGGTCGCGCCGCCCTCGCGGTAGGCGACCACGTCGATCAACGTCGCCATCCCCTCCTCGACGGTGAACTTGCACTGGCGCTCGAGCGTGAAGTCATAGCCCTCGAAGTAACCGAAGACCGCCGCCGATCCCTGGAACTCGAGCTTGACGACGAGCTTGTGCGTCCCCGGTCCGATCGCGCCATTGAGCAGCTCGAGCTGCTCCTTGTCCGCGAGCGAACCGTCGCGGTCGATCTCGTTGCGCAGCACGTTGCCATCGAGCAAGTAAGTGACGCGCTTGATCTTGAAGCGACGCCCCAGCTCGTTTTTCTGAACGATCAACGCCTTCGAACCCGCGATCTTGTTCCCGAGCAAGGTCTCCTTGAGCAAGACAATGCGCGACTTCGAGCGGAAGACCTTGTCCTTCAAGTCGTCGATGCGCGTCTCGAGCTCCTTGACGCGCAAGTCGTAGACCTCCTTCGAGGATACATCTCCCGAGGAGACCCCCTGGATGCGGTCCGTCTCCATACGCTCGCGCAACGACTCCTCGGTACCAGGATAATCCGTGCGCATCTCGCGACCGCCAGGACCGACCTTGGGGCCCGTGTCCGCGGGCGCGCCCTCACCTTCAGCGCCACCCTCTGCAGGAGCACCCTCAGCAGATGCATCCCCCTCCGCCGGAGCTTCCGCGCCCTCTGCTGGCACCTCATCGGCGCCTTCGGCTTCCACAGGAGCTTCTTCGCTGGCCCCTTCTGCTGCTTCCTCTCCGCCCTGCGCCAGCGCGCTCACGGGCAGACAGAAACCAGCCAGGATCAACAACATCATCATCGAGTCGCGTCTCAACATCACTTGGCGTCCTTAAACTCTCTGTTCATCATCATCTCTATCCCTCTTTGAGGGACGAGGGGCCATGATACCATGGCAACTATACAGGGTATCATTGCGATCTCAAGATCGAACACTCCTGCCAAGCCTCTCCCCTGTAAGTCGCTGACTTCTCTAAACTTTGTGCATCGCTCACGAATTTCGATCGTCACCCGCTCGCTCCGCTGTTGCGATCACCTCGCTGCGATCCTAGTTTTAGGCGCGAAAACCATCCACGATATCCA
>Ga0031668_1018920_pt1 | contig 13913 bp, 10 predicted proteins | sample DeeseametaMP0895_FD_75020 | JGI IMG/M metagenome (GOLD analysis project Ga0031668, IMG submission 75020) | Metatranscriptome of deep ocean microbial communities from South Indian Ocean - MP0895 (Metagenome Metatranscriptome) | ecosystem: Environmental > Aquatic > Marine > Oceanic ...
CGTCTCAGCACGAGGGCAGCGAGGCATCCTATGACCACATTTACCAGCTCCACAGCGCTCGACGCGACCACACTCAATGTGGCCGCGCGCGTGCCCGAAACCGAGGCCGAAGGCCCCGGGCGTCGCTACGCTCTCTGGGTCCAGGGGTGTCCGCTTCGTTGTAAGGGGTGTTGCAACCCACACATGCTCGAAGATCGACTCGCGACGCTGACCCCGACTCAGGAGATCATCGACGAGATCTTGGCGACGCCAGGCATCGAGGGAATCACCCTGATCGGCGGAGAGCCCTTCTGGCAGGCAAAAGCGCTCACGGAGGTCGCCCGCCAAGTGCGCGAGGCTGGCTTGAGCGTGATGGTTTTCACGGGCATGACGCTCGTTTACATCAAACGTCAGGAGCGCCAAGATTGGGATGCGTTCCTCGAACAGATCGACTTGTTGGTCGATGGCCCCTACATTCAATCAAAGCATGTGGACAATCGTCGCTGGATCGGCTCATCAAACCAAAAGACCCACTTCCTGACCGACCGCTACGCTCACATGACCGACGAAGAAGAGGGCTGGGACGGCGCACCGAATACGATCGAGCTGCGCATGGTAAACGGTCAAATCACGATCAATGGGTTCCCCGATGAGAGCATCGTGGAACTGTCCAGAGCGTCCATCAAACGGAAGGAGTGATGGCCACAAGCAGCAAATCCACTGGGATCAAACGAGAGCAGGAGAACGCGGCGTTCCGCTTCCTCCCTTTCACTGTCGATCTCTTCGCGCGGCGCGGTTTGAGGATGAAGCGCGCCGAGTTGATCAAGGTGCGACGCCCCGAGACCATGACGCTCGAGGTGGTCGAGGCGCTCGAGCAGGTGATGAGCCGAGGGACGCTCGCGTTCCTCTGCCGCGCCGGAGGCTGGCGCCAACTCTCGCGCGCCAAGGCCGGCGTGGAGGAGCCTGATCGCGACGCCCGGCTCATCGATCCTCGCATCTGGAAGGATCTCAAGCTCGAGTTCGGTGACCCCGCCGTCGACGCCATGATCATGACCTACAACGCCATCTGCGAAGCAGGCGGTCAGCACGCGCCCGTGGAGAAGCGTGGGAAGCGCAACAAACACTACCCCTCCTCGCGCAAGCTCTCGTTCAAGAAGAACGGGGACATCCTCGTGCATCACATCGCGTGGATGAAGGTCCGAGAAGCCCCCTTCAAGGTCAACTCCCACTACTGGAAGTTTCTTACCGAGAACCCGCTCACTCGCCTCGCTCGCCTGGACGTGCGCGAGGTCAGCGCGGAAGACACCATGAGGCGGCTGCTTCGGCCCGACTTCGAGCCTCTGCTCCCCTGGCTCAGCGCGCACCTGGTGCGCTGCTGGATGCGCGAGCTGGAGACGCGTTGGGACTCGATGGAGCGCTTCGATCGTCTCAATCAGGGAATGGCAGCCTACTTCGAGACGTTCCTCCAACTCTCCGAGCGAGATGAGCGTCGCGACTTGTTGCGCCCGCTCGTAGGATTCTTCCGCGCCCACCTCGACGCCGATGGCCTCGAGGATCAGTGGGAGAAAGAGTTTAACCGCCTCGCGAGAGATCTTCGCTTCGCCGATCGTGACGCCTATCGGCGCACCTGGGGGAGAGGGGTCGAGGTGGGATGGCAGCTCTGGCAAGAATACACGGAGGCACGCAACATCCACCCCATCGACCGCGAATCACCCGATCGCGTCTACATGGAGGTGATCGAGGGCGTGCCCTATGAAGAGTTGGCTTGGCGCGCGAGGGCATTCGCCAATCAACTCAACGCGGTGATATCCTGAAGGGAGATGGCCGGGCGAGGGGCTGGAAATGATCGGAAAAGATCACTTCCACCGCTCGCCAAACGCATGCCTCGGGTCAAGCTTTGAACCTGGGAGCATCGAACGATTGCCCCGCACGATGGCAAACAAAGAGGACGAAGACCGCGACGAGCGATACCAGCGTCCCTAGCAAGAAGGAGAAAGGATGAGCCTTTCATACCGCGTGACCCTACAAGTTTGCGAGGTCGTCTCTGCAGACGACAAGACGGTTCACCAGCTCGACCTTCGCGATATCCTCCCCGAGGAGGACATGAAGGACATGCTGCGCCAGTCGCTCGAATCCCGTGGGTTTGAAGAAGAGGAAGAGAACAAGCTGGTGCGCCGCGAGGATGGCGGTGAGATCATCACCGTGGACCTCGAAACCCTCGAATTGACCACCGAGCTCGAGTCCGAGAGCGAGGTCAAGGGCAAGGTCGACGCCTGGGGCGACGCCGAGAGCCGTCAGAACGCGCGCAAGCAAGCAGAAGCCAGCGCCCAGAGCCAGGCAAACGCCCTGCTCGAGCGCGGCCAGAAGGACGCCCAACGCAAGGTCACCCAGCAGCTCGCTGCCGGCGAGAAGGAGCGCCTCGAGGAGATGAACCAGGTCCTCCAGGATGTCTACTCCGAGGCGCTCAAGAAGAAGGCGCGCCAGCTCGGCGACGTGGTCGACCAGTACGAGGGGACCAACGAAAATGGCGAGTACGAGCTCGTCATCAAAGTCGAAGTGTGATGCGTCCCCTGTAAAGACTGCCCGAGTCGGGCTCGGTCTGGGGGCATCCAAAACATCGGACGAGAACGCAGTGGCGCACACGCTGCTTACGAGCACGTGTGCGCCGCGATCCATAAGAAGACACGATCAGTCGAGTACGACGACAACGACAGTGTCCGCTCCACCTCCATCCATCACTGCATGGATCGCGTGGGTGGAGTGCGCGCTGTTTTGCAAAAGAGGAAACGGTGAGCAACGAACTGGCCACACGGATCGACAGCCTCCCGACTCAGCTCAGCTACGATGAGGCTGTCGAGGCGGCCTACCGCGAAGAGCTCGACTGGATCGAGGAGAAACTTCGCGCGCGCTTGAGCGTGCTGATCGAGTGCGACAAGCAGCTCTCGAACTACGTCTACAAGGCGCTCCGAAAGCGCTTCAAGGCGAGCGGCGGGCCAAGGCTCCGCCTGCTCTCTGGGCACCCGAGGGCGGCCGATCCCGACAGCCCGATGCAGGCGAACTCGACGCTCACGCAACGCTTGCTGGACGAGCTCCGCGAGGCGATCTACGGCGCTCGCGCCGATGGTGTGTTAGCCATCACACACCTGGACATCCTGACGACGACGACGCGAAGCTCGCTCAACGTCGAAACGCGTGAAGCCGCCGCCATCATGTACGAGAACCCCGACCTCGTCTTCCTCGGTTTCACCGACCCAGGGTTCGAGATCCCGGCGGTGATCGAGAAGGTCTTCACGGTCAAGATCGACCTGATCGGGATCGCGCGCGACAAGGTGCCTCAGCTCATCCTCCAACGCGAGGCGCGCAAGTTCGGCGTCGAAACCTTCAACCCGTACAACCTCTACAAGTACGTGTCCGGTTTGAACGCGGTGCGCTGCCGCCAGATCCTCAACCAGCTCGAGTCGCGCGTCGACTTCGACCCGAACACCCCAGGCAGCGTGGACGCGATCTATCGCGACATCCGCAAGCTGACGTTGGTCGGTGACCTCGAGGTCCCGCGCGTGAACCTCGACAAGGACATCGGCGGTTACAAGAAGGTCAAGGACAAGATCAAGACGGAGATCCTCGAGCTCCTGATGGTCAAGGAGTCCTCCACGAGCGCCGAAGAGATCCGCTCCATCGAGGAGATCGTCCCCAAGGGGATGATCTTTGAAGGACCTCCCGGCACCGGTAAGACGTTCTTCGCCAAGGCGATCGCCACCGCGCTCAACGCGACCGTGTCGATCGTGTCTGGCCCGGAGCTCAAGTCGAAGTGGGTCGGTGAGAGCGAGGAGAACCTTCGTCGTGTGTTCGCCCAGGCTCGCAAGAGCGCGCCCGCGATCATCATCTTCGACGAGCTCGACTCGTTCGCCTCGGCGCGTGGCACCTACACAGGCAGCGGCGTCGAGCACTCGATGGTCAACCAGATGCTCACCGAGATGGACGGCTTCCGCAAAGAGGAGCTCGTGTTTGTCGTGGGCACGACGAACTTCGCGGAATCACTCGACCCGGCCTTGCTTCGCCCTGGCCGCTTCGAGCTCGTGATCAACATCCCCTATCCAAAGAAGAAGGACAGGGAAGCGATCATCAAGATCTACGCCAAGAAGTTCAACCTCGAGATCCCCGAGGATGTCCTCAAACACCTCGTGCAACGCACGCAGGGTTTCGTGGACGCTACGCGCGGGATTCGCTACAGCGGCGACCACATCTACGCGATCATGCGAGGCTTGAAGCGCGAGAACCTGCGCCGCGGAGGCGGCGAGATGATCGTGACCAAGGAGGACGTCGAGAAGGTGCTCGGGGCGCGCCAGAAGAAGCAGCGCTCCTTGAGCAAGAGCGAGCGCCGCACCGTCGCCATCCACGAAGCCGGTCACGCCATCCTCGCCTACGTCCTCCCGCACTGCCCCACGGTCGAGCGGGTGACGATCGCGAGCGAGGAGGAGGACTACCTCGGGTACGTGATGCACGCGGTGTCGCAGAACCAGCACGTGCGCACGCGCTCGGAGCTGCTCGACTCGATCTGTGTGGCGCTCGGGGGACGCGAGGCCGAGAACATGATCCTCGGCGAGGTCTCTTCGGGGTGTTGGAACGATCTGCAGCAGGCCACGGGCGTGGCCTCGATGATGGTCGAGCAGCTCGGGATGTCGGACAAGATGGGCGTTCGCACCTATCGCAATGATCACGCCGAGGGCGCGCAGTTCGTGCTCAAGCCGCGCGACATCGCCGAGACGACCGCCGCCGAGGTCGACGTCGAGATCCGCGAGATCGTCGAGGAGCAGCGCCAGCGTTGCATCGACACGCTGAACGAATATCGCGAGCAGTACGACAACCTCGTCGAGGTCTTGCTCGACAAGTCGACGATCGGGCTCGACGAGATGAAGGAGCTCTTTGGCGGCAAGGTCTACAAGGCCAACCCCCCTGAAGAGGATGACAAGTCGAAGTCCGATGACGATGAAGACGAAGATTGATGCTTGAACCGGCAGCCACCGAGAGAACCTTGGTGGTTTATGCTTTGGCTCGAACCCGGTATAGAAGATGTTTCATGTGAAACATGGTCTGATCCGGGTGACTGGAAAGAAATGGAGGCCCCACCATGGCTGATGTGACGATTCGACTCGTCTCCAACCCGAAGACGGGTAAGCGCGACATTTACATCGACTACGAATCTGAGGACGACGCGCTCCCCTTCGAGCACGAGGAGGATCACCGCGGGGTGGTCGAGCAGCTGCTCGGGCAGGGCATCCTCGATCCGGACGATATCGGCCAGGTCAAGGTCGGTCGCGTCCAACCCGAGGCGCCAAAGCGCGAGAGCGTCACCGAAGATCCCGAGCGCGAGAAGCAGTCCCAGCAGGGCTGAAGCTGGCGCGATTTGATGAACCTCGGCGTTTGCAAATGTTGGCGTCGAGGACGCGAGCCGCTTCTCTTCACGGCGGACATCGAGGATGTCCACCGCGAGCATGGGAGGCGGCGTTCCCTTTGATTATCAATGATGGCTTCTAGAGATGATTCACGCTTATCTCATCGAGGACGTGCGCGCGCTCGCTGACCTGTTCAAGGTCAATCAGGCGCCAAAGCGCTCGGCAAACGGCATGTTTACGGCTTACCGTATCCGCCACCCCGAGTTCTCCGCGCGTCGCGCGTTGGTGTTGATCGGTGTCCAGAGCTCGGCGCTCGTGGATGACCTCCCAAAGACGATCGGGCGAGAGATCCACGCCGCCGTCGAAGAGGGGCAACTCTACTGGTACGTCGATGGGGACAAGCAGCAACTCGAAGTCTTTGACTTCGACTCCTCGCCGCATCTCTCCGAGCTCATCGCGCCGGTTCGATGGCACGCCGAGATCGAGCATGACATGCCCGTTCTCTTCTGGCTTCGCGACAAGTCGTTGATGCCCGAGATCGTGCGCCGAAGCCTCTACCTCAATAACGATCGCATCCAGCTGGCGACCTTCACCCACGAAGAGGATGAGGTCGTCATGGTGCGCATCGAGGTGCCATCGTACTACCTGCTCGCCTGGTGCGAGGAGCAAGACCCCGAGCGCCTCACGCTCTTTTATCCGATGACGGAGGGGCCTGGGTTGTATGTGCAGTGGCGCTACGAGCACCCGCTCGCGGATCTGTGGCGTCGCGCGTGGTCGGATAAGGGCGATGAGTGGGCGTTCTTCCCCGCCGAGGGGCACAGGATCACGATCGAGAAGCCCGAGTGGCGCAGCATCTACGATATCACCGACTTCTCCATCGAGATCGAGGACGTTGGCCTCTGGGAGCAGGTCTCCAAGCAGGTCGAACACTTCGAGATCGCGCTCAAGCTCACCCCTCGTCACGAGCCCGCGCCGACCGAGATGTTGCTGCTCGCGGAGAACGAGCGCTACAAGCTCGAGGACTTCCTCTCGCTCACCGATGACGAGGACCTCGATAAGCTCGAGATCAGCGCGCAGTCCGATGGGGAAGGGGAGCAGTGGTTCTTCGTGCGTGAGAAACACCGCGGTGATGGCATCATGCTCGTCGAGCTCGGCGGGCGCGCTTACGCGCGCTACAAGGGCTTCGATAACCTCTTTCTCCCTGTCAATCTGGTGCTCGAGCCGCAGCTGCGCCGTGACCAGTACAAGCAGTTGTTTGGGCTGGAGCCCAGCACGCTGACGTTTGTCGTGCCCAAGGGCACGAACACCGTCGACGCTCAACAGATCAAGGTCAAGAAGAGCTCCTTCGAGCCGCTCTCGCACTTTGTCGATCATGTCGTTCACTTCGATCGCGCTCAGCTCGAGTCGATTCTCGAGAACTCGATCTTCGATCTCGAGGTCTATAAAACGGCGCCCTCGCGGCCCGATATGCAACGCCCCGGTATGGAGCGCAGCGGCTCGACCAAGCCGAGCAAGGGCGGTGAAAAGAAGGAGAGCTCGGCCAGCAACAACAGGTTGCAGGCCAAGCTTCAGGCCGCCAGAAAGCGCCAACAACGACGCGCGAGCATGGCCGCCGAGCAAGGTATCGTGCAACCTGATGGGCAGCCGCTGCCAACGCAGTCGACCCCGTCCGAGCTCGAGCTGATCGAGGGTGAGCTCGAGCGTGACCTGATCCGTCAGGGGCCAATCGTCGAGCTCTGGCAAGATCTGCTCGACATCAAGCTCCAACGGACCAAGTGGCTCGAGGCGAGCGTTTGCGCCATCGAAGGGTTGTGGACGGCGAATTACCCCGATGAGTTCGGCAGCGCTGACCCGGACGTCGAGAAGGTGCTCTTCTTCAAGAAGGGCTTTGCTCAGGCGATCACCAAAGGCAAGAACGAGCCCCAAGAGCTCGCGGTCGTGTCCGCCCTGTTCTCCAAGACCTTGCAGAGTGACACCGACCTCTCGAGCACGATCATGGAGGCCTCCGGGCAACTTCGCGGGATCGACAACAAGCTCGGCAAGAAGGTGCGCTGGCTTGCATGGTCCGAGATCCTTCGACGCACTGGTGATGTGCGCGCGCAGGAGGAGGTCCGCGAGACGCTCCTCACCGAGCTCAACCAACGTGGTTTGGAATCACTCGACACCGCCGTCTTCCTGCGCGAGCGCATCCTCAAGGATCCCGAGCTCGAGTTCGATGACGATGATCTCGATGACAACAATGACACGAGTTATGTGCTCCAGAACATCGAGGTCATCGAGAGCTCGCTCGAGAGCCTGCACACGACAAAGATCCGCCACGCGTCGCGCGCCTCACTCGCGCGCGTCCTCGCGGGGATGGGGATCCATGCCCGCGCGCGTGACCTGATCAACAGCGCCCTTCAAGGGATGGAGGATAGCCTCGGCCGCGCAGGTCAGGAGCAAGAAGAACGCAGCTGGCCGACGCGATTGATGGACTTCTTCCGCAATCGCACGACGTACGGCGACTCCTCACGCCCAGAGCGCTGGCATGTTTGGGTCGCCCTGAACGCGTGGCTGGTCTTCCAGCGCGTCGAGCCATCGCGCGCCGACGATGCTCGTCAGGCTTACGAGTTTCTGTTCAACCAGCTCGCGCCCTACGAGAAGGAAGAGCTCAAGAAGACGGCAGAATCACTCGAAGCGCGCGTGGGACAGAGCAACGTCGCTGAGTTCCTCGCGATCGACACGCGCTCGTTCTTCTCCTCCAGGGATCTTCCCGACGAGATGTCGAAGATCGTCAAGGGCTTGCAAGGTGCTCACAAACAACGCAAGGACGTGCAGGTCAACGACCTCGTCGAGCGTGGCATTCGCCTCGCCATGCGCGAGCTCAATGAATCCTCACACCCATCGCTCGAGACCGTCGCGAGGTTGATCCTCGAGATGGTCGAGGGTTTGCGCCGCCTCAAGTGGGAGAAGGAGCAGCGCCCTGTCGAGCAGTTCGAGCAGTTCGTCAAGGATCTACCGCTCACCCCCAACTCTCCTGACGCGAGCCGCCTTTACTTCGCGGTGCTCCACTGCGCCGCAGCTCGCGCCCTGATGGATCTTGGCCGCGAGAAAGAGGCCATGGCGAGGTTGGTCGATATCATGCGTTGGGTCGGCGAAGACTTCATGCAGGTGCTCGACTTCGTCGATCTGGTCAAGAAGGAGGTCTTGCTCACTGTCGAGCTCGCGCCACGCAACCAGCGTACCGAAGCGCTCAAGTGGTTGATGGCGACCTTGCGTGAGCAAGAGCGCCTCGAGATCGGCGACGATCCCACGCACCCTGGCGCAGGCTTCGAGATGCCTTTCCAAGCCTACGAGTTGATCCAGATGATCGACCACACGTTGGAAGCGGCCATCTCGAACGAAAAACTCGTCCTGCGTCGCTTGCGCGACTTCGAGGAGCGCGAAGAGGCGAGAATCCGCTACTGGGTGCAGCGCGATCAGCCCGCGGATCAGGCCTGACATCCACGCTTTCTTGAAGTTGCAAAACAATCCTTGCCATCGATGAAACATGTCACCATGATTGGGGTGTTGATGCCCTTACAGGGTCTTTTCAGGAGAATCATCGACCGATGCAAACTTTGATGACGCAAAACTGGTGGTGGCAGTGGCGTGACGACATAACGTCGCGGCGGGCCGCTTTGCGTCATCGAATGAGAATTTAAACTCGAATAGACCCGAGTAAGCAAAGGCACCCAGGAAGGCTAGTAAAGCCCACCGCGACAACGCGGTGGGCTTTTTTGTTTTCTTGTTTCGGCTTCACAGCGCTCGAGTCTCGAAACAACCGACAGGAAAGAACCATGATCATCGTTATGAAACCCGAAGCAACGCGTGAGGACGCTCGAGCGATCCTCGAAAAGATCGAGGCGCTCGGCCTCAAACCACTCCACATGCCAGGGAGTGAGAGGACCGTGCTCGGTGCAATCGGCAACGAGCGGGCCATTGCCTCGCTCAACCTCGAGAGCCACCCGCTCGTCGAGCGGATCACGCCGATTCTGGCCCCGTATCAGCTCGTGAGCCGTGAGCTCCATCCCCATGACACCATCGTCGATCTCGATGGTCACGCTGTTGGTGGAGGAAACTTCACTGTGATCGCCGGTCCTTGTTCGGTCGAAGGGATGGATGCGTACTCGGCTACAGCGCGCGTTGTGAGGGAGGCTGGCGCGCACACGTTGCGCGGTGGGGCTTTCAAGCCGAGGACCAGCCCGTACTCATTCCAAGGCTTGGGAGAGCGTGGGTTGCAAGTGATGCAACAGGTCGGGCGAGAGGTTGGCTTGCCGACGGTAACCGAGGTCCTCGATGTCTCGGACATCGAGCTCGTGGCCGATCACGTGACCGCGTTCCAGGTTGGTTCTCGCAATATGCAGAACTTCAGGCTGCTTCGTGCGTTGGGTCAGCAACAAAAACCCGTGCTGCTCAAGCGAGGCATGGCAGCCAAGGTCGATGATTTGCTGCTCGCTGCCGAGTACATCGTCACCGAAGGGAACCCGAACGTGATCCTCTGTGAGCGTGGGATCACGACGTTTGAAACCGCGACCCGAAACACGCTCGATCTGAACGCGATCCCGCTTATCAAGCAGCGCAGTCACCTCCCCATCCTCGTCGACCCATCTCATGGAACAGGTCGGCGAGAGCTCGTCATACCGATGGCGCTCGCTGCGGTCGCTGCGGGAGCCGACGGTATCATCGTCGAAGTGCACCATGATCCTCCGAACGCGCTATCCGATGGGCAACAATCGCTTTACCCAGACCAATTCGCGGATCTGATGCAGCGTCTCGGCGCGGTGGCAAAGGCTGTTGGAAAGGAGCTTCGTTGATGCAACACGATCTCGCTGCAAACCGAGTGCTCCCTCTCACACGAACCATCGACGCGAGACCTGACCCTCTCGAGCTCTATGAATCGCTGTGTAGCGGACGCGAAGGCGTCGCGCTGCTCGAAACCGCGGATGCTTCTAGCGACGTGGGTACGAACACGCTGATCATGACCCACGCTGCGGTGAAGGTGGTATGTCGAGGACATCGTGTGACCTTCGACGCGCTCTCACCAAACGGCCAACGTGCGCTGAAAGTGATCGGCGAGCGGCTCGAAGGAAGGGCGTTGCTCGCCTCACGAGAGGATCGTCTGGACGCGACCTTTGCGCCGTTGCCAAAGGCATCCATGGACGCGCGGCTGAAAGCTCCATCACCGATCGACGCGCTACGCGCGATGGCGATGGGGTGGGAGCTTGTTCACGAGCCGCACCCCTTGGTGCTTCCCACAGTGGGTGTGTTCGCCTTCGACTTTGTCGAGGTGTACGAGCCGATGCCCGAGGTCGCATCGACCGACGCCGATGAAGACTTCCCTGACTTCATCTTCTGGCTCCCTGAGACCGTACTCCTGTTCGACCATGGGAAGGGGGTTCTCACCGCAGTGGCGCATGTCTTTGGTGGGGATGGGTCACACGTTTCCTACCATGACGCGACCACGAGGTTGACTGCCTTGCTCGAGGCGAGCAGGAAGCCTTCAGCTTCTTGCTCGCCTCGTCAAAGAGCGCGTTCGTTTGCTTTCGATGAGGGCGAGGCACATGACATCAAGGTCGACGCGAGTGATGCTAAGTTTGCGGCGCATGTGGTCGAATTAAAAAAGAAAATCACTGACGGTGATGTGTTTCAGGTCGTGCCTTCGAGGACGTTTTCGACGCCATGCTCGGACTCTTTCGAGGCGTACAGGATGCTTCGGGTTTCCAACCCGAGCCCTTACATGTTCCACCTCGTGGCGGATGACTTCGAGCTGTTCGGTGCCTCGCCAGAGACGTGCATCGCGGTTCATCACCGTGGCGAGAAGCGCGTTGTTCAGATCAAGCCGATCGCGGGGACGCGTTCGAGAGGCAAGGATCACGATGGCAACCCCGATCGCGACCTCGACGCGAGGTTGGAGGTCGAGCTGCGCACGGACACCAAGGAGCTCGCCGAACACATGATGCTCGTCGATCTCGCGCGCAATGATATCGCCAGGGTGGCCATCCCTGGAACCCGTGAGGTCGATCGACTCCTGGGTGTCGATCGCTATCAGCATGTCATGCACCTGGTTTCGACCGTGAGCGGAGAGCTCCGAGAGGATCTCGACGCGCTCCATGCCTATGTGGCGTCGATGAACATGGGCACGCTCACCGGTGCTCCGAAGGTTCGCGCGGCGCAGCTTCTACGAAAATGTGAGGGCGGTCGTCGTGGCCCATACGGTGGGGCGATCGGATACATCACCCACCGCGGAGAGATGGACACCGCGATCGTCATCCGGTCGGCGCTGGTCAAAGGCGGCGTCGCTCATGTGAGAGCTGGAGCTGGTGTCGTCCATGACTCCAGGCCCGAGAGCGAGGCCAGGGAGACCTTCAAAAAAGCCAAATCTGTCCTGGGGGCGATCATCGCATCGCGCCTGCAAGGAGGTGTGTCATGACGTTGGATGTGTTGTTCATCGACAACTTCGATTCGTTCACCTTCAACCTCGTCGATGAGTTCGCCAAACGCGGCGCGAACGTCGAGGTTTGGCGCAATGACATCTCCGCCGAGGATGCGTTGCACCTCCTCGGGGAGATGTCTCGCGAGAGGTTGTTGGTCCTCTCGCCAGGGCCTGGTTCCCCCGGCGAGGCGGGGTGTTGTCTGGAACTTGTACGCCGAGCACCGGAGGGAACACCGATCCTCGGTGTGTGCCTGGGTCATCAGGCGATCGTCGAGGCTTTTGGCGGTCGAGTCACCCACGCTCCACAGGTCATGCATGGTATGGCGAGCATCCTCGAACATGATGGTCGTGGCATCTTCCGCGGACTCCCCGATGAGATGAGCGTCGCGCGTTATCACTCGCTGTGTGCGCTCGAGGTTCCAGGAGAGCTCGAGGTCAGCGCTCGCGTTGGCGAGGTCACCATGGCGGTCAGGCATCGCCAGCGCCCCATCGTCGGCGTTCAGTTCCACCCCGAATCCATCCTCACTCGCTCCGGTGGTCGAGTGATCGAAAACATGATCCAAATCGCACGAGGTGTGCCATGCCATTGAATCAAATCATCGAGCACCTGTGCGCAGGGCAAGATCTGAGCACGAAGCAAACCGGCCAACTCTTTGGCCGCCTTATGGAGGGCGCCTACGACACGGCCCAGATCGCGGCGTTGTTGGTCGCGCTCAAAGCCAAGGGCGAAACAAGTGAAGAGATCGCCGGAGCAGCAGGGGCTATGCGTGAAGCCGCGGCTCCGTTCGATCGCCCTGCCGGGATATTCGCCGATACATGCGGCACCGGAGGAGATGGAGCTCACACCGTCAACATCTCCACCGCGGTCGCGTTTGTCGCGGCGGCGTGTGGTGTGCCGATCGCCAAACATGGGAACCGCTCTGTGTCATCGCGTTGTGGCTCCGCTGATGTGTTGGAGGCGTGCGGTGTGAACCTCATGGCGAGCGCCGAAGTCGCGCGGCGTTGCTTGGACGAGGTCGGGGTTTGTTTTCTCTTCGCGCCTCGTTATCACTCGGGGGTTAAACACGCGATGCCCGCCAGGCATGCGCTCGGGACGAGGACGATGTTCAACCTCCTCGGCCCGCTCATCAACCCCGCTGCGCCGCCAGTACAAGTGATGGGGGTGTACGACGAAGCATTGTGTATGCCGCTCGCGAGGACGCTCGGGATGCTCGGTTGCACGGACGCGATGGTTGTCCACGGGAGCGGCCTGGACGAAGTCGCGCTGCATGGTCCGACCCGAGCCGCGCTCTATCGAAACGAGGAAGTCTCGATGCTCACGATCGTGCCAGAAGAGGCGGGGTTAAAGAGGTATCCGATCGAAGCGCTCGCGGGAGGGGAGCCCGAGGAGAACGCCGCATGGCTTCAACGCTTGCTGGCTGGCGATGGTGATCCTGCGCACATCGCGGCGGTGTCTCTCAACTCAGGGGTGCTGCTCTTTACCGCTGGTGTTGTCGATACCATTGCCGATGGTGTCGAGTTCGCGCGCCGTTCCCTTCGCGAGGGTGCTCCTGCGCGAAAACTCACCGCGCTCATGGAGGTGTCTCATGCTGGCTGAAATTCTTGATCACAAACGAGGTGAGGTCGCGCATCGTAAGAAGCAGGTTCCCCTCCCGATGTTGCTCGAAGGCGTCGAGCCGACGTGGCGAGGGAAGCTCTCGACGGTGCTCTCCTCGCCTCACGTGAGCTTTATCCTCGAGTGCAAGAAGGCATCTCCCTCGAGAGGAGTGATTCGCGAAGACTTCGACCCGGTCGAGATCGCGAGAGTTTATCGAAAGACAGCATCAGCGATCTCCGTGCTGACGGATCGGCGCTTCTTTCAAGGGTCATTCGAGATCCTCGCGAAGGTGCGCGCCGAGGTCGATGTCCCCGTGTTGTGCAAGGACTTCATCCTCGAACCCTATCAGGTGATCGAGGCCAGGTTGCATGGCGCAGATGCTGTGTTGCTGATGCTCTCGGTGCTCGATGACAAGGCATATGCATCGTGTGCGGCCGCGGCGCGCGAGTATGGGATGAGTTGTTTGACAGAGGTTCACGACGAGGCAGAG
>Ga0031668_1186957_pt1 | contig 13033 bp, 12 predicted proteins | sample DeeseametaMP0895_FD_75020 | JGI IMG/M metagenome (GOLD analysis project Ga0031668, IMG submission 75020) | Metatranscriptome of deep ocean microbial communities from South Indian Ocean - MP0895 (Metagenome Metatranscriptome) | ecosystem: Environmental > Aquatic > Marine > Oceanic ...
CGAGGACGTCGGTATCACGCTTCGCATCACGCCGCAGGTCAACGAGTCGAAGTACGTGCGCCTCGAGGTCGACCAGGAGGTCTCCTCGATCGGCGCGCCATCGGATCTCGGGCCGACGCGCTCGAAGCGAAGCATCCGCACGATCGTGTTGGTCAAGGATCAGTCCACGGTCGTCATCGGCGGGTTGATTCGCGATGACGAGAACGAGACCGAGACGAAGGTCCCCTTCATGGGCGATATCCCCGTCATCGGCGTCCTCTTCCGCAGCAAGAACACGGTCAAGACCAAGCAGAACCTCATCCTGATGCTGACCCCCTACATCATCGAGAGCGAGTCGGATCTGCGAAAGATCCACGAGCGCAAGCGCAAGGAGCGCGAAGAACTCCTCAAGCTCTTCCAGAAGCGCGACATCGATTACATGAAGACGGTCAACTACGAGAAGAAGGGCGGGATCGTCGACCGCATGCGCTTCACCATCGGTGACGCCATCGACGACGAGAGCGCGCGTAAGGAGGCCCTCGAAGCGTTCGAGGAGACCGGACCTCGCTACCGCATCCTCGGCGTGCCCACGGGCGCGGCTGGTGATGGCGAAGGAGAGGGCGCTGGCGCGGAAGGCGGTAGCGAGGGCGGCGCGGGAGATCCCACGACCACCCCCACGCCTGACTCCAATACGCCCGATGGTGAGAAGACGACAGACGCTGGCGAGTGAGACGAGCGTGAGCCTGCGACCACCACTGGGGTGGTCGCGATAAGGCCCACATGACAAGGCACGATGGCGCGTCGAGAAGACGCCCTCACACGATGCGGAGAACACAGGCCCATGTATAACAGGCAACGAATCGGCGAGATCTTGGTACAGCGCGGCAAGGTGACCGTGGAGCAGGTGCAGCGCGCGCTCGAGCTTCAGGTCGACAAGGCTGCTCGCGCTGGTGAGCGTCTGCGCGTGGGCGAAATTCTGATCGACATGGACGCCTGCAGCGAGCTTGACGTCGCGTCTGCGCTCGCCCACCAACTCGACTATCCGCTCGTCGAATCGGTCGCTTCGGACGAGCTCGATCTCACGCTCATCGCAGATCTCAACCTCGGCTTCTGCCGCGAGAACTGCATCCTCCCGCTCGGTCGCAGCCCTCGCTACATCGAGGTCGGGACGAGCGATCCGCTGAACGTGGATGTCCTGGACGAGGTTCGCCTGCTGCTCGGCGCCGAGGTGCTCCCGGTGATGGTCCCGAAGACCACGCTGACGGCTGCGGTGAACGCCGCGTTCGACAGGAAGGCGCGCGAGTTCGGGGCGGCGATTCGCGACTTCGAGACGGACGAGGATAGCCCGGTCTCGGTGGACGCGGATTCCAACGCGCTGCCCGACTTGATCGAGGCCGCAGATGGCGATGATGCGCCTGTCATTCAGTTCGTCAACAGCCTGTTTATCCAGTCGGTGCGCGAGCGCGCCTCGGATATTCACATCGAGCCTGGCGAGAAAGAGATCCGGGTGAGGTTCCGCATCGACGGCATCCTCAAGGAGGTCGCCGCGCCGCCCAAGCGATTCCACTCGAGCATCATCACTCGTATCAAGATCATGGCCGACCTCAACATCGCCGAGAAGCGCATCCCGCAGGATGGTCGCATCCGGATCAAGATGGCCGGTAAGGACATCGACATCCGCGTGGCGACGGCGCCATCGGCGCATGGCGAGCGCGTGACGATGCGACTGCTCGACAAGTCGGCGATGATGCTCGACGTGCGCAAGATCGGGTTCGCGCCCGACCAGCTCAAGACCATCCTCTCGATGATCAACCGCCCGCACGGCATCATCCTCGTCACCGGGCCCACGGGCTCCGGTAAGACGACCACGCTGTACTCCTGCCTGAGCGAGATCAACAGCCCGGACAAGAACATCCTGACGATCGAGGATCCGGTCGAGTACCAGCTCGAAGGGATCAGCCAGATGCAAACCAACGCCAAGATCCAGTTGACGTTCGCTTCCGGGTTGCGCAGCTACCTGCGCCATGACCCGGACGTGATCATGGTCGGTGAGATCCGCGACGCGGAGACCGCCGAGATGGCGATCCAGGCTTCCCTCACCGGTCACCTCGTGTTCAGCACGCTGCACACCAACGACGCCGCGGGCGCCTTCGCTCGCCTGACGGATATGGGCGTCGAGCCCTTCCTCGTGGCCTCGACGGTGATTCTGACGATGGCGCAGCGCCTGGTGCGTCGCCTCTGTCCTGATTGCAAGGAGCCCTATCGCCCGAACTCGGAGGAGCTCGAGGAGCTGGGCTTGACCCAGCACGACATCGACTTCGAGACCGACCGCGGGTTCATCTACAAGCCCCGCGAGGGTGGTTGTGATACCTGCGTTGGCCTTGGCTACAAGGGGCGCGCGGGCATCTACGAGATGCTCGAGGTCAAGGACTCGGTGAGGCGAATGGTGATGAACCGCGCCGACAGCGGCACGATCAAGCGTGAGGCGTCGACCGCGCACGGGATGCGCTCGCTGCGCGAGGATGGCGCGCTCAAGGTCTTGACGGGCACGACCTCGATCGAGGAGGTCTTGCGCGTGACGAGTGAAGGATTGGAAGAGGCCGCGGGATTGAGCGACGCGAGCTGAATGTTCGGTAGGTGTGGCTTGTTTTGGACCGAGGTGGTCTGCACGAGCCGCTCGAGTGAGTGTGAGTCAAGGGCAGCAAGGTAAAGCAACACGATGCCTGTTTACGAATACAAAGGCCTGGATAAGTCGGGCAAGGTCGTCAAGGGGATCCAGGACGCTGAGAACAAGGGCGCGCTCCAGCAGCTCTTGAAGAAGCGCGGGGTCTTTGTCACCGATGTCCACGAGGGCCGCGGTGGCGGGGCTGCCAAGAAGGGCGAGTTCGACCTCGCGCGCAGCCTGCAGTTCGTGACCTTGCGTGATATCGCGGTGCTCACGCGCCAGCTCTCGACCTTGCTCCGCGCCGGCATCCCCCTGGTGGAGTCGCTCTCGGCGTTGACCGAGCAGGCCGAGAAGGACGAGCTCAAGCGCGTCCTCGCGGATGTGCGCCGTCAGGTCAACGAGGGCTCCTCGCTCGCCAACGCGCTCGGCCACCACTCCAAACACTTCAACCACCTGTACGTGAACATGGTCAAGGCGGGGGAGTCCTCGGGCAACCTCGACATCGTGCTCGAGCGCCTGACGGAGTTCCTCGAAAACCAGATGGAGCTTCGCAGCAAGGTCACCTCGGCCATGATCTACCCGCTGCTCATGTCCGTGGTGGGGACAGGGATCCTGGGGTTCCTGTTCGCGTTCGTGATCCCGAAGGTCACCGCGATCTTCCAGGATCAGGATCGCGCGCTGCCGCTGCCGACGCAGATGTTGTTGGTGATGAACGACATCTTCGTCGGAGGTTGGTTCATCATCCTGCCAGCGATCGTGTTGGCGGCGTGGTTGTTCAATCGCTGGCGCAAGTCCAAGGACGGCAAGCCCAAGTGGGACAGGTTCCTGCTCAGGGTGCCGGTGGTCTCGGGGGTGATCCGGATGATCGCCATCGCGCGCTTCGCGCGAACGCTCGGGACGCTTTTGCAGAGCGGCGTGCCGCTGCTCTCGGCGCTCGAGATCGTCAAGAACATCCTGGGGAACGCGAGGTTGATCGAGGTCATCGAGGAAGTGCGCGTGAACGTGCGCGAGGGCGAGTCGATCGCGGTGCCGCTCAAGCGAAGCGGGGAGTTTCCGCCGCTGGTGACGCACATGATCTCGATCGGTGAGCGCACCGGACAGCTCGAGGAGATGCTGGAGAACGTGGCGATCAGCTACAACCAGCAGGTGGATATGAGGATTCAGGCGGCGACGACCTTGCTCGAGCCGTTGCTTATCGTGGGGATGGGGATCTCGGTCGCGTTCATCGTGTTCGCGATCATGCTCCCGATCCTCGAGATGAACCAGGCGGCGATGTAGGTCGCGCCCGGTTGAATGTGGCGCCCTTGTTTGGCGTCAAAAGAGAGCGTGGGCAAGGAGGCTCGCGCGGTACGCAAAGAGAATCACAAGAGTGAATCATCGAGCCGGTCGCAATCGCAGGCTCGGAAATAAAGGAGAAGACGATGAACACGGTGGAGCAGAACGAAATCAAGACCTTGACCTTGACCCAGAAGCTCGCGGCAGCGCGCGAGGCGATGAAGAAGAACGCCAAGCGCGGGATGTCGCTCGTGGAGGTCCTGATCGTCCTCACGATCATGGCTTCCATCGCGGGCGTCGTTGGCGTCTACGCTGTCGGCGCGCTCGAGGAGTCCAACGTCAAGGAGGCGACCATCGAGGTCGGCAACCTCGACAAGATGGTGCAGCAATACATGCTCATGCAATCGCCCCCCAAGGCCCCCGATAGCCTCGAGGCGCTCACGCAGGGGCGCGCGCCTGTGACCAAGAAGGTGCCTCAGGACCCATGGGGCAATGACTACGTTTACCGCAAGACCGGAAACCGCGAGTGGGAGATCTTCTCGGCCGGTCCTGACGGCTCCGAGGGCACCGAGGACGACGTCCGCCCCGAGCAGTGATTTTGTTTTGCAAAATCACTCGGTGATTTGGCAGTGCGTGTGAGATCCGGGAAGAGGAGATAAACCATGGAACAGCAAACGCGAAGATTGGCGCAAACGTTGGCAGCAGCGCGCGAGGCGTTCGGTAAGAACGCCCGTCGCGGGATGTCGCTCGTGGAGGTCCTGATCGTCCTCACGATCATGGCTTCCATCGCGGGCGTCGTCGGCGTCTACTCGGTCGGTGCGTTGGTCAAGGCCAACATCCGCGAGGCGACCATCGAGGTCGGCAACCTCGACAAGATGGTCGAGCAGTACACGCTCACGCAGTCGCCATCGAAAGCCCCCGAGACGCTCGCGCAGCTGACCCAGGACCCTCCTCCCATCGCGAAGAAGATCCCCCAGGATCCCTGGGGGAACGACTACATCTATCGCAAGACCGGCAACCTCGAGTGGGAGATCCTCTCGGCCGGTCCCGATGGTTCCGAGGGCACAGAGGATGACATCCGCTCTCAGGGCGTGGAGTGATTTCGACCGAGCAAATCGGCGAGTGGTGTGAGGATAAGCTCGATTCCATCGAGGTGTTTTACGGCAAGCTCGAGGTTTGGTTCGATTCCGCCGAGGTCGGCGTTTACCTGCTGGTGCTCGGTATCGCTCAGGTCTTTGCTTACGCGTTCTTCGTTGGTTCGGCCTTGGAACCCCACGATGCGAGGGAGGCCGAGATCGAGGTCGGGAACCTCGACAAGATGGTGCAGCAGCACACGCTCATGCAATCGCCCCCCAGGGCCCCCGATAACTTCGAGGCGCTCACGCAGGGGAGCACCCGGATCACGAAGAGGATCCCGAAGGACCCCTGGGAGAACGACTACATCTATGAACGCCTCGGGGATCGTGAGTGGTTGATCTACTCGGCTGGTGAGGACAAAGAGTACGGCACAGAAGACGACATCGTCGTGATCAACCCGGAGGTTCGCGAACCTCCGGTGGTGAAAGAAGAAGACAGGCTGACCTGGCCAGACGAAACAGACGGCAAATGACCATGAAGATCGACAACCTGACATCACGCACGCCGCGCCTACAGCGCGCGGGCTTCTCGCTCGTCGAGGTGCTCGTCGTGATGGCGATCGTCGCCGGTCTGGTGGGCGTTGGCGCCTATATGGTCGATATGATCACGGCGGGTGATTTGAAGGCCTCGGCGCGCCAGATGAGCTCGTCGATGAAGTACATGTACAACCAGGCCGCGGTGAACAACACGCAGTACAGGATGGTGATCGATCTTGATTCGAACACCTACCACACCGAGGTCGTGCAGAGCGCGCTGGTCGAGGACTTCTCGTCCGATCCTGAAGAGGACGAGGATCTTCTTACCGAAGAAGCGCTCGCGCTGGCCGAGAAAAAGCGCGAGGAGGAGAGCCTGTTCGATGAGGACGAGGATAACCCGTTTGGCATCAGCCGTCGGGTTTCCTACCAGCGCGTTCAGGATGCTGTCCTGAAGCCAGGAAAGCTCAAGGATGGCGTCAAGTTCACGCGCGTGTTCGTGCCCGCCTACGGTGAGGTGAGCGCGGGGCGAGCCTACATCAACTTCTACCCCAATGGTTTCCAGGATCCCTTGATCATCCATATGGAAGACGATCGCGGGGCGATCTTCTCGTTGCAGACCGAGCCGCTGACGGGGCGCGTGCTGTTGTTCAGCGATGAGATCTTGCCATCGAGTGATTTCGGCCTCGGAGAAGACGATGACTGAGCGACTTACACAGATGCTCGTGTCAAAGCGCAGGTGGTCTCGCGCCGGTTACTCGCTGCTCGAGGTGCTGATCGCGCTCGCGATCCTCGCCTCGGTGATGACCGTGTTGATGGGGACGCAGGCGACGAGCAACCAGCAGGCGGTGTTCAGCACCGAGCTCTCGCGAGCGAGCATGCTCGCTCGTGGCAAGATGGTCGATATCGAGTACGAGGTCATGAAAGAGGGCTTCTCGGATCTCGACCAGACGATGGCAGGAGACTTCCGACGCGAGGGCTCGCCAGACATTCGCTGGACGGCCACGGTCGAGCCAGTGCAGATCCCCGATGACGCCAAGGAAGAGTTGCTGGCCAAGATCAACTCGCAGCTCTTTGGCGGTGTCGACAACGAGGGCGCGTTGCAGGGCAACGCGGCGTTCAGCTCGATGTTGCCGATGCTGATCGGTCAGATGCCAGAGATCATCAACCGCATCGGCGAGAAGGTGCGGCGCGTGGAGCTCAAGGTCGAGTTCCCTTACATGGGGGACATGTACCCGATCACGGTGGTGCAATACATCGTGGACCGCAACGACGCGGAGTTCCAGTTGTTCGACGCGGCGGAGGCGCCATGATGAGGATGATGCGAAATCACCGGCGCGGCTTCACGCTCGTGGAGGTGTTGATCGCGGTGTCGATCCTCGTCGGTTTGACGGCGATGATGTGGGCAGCGATCAACTCCATCTTCAACGCGCGCGAGTACTTCGAGGCGCGCTACGAGCGCTTTCAGATCGTGCGCAACGCGATGGGGCGCATGACCAACGAGCTGGCCGCAGCCTACATGGCGGGTCCGCAGCATGGCGGCGAGGAGCTGCCAGGGCAGGAGCGCGACCCGACGAAGATGACCGAGGAGGAGATCCAGGCGAGCTTCCTCAACGAGCCGATCCAGTTCGGGTTCAAGGGGAGCGATGAGCGCGTGGACTTCACCGCGTTCGCGCATGTGCGCAAGCAGGATGGTGAGCCAGCCTCCCAACACGCCGAGATCTCTTACTTCATGCGCCGCGAGCGCGACGACGCCACGGGCAGGTTCGTAACTCAGTTGGTGCGACGAGAGGATCCTTCCCCGGATGACAAGCTCGACAGCGGCGGCACGATCTTCGTGATGATCCCGGAGGTCGAGGACGTCGAGTTCGAATACTGGGATGCTGGAGAGGTCCGCGTCGGCACCCTCGAGGAGGTCGCCGAGGGGCGATGGATCCAGGAGTGGGACACCACTCGCCGCGACTTCTCGGGCCGCCTGCCGACGCGCGTCAAGATCACGGTCACGCTCCCCCCTCAGAACGAGCGCTCGGACGCCGAGATCTTCACCTCGCAGGTGCAGCTGGCGACGACAGAAGTGTTGGAGTTTTGAGCATGATCGATACACTCCTCAAACCTGTCGGTTACCTCACGCTCTGGTTGCTGCGCGTCGTCAGCAAGCCCGTGGTCTCGAAGGAGCGCGCACATACGAAGCGCCCTCGCGGCGTGGCGATGTTGCTCGCGCTGGTGACGATCGCGCTGATGAGCTCGGCGGTGGTCGAGTTCGCTTATATCTCGCGCGTGAACCTCTCGATGGCCTCCAACGAGCGAGATCGCCTCAAGAGCTATTACCTGGCGCGCAGCGCGGTGAACATCTCCTCGTTGATGCTCTCCTTCCAGGTCGCCCTGCAGAAAGAGTCTGGCGCGACCGACGATGATATGGGGCAGCTTATCAGCCGCGCGATGCGCCGCTCGAACTTCCAGATCTATCAGTATGTGGATCTGCTGATGAAGCCGTTTCACTCCGGCAAGCTCGAGACGCCCGTGGGCGGCCTCGACCTCGAGGACAGCGGCGTCGAGGGCTTCGGTAACTTCACCGGCGAGTTCACCGCGACGGTGCGTCCCGAGGCGGGTCGCATCAGCATCAATGATCTGGCCAAGGCAAAGCTCGACAACAACGACGTGATCCAACTCTGCGCGCTGTTTCTGGATCCTCAGTACGATGACCTGTTCTCGCGTAAGGACGAGTATGGCGAGACGCTCGACAGGCAGGCGGTGATCCAGAACCTCATCGACTTCGTCGATCCCGATCAGGAGGCCGTCGTCCTCAACGAGGAGTGCGCTATCGAGGGAGCTGGCGGCGACGAGGGGCGCATCTACAGCAGGGATGACAAGTCCAAGGTCAAGCCTCGCAACGCGCTGCTGACGCACACCGATGACCTCTACCAGGTGCACGGCATCGACCAGGGGTTCATGGATCAGTTTGGCAGCAAGTTCACCGTGTATGATGTGGGGCGGCCCAACGTGAACGTGGCCGAGGCGCCAGTCTTCTACTCGGTCTTGTGTCGCAACGTGACGCTCGCGGGGAATGCCGACGTCAAGGGGTTCGGGCTTTGCGCCAGGGAGCCAGCGATCGCAGCGCAGGTGTTGTGGTTCGCGATGGCGCTCGATGGGGTGAGGCAGTTCTTCGACGATCCGCTCTCGGTGTTGCTCGCGTATGTGGGGACGCAGGAGTCGCGGTTGCTGCCGTCGGCCAAGAAGGGACAGCCAGTGGCGTTCCTGAGCGTGGGCCAGTTGCCGCGCTATATTCAGGACTTCAAATCGAACCCAGCGTTGATGGCGCAGTTCATCCAATATTCGCCATTCTACCAGCAGCTCGCCTCGCTCAACCCCGAGATGATGGTCGACCCGCTGGCGCCGAACTTCCCGCAGTGGACGATCGACTTCGATTCAGCGGGGCTGACGCGCTCGGTGTCGACCTCCTCGCCGCAGATTTTTAGGATTTCGGCGGTGGGGCAGTATGGTACGACCGAGACTCGGATCGAGGCGATCCTCGACATGGGCAAGACCATCCGTCGTCTCCCTGATGAGCAACAGCTCGAAGAGCAGGAAGAGGACACCGAGGATTTGCGCGAGCTCAAGAAGCTGTTGCGCGAGGAACGTGAGGCGATGCCGAAAGGGCGCGTCCTCTACTGGAGAGAGTACTGATTAGCAGCGTGGAGATTGTGAGATGATCATCGGGCTCGACATAGGCACATACTCGGTCAAGGCCGTGGTGCTCGACCCAAAGAAGCGGTACCAGCTCGTCCAGTACGTGGAGCGTCGCCTCGAGGCGACGCCTCGGGTGGCACCTGTTGCAGCGAGCGCGCCACCTCCCACCCCGCAGGATGCGATCGGAGGAGAGGGGGAGCACACCGATGGGCCGAGCGAGTGGGCCGAACCTGAAGAGGACACCGGCGAGTGGGATACTCCGGCAGAAGATGGCGCTGGCGAAGGTCAGGGCGAGGTTGCCGAGGATGAGCCTGCTGCCGTCACGCCGCTCGAGGATGAGAAGCTCTGGCTCCTCGCTGTGCAGCGCATCATGAGCGAGCTCCCTCCCTCGGACACGGTCGTCACCGCGTTTCCTTGGGGCAAGGCCGTGACGTTGACGCTGGAGGTTCCCTTCAGCGATCGCAGCACGGTCGAGCGCATCCTGCCAGCAGAGCTCGATGAAAAGCTCCCCTTCACGCACACTCAGGTCTCCTACGACTTCCTGATTCAGAGTGATGAGGCTGGCGAGGAGCACGAAGCCTATGTTGGCTTCGCGAGGAAGAAGGATCTGGGCGAGTTTCTCGAGGACCTGAGCGGCGTCGGCGTGAACCCGATGGTGGTCGGTGTCCCCGAGATGATGCTGCGCTACGTGGCCGAGGCGCACGTCCCTGCTTACCAGGAGGAGACCTTCGCCCTGGTCGATATGGGGCACGAGACCACGCGCGTGCTGGTGTGCCAGCGAGGTCGCGTGGTCATGACGCGGGCGATGAATATCGGTGGCCTCGACGTCACGCGCGCGATCGCTGAAGCGTTCCAGTGCTCCGAGGAAGAGGCCGCGCCGGTCAAGCACGCGCAGGCGGCGATCCTTGGCGTTGGCGAAGCTCAAGATCCTGCCAGAGAGGCGCTCAGTCGCGCTGTGGTCAGCGCGCTCGAGCCGTTGGTGCGAGATCTGAGGCGCTCGTTCAAGTCGCTCTATGCCAAGGACCGCGTCGAGCTCGAGAAGATCTATATCACAGGCGGCGCGAGCCGGGTGGGCAACCTCACCGGTTACCTGACGCGCGAGTTTGGCGGAGTGCCCGTGGCGCCGCTCGATCTTGGCGCGGAGCTGTCGACCGAGCAGCCGCTCGGGGACGACGCCTTGCACAAGATGCCGTTGGCGCACAGCTTCGCGCTCCAGCAGTACAGGGATCGCGGCAGGCAGCGTCTGCTCGATCTCCGCCAAGATGAGTTCGCCTACCGCGGGCGCTCGAGCTATCTGCGCGCGCAGTTGACGAGGCTGGCTGCGGCGGCGGCGGTGTTGTTGCTGTTGCTCGGTCTGGCGTTGTTTATGAAGAAGCGCGATCTGAACGCGCAGCGCGACGCGATGCGTGCGGCGGTGCAGAAGGAGACCAAGAAGGTCTTTGGCGCACCCGTGTGGCGCGCAGCGGATATCAAGAAGCGCGTCGAGAGCGAGGAAGAGGGCGAGGGCGGCTTCGTGCCAAAGATGAGCGCCTACGAGGTCTTCTATCAGCTCTCGGACAAGCTGACGGCGAACACTCAGCTCGAGCTGACGCGCATCGAGGTGGACTCCGATCGCAACCTCATCCAGGTCTACGGCAAGACGAACACGCCGCAGGCGGTGGACAAGATCGTGAGTGACTTGGAGAAGCTCGAGTGCCTGAAGTCGATCCGAAAGGACAAGCTCCAGGTGCGCAGTGAGACCGAGGTGGACTTCGAGCTCCAGATCGCGAGCGCGTGCTCTTGATATCGGCGTATCGACGTGTCGACTTGCCCGCGCATCGTCGCGTGGCAGTACAAGGATAGATGATGACGGAAGAATTTATCGAAGAACCAGCCCAGAGCGGCGCGAAGCAAGCCTGGGAGAACCTGACGGATCGCGAGCGCAAGCTCCTGCTCCTGATGCTATGCAACTTCGTGTTCCTGGCGCTCGCGGGTTCGGTCTACCTCTTCAACAAGTCGCTCAAGGAGACTGAGGAGGAGATCGGGCGTTACGAGAAGACGCTCGACGCGCTCACCGAGTACGGCCCCAAGTACCTCGAGCGGCAAGCCGCCGAAGAGGTCGGTGACAAGGACGACGAAGCTCGCCGCTTCACCGGCGAGGTGCTCAAGAAGAACAAGTTGCAGCTGACGAGCTTCGTGGCCACGCAGGCGAGCGCGGTCGATATCAAGGTCGACAACTACGACGAGGACTCGCTCAAGCTCTCGACCAAGGACTCTTCAGGACCAATCATCACCGAGCAGCAGCTTCGCGTGGACATCCGCGAGGCGGAGATGGAGAAGCTGCTCAAGCTCCTGGACAGGGTCGAGAAGAGCAAGGAGCCTGTGATTATCAAGCGGATCAACCTGCGCGACGTGCGCAATAAGAAGGGGATGGTCCGCGCCAACATCACCATCTCGACCTACACCATGAAAGAGCAGGAGAGCTGACACGATGGAATTGCTCGAACGACGAATCGTGAGGATCCCGCTCTATGGACTGTTCACGCTGGTGGTCTTTTTGGCCGCGCTGGTGCTGACGTTTCCCGACGAGCGCGTCAAGCAGATCGTGATCGTGCAGGCGGAGCAGGCGCTCAACGCCGGCAAGCGCGCGGACGCGGGCGATCGCATCTGGGAGGTGCGCATCGATGACCTCGATCTGTGGTGGTTCACCGGGATCGAGCTGCACAACATGCGCATCAAGGAGAAGTGGACCGAGGAGAAGAAGGCCAAGGTCGAGGAGGAGGTCGCCGAAGGCGCGCCTCCTCAAGAGCCGTTGACCGTGACGATTCCCAGGGTCGCGGGCCGCGTCTCGCTGATCAAATCGATCATCAACCTCGGCCTCGGCGCGCAGTACGACATCGACTTCGAGGATGGTGGCTTGATCAGCGGCGAGTTCGTGCAGAACTCGGACGGTGGTCGCGTGACGGCGAACTTCGATGACGTCGATATGTACAAGGCATCGATCCTTCAGAGCGTGACGGGCGTGCCAGGGTTTGGCACGCTCAACGGCGACGTCGAGATCGAGATCGATCCCAAGACGCGTCGCCCCGCTGGAGGCACCATCGATCTCAAGGGCAAGAAGCTCACCGTCGGTCCTGCGACGGTCAAGACCGAGCTCTTGCCATCGATGGCTTACCTCGAGGTCCCACAGACCAACTTCGGTACGTTTGTCTTCAAAGGCACCATCGCCAACGAGAAGGGCAAGTCCTCGCTCGTCTTCGATGAGTTCAGCGCCAAGGGGCGGGATGTGCGCATGGAGGTCTGGGGTGATGTCGAGCTCGCGCGGGTGTTCGCGCGAGGTGTCTCGGACGTGAGCATGCGGCTTCAGTTCGACGCCGAGTTCGTCAAGGAGAACAGCCTCAGCCCTGTCCTGAATATCCAGTTGTTCCGCTCTGGCAAGTCCTCGGATGATTGGTACGGGATGGTCTTCAAGGGCGTCATCGGCAAGATGAAGCCCAAGGGATCGGTGGTCGCCGCGAGAGGCCCGAGTAAGTCGGGTGGGGCTGCCGGGAAGGATGCGCCAAAGACCTCGGTGAAGAAAGCGCCTCCCGCGCTCCCGAATAAGAAGGGTAAGACCACGACCAAGAACGTGCGCCCTCGTCGCCAGCCCAAGGCGTTGAAGTAGGGCGCTCGTGTTTGGCGAACTGGCGAAGGCTTGTGTTTTACGAGCGCCCGTCCTCGCGTTCGCTCGGCCCGGGGAGGTTGCGTTGGCGGAGCTTTGTGTTGTGCGGGCGTCCCCCTTCTCGCGATGATTTAAAGACAAGGTTCGCTTTGTGCAACGCTCTCCATTGCACAAGAG
>Ga0031668_1013146_pt1 | contig 12213 bp, 10 predicted proteins | sample DeeseametaMP0895_FD_75020 | JGI IMG/M metagenome (GOLD analysis project Ga0031668, IMG submission 75020) | Metatranscriptome of deep ocean microbial communities from South Indian Ocean - MP0895 (Metagenome Metatranscriptome) | ecosystem: Environmental > Aquatic > Marine > Oceanic ...
AGCGAGAGGCCGCCGTCAACGTCGATGCAACGGCCCGTGAAGTAATCACACTCGATGATGAACTTCACCGCTTGCCAGATCTCGTAGGGCTGGCCGGTGCGACGGAGTGGGACGTTGGAGACGATCTTCTCGAGCATCTCATCGCGCATCGCGTCGAGGATTGGCGTCTGGGTGAAGCCAGGCGCGACAGCGCCGGTGCGCACGCCGAAGCGAGCGAGCTCTTCTGCCCAGAGCTTGGTGTCAGCGATGAGGCCAGCTTTGGCCGCCGAGTAGTTCGACTGACCGCGGTTACCGTGACGCGAAACCGAGGAGATGGAGACGATGACGCCTTTGTTGTCGTTCTCGACCATGTGCGCGACGACCTCGCGGGTGCACAGGAAAGGACCGGTCAGGTCGACGTCGATGACCTTCTGCCAGTCATCGAGGCTCATCTTGCGGACCTCACCCGTCTTGCGGCTCTTGGAGACGAGGAGCGAGTCGCGGAAGATCCCCGCGTTGTTCACGAGGCCGTTGACCTTGCCATCGAACGCATCCGCGGTCGCCTGCACGAGCGCCACGACCTGCTCTTCGTTGGAGACGTCTGCCTTGAAGGTCTCGATGGTGCCGTGCTCGGAGAGCTCGGCTTTGAGCGCTGCGAGGCCCTCTTCGTTGAGGTCACAGGCCATGACCTTGGCGCCGCCGCGCACGAGCTCTTCGGTGAAGCAACGGCCCAGCCCGCTGGCTGCGCCCGTGACGATGATGTGCATCTCGTTCAAGTTCATCTTCTTATCCTTTCTTCAAAGCGAGGGTGCCCACACGCACCCTCTCGAATGCCAGAGCGATCGCTCCGGCGTAAAACGTTGTGAACCAAAGACCATGCTCCGCTCATGCGGCGAGGCGCAAGTCGTACTCACTCATCCTCGCCGCTCAGGTTGAACTCGTGCGCGATGACACGCGCGATGAGCTCGGCCTTGTTGCCCGAGGTGGTTTGCTCGAGCTGGCGGAGGACGCGGCGAAGTTGTGCCACGGTCATCTCTTCGAGCTCCTGGGTGCGCGCCTCCATGGGTGCGATCTCTTTCTCGACCTCTTCAGCCGTGACGTCGGCTTCGGCGTTGACGTCGCGAAGTCGAGGCGCGGCGTCCTTGCCAAAGCGCTCGATCAACCACGCAGCCACAGCGGGATAGAGTTGCTTCGGTGCGCGCGAGCCGACCACCGCGCCGACGTGCCCGCCGCTGATGGTGAGGACGCTCTCGTCCTCAGAGCTGACGAGCTCGTTCATCGCCGTGGCAGCTGCTGGAGGACAGATGGTGTCGCGGCTCGCGACGACCGTGAGCACAGGACACGTGATGTTACCGAGGTCCGCGCGCTTGCCTCCGACAAAGTGCTTGCCCTTATAGAGCAGGTTCTGCTGGTAGAGCTCGTGGATGTAGGTTTGGTAGGCTTCAGCAGGGAAGGGGATATTATCGCCTGCCCACTGCTCGAGCGCGTTGAAGGATTCGACAAAACCCTCGCGCTGGTATTTGTCCGCGAGCATGATCCATTTGGAGAACTTGCTCGTCGGGCGGAGCGAGGTGAAACCATTTTCCATCTGAGGCGCTGGCAGGTTGCCCGCGGCGGTCATCGCGTACGGGTCAAACCATTGCTCGTCGACCAACGTGCGCAACAGGCCACCCTTGCTGAAGTCGATCGGCGCCGTCAGGTTCACGAACGCGGCGACCTGTTCCGGGTAGAGCGATGTGTAGATGCTGCTCAGGGTTCCGCCCATGCAGTAGCCGAGCAGCGCGACCTTGTCTGCGCCGGTGTGGCGCTTCACGCGGCGCACCATGCGCGCGAGCTTGGCGATGACCAGCTCCCAGTTCAGGTAGCGATCCTCGTCGTTGGGCGTTCCCCAATCGAGCAGGTAGGTGTCGATGCCATGCTCGACCATCGACTCGGCCATGGAGAATCCCGGCCTGAGGTCGAGCACGTACCACTTGTTGATCATCGAGGGGACGAGCAAGAAGGGGATGTTCAACGCGTCCGCTTCGCCCTCGGGGCGAAAGCGGTAGAGCGAGGCGGTGCCATCGCGAAAGATCGTGTCCTTCGGGGTCGCCGCGATCGTGGGGGGCGGTGTGAACGGAACGGTTGCCTTGGCGGTCTCCATGAGACGACTCCTGGTTCAGTAGGGAGCGCGGTGCCAGCTGGTGCCATCCCGCGCCACGATAAAACTTCGAGCGGTTTTGTCCGTGGGCATCTGGGAATTCTGGACCGAGCGATGGGAGGAAATTCCAGATGCCCACCTGGACGTGAAAATAGTCCGAGGGGAGCCTCGCCGCAGTGTCCCCTGCGAGGGCGAGACACCGCGACCGAGGCTCCCCTCGGAGCACGAACGCGTGGGTGGGTTGACATGTCGAGTTGGTGTTCGAGAGAGGTTGCCCCGGAGTCATCAGGTCTGTTGCGAAGAGACGGATGAGGGGGCGTGGTTCTGCTCGCTCGAGATGTCTTCGTGTAGCACCCACCGCCTTGCGGCGTGAGGTTCGTGCCCACAAGTCACGTCTACCTGGGCCACAAAACAAAACTCCATGACCCAGGTGAAGAGGCGTTTCAGGCGCTCTTGGTGACGTTCATCATCTCGACGGTGTTGCGCATGGCGTCTGCCGACATCTTCTGCATGTCCTGGAAGATGTTGGACTGGTACTCCATCGAGAGCTTCATGAGGTTGGCGTAGTCTTCCATGACCGTGTGCGCCTGCTCAAGGCTCTGGCCACGGACCTTGTTCCACTCGGAGGTCATCGACTCGACGTAACCCGCTTGTTCTTTGAACATGGCGTTGAATTGCTCGGTGTACTTGCCGAAGTAGTTGGTCTTCTCGCTCATGGCATCCCTCTCTTTCGAAATCGATGACCTCTGGCGGCGTATCTTGGCGTGCCGTTTCGAGGTGTTTGCTGCAGCGCAACTGGTGCGTTGCGAAGATTTGATTTATGTGCGGCGCGGGAGGCCAGGACGCATCGAGTCGTCGTCGTTTCACCGTTGCTATGGCAGGCAGGTGCTTACTGGAAACGCCCTGGCTCCCTCGCAACGCTCAAAAGGTATAGAGACGATGCTGCGCTGCGTCAAGATGTTTTTTGTTGCGATGCAATAAAATGTTTCGGGGGTGCGTCGTGGTGGGTGTGCGTTGCACAAAACAAGGCCCCGAAATCAGGACTGTTTCGTTTGATTGAGCGCGACTTGCTTGAGGAGCTCCTTGAGCTCGTCGAGCTCCTGGCGCATCTGTGACACCTCGCTCGCCTTCTCTTCGGGCTCGGGTGTAGCCTGAGCAACGGGCGCTGGTTTTTGGGTCTTGGGCGTTGGCTGAGGTGTGGGGGCGGGCGGCGCTGGTTCGGGCTCCGGCTCGTATTCAGGCTCGTATTCGGGCATGGTTTCAGCGCCCGGGTAGGGCGGTGGCGCCGATGGGTCGAGCGGGAAGTCTGGTTGTTGCCCCTGAAAGCCAGGCCAACTATACAGGCTCCCCAACCACTGTGAGAACGGATTCGGTGAGCCGAACGGCGATTGCTGGCCAAACGGAGAGATGCGCTGGCGCGTCTGCTTCATGCGCAAATACATCGAGAGCGCCCACGACATATACTGCCCGAAGAACTCGGCCAGCACGTCATCCTCCATACGGATCAACTGCATGAGCATCTTCGTCGGGAGCAGCTTGCCCGCACCCCGGCTCTCGATGATGATCTGCGCGAGCACCCCTTGCGTGAGGTCTTCGTTCGTCTTGGCATCGATCACGCGGACATCTGCGCCATCGCGGATCCGGTCAGCCAATTCTTCGAGCGTCACATATTGGCTCTGAGATGTGTCATAGAGTCGGCGATTGCTGTATTTTTTGATCGTGATCATGGCGCTGGCTCGAGAAAATCTGGTTTTGTTGCGTTGCGATGCAGTCGATGCGCTGTGTTCGTTGCATCGCGGCAGCATACTTGATGGTGACCTTCATGGAAAGGTACGAGTTTTTCTCACGCATGGCGCATTGCGCGGTCGCAAAAATTGTTTTTTGCGACTGCAAAAACTGTTGACATTCCTCATGCCCGTTGTTAACCCTTTTCACGCTGCTTATTTTGCAATGCAGCATTGGCGCGGAAACGGCGTCTCCTGCGAGGTTCGATATGACGACGACATCCTTCCCTGTGCGCTCTGTTGGTGCGCTTTGCATCGCCATGCTCTCCTTCACCGCGGCTTGTGTCCCCACGGACGACCCGCGCGAGGATGATGGCTTCACCTCTTATGTGCCCGATATGCCCGGAGCAAACGGGGATATGGTTGGGGGTGACCTTGGCGGTGAGAACAACGCCTCCCAAAACAACATGGGTGGGGACATGGACGGCGATATGGGGGGCGGTGATGTCCTCGATATGAACCCCAACAACACCTCGCCGACCGGTGATATGGGGACGCCCAACAATACGACCCCTCGCATCTGTCAGCCCAACCGTGACGGTGTGATCACACGCGCTGAGGTCCCGCTTCGCGCAGGACTCCACGCGACCTACAAGGTCGCGAGCGAGACGGAGGTCAACACCGCCGGTGAAATGGGTGAAAACGGGGAGCGTGTCTGGGATCTCGATCTCGAGCTCACCAACGATCGCCTCGTGCTCGTCGAGGCGCGCGATCCAAAGAACAAGTGGTTCTCCACGGATTTCCCAGACGCCTCGTATGTCACCCCGCTCAGCGACGCTTCGGATCTTCTCGGCGTCTTTCAGATCACCGATGATGCGCTGCTCTTGCTCGGCGTCGTCTCCCCCGAGGATGGCTTCGACGAGACCAACCTCGCCTACGATCCTCCCGTCGAGGTCCTCTCGTTCCCGCTCGAGGTGGGGTCTTCCTGGACCACCGACGCGGAGGTCTCCGGGACAGCTCAAGGCTTCTACAGCATCTACGACGAGGAGTACTCCTCGCAGGTCGACGCCGCGGGCGTCTTGCGCACACCTTACGGGGACTTCGATGTCCTGAGGGTGCGCGTCGAGCTCGATCGCACCGTCGGGTTCTACACCACGAAAGTGCGCACCTACGCGTTTGTCTCCGAGTGCTTCGGGACCGTCGCCACGATCGTGAGCGAGGATGATGAGGATGAGGTCGAGTTCACCACCGCCTCGGAAGTCCGGAGGCTCGCGCAGTGAACCTCGCAAACCGCACATATGTCATGCGCATGATATGCGGCTCGCTGGCGATCCTGCTCTCTGGATGCCTCGCCCACCACAAGGGCGCGATGCCCGGTGAACCCGAGGACGCCACGTTCGTCCCCATCGAGGATGCGCGCGTGCGATACGTGGACGTGAACAAGGAGGGCAAGGCGCCCGTGATCCTCGTTCATGGCTTCGCCGCGTCGCTCAATACATGGGCTGGGATCATCCCTGTGCTGACCGAGCAAGGCCATCGCGTCATCGCGCTCGACCTCAAGGGGTTTGGCTGGACCGATCGCCCTCGCGGTGATTACTCACCAGAGGCTCAGGGGAAGCTCATCCTCGGTTTGCTCGATCATTTGGGCGTCGATGAGCCCGTGGCGATCGTGGCGCACTCCTGGGGCTCCTCGGTGGCGCTCGCGACCGTGTTGGGCGCGCCAGAGAGGTTTCGCCGCGTCGTCCTCTACGACGCGTGGGTTTACGCAGAGCAGCTGCCCACGTTCTTCCTCTGGTCGCGCACCGCCGCGCTCGGTGAGGTCCTCTTCGCGCTCTTCTACAAGGAGCAGCCCGACCTCAAGATGTCGGGCGCGTTCTACGACAAGTCGATCATCAGCGAGGCGCTCGTCGAGGATGTCGAAGCCCAACTCGATCGACCTGGCACGCGCGCCGCCGCGCTCGCTGCGGTCCGAGGGCAGCGCTACGAACTCGTCCAGGATCGCTACTCCGAGATCGACCAGCCCACGCTCCTGCTCTGGGGGAGAGAAGATCAGGTCACGCCGCTCTGGGTCGGCGAGAAGCTCGTCCGCCAGCTCCCGAACGCCTCGCTCGAGGTCTACGGTCAGTGCGGTCACTTCCCCATGATCGAGGCTTATCATCCCTCCACGGATGCGCTCGCGGCGTTCCTTTCGAAGGACCTCGACGTGCCAACCAACACGACCTCCTCCGAGGCGAGCAAGCCCGCGCCGGTCACATCCTCGCCTCAGCCAGAACCAGACGAGACCGTGGAACCTCGGGGGTATGACACCCCTGGTGTCATCGACGAAACCGAGGTGTCGCCGTGAAGTGCAACCGCGCACAGATCGCGCTGCTGTCTTTGACAGCAGCCGCGCTGGTCTCAGTGGGAGGGACACAGCTCGCTCACGCCACCGAGTTCTCCGAGCTCGGCCAGGGGCTCGATAACATCGGCAATGATTCGGCCGTGGATGTCAGCGGGTTTTTGAGGTTGCGTGGTGAGTCGCTCTACAACCTCGACCTCGACCATGGCCTGACGCCATCGGGCCTCCCGCTCTATCCCGTGCCGCTCGGTGATCCCGCTGGACAGCGCCTGAGCCACGCGGACGCGCGCTTTCGCACCGACATCTCGTTGTATGCGCCCATCGGTCAGGTTCGCGTGAACTCGCGCATCGACGTCGTCGATAACCTCACGTTGGGGTCGACGCCGCGCGGGATTCCCTCGACGACGACCTCACAGGATCCCCCGAGCGAGCGCGTCTTTCGCATCAAGCGCGTCTGGGGCGAGGCGTTGACGCCGTTCGGCGTGATCGCCGCAGGTCGTATGGGGAACACATGGGGTTTGGGGATGCTCTCCAATGGTGGGGATTGCCTCCAGTGCGACTCGGGGGATGCCGCAGACAGGGTCGCGTTCGTGACCTCCCGTGGGAATCACTTCGTGGCGCTCGCTTATGATCTCGGTTGGGTCGGGCCGACCGCGCCTCGCAAGGTCGAGACCCGCGAGATCGACCTCGGGCGAAGCGACAACCTCCACACCGTGAACGCCGCGATCCTGCGCCAGCGCGATAACCTCGCGCTCACGCGCCGCAACAACGCCGGAAAGGTGACCTTCGATTACGGCGCCGTGTTCTCGCACCGCTGGCAGCGAAACGATATCCCTGCCACATATGTGCCCACGACCGAGCCCGTCGATATCGACGACTCCCAGGTGGTCGAGCGCAACCTCAGCGCACAAGCTTACGACGTTTGGCTGCGGCTCGTGGGACCGACCTTCAGGATCGAGGGCGAGGTCGCCGTGCTGCGCGCCAGAATCAATGAAACCTCGGTCGTGCCCGGGACGCGCTTCGATGTGCCGTCGTTGTCGACGCAGTTTGGCGCAGCGCTCGAGACAGAGTTCGGTCCGTATCAGGGGCGCTTCGCAGGTGGCGTGGATCTGGGCGTGGCGAGCGGTGATTCTGCCTATGGTTTTGGCGCCTCACCGTCACTCGAACAAACGCCTGGGCAACCCGGTGATCTCGAGGGATCGCAGGCGAACCCTCCCTACGATAACTCGGTCAACAACTTTCGTTTTCACCCCGACTATCGCATCGACCAGATCCTGTTCCGAGAGATCATCGGGACCGTGACGGATGCGTTCTATGTTCGCCCGCACATCCGATGGGATGCGTGGCGAGCGACCGCGGGGCAGCTCACGTTCGACTTCGCCGCGGTTGCATCCAGGGCCATCTACAGTTCATCGACACCTGGTGGTGCAGAACCACTCGGTGTCGAGCTGGACCCTTCGATCACGTACATGAGCCGTGACAAGTTCGGTCTCAGCCTCGATTACGCGGTGTTGTTCCCGCTGGCGGGTCTGGATAACGTCGCGCAGGGGATTTCAGCCAAGCCCGCGCAGTCCTTGCGGTTGCAGCTGACCTACGGATTCTAAGAGGAGAGAGATGATGCATACGAAGACGATGATTTGTGCGCTCGTGCTCTCGTCGATTCCGTGGATGACAGGGTGTGGGGAGAACCTCACGCCTGCGCCCGATCGCGACCTCTATATGGGAACCAGCGAGCAGGTCGAGTTCTCCTGTTATCCCGATCTCGATGGGCGTATCACCGCCTCCGAGCTCACCGAAACGCTCGGCGTTTCGGTCTCGTACCTGGTGAACCCTCCTGGAACGATGCCCGCTGTGGACATCGCCGGGCAGATCAACACCGCTGGTGAGCGCCGCTGGGATCTCTCGGGGGATGCTGCACAGGATCAGATCGCGCGCATCGAGGCACAACCACTGCAAGGCAAGTGGTACGCGAGCAGCTTCCCCACCGGCCAGTTCGTCACCCCGAGTGACCTGGGCGGCACGATCGAGAGCGTGTATCGCCGCGATGATGATGGCTTCTATCTGCTGGGGCTCGCCTCTTCGGAGGAGGACCCCGCCGAAGGTCAGACCCTCATCGTGTACGAATCACCCGTGGCGCTCTATCTCTTCCCGCTCGAGAAGGGGAAGACCTGGGTATCCGTCGGGACGACGCGCAACGCGATGTTCTACGGTCTCCCTTATGCCGGGAAGGATACCTACGAGGTCTCGGTCGAGGATACGGGCGAGTTATTTTTGCCAGACCTGACCTTCGAGCAGGCGATGATGGTGCGTACCACCGTCAAGCTCGAACCCGCGGTCGGGGAGTCTGTGACGCAACAACAAGTCGGCTTCCTCTTCGAGTGCTTTGGCGAGGTGGCTCGCGCCACCGCCGCACCAGGGGAGATGAACGCGAACTTCACCAATGCCATCGAGCTTCGCCGCCTTGGCATCGAACCTTGAATTTTTCACCGATCGCCCGCGCGATGTGTCGCCAGAAGCGATCATTCTCGATCACACGCTCGAACATGCGTGTCACAAGGAGTCTAAAATGAACAACCAAACCCCATGGGATCTTTGGAAGAAGGCATTTTTCAACTGGGAGAACCAGACGGCCAAGTACCTCGAGGAGGTCATGAAGAGCCCGCTCGTCCTCAAGCCGGGTGGCGTCTTGCTCGGCACGATGACCAAGAACCGCGCCAAGACCAACCAGATGATGACGCAAATGTGGGGCAACATGGGCCTCCCCACCAAGACGGATCAGGAGCGCATGCTCCACGCGATCAACCAGCTCCAGTCCAAGATCTATGACCTCGAGGAGCGCCTCGAGGAGCTTCAGGAAAAGGAGCAGTGACTCACCACCACCGCGATCGATATTGCGGCGAGCGCGAGGAGAGCGAAGCTCTCCTCGCCTCACGATGAACAGAACGAACTGCGAGGATCGAAACCGTCATGGATGTCTCCAAGTACATGGATCTCAACCCCGCCGCGCGCGTGGTCTTTAACAGCTTGCCCGAGCGTCGCTCGCGCGTGCGCTTCATGATCCCCGATGGCCAGGGAGACTGGCGCGCGATCACATGGGGAGCCTTTGCCAACGAGATCGAGGCCGTCGGCCTCTACCTCAACAGCATCGGCGTCAAGCTCGGCGACCGCGCCACGATCCTCGCCCACAACTGCGTCGAGTGGATGTCGGCAGCGCTCGGCATCCAGGCGATGGGCGGTGTGATGGTCCCGATCTATCCCTCGAGCACCGCGGAGCAGATCGCCTATGTCATCGATCACAGCGACGCTCGGGTCTTGTTCGTGGACTCGGAGAAGTTGCTCCGTCGCGTCCTCGAGCAGTGGGAGCAAGTCGAGGGTGGCCTGCTTCGCATCATCGCGCTCAACGACGAGCTCGATGTGGCGAAGAGCCTCGAGGCTCTTCGCGCTGATGGTGTCGTCGCGCCTTCGGCCTCCAAGGTCGCCGAGAAGTTCGCGACCTGGAGTCAGGTGCGCGCTCAAGGTCGCGCGCTGGCCGAGGAGTCGCCCGAGAAGATCTACCAGCTCCTCGATAACGTCTCGCTCGATCACAACGCGGTGATGCTCTACACCTCGGGCACCACGGGGCTCCCCAAGGGCGTGCCGCTCACGCACCGCAACGTCGGCGTGAACGGTCGTGATTGGATGCAGTGCAACGCGCCCCTGCTCGAGGAGGGCTTCGTCGATCTCCTCTGGTTGCCGCTGAGCCATATCTTTGGCTTTGGTGAGGTTTGCCTGGGGAACACGCTCGGGTTCGTGACCTACTGGACCGATCCTGTACAGGTGCTCTCGAAGCTCCCCGAGGTTCGCCCTGAGGTCTTCATGAGCGTGCCGCGCATGTTCGAGAAGATGGCGATGGCGGCGATGGAGGAGTCCACGCAGAAGGCACAGCGAGCAAAGCTCGACGCGATCACAGGCGGCAACATGAAGTTCTGCCTCTCGGGCGGGGCTGGCCTCAAGCGCGAGGTCAAGGAGTTCCTCTTCTCGCACGATATGCTGATCATCGAGGGGTATGGGCTGACGGAAGCGAGCCCCACGCTCACGCTCAACCGGCCGAGTGATTTTCGCTTCGACTCGGTGGGCAAACCGCTCCCTTCGGTCGAGCTCAAGCTCGCTGAAGATGGCGAGATCCTGGCGCGTGGTGACAGCATCTTCAACGGCTATCACAAGAACGCGCGCGCCACGGAAGAGACCTTCACCTCGGATGGATGGCTCAAGACGGGCGATATCGGTCGCTGGACCGATGATGGGTTCCTCCAGATCATCGATCGCAAGAAGGAGATCATCGTCACCGCGCAAGGCAAGAACATCCCGCCCGCCAACATCGAGATTCGCTTCCGAGACGACCCCTATATCGCTCATGTGGTGGCGTTCGGTGATGGGAAGCCGTTTATCACCGCGGGCGTGTGGTTGCACGAGGAGGCGATCGAGCCCTACCTCGAGGAGCACGGCGTCAACGGTGACGCCGCCCGCGCCGAGGCGCTCCAGAAGCTCGTCTCCGATCGCGTCGAGCGCGCCAACCAGGGGCTCGCACGCTTTGAAACCATCAAGAAGTTCGTGATCGTCGACGAGCCGCTGACGGTCGAGGGTGGTTTGCTGACGCCGACCTTGAAGGTCAAGCGCAAGAAGGTCTACGAGCGCTTCGCGGACGCGTTCGAGTCGCTCTACCAAAAATGAGCAAGTGGTTGTTATTGTAATGTTTTCTCTGTCGCTGTGAGCGGCGAGAGGAGAAGATGTCTGCGCTCTCTCGCCTCATAGGCGTGGCGATGTGTGCGAAGGTATCGAAGAGAACCCGCCAAGAAGATGGGTGAGTGATGAGCAAGGTATTTCGTAGGATCAAGAATCTGCTGAAGGCGCCTGCCAGAGGCAGGGCGCCCGTGGGGCAGACCCCCGCCGATGTCATCTGGCGCGAGAACAAGTGGAAGCTGCTTCGTTACCGCCCGAGGCCCGAAGGGCTGGCGTTCGAGACGCCGATCCTGCTCGTCCCCTCACTCATCAACCGCCACTACGTGCTCGACCTGATGTCCGGTAAGAGCTTCGCGGAGTGGATGGTCGCGCAGGGGCATGATGTCTACATCATCGATTGGGGGACGCCCACCGATGAGGATCGCCACCTGACCTTCGATGAGATCTGTGACGGTTACATCGGGCGAGCCGTGCGCAAGGTCGCGCGTCGCTCGCCGCGTCAGAAGACCCACGTGTTGGGTTACTGCATGGGCGGGACGATGACCTCGATCTACACCGCGCGTCGTCCCGAGCATGTCGCGTCGTTGCTCGCGCTCGCGGCGCCGATCGACTTCGATCATGGCGGGATCCTGACCGCGTGGACGCGCGTCTCGACGTTCGACCTCGACTCGCTCATCGAGGCGACGGGCAACGTACCGTGGCCGCTGATGCAGTCGGCGTTTCACATGCTGCGCCCGACGATGAATCTGTCGAAGGCGACCTACATGCTCGATCGCGCCTGGGATGATCAGTTCCTCGATGGCTTCTTCGCCATCGAGACCTGGGGCAATGATAACGTGTCGTTCCCAGGCGCTTGTTACAAGCGCTACATCGACGAGCTCTACCGCGAGAACCTGCTGATCAAGGACCAGTTCTCGCTCTCGGGAGAGCAGGTCAAGCTCGAGAACATCACGTGTCCCACGTTGGCGATCTGCTTCCTGCACGATCACATCGTGCCGCTGCCATCGGCCGAGACCTTGATCGATCGCATCAGCTCTGAGGATAAGCAGTGCCTGCGCCTCAATGGTGGGCATGTCGGCGCGGTGGTTTCGAGCAAGGCCTCCCAGGGCCTCTGGCCCACCATCTCGACATGGTTCGCCGAGCGCGATGGCGCGGATGCTACGAAGCTGCACGCTGCCGCTGGCGAGTGACCTCGGTGCCCGAGTGATGGGAGCAAGCTCGAGACACCCACGAGCCGTGGCTCAATCGAAGGAGAAAGGCTCCTTTTTTCCTGCATCGAGCCAGGTTGGCCAAAAGACCTGGGACTTTCGTGC
>Ga0031668_1183333_pt1 | contig 11715 bp, 6 predicted proteins | sample DeeseametaMP0895_FD_75020 | JGI IMG/M metagenome (GOLD analysis project Ga0031668, IMG submission 75020) | Metatranscriptome of deep ocean microbial communities from South Indian Ocean - MP0895 (Metagenome Metatranscriptome) | ecosystem: Environmental > Aquatic > Marine > Oceanic ...
GCGGTGTAGAGTCGAACCTATCTGACTCCCTTGCAGTTCATCACATACCCTGCAAATCAACTCCTCCACTCCCACAAACATCCCGTGACCTGTCAGGGGATGCCATGGCGAGGAGAGGAGAAGACCTCAAGACGAAAGAGCCGATGAGACCAACGCCACCGCGTTCTCGACGATCCCTGCTCACGACGCGCCGCAAGAGCGCGCTCTTCCTCCTTTGCGCCTGCGTCTGCGCGAGCATCTCGGCGTCGGGGTGCACCTATGACTTCGACTCGCTCTCGGGGGATCCTCCTCCGAGCGCGGACATGCCGACGGGCGGCATGGACATGGAGGTCACGCCGGACATGGTGATCGACCCGGATATGGAGGTCACGCCAGACATGATGGTCGACCCGGACATGATGGTCATCGAGCCAGATATGGAGGTCGACGTCGACATGCCACCGGAGCCACTCGATGTGGAGATCGGCGCGGCGTGTGAGAGTGATATGGATTGTGGCAACCAGGGGGCGCGCTGCTTCCAGGGTTACTGCACCTATGACTGCGACGGTGGCGACCTCCCCTGCCCGGAGGGGAGCAGCTGTCGCGGCGTCGGCTTTCAGGAGTACGTCTGCCTGGTGGATTGCGAGGCAGGGGATGCCTGCGATGTGGCAGGCCGCTCGGATCTGACGTGCCTGCTCGGGACCGAGCCCAACTCCTTCGATATCCAGACAACGACCTATCACGCGTGCGAAGCGGACAGCGACGCGGACGGCATCCCGGATCGCGAGGACAACTGCCCGACGGATGGAAACCCACGGCAGCGCGACATCGACGCTGATGGCGTCGGGGATGTGTGTGACAGCGAGCCCTTGTGTCACCCCTCGCAACAGGAGGGGCGCATCGAGCATGGGACGATCACCTGGGACGCCGAGGACTTCGGCACGGTGGCGATGCTCGATGGCGCGTGGCTCCCGCTGATTGGCGGGCAAAAGGACACCATCCCGCTGGCGAGCAGGGCCGCGCTCGACAGGTTGTCGAGCAGCTGGTCGATGATGCCCGACAACCTGTACCCGGGCGTTGACTTCGCGGCCGCCTCGACGCGCACCGGCGAACTTATCGTGACACCAGGGCGCGCGCCCTCGGACGCGGAGCAGGTGGGGCGCGTGTTGCGCATGACGCGTGATGGCGAGATCGTTCAGGAGGGCGCCTTCACGCTCAAGATCTACGAACCGATCCTGGCGACCACGGCTCACGGCATCGTGTTGATGTTCGCCAAGCGCTCGCCGGAGTCAGACAACGCCGCGCTTGGCATCTGGCGCTATAACCCTGGGAGCGGGAAGTTCGACTCGATCTACTCGAGTTCGACGCGCGAGCGCGTCGAGTGGCGCGCCACTCGCGCAGGAGATGGGGGTGTCCTGTTCTACTCGGCGCCCCAGGAGGACCCGAACGGGATGAACCCGCCGATCTCGCGCATTTTGAGTGTGGATGAGCGAGGTTCACAGGTGAGCGTGCAGGATCTTCAGCTGCCGGTGCCCGATGCTCAGCTCGGGCCGCTCGATCCTCTCCTGATGGAGACGGGCGGAGGGATGCGGGTGATGATCGGGAGGAAGCGAGGGCTGGCCTACACGCTCGAGGTCAATGATCTGGGCGAGACGGTGCCCACGCGGCGCGCGGAGTTCGACATCTCGATCACGCTCGGCTCGCCGCAGTTTATCACGATCAACCGCTCGATGAGCTTCGTGATGCTCGGTCGCACACCGGATGATCCGACCGTGCTCGAGGCGATCGAGTACAACCTTGCGTGTAACCCGGGAGCGCAAGCGCTCGATGGAGACCAGGATGGCGTGGCAGATTTCGTGGACAACTGCGTGCGAGACGCCAACGCGAACCAGGCAAACGCCGACAGCGACCACGCAGGAGACGAGTGCGACGACGATGATGATAACGATAGCCTGGCGGACATGATCGACCTCGAGGTCGACGAGCAAACCGGGATGAACATCTCGCGCGCCAGGGACTCGGACGATGACGGCACGGACAATGACGCGGATCAGGACGCCGATAACGATGGCATCCCAGATGTCCGCGATCGTTTCCCGCTCGACACCAACAACAATGGGCTGCCGAACCTGTATGACAACGACGATGACTCCGACGGCTACAACGATGGCACGGAGCGCAACAGCAGCAGCGATCCTTACCACCCGCTCTCGTTCCCGAACTCGGGGCGCCTGGTGTGGGTCAAGGTCGGCGCGGACGGCGCGCGCGAGGTGGAGTGGGCGGCGCTCGGAGAGATGACGCAGGCGACCCGCGTCGCGTTCCAGGACGGCCTCGAGCCGCACCTGCCGCGCTTCTCGCCGAGCGGAGATTCTGTGGTGGTGCTCGACGGCGCGCCAGGTCAGACGAGCGCCATCGGCTGGGCGAGGATCGCGAACCCGAACCTGCCGGCGGATGGGACGCTCGCGCCAGACCCGAGGCGCATGGAGATGGGTGTGACGCTGCGCGGCGTCACCTTCCGAGCGGCGGCCATCGATCCGATGGCAGGAGAGGTCCCGGTCGAGTACTACGCCTCACACGAGCGCGCAGGCGTGGCGGGGAGGTGGGACATCTCGAGGCTGAGCGCTGACCCGGACGAGATGACGATGTTGCCGACGATCGAGGCGCTCGTGACGATCTACCCGGAGACGCGCGCGCCCTATCTCGATGGCAACGCGCTCTACTTTTTGGGCGCGCCGACGGGGTGTGAGGCGTGCTTGACGGTTTACCGAACGCCGCTCTCTGCGGGGGCGACGATCACGCCTTTTGTCGAGGGGCTGTTGGATTTGCGCCGCCTGGTCTACAATGGAAACCTCTTCGGGACGGTCGGCGCAAAGATGGAAGGGGATGAACCGGTGACGGGTTATCTCGATGAGACCGAGATCGCAGTCCCAGGAGCGAGCGAAGTGAACACGGTCGCGGGCATGGCAGATTCAGGACACGCTGTCGTCTCGGCGCGCGCTCCAGATGGGAACTATGCTTTATGGTTCTTTAATGGTAGAAATGGATCGTGGTACTTGTTGAGGTCAGGGAGCGAAGATCTCGTCGAGATCGACTGGAAACGATGAAATCGTGGGAAGTTCGAGGCATGGCAAACATCGTTGCCCCTTGAAAAAACCCACACTGCTCGGACAGCGCATCAACCATGGCACAGAAGTTTCCTCAGGCATTCGGCCCCTATACGCTCCACCAGCTCATCGCGCGTGGTGGCATGGCCGAGATCTATCGGGCGACGATGCCCGGGATCGGCACGTTCGAGAAAGTGGTGGCGATCAAGAAGATCTTGCCCCACCTGACCGAGAACGAGGAATTCATCACGATGCTCATCGACGAGGCGCAGATCCTCGTCGGCCTCAACCACGCGAACATCGCGCAGGTTTATGACTTAGGGACGATCGACGACTCGTACTACATCGCCATGGAGTACGTGCACGGGCTGGACATCTCGGGCGTGATCAAGGACCTCGAGAAGCGCAACCAGTACATCCCCTACGACCACACCGCCTACATCGTCTCCTGCCTCTGCATGGGGCTGCACGTGGCGCACCACGCCAGTGACAAGGAGGGGCGCCCGCTCAACATCGTCCACCGCGACATCAGCCCGCACAACGTGCTCATCAGCTTCGCGGGCGACGTCAAGGTGATCGACTTCGGCGTGGCCAAGGCGCGCAGCAAGAACACGCACACGAAAGCGGGCGTGATCAAAGGGAAGCTGCTCTACATGGCGCCCGAGCAGGCGATGGCCAAGGACATCGACGGGCGCTCGGATTTGTTCGCCGCGGGCCTTGTCATGTACAAGATGCTCACGCGGGAGCTGCCGTTTAGCGGCGACAACGAGTTCCAGATCTACAACAACATCCTCACCAAAGAGATCGTCCCGCCAAAGATCCTCAACCCCGAGATCCCCGAGGAGCTCAACCAGATTTGCATGACGCTTCTGCAGCGCGAGCCGGAGAAGCGCTACCAGACGGGTTACGCGGCGAAGCAGGATCTGACCCGGGCGCTCCACCACATCAAGCCAGGCTACACGCCTTCGCGCCTGAGCCGGTTTATCGAGGACAACTTCTCGCACATCGTGCGCGAGCGTCAGCAGAAGGCGCAGGGGAACCAAAACGGAGGCGGCCAGAAGCCAGCGCCACCGCGCCCCGCCACGCCCCCTGCCCCGCAACCCCAGCCCTCGCCGTGGGACAACGTCGACAACGGCTCCACGCTCGAGCAACCGGCGCCAAACTTTGGCGCCATGGGCATGGGCGGTCAGCAAGCCGCAGCAGAGCGCGTGCGCACGCACACCGGAAACCAGTACCCGCAACAAAATCAGTATCAGCAACAACAGCAAGCGCCGATGCCCAATCAGCGCACCGCTGATCCTGGCCAGTTCGCCACGCCCGTGCCTGGCGTCAACGACTCCGGGCACAACGCCTACGCGCAGCGCATCTCGACACCTGCCAACGGCTACAACAACGCGGACGCATCGTTCGAGGGCAACGCTGCAGGGCTCGGCGCGATGGAGCTGCCACCCGCGCAGGTTCCCCCCGCTGACAACAACAAGAAAAAGGGCATCCCGCCGATCCTCTTCGCGGTCCTCGCGATGGGGCTGCTGATGACCGGCTTGCTCGCCTACGTGATGTTCTTCTCGGACAGCGACACCAAGACGCCCCCCGATGATGGCATCGGCACCATCGAGGCCAACGACAGCAAAGAGGCCGCGCCCGAGTCTGACAAGGTCGCCAACAAGACTGATGGGGCCAACGAGAAAGAGGTCGAGGAGGCGCCTTCGGACGCCATGATCGCCTTCAACCTCACCAGCGAACCCGAGGGCGCAGAGATCTGGTCTGGCGAGGACAAGCTCGGCAACACGCCGCTCTCGATGAAGCTGCCTGGCGAGGAGTTCCCGCTCGTGCTCGAGGTCCGCAACGAAGGGTACAAGAGCGAGAAGGTCATCCTCGAGAAGACCGACACCGACCGCAAGCTCGTCCTCGCGCCTGAAGTTCAGGAAGAGAGCGAAGAGGGCAAAGAGGGCGACGAAAAGCCCGCCGCGGACACGAAGAAGGTCGAGAAGAAGCCCTCCAACTCCGGCAGTTCGAGCAGCAAGACGGACAGCAAGACGGACAGGAAGCCGCCCAAAGACGATAAGAAGCCCGAGAAGACAGACAAGGACGACGGCTTCATCGACATCGACTTCAGCAGCAAGTCCACGAACAAGAAGAAAGACACGAAGAAGCCAGACAAGGCTGAAAAGAAGCCCGAGAAGAAGGAAAAGATCGATGATGTCCTCGAGGGTTGGAACTGATCCTCTCGAGCCCAGCTCGACTCGAGTGATATTCCATCACGCGATCTCGCCTCCCATCATCCCTCGCCAACGACCCAACACGTGGTGCTCATGATCTCACCGCCTTCTCTCCCGAAAATGGCCATGCCCCTCTTGTGGGCTATCCTCACGACCCCCATCATCACCACGGCCTCGCTCGACCTCTCGGGCGTCTCCGTCGCGCACGCCGACGATATGGCCGAGGCGCAGAAGCTCTACCGCTCCGGCGAGCGTCTCTTCAAAGATGGCGACTACGAGGCGGCGGCGCGCGATTTTGGCGAAGCCTACAAGCTCTCGGAGAAGCCCGAGCTGCTCTACTACATCGCGCGCTCCTGGGAAGAGGTCGGTGAACTTGGCAAGGCCCAGGATCATTACCAGCGCTACATCGACGAGCTCCCCGACGCCAAGAACGCCGACGAGGTCATCGACAAGATCATCGAGATCCAGGAGCGCATCGCCACCGAGATGGGGCGCGTCAAGATCTCGACCCCCACAGAAGGGGCCGCTGTTTTTGTCGATGGCGAGGCCCAACGCCGCTGCGAAACCCCTTGCATGCTTATCGTCAAGCCTGGCTCCTACTCGATCAAGGTCGACGCCATCGAAGGCACGCAAACGCGCGATGTGTCCGTGGGTGCTGGTGAGAAGAAAGACATCGAGGTCGAGTTTAACGTCGTCAAGATGGGCACCCTGCTCGTCTCGACCGACGCGGGTAAGGCGATCCTGCGCGTCTCGGGGAAGGAAGCGCAGCTCCCGCTGCGCGCGCCGATCGAGCTCGAGGAAGGCCAACACAACGTCACCGTCACCGTCGCCGATGACAGCGAGAAGACGTGGAGCGGTCAGGTCACCATCGCTGATGGCGAACAAACCTCGCTGATGATCCCGCTGCAACACACCGGCGGTGGTGAAGGCGGCCCGATGAACCTCAAACGCGTGGGCGCCTATTCGCTCGCGAGCGCTGGCGTAGGGCTCTTGCTTGGCGGCGTGTTCATGGGCCTGCAGACGCGCTCGACGTTCAACAACCTGGAAGCATCGCGACAGGCGGGTCGCCAGGTCGAGCAAGCGATGATCGACCAGGGCAAGAGCCAACAGCGCATCTCGAACGTCCTCTTCCTTACCGGTGGCCTCGCCATCGCGGGCGGTGGCGGGCTGTTCGCCTGGGACTACTTTGGCTCCAAATCAAGCGACAAGGCGCCAGCGAGCGAAGGGAGCGAGGAGCCACCACTCGACGCCTTCGAAGACAATGACACCTCCGATGTCGACCTCCTCGATTGAGCGGAAAAACACCATGACCCCCTCCGCAAAAGAGAAGCTCATCCTGGCGAGCGGCTCTCGCTTCAAGCGCGACCTCTTCTCGAGGCTCGACCTCCCCTTCACCGCCGTCGACGCTGACGTCGACGAAACACCCGGTGAAGACGAGGCGCCCGACAAGCTCGCCACGAGGCTCGCTATCATCAAGGCCAACGCGCTCGCGGATGCCTACCCCGACAGCTTCATCTTTGGCGCGGACCAGGTCATCAGCCACAACGGCGTCCAGCTCCACAAGCCAGGGACGCGCGAGCGCGCCATCGCTCAGTTGATGCAGCTCCAGGGGAGCACGCACGACCTCTTCTGTGCCGTGGCGCTTCGCGCTCCGAATGGCAGCGTCGACACGCGCATGGTTCACTACGAGATGGTCATGCGCCCCTTGGACGAAGAGGCCGCGGCGCGCTACATCGACCGTGATATGCCGCTCGATTGCGCGGGCTCCTACATGCTCGAACAGGGCGGCATCCAACTCTTCTCGGCCATGCGCGGTGATGATTACACCGCGATCGTCGGTCTGCCGCTGACGCGCGTCCAGGATCTCCTCGACGCCCATGGCTTCTTCACCTCCTGAAGGGATGCGCGCTCACGCCTCATCCCCTCCCCTGACATGCCGCCGACACGCGCACGAGAGACCTCATGCTCGACCTGACGATTTTCGAGCGTTATCGCGATCTTATCGATGATTGGGATGCGTTCACCGATAGCCTCCACAGGCCCCTCCCAGGTTGCGTCTGGGCGAACACGCTGCGCACGACGCCAGCCGCGCTCGAGCAGTGGTTGGAGCGGCTGGGGCTCATGCCCCAGCCGCTCACCTGGTGTGAGGGCGCGTTCCGGTTAGGCAACGAGCAGGAGGACATCGGAACGAAGCTCCCTTACCTCGTTGGCCTGATGCACACCCAGGAAGAGGTCTCGTTGATCCCGAGCTGGGTGCTCGGCGTTCAGCCGGGCGATCGCGTCCTCGACACGTGCGCTGCTCCGGGCGGCAAGACCGCCCACATGGCCGTGCAGATGGAGAACAGAGGAACGATCATCGCCAACGATCGATCCTTTGGCAGGTTGCGCGCGCTGCGCAATGTCATCGACCGCTTCGGGTTGTTTAACATCTCCATGATGACTTACGACGCAGCGAACTTCCCGCGCGCCATCGGCCGATTTGACCGCGCGCTCGTGGATGTCCCCTGCTCCTGCGAGGGGACGACGCGCAAGAACCCGCGCGTGCTGGAGAAGTGCAAGCGGTTCGACTACGTCTCCATGGGCCGGTTGCAGCAGGCGATCCTGCGGCGCGCGCTGGAGCAGGTCAGGCCGGGCGGGAGCCTCGTCTACTCGACGTGCTCCTATGCGCCGGAAGAGAACGAGATGGTGGTGCAAGCAGCGCTCGATGAATTTGGCTGGGAGCGTGTCTCCATCGAGCCGATCGCCCTGCCCGGCTTCACGACCCAGGCCGGGCTCGAGCACTGGGCGGGGAAGACCTTCCACCCGAGCATGCGCAACGCCATCCGAGCGTGGCCCCATCACAATGACTCGGGGGGGTTCTTCGTGGCGTTGATTCGTCGCGTGGACACCGTGGAAGAAGACGAGCTGGATGACCCTGGGGAGTACGCTGAGATCAAGTCAGCCCCATGTGATAAGGAATGGGCGATCCTGGAGGAGCGTTTCGGGATCACGGCCGATGCGCTCGAGCGCATCGGCGCGAAGGTCTATCGCCAGAACCGCAAGGTGCTCTCGATCGTCGGTGAGCCTCACGAGCCATCGCTGGCGCCCCCGGTGCTCTCGAGCGGGATGCCGTTCATGCGCCTGAACATGAAGTTCCCCAAGCTCACCACGGCGGCGACGTTGACGTTGGGGCACATGGCGACGCGCAACGTGATCGAGCTCACCGAAGAGCAGCTCGACGCCTATTTGAGCAGGCGCCCCTTCTTTCCCGACGTCGGGCAACTGGCAGAGGACGCCTCCACGGGGTATGTTGTGTTGTCATTCGAAGGAATCACTGTCGGCCTCGGCCTCTTTTACACGGCGACCGACGAGCGCCCGGGGAAGGTCGAGAGCCTCTACCCGAAGGCGCAGGCAAACCGCGCCGATCGCGCCGCCGCTAGCCAGGAAGAGTCAGGGGACGCATGAGGTTTCCATTCATCGACCACGAGCGCTTCCAGCTCGTCCGCGAGCTCGGAGAGGGGGCTTACGGCGTGAGCTTCCTCGTGGAAGATGCCGAGCGCGACGGCGAGCACGTGGTGCTCGTCTTGATCGAGCGAGACTTCCCTGAAGACATCGAGATCTTCAAGCGCGAGCTCGAATCACTCGCCAGACTCACCCACCCCAACCTCGTCCCCTACTTCGCCCCGTTCATCGAGGACACGCACGTCGGCTACACGCGCCGGTTTGTCTCGGGGCAAGATCTGCGGAGGTTCTGGGAGAGCACCTCGGCAAAGCAGCAAGAGGACACCGGGCTCGACCTCGACCTCGACTTCGGGCCGCCTTCGAGCGCCTTCGATGAACCCAGTGATTCTGATGAAGTCGATGCATCGGATGATGAGCTCGAGGTCGGCGTCGTCCCGACGTCAGCGTACAAGGTCGAAGCCGAGAACAAGCGCGATGTGGTGCACACGCCGCTCGACCTGCACTCGCTCGAGGTCGAGCGCGAGCTCGCTGACCTGAGCGATGAGTCGGACGAGGTCGGCGAGATCATTTCGCAGATCACGAGGCCCAACAAGGCGATCACCAAGAAGAGGACGCTCGAAGAGCGCCTCGAAGCACTTCGTGAACATTTGCCCGAGTTGCTCTCGGGGCTCGAGCACCTCCACCGCTTCAAGCGCGCTCATGGCGCGCTTCATCCTGGATGCATCATCCGCGACAGCGAGACCGAGCAGTGGCAGATCTCCGACTTCGGCCTCCCCTCGCTGATGGGACAAACCTCCGGAGAAGACACCTCACCGCCGCTCTCGACCGACGCCACGCGCAGCCGTTGGCGACAGCGACGCGCCTGGACCTACCGCGCGCCGGAGCTGTTTCGCGGAGAGCCCGCGTCGCCCGCGTCGGACATCTACGCGTTGGGTTGCGTGATCTACGAGATCTTCGCCGAGCGCCCTCCCTTCGAGGGGATGATCGAGGATCTCGGCGCGCGTCACATTCAGGAAACCCCGGTGAGCTTGCTCGAGCTGCAACCTCGCTGCCCATCCTCCTGGGCGCAGCTCGTCGACGCGATGCTCGACAAGGCCCCCGAGCGCAGGCCCACGCTCGGCGAGCTCGAGGAGGCGCTGGACTATCTGGAGAGCGAGCCCGCGAGCCTGCCTCCAAGTTTCATCCCGATGCCCGCCAAGCTCAGCGGCAGAGAGGAGATCCTGGAGGAGTTGCTCGAGCGCGCCGAGCGCGCCGAGCGCGATCGCGAGCTCTCGACGATCGTCCTCACAGGAGAAGAAGGGGTCGGCAAGCACCACCTCTTCGAGCATGTCTGCGCCAAGCTCTCGCGGCGCGGGTGGGTGATCCTGCGAGGTCGCTGCTACGAGGATCGCTCGGAGCCTTATCAGGGATGGCGCGCGATGATTTTGCAGCTCCTCGAGCTGTTCAACCATTGCCCGCCGGCGCTCTCGGTGGAGCTCGGCGAGCTGCGAAGGTTGGCCGCCGCGATCTTCCCCGAGCTCAGCCCGAACCCGGATCGAAGCGAACAGACCGAAGCGTTGCAAAGGCTCGAAGCGACCAGCGCGCTGCGCAAACTGATCGGCGCGCTCAGCATGCGCAGGCCGGTGCTGATCGGCTTTGACGAGCTGCACCTCGCGCGACGCGATGCGTTGGAGTTGTTGCATGACTTCCGCGCGGGCAACGAGCCCTTTCGAGGGATGATCCTTGCGACCAGCGCGTCGAGCGCCAAGGAGCTCTTCCCGATCAGGGACCGCGAGAACGTCCCGAGCATCACCACGCGCTACATGGACTCGGAGGAGGCGAGGAGCTATCTGGAGATGATCGCGCGCGAGGAGGAGCTCGAGGTCTTCCTCCCGATGCTCGAAGAGCATGAACATCACCACCCACTGCTGCTCAAGGAGCTGCTCTACGAGGTGCAACGCCGCTGGAACAGCGCGAGGCCAGAGGATGCACGCGCGCTGCTCGACAAGAAGCTGACCGAGGACAACGCGCTCGTGACCATCGAGCGCCTGCTCGCGCAACGCCTCGAGCGCGTCAGCGGAGAGGCGTTGATGTTGCTGCGCGTGTTGGCGCTGACGACGGCCGACGTCGCTCGCGGTGCTCGCGAACACGCAAGATCACGTGATGGATGCGCTCGGTGATGAACCGAGTGAGGTGAGCGCGAGCGAGACCGCGCTCACGAGGTTGTGCGCGATGCGGCTCGCCAAGCGCCTCCCTTCTGGCAGGCGCAGCTTGCCCTCTTACAGGATCGCCAACGACCTGATCCGACAGAAGGTCCTGTCGGGCATCTCCGAGCACGAGCTGACGAACCTGTGCACGGCGTTGGCGGAAGTGGTCGAGGGAGAGGGCGCGAGCGCGCACGCGCGAAAGTTCGAATACCTGAGGCTCGCGGGCCTGACCGAGGAACCCACCGTCCATGTCGAGCCAGCGCTCCTGGATGCGAGAAACCATCTCGCGTTTCACCGCGCGAGCGAGCTGCAACGCTGGCGCATCGAGCGCCAACCCGAGGACGCGGACACGCGCGGGCTGCGCTCACAGCTCGCCGAGTTCGAGGCGGCCACAGGCCGACACGAGGTCGCCGCCAAGATCCTGCAAGAAATCGCCAGCGAGTTCGACGCAGGGCTCGAGCGCACCCGCGCGCTGGGAGACGAAGCCGAAGCCTGGTTCTACGCGGGGAAGCTCCCGGAAGCCGAGAAGGCGCTGGAGGAGGCGCTGGCCTATTTCGGTGAGCGCTACGTCTCGTCGGGGAGCTCCGGTGTCTTCGAGAGCGTCATCGATCGTTGGGAGCGGCTTCGCTTTCGCAACCTCGTCCCGCTCGAGAAGCTCGAGGATAAATCACTCACGGGGGAAGCGGGCAGCAAGTTGCGCATCTACACCCTGATGTTGCGCACAAAGGAGCTCCTCAACAGCACGCAAGCCCCCTACGTGCAGCGCAGGCTGGAGGAGCTCGGGAG
>Ga0031668_1002891_pt1 | contig 11477 bp, 1 predicted proteins | sample DeeseametaMP0895_FD_75020 | JGI IMG/M metagenome (GOLD analysis project Ga0031668, IMG submission 75020) | Metatranscriptome of deep ocean microbial communities from South Indian Ocean - MP0895 (Metagenome Metatranscriptome) | ecosystem: Environmental > Aquatic > Marine > Oceanic ...
CGTCGAAGAGGTGTCCAGGAGGACATGGAGATCACCAGGCGCCTGACCCGGTGCGACGTTGCAGCCTTGCGGCGCGCCCCCGTTCGGGTTCTGGCCAGCGGGTGCGGCGACGCACTCGCGGGAGCCGGAGTCACAGACGAACCCTTCGGCGCAGTCGAGGTCGGACCCGCAAACGGGGTGACACTCCTGACCGTCGAAGAGGTGTCCAGGAGGACATGGAGGCGCTGCGATGCCACCGTTCGCGGGCGCGATGCCCTCGGCGCAGTTGCAGTTCTCGGCGCCCGTGAGGCCTTCGCGACAGACACAGCTGAGTTGGAACTTACACTCGAGCGGACCGCAGAGCGTGTCGCCATCGACGCATCCTTCTGGGATCGGGATACATTCGCTGCCGCTCTGGATGTGGTTCGCAGGACAGCTCATCGTCGGTGGCGTACCGCCCGTGAAGACAGAAGCATCGTTCTCGCCATCACAGTTGTTATCCAGGCCGTCACAGATCTCTTCGCTCGGCGAGTTGGTCGCCTTACAGAAGAGTCGCCCGTTCTCGCAAACGCTGACCGCGGAGCACTCGCCGACGCTGGTGGCGCGCACCAGGTTGCCGTCGTTGTCGTAGTCCCAGCCACCGTTCATGACCTCATCACCAGCTTCATTGTAGTTACCTTCGCAAGCCTGGTTAAGCTCGGGGAAGGCTTCGTCGATGGTGTTGCAGTTCGGGTCGAGGAACGTACAGGTGTTCCCGGAGGTGTCGACGCCAGCGCAGTTGTTATCGATGCCGTCACAGATCTCTTCAGCGCCAGGGTTGATGGCAGGATCGGTGTCGTCACAGTCGGTGCCGATGTCGCAGGCGAGTGCGTCGTAACCGTAGAAGCCATCACCGTCACGGTCCTTACAGCAACCGTTCGGGTTGATCTGGCACTCGGTCGCGCCAGCGTTACAGACGTAGCGGCTGAGCTCGCCGAGGCACTCCTCGAGCGGGTGATCCTGGATGACGCAGGTCGCTTCGGTGCCGCTCGTCACGCGGACGCGCACGTCCAGATCCTCGCCCTCATCGAGGGAGATCGGAGGCTGGAATGGGCGGTAGACGCGCCACTCATTCAGGTTGCCGAGGTCATCCATTTCGAGCTTGAACTCGTTGGAGCCGCTGTAGGCATCCTCGAAGATGTCGCGAATCACAGCGCTGTCAGCCTCACGCGTGGAGTTGGCGCCGTTGCTCTCGCGGCGGAGGTTCCACTCCATCTCGAACTTGGTCGGGTTGAAGTTCGATGGAACGGCGTCCGCGCGGTTGTCATCCGTGCGGTCGTCATACCACGTGGAGAACATCTCGTTGGGGATGCCGTCCATGGTCATCTGGACCGTGGTCGATGCTGGGACGCTCGCGAGGTTGCCCTGGACGCGACGGCCGTGAAGCAATGGCATCGAAACCGAGCCATCACCCACGCGTCCATCGCGATGGAAGGTCACGACCGAGCGGTTGGCACCCTGGATGGTCTGTGCTGGGTTCTCGGCCGATGGCATCTCGGTCGAGCCGACGCGGTCATCACCGCCTTCTGGGATGAAGTTGATCGCTTCTTCGGTGCTTGTTCCTGTGTTGATGGTCGGTGACCACGTCCAATCAGGGATCTCGCTGTTGCCATCTTGCTTGACCTCGACGCGGGCGAAGACGACCTCGTTCTCGCCATCGACGGTGCCATCACAGTTGTTATCGAGACCATCGCAAACCTCGGGCTGCTTGAGCACGGTCTGGTTACATCCGAGCGTGCCGGTGCAGTTGCCCATGCCATCGCATTGCGTGGTGCAGAAGCCGGTGCCGTTGGCGCAGATGCCGTCCTCACCGTTGACGCTACAGGAGACGCCTGTGTCGGCGCTGATGATGAACGAGCCGCTGTTGGGGACCACCTCGTTCTTGATCACGAGGCGTTCCGTTGTCCGCAAGGGTTGGTGCTTGCCAGTTTCTGGGTTGAAGAGTTGCCACTCGTCGATGTCACCCGAGAAGGTCGCCGAGATCTCGATCTCCCATTCCTTCGAGGAGTCGAGGACGCCGATACCCATGCCGCCCGTGCCACCGCTTTCGTTGGTGATCACGAACTTCTGGTACTTGTCGGCGTTGCCTGCGGTGATGCCCGACTCGTTCGAGTCGTTGAACAGCATATCGAGGTTCTTGGTCGACTTGTGGCGAACTGCGTAGACGCCTGTACCCGCTCCCTGGTTGGCGTCGATGACGCCCTGGGTCAGGTAGACGACGTACTTGCCTTCGGGGTTGCCTGGGTCTGCGAGGGTCGGATCGAGGTAGAAGATCACGCGCGCCTTGCGGAGCTCGTGGACATTGGCCGCCGAGTTGGTGCCATCGTAGCGCACGAAGTCATCCGTGTTGTCACCGTTATCGGTGAAGAACGGCGTCGTTCCCTCGACTGGACGTGGCCAGACGAACGGCATCGAGCGCTGCTTGGCGAGCAAGTAGCGTCCCGTGCGCAGGAAGACGTGGTCGGTGGTGTTATCGACCTCGCCATCACAGTCGTTGTCGATACCATCGCAGATGTCGGGGCTCGGCTGGACCGCACCCTGACAGGTCATCACGCCCATATCACAGACAAACTGACCTGCGCGGCAAGGACCGACGAGGTTGTCGTTCTCACAGCTCTCGCCAGTCACCACGTAGGTGCCATCGGCGGTCTCACCGCCGTCGACGTAGTTGTCGATCTCGCCATCACAGTCGTTGTCGAGGTCATCACAGACCTCGGCGGTGGGCTCGTTGATGCGCTGACACACCAGGCCGTTCGCGCCACAGGTCAAGAAGCCGTCGCCACAGATACCGGGCAGGCCGGTCTGACATGGGTCGAACTTGCCTGGGAAGTCCTCGTCGATGCGACCATCACAGTCGTTGTCGATGCCATCGCAGATCTCGACGGGCGCGCCGATGACTTCATCGGCGGAGTTCACCTTGTAGTCATCGTATTGGATGTTAAGCGGCCCACCCGGGTTGTTCGCCGGGCCGGAGTGCCAGAACGGATCGAGTCTGGTCCTCAGGCGGATGCGAACATCCTGTGTGCCCAGATCCATCGGATCACCCATGCGCTTCCACTCGGTAGGCTCGGCTTGCGAGTCCGCGTAGAAGAAGCTCCAGACGTTCGCGGTACGAACGATGCGCAGACGACCCGAGCTCGAGAGCGTCTCGCGGTAGGTGTCATCAGGCGCCCTGACGGGATCCTCGATGATCGTGTACTGGCTCGCCGTGGGGGGCGGATCGGTGAAGGACTTTGGCACGAAGTAGACGAAGTAGTTGCTCAGGTTGAGACCACGCGCGGTGCCCGAGAGGCGACCGACCATGGAGTCGGGGATGAGCCCGTTGTAGAGGCGAACGTCATCGACCTTGCCAGGCACTGCGCCCGAACCCGATGGGTTGGCCGTGGAGTTGTTCGAGATGAACAGCGGCTCGCTGTTTGGACGCAGGTTGCCGTGACCGGGGACCTGCTTGGTGTCGAGCAGCTTGCCATCTTGCCAGGCGTACTTGGTCTGGGTGCGCGCGTCATACGCGAGCGTCAGGTGCGTCCACTTGCCGATAGGTACCGACATGCGGTTTGGCCACCAACGGTCGCCCCCGTTCTGACCACCTGTGTCGAACGCGATGGCGCGGTTGCCCCACTCCTCGAGTACGACATCGAAGCCGGTGGTCGTCCCTGCTGTCGAACCCTTGCGGATGAGCGAGCGCCAGTTGTTGTTCCCGTCCACGTTGGGATCCGAGTCCAGGTAAACCCAGAGCGAAACGGTCATGCTGCCGTTGTCGAGCGAGTTGTTGTCCGGGACGCGGAAGTAGTCATTGACGCCGTCGAAGTCGATCGACTGGTCAGCGGCGAAACCGCTGACGCCGGTGCGATAAACAGGTCCGTTGAAGAGGGCGCCGTGGTTGCCATAGGGCGACGCGTCCTGCGTGTCGCCGTTAAAGCGCCAGTGACCGACCAGCTCGGCGGGTTCCTGACGGACGAACAGCGCGCCCATCGAGTAGATGTCGCGGTCCCCGTTATCAGGTGAGCAGCGCGCGCTGTTACCGACCGAGAGGTTGTCATTCTGACCACATGCGCTGCCGCGGCCGCCGATGCCGATACGGGAATCAGGAGAACTACAATTGTTCTCCTGGTTGCTGATGATCCCGAGGCGCACGCGCGCGTAGGCGTGGTAGTTGTTGAAGCCCTCGCGGTTGCAGTTGTTCTGCAGCGAGGAGTTGTTGATCAAGCCCTTCCACGCGTTGCGGCCTTCCGACGTGCCCTGGAACTGGTTGCTCGAGAACTTCGCGAGGAGCGAGGAGCCCGAGCCATCGATCGTCAGGCGGCGGAAGTTGTTGTAGGCGATGTCGGCGTTCGAGGAGTAGCTCGTCGCCATCGCGAGCATCGTCTGGTTGAACGGCACGGATGAGAACGACTGGAGCTTGGCTTCTCGGCCATCGAGCCCGGGTTGGGTCGTGTTGTAGAGGTTGCCGTTGGTCCAGAACGCGGCGTCGTAGTTAAAGCGGGTGGTGCGACCATCGGCCTTGAGCGCGAGGGTCCAGCCGCCGCCATCATGCCTCATGTCACAGTACGCTTCGTACTCGTTGCCTTGCTTGGTCACGAGCGGATAGACGCCCGAGGTGCCATCGACGCCGACGTTGGCATGAGAGCCGTTGAAGGCGATCTCATCGCAGCTCTGCGAGCGTGGAATCACCGCGTCGTTCGTCGAGCAGATCGCCCAACCAGGGAACGCGACCGAGCCGTTCGGGACATCGTTCCAGCGACCGAACTCACAGCCTGCTCCTGTACCGCTCGTACGATAGAGCGGGGAGTCGGTGTTGTTATCGCCGTTGGGCTCGAAGTTACTCGTGCAGTTCGAGCTGTTGGTGTCCGAGACGTAGAAGTTACACGGACCATTCTTGCAGCGACCCTCCCAGTTGTGGAGCCCGGTGGCGCCGTCGAACTGAGGGTAGACGTTGATGACGTTTGGAGGCGCGCCATATTGCTCGAGAATGGCCGCTGCGTGGCTCTTGGAGCGAGGCACGATGAGCTCCATCCCGCGCGCCGCGCACGCGTCGATGTAGTCCTGGACGTTGGTCGAGGTCTGGCGGTTGCTCGGGAGGTTCACGCGAAGCATCGTGTGTCCGACGCCACCATCGCTATCCATGTCGCAGTGTACCATCTGAGGTCCGCCCGTGCCGGTGTTGATGCTGTAGGTTCCGGTCGGAGCGAGCGGGCTGGTTTGTGCAATCTCAGCACACGACGCGAAGCTCGTGGCGCTCGCGTTAGCCGAGGCGAAGTTACCACCAAACGAGATCTTGTCGTTGGCGTTGTACTCCTTCTTGAAGAGGTTGAAGCGAGGGCTCGTGGAGCTCGTGACCTCGACGTCTTCATTGAGGACCTGGGTGTAACCGTTCGTGGTCGAGAGCCACTGTGGGAGCGCCTTCGACTGCGCGTCATAGGCGACGTACACGTCGAGGTCTTCACGCGCGACGACCGAGAACGCCTCGGATGATTTGAGGTTGCGATCCTCGTTCGGCGTGCGCACGCCCCAGAGACCTTCGAGCAGCGCGGGCTGCGAGATGATGCGCGAGAGCCGGTCGGTGTAGTGGAACTCGCTGAAGTTCATGCGGTTGATCTGGTAGAGGTTTGGCGTGTTGACGACCAGGTCTCTGACCGGAGCCTGCGAGGGGTCCGTGGCGGTGTTGTTGCCGTTGCCCTCCTCGATGCCGCCGCCGTAGTTGTTCTCGACCGAGCTCAGGTAGTAGGAGTCGGTTTGCGTGACGTTGGCCGTCACGAAGTCCTCTTTCCAGGCGTCCGACCCGAAGTTGCGGAGACCGTAACCCGTCATGTCAGAGTAGGAGTAGACGGCGCCGTCGACGTTGATGTTGGCCAAAACCGAACCATCGCGATCGTGCTGCCAGACCACACCATCGCTCGCGCGGCAGGTGGTCCAGACGCGGTTGTTGCGATCGAGCGCGACGCCCGTCGGGGTGCCGCAGGTGTTGTAGGTCGCCACGTGCGCGCCGGTCTCCATGTTGAAGACGCCGAGCTTGCTCTTGGTGGAGCTGACCGTCCAGATGAGGCCCTGGTTGTCCGCCGAGATGCCGCGGTTGTGGTCGAGCGTGTTGCCGCCATCGTTGGCGGTGAAGCGATCGAAGGTTTCGGTGACGGGGTCAAAGCGCGTCAGGTAAGGGCAGGCGCCCCAGTGCGAGTTCCAGATCTTTCCGAACGAGTCGACCGCGATACCGTAAGGGCGGAAGCAGAGGCCATCGCTCGGGCGATAAGACGCGATGCGCTGACCGGTGAGCGCGTCGACCTTCGAGATGTAAGAGTCCCAGTGCTCGTCAGACCAAACGTAGTCGTTGACGTCCACCGCCAGACCATACACGCGCCCTGGCACCGAGGTCGAGGTGACGACCTGCCCGGTGGAGCGGTCGACCTTGGCCACGATCCTATCGTTGAGGAAACCGAACCAGGGGTTGTTGTCCTTGTCGACGGCGACGCCGCCGCCGTTGCACTGACCGTTGGAGAACTGGGTGGTGTAGTTGTCTTTGTAGTTGGAGTTGACCTCGGCCACCGTACAGTTTGGAGGCGTGCACTCGGAGGAACGAATGCGCCAGAGGCTCGAGTCACAGCGGTGGTTGATCCACACATCACCGAGCAGGTCGACCGAAGTACGGCTTGGCGAATTGCCCGTGGGGTAGACGCCGAGCAACACCGCGTTGTCGGTGTCGATCTGGGTGACCTGATCCTTGCCCTCGTTGGCGACCCAGAGGTGGGGCGCGAAGACGGCTTCAGTGGTGTTCGGGTTGAGCTGGCTCTGACGGACCTGTCGGCGCCTGGCGCCGGCGTCGTTGGCCATCAACTCGACAAACAACAGGTTCACACCGCGCATGTCGAGGTTGGTCCAGTACTCGGGCTCAGGGAGGTGGAAGTCGACCTGAACGTCGAAGTTGCCTCCGAGCATGTAGGTGGACTCGACGCCCGTCTCCCAGCTCATCCCCGCCAGGTAGTTGGCGGGCAGCGCGAGGTTGAGGCGGTCGTTCTTGACCGTGTTGAGGTTCGGGTCATAGCCCGCTTCGCCTTCGCGGTAGGTCGAGCCGCCATAACGTTGGTAGCCTTCCCACAAACACTCCTTCCACTCTCCCGTGAAGTCGTCCTGGAGGGGCTCGACGTTGTCGCCGCCTGGATCCGTGTTGTGGATAAGGACGCGTGTGGTCGCCTTGCCTTCGCCAGTCCCATCATTGGCGGTAAGCTCGACGAGGTAAACGCCGTCCTCGGGGAAGGTGTAGGTGTCGCAGATGGTCTCGACCGAGCTCGAGGTGGTGCCATTGGTCACCCTCGGGGTCGGGTTGTCGACCCAGGTCCAGGTGTAACTCGAGTTACCACCGGTCTCGCTGGCGATCGTGGCGCAGATGGTCAGAGGGACGCCTTCATATCCCTCCACATCATACGTCGCCGTCGTGGGTGGCGCGTCATAACCAACCATCACGGGCTTGTTTGGATCCAACGTGAGGTTGGTCCCGTCCGCGTAGTAATACTCCCATTCGGTGATGCCGTTGTTCACCAGATCGATATCGATCGTGATGTCCCAGTCCTCATCCTCGGGGAAACCCTCGAGCACGCCACCATCGGTGTTGCGACCGAAACGCCAGCGACCTTCAGCGGTCGTCGGATCGACCTTCCTGAACTCGTTGGCGTTGTCATCGGACTGCGTCACGATGACGACATCCGGCAAGTCCGTGATGTCCATGTTGACCGTCGCGCTCGGCTGCCTGATACCGGTCGTCGACTCGTCGATGCCGTGAGTGATGATCAAGCTGATCGGCGCAGGGCTCTTGCTCACGTCGCGGTGCAGGAACATCAGACTGCGGCCCGAGGCCTCGAACCCGGTGTGCGATGACGCCGAGTAGAAGTCGTAGAAGTCTGCGGCGCTCGAGAGCGTCTCCACGGCTGGAATCGTGACGGAGTTCCCGCCAGGTTGTGACAGGGTGTAAGCTCGCGGCTTGAGGATCACCTGCGGTTGCGCAGCTGCCTCTGCGGCGAGGAACAACCCGCCAAGGGTGATCCCGAGCGCGAGCGCACGACGCCATCGTGTGCTGCGTGGAATGGGAGAGTGATGGGACATGTTCTGACCTCCAGACACCGAACTGTTCCCAGTTCGGTTTGATCAAAAAAAGGCGAAGGCAATTTCCTACTTCTTTATAATGCATGAATCATGCCTTGGCCTTGGCCTAACGATCATGTGCGATCCTCCGTGATCCCTTGTTTCGGCTGCGTCAATCTTCTGACGCCTTCTCGACGCCACCATGCACTTTTTGCGGAGTGCTGCTGTTTCTCCTCCAGCGCGCTCGCCAACGCACCCCTTCCTTATTTGGCAAAAAGTATATCGTCCTGATGGCCTTGGGGTCCTACGTTTCGCCCCGTTTGGGGTGCCGTGAGGGTGTGTTTTGGGTCTCGTAGATGTCTTCGCCTGGCTTTGGCTGACAGAAGCCCGTCAGCGCGCGAAAACAGCGCGAAATACAAGGGTGATGTGTTGTCAAAAGCACTCGCCCGAGACAAAAAAACAGGGTGTGACAAAAATTGTCACACCCTGTTCGGCTCGCTTTAGCAAGCCGCCTCTCTGGCGATGCCGATCATGGATCGGGCGGGCACTGCTGGCTGCCCGTGATGCAGAGCGGCGTGGTCAGCGGCGCGGCCGAACAGCACGTCTCGCCGGGGCCACAGTCCGCAGGTCCCATCTCGCAGGTGAAGTAGATGCAGTCATCGGCTCCCGGCGCGCAACGGCCCACCGTGTAACCGGGGTACTGGCAGCAAATCGCCCCTGGTCCCACCGAGCCGCAGTCGGCGTCAGCCTGACAGGTGATCGGATCGTTCTGGCATTGAGGCAAGCACGTACCTGGCGTATTGGCCATCGGGTTCGCGCCACAGCATTCCTCGTTCGAGCCACAGTCCGAGTCGGCGAAGCAGACGTTCGTGCGACAGGTCGCGTTCTCATCGATGCAGCGGAACTCGTTGAGCTGCGAGACGTAGCAGCACTGCTGCGTGGGGTTGACGCAGGCTTGTTGGTTTGCTGGTGAACATACCGGGTTGGGATCGGGGGCGTTGTCACACTCGGAGTCAACCGAGCACTGGAAGGTGCCGCCGAGCAGGCAGCACACGCGGGGTTCGGCGCACGTCCCATCTCCTGGTTGACAGCCATCAGGCGCACACGCGAGCGCGTTGCCGAGATCATCCGAGTAACCCTCGGGGACGCACTCGCGACCCTCGCGGTTGCATCGGTTGCACTCCTCTCCCGAGCTGCAGTCTGCGCTCGTTTCGCAGGCGACCGCGGGTCTCCCTGGGAGGCAGACGTCATCATCGAGGCACTGCCTCGGTGAGTTCGCGTCAGGGCGACAGCAGAGCGTGCCGTCAGGGCAGTCTGCGTCGAACGCGCAACTCCCCGGATCGGGATCCTTGTCCGGGCAGTTCTGTGGGAACTCGTCCGGCCACGCATAGAAGAGGTCGAACTTGGCGCGGCTACAGATCTCTGTCTGTCCATCGGGGCAGATGATCTGGACCTCGTCCTCACCGAGCAACATCGGGTAGGTGATGCCGCTCGCTCCCGAGGTCACCGACCAGTTTCTCGGCATGTCGCCGTTCATCTGGGCGAGCGCGCGGAAGCACATCGCGCCGTCCTCGGAGACGGTGCGGAACTCACGCTGCACTTCCATTCCCATCGGGCGCTCGATGTAGGTGCCGCGCGCGCCATTCTTGAAGACGACCTCGTCGCGGTTGAGGTTTGGATCGTGCGCGCATTCGCTGATCTCGACCGACCCACCGAAGCAGGAGAGCACCTCGTAGATGCAGCTGTCCCGAAGATCCGCTGGACACGTCAGCTCGCCAGGGTTCATGTCGACATCACCCGGCATATCCTCGCCGCGCATATCCTCACCACCCATATCCTCATCTGGCGGGGTGTCCTCATCGGGCATGTCTGCTGGCGGCATGGTCATATCGCCCGGTGATTTCATGTCTGCTGGCGAGACCATGTCGGGATCGACGTTCATGTCCGAGGTCCCACCGCCCATATCGTCCTTGGCGGTCATGTCCTGGCCAGGAGGTGTGTTCCCGGTGCCGGGGCCCTCGCAGTTGCAGCCTGAAAGCGCGAGCAGGCACAGCAGGCTGGCGAAGAACGTGTAGCGCGTTGTTTGGTGAGCGCTGGTGTGAGATCGGGGCGTGGATAAAGGCATATCAGTTGTCCTCACCTTTCTTTTTTTCATCTACAGGTTCGTCGCCAAGGACTGCTTTCTTTAATTGATCGGGTGGCGCGGGCGCGAGGCTGAACGGTAGCCCGAGGAAGTAGGATGGAGGTGCCGCGCCAAGCCCTCCGGGAGGACCGACGAGGATGATACCTGGCTCCTGATAAATGGCCTGTTCCATCGTCGCGCGTTGCAACAACTCGCCGAGGTCGACCTCTTTGATCGGACCATAGACGTTCGAGAGCTCTTCCGCGTTGCGGAGCAACCCCCGCACGAACTCTCGATCCTTGAGCTGAGATTCGAACTCGATCTCGTTGTTGTCTCGGGCGTAGCCGTTGATGAGCAACCTCGAGCGCTTCCCTCCATAGGTGAAGGTGCCTTTCATGGTCGCGCCGGGAGGCATGTACAACAGGTCGATCGTATCCTGCACGTCGACCTCGAGTGAGAACGCGGCAGGTTGTTGGTCGCTCGTGGTCGCCGCGCGCGCGACGAGGCTCTTGCAGGGGGTCGTGCCGAAGTAGATAAAGAAGTTCTCCTCACCCTTGGCCCAGCACGTTCCCAGTGTTGCCTGCTTTGTCCCAAATTTTACGTCGAAGGTCGTCTTCATCCCCTCGAGCCCGCGCTCTTCATCCGAGAACGGGGTCTCTTTGATCGCGCTGAGGTCTGCCAGGTGGAGTGGTCCCCAAAAGGACTCGATGAATGCACGCACGAACGTTTGCGCTGGCTCCGCCACGCGCGCCAGATCCATGCCCTCCCACGCGATCAGCGTCTCGCCGCTCAAGGGAACGCGCTGCTCGTAAAACGCGAGCAGCGTCGGCCCTCGGTTATGCTCGAGCAAATCCTTGGCGGTCCCGGTGAGCGCGATCATCGAGTCTTCACCACGAGATGCCAGCATCAACCTCCAGCGCTCTGGGAGGAAGGTGTCGAAGGTGTCCTCGATTTGGGTGCGATCGAGCCTGAGGCGAAGCTCGCCAGAGGCATCCACCGCTGCCATGGGAGGATGTCCTCCCTTGCGAGGCGTGAGGGAGTCGTGGACTTGCTCGAGGAAGGTGTGGCCCTCGGGGATCGGGACATGCAAGTAGGTGCGGATCGCCTTGGGCTTGCCCCCTCGGATCTTGAAGTTCGCGTTGAAGCGCAAGGGTTCGGGCCATTGCCCGACATCACCCATGACACCGTAGAGCAGTGACTCGAGGTTGATCAGCGTCGCGCGCCCTGGCACGAGGCCATGGCCTGAGGCCGCGAGTCGTTGCGAGAGATC
>Ga0031668_1184439_pt1 | contig 11070 bp, 7 predicted proteins | sample DeeseametaMP0895_FD_75020 | JGI IMG/M metagenome (GOLD analysis project Ga0031668, IMG submission 75020) | Metatranscriptome of deep ocean microbial communities from South Indian Ocean - MP0895 (Metagenome Metatranscriptome) | ecosystem: Environmental > Aquatic > Marine > Oceanic ...
CAGGCCAGACAGCTCCGCATGCGACCTCTTCCGGAAGGAACGGTACGCCGGGACAACCTCGTCCATACGTATCGACTCCCCCCGGCAGTGCGTCATCTCATCCAACCACTGTATGCGCTCGACGGCATCGAACTGGTCGGGCCGTCCACGACAACAACGCCAGCGCTCGCGCCTGGACGGTCTCCGCTCGAACAAATCTGGTGCAGCAAACACAGTATCTACCTCGTGCTGCACAACGAGCACTCGTCTCGCAAGGTCAACCCACTTGAGAGCGCGCTCATAGAAAGAATCCTCGACATCGGCCAAGCTCTCGGCAATCTCCGAGATGATTCAACGGCAGTCCTCACACCCCACCGCGCGCAGCGAGCGCGCCTGCGTCACGACCTCGCGGCGTACGACAACGCCGTGAGCGTCATCGACACGGTAGAACGGCTCCAGGGTAACGAACAGGATACAATCCTATTCTCAGCGACGGCATCTGACCCTGTGGCTATAGCGCAAATCACCGAGTTCATTCTCAATATGCAACGCTCCAACGTCGCGTTCTCTCGCACGAAAACACGCCTGGTCGTCGTTTGCGCTCGTACGCTCTTGGACCACGTCCCCGCTGAACTCGAACACTACGAGACAGCACTGCTCTGGAAGTTTCTTCGAAGCTTTTGCCGCCATCAAGTTGGTACAGACACCATGGACGAACACACATACGAAGTCCTCGTCCATGATCGCTTCACAGAGAACATATAATTGTATGGGAGCTTTGCTGTACATGGCGCGACCTCTCTCCAATGTCTGGAAGACTGGAAGACGAGGTAGAGCCTGCATCGGCAAGGAGCGCTGGATGCGCCGAGGATGGCGATAGGAAACAGGAAGCCGCAAGGAGGACTGATTCATCATTCGGATCGCGGTGTGCAGTACGCGAGCCAGGACAATCAGGCGACATTGGAAGAGGCAACGCGCCGATGGAGAGCTTCTTCGGGAGGATGAAGGAAGAACTCGACGAGGACCGAGATATTCTACAATTCAAAGCAATGTCACTCCAGTCTCGGATATCTTTCTCCGGCCAACTTCGAGCGACAAATCGCATCTTAACCACTTGTTCGCTCTTGCCAGGGACCCTCAGCGGACTGATTCCTAGTCTTAGCGCGAGACTCTGTTTCTCCAAGTGTCCGTCATTTCCAGAGCACCTCATTCCTTCTCGGAGTGCGAATGCCCTGGGAGGAAGCACGACCAGCTGTTGACACAAGTTGTCAACAGGGGATATAGCTACTGTCGCCGCTATTGACATCCTGTGTCAACACCCCAAGAAGGAGGAGCAAGTGAGTCTGTTTGGAGAAGAGATCCGTGCTCGTCGGCAGGCTCGACAAATGAGCTTAGCCGACGTTTCGTCGTCCACTGGAATCGATCGTGGTTTGCTGTCCAAGTTGGAAAGCGGGTCGCGCAAACCCTCTGTCGACCAAGTGAAGAGGCTAGCTGAGAACCTGGATCTCTCAGAGGATGTGCTTTTGTCGCTCGCTGGCCTGTTGCCCCCGGATGTACGGGCCGAACTTGAGAGCGTGGCATCCGTCATTACAGCGAGTGCTCGACAGGCACTCGAACAAGCATTGTTGGTTCCCAAGGCTCCTTCAGCGGAAATGGTTCGAATGCTCGCGGCGTCCGTGGAGCGCGATGCACCGGAGGTTGAAGAAGCGCTTGAGGGAGACATCTCTGGTACGAAAACATCGAACACGTATCGCGCTCACTCATACCACACGAAGGTGCCACCTGAGACTGTGCGCCCCTTCATTCGGCACTTCACTCGCCCGGGCGATCTCGTCCTAGATCCGTTTGCGGGAAGCGGGATGACCGGCGTTGCCGCTCTGTCAGAAGGACGCAACGCTATCTTGAGTGACCTCGCACCGGCGGCCGTTCATATTTCAAGAAACTACATATCTCCTTGCGACTCAGAGGACCTGAAACAAGCGTTTACTGACTTGCGAACTCTCGTACGTCCCACAATGGCATGGCTCTACGAGATTTCCTCGCCAGGTAGACCTCGGCAGCGAACCGAGTACGTGACTTGGAGTGATGTGTTCGAATGTCCGCACTGCGGCGAGTCGTGGTCCTACTGGGACGCGGCGCGGGACGCCGAGGGTCGTCTGCAGAGCGAGTTCGACTGCCTCGAATGCGAAGAGACCGTTTCAAAAACCCAATGCCGGTGGGTGGGCGAGGTCCCTGTCGAGGTGAACCTATCCGTTGATGGCCAACGTCAGCGCCTTGTTCGCCCTCCTTCTGACGCAGATCTATGTCTCATCAACGATGCACTCGAAAAACCTGTGCCATACTGGCTACCTCAGGTGCCTTTTGATCGTGACAGGGAGATGTGGAGAGCCTCTCACGAGGTAATGGGCATCCAAAGCGTTGCCGACTTCTTCTCAAAACGAAACCTGCACGCGCTCGCTGCCATCCGCCACGCGATCCTGGGACTGCCGGACGGACGAGTTCGAAATGCGCTGTTGTTCGCGTTCACAGCAATAGTCAATCGCGCGTCACGGCGCTACCAGTGGAACGCGAAGCGTCCGACGAATGTTATGTCTGGGACTCTGTACGTCTCCTCTTTGCGGTACGAATGGAACGTTTGGAGCCTGTTCGAGCGCAAGGCGCGAACGATCCTCAAGTACTTTAAAAAGTTCCCCCAGACGGATGCACGTGCTGAGTGCGTTCTGTCTTCGGCAACCAACTTGGCGCATGTCCCGGATGCATCTATCGACTTCGTGTACATGGACCCGCCGTTTGGCTCAAACATCTTCTACGCCGACGTGTCCCTCCTTTGGGAAAGTTGGCTCGGAGAGTTGACTCAAACGGACAACGAGATCGTTGTCAACAAACACCTCAAAAGTGATACCGGCGGCAAGTCGCTCGATGACTATCAAGCCCTCATGACAGCGGCGTTCTCCGAAGTCCGCCGTGTATTGAAGCCTGGTGCCAGGGCCGTGCTGGTGTTCTCCAACACCAACGACGCTGTGTGGGAGTCGATCCGATGTGCGCTCCGAGACTCGCGGCTTGAGGTCGAAGCTACCGGCATTCTCGACAAGGGGCAACGTTCTATCAAAGGCGTGCAAGCAGACCTTGGGCAGCAGCAGGTGACTCGCGTCGATCTAATTCTAACGCTCCGCCAGGGCGAGTTCCCCGCGAGTGGCAGTTCGGATGCCATCACGCGTTCGATCACCGAACATATTCGCGAGGTACTGACGGACGCTCCAACAGCCTCTCTGCCTACGGATCGAATCTTCTCACGTGTTATTGAGCGACTGATCGGGCAAGGACAGAGCGTTTCGGGCGTAAGCATGGCCGCTGTGGAGGATGCCTGCCTCCGGACCTGCCGAAGGAGAGACGACGGCTCCTGGGTCTTGGAGCACCGAGCCGACTACATTCCAGTGGAATCTCCTTACGGCTGTATCGCCGAGGAGTACGTCGGCGACCCGGCCGTCATCGTCAACCACGACACAACATCACTTGAAGTTGTTGAGCCCTTGACCGACGCCGTGCCGGGCTCGCGCAACACCGCGTTGTACAATGCTCATTCCTACATGACCAAGGTACCACCCGAAGCCATCGTGCCCTTCTTGGAACACTACACACGCCCTGGGGACGTCGTACTCGACATGTTCGCAGGCTCGGGAATGACTGGGGTAGCAGCGGCAATGACAGGAAGAAGGGCGATCCTGCGAGACATCGCCGTAGTCTCGGCACACCTGGCGTATAACCACACGCGACCCTGCGACCCGGCAGCGTTGAAGCGTTCTTGGAAGGCGTTTTACGACAAGCTACGCCCCACGTTTGCGAGCATCTACAGAGTCCCACTGGAGCATCACGGTCAATGCCATCTCCCCGGAACAGAGGCATCGGCGGATGGATACGCTCACTACATCCTGTGGAGCGAGAAATACGAATGCCCCCATTGCCAGAAACACTTCACCCTATACGAGGCAATCGATCAGACCACTGGGCGAGTGGGCAACGAGGTTGACTGTCCGAAATGTGGAGAAGAGGTTCAGCGCCAGCGTCTACGTGCAATTGCCGTTGAGCCAGTACTCATCAACTACGAGACCTCGTCTCAGAAGGGGCGCCAGCAACGCGCTCCGATTGACGCTGACCTTGAACATATTCGAGGGTTTACAAGAGAAACCGTTGCCGGCTGGTACCCTTCGGTGTCGATGGGCAATGATAGGGACATGTATAACATCTCGGCGCTTCACCTACGCGGGATCGGCGAAGTGGCGGATTTCTACACGCCACGAAACCTGCACGCGCTGTCCGTCCTCCTGCGAGAGATTCAACGTGTCGAGGATGATCGAATCCGTCAGGTCTTTACGTTCGCTTTCACGAACACCGCATGGCACGGCACGCGTATGCGTCGATTCAATGCTCGCGGAGGTCAGCGGCCGCTGACGGGTACTCTCTACATCCCGCAAATATCTTCTGAAGTTAATGTTCTAGAGACCATGAACAATAAGGTCCGTCAGCTCGCTCGCTACTACGAGGAGTTTCCTCGTGAGTTGGAGGAGCCTGCCCCCGTGATCACGCTGGGGTCTGCTGCCGATCTATCGGAAATTCCTGACTGTTCCGTTGACTACATCTTCACTGATCCGCCGTTTGGCTCCAACATCTTCTATGCCGACTGCAATCTTGTCACGGAGTCATGGCTGGGTGGCATAACAAAAGTGGAACATGAGGCGGTGGTCAACCGTACTCTAGGCCCCGAAGTGGGCGGAAAGAGCCTGGGCGACTATGGTACACTGCTCGGCACGGCGTTGAAGGAAGCAAGGCGGGTGCTGAAACCCGACAGTTGGATGACCATGGTGTTCCACAACACCGATGCCCAAGTGTGGGGTGCACTGCAAGCAGCAGCTGAGGCTGCGGGCTTTGAACTCGTTGGCGCGGGGAGCCTCGACCGAAAGCAGATGTCGCACAAGGGATACAAGGGAAGATCAGGCAAGGAGAAGGTCGCCCACTTCGATGTGGTGATGTCACTGCGGAAGACAACGGGCGCTGCTCCCAAGTCTCGCGGTCCAGCGCCCAAAAGCTACCTCGCTCGGCAGATCAAACGTCTCATCGAGGAAGCACCGCGCTCCGGAAAAGAGCAATGGGTACACTCAGAGCTCATCCAGTGCTTGGTCGGCGACGGTTATGATCTGTCATCGGTGAGTTTCGCTGAGGTATCGGCAGCCTTGGCGCGGTCGTAGTTCGACTGGTTCGATCAGTCAGTGGAGAAGAGAACTCCAAACACGTCGGGGTTCTTCGCATCGCCAGCCAGCGACCGGATCCCCTCGTTCATCAGGTGTTCCATCAACCGGTAAGGTTCTCTCGCGTCTGGGTATAGAGTCAGCACCATCTCGCGAAGGTCTCCCGATGGGTCAACGGACCCGACGTTCCACTTGGTATCGGCGCCGTTTGTTCGTCCTGCGGGCACCTCGTTGCGGGCAGCGAAGGCCATAGCAAATTTCGCCGCGTCGAGTTCCGAAGCAAACTGTCCCGTTTGCAAAAGCTTCTGGAGAGCGGAGTAGTTTGCCTTTGTGATGCCGATCGTCTTCTTATCGTTGCTCATGTTCTAGCTCTTCCGTTCTGCGAGTTCGGTATGGCGGGCGGACCGCCGAACGAGTATCCATTCCGATTTGAGTTGCCCCTTCAGCTCCGTCCGTGCCAGCCCGGCAGGGAGCTCATCCTCGTAGACCAGCAGCATGACCTGCTTAGCCATGGTCGGGAGCGCCCGCACAATGTTCGTAGTGTGGCCGCGGTCGAGGCGACCAAATGGCGAGTCAATGATGATCGGCCCTTGCAGCGGTGCGTTGTTCTGGAGGGCTCCGACAAGACACAGGGCCACGACGTGCTCAGCTCCTGCAGAGCGCACTGGAATCAGACTTCCGTCCTTGTGAACGATGGTCAGACCATAGCTGTCGTTGATGAGAAGCGAACGGTAGTCCGGCTCCGTTGTGAGCGCCCGAAAGTGCTTCGTCGCGTCAGCCTCGACACGACGACGAAGTTGGTCTCGATACGCAGAGACTGCTTCATCGAAGAGTTCGTGTACCTTCGCGTAGAGGCTACGACGTGCACGTTCTCCTTGGAGGTCGTTACCTCCCAGCCTGTCCAGCCGCTTCTGAATCCGCTCAGCACCGGTCTTGTTGTCGGCGAGCTTCTCCTCGCAATCCGTCAACGTGCGCTCCGTTGTGTCGATCGCGCGAACAGTCTGCTCGTATTCTGTCTTGTCCTTCCGAAGCGAGGCTTCGTCGACAGTTTCAAGTTGCTTGTTGATCTCGGTGATCTGCCCCTTCTTGTCAGCGATGTCGACCTCGAGCTCGTCGATAGCTTCCCACCGGATCTTGAGCGTATCCCCACGGTCATCGTCCAGAAAACGTGACAATGCCGAAAGCCGACGACGCACTCGCTCCAGTTCTTCCCGAGCCTCCTGCACACCTGCCTCATCGTCGCCGCTGGCTGCCTCCTCCAGCGCAGCCCTGGCCTCGGCGGTGATCTTCTGGAGACAAGTGGGACAGGAGTGGGTTGCGCTCGCCTTAAGCTCTTGAAGCACCTTCCACCGGGTAACCGTCGCCTCGAGTGCTTCCCTGTGCGTCTCCAGCCGTCTCGCAGCATCTCGCATCTGCGGAGCCAGAAGTGTGCACCAAGCCGAGGCCATTCCCGCCGCCAGTTCTTGACGCTTCGTGTCGAGCCGCTCCGTCTGCTCTGAGACGAGACGTTCGAGACCATCCTTTTTTTCCATCAGCGATGCATACCGCTCCTTTCGCTTTAGGGCCTCCTCGAGGGTGGCCTTCTTCGTTCGCAAACCGTCCAGGTCCGTCTTGAGCTTCGCAGCATCGGCCTTCAACACGTCACGTTGGGCATGGAGATCCGCAAGCTGGTTTCCATACTCCCGCGTCTTCTGGTCGCTTTGGGCCGCCGTCGCTTCACGCTTCTCGGAACGTTCTTTCATGCGGAGCGCGGTAGCGCGAGAGGACGTAAGGACCGGCACGCCGAGGATGCGTTCGATAGCCTCACTGATCCGCCGCCCCATGTCCGACTCGCTGCTAAGTAGGTCCTCGTACTCCTGGAGGAGCTCACCATCGAAGAGGAAAAAGCGGGAGATTTGTTCGGGCAGAATCCGAGCCAACTCGGTGCTGGTCTGCTCGGGACCCAAAACATCTCCGTCGCACTCGAGGAAGTGATCGACCTGGTAGTCCGCATCGGATGTGGGAGTGGTGACCCGAGCTCGACAGGTCCGAGTGAGCTTGTAGTCATGGCCCCCAGATGAAAACTCCAGTTCGACTTGAAACCCGTACTTGCCCACCGCGGCTTCTTCCCAGTTTCCGATCTCGTGGATCGAGGTGGCCTTCGAGCCCCGGCCGATGACCCGGCCGAAGAACGCAAATCTGACGGCGTTCAGCAACGAGGTCTTGCCCCGCATGTTCTCACCGTAAATGATCATAACGCCGTCGTCCTGAGCGAACTCAACCCGCTGGCGTCCCTTGAATGGCCCGAAGTTCTCGAGAGTAAGTGCTTTCAGTACCAACATCTTCAGCCCTGCTCGTTGAGATGCTCGTTCACCAGCTGCTCAAGACTGCGCATCATGTCAGTCTCGCTGGCCGCCGAATCGGTGTGATGAAGGAGGATGCGGCGAACCAACTCTTTCGGCACGTCCGCGAACTTCTCGCTGCGAATCTGTTCGACGGTGTTCAGCAGCATTTGTAGCTGCTCCGTCCTTCCGTGTTGCTTGCTACTCATGCTTCGCTCTCCGTTGATTGATCATCGTCGTCCTCCACGCCCACATCTCGAAGCTCGTCGAAGTCGAGACCGTACTCGATTGCGATTCGCTCAAGATCCGACACGCAACTCGGATTGAGAGCTGACCTCCCAAACTCGATCGCACGCACGATCTCGCCTCCCACGATCGACGTATTCGTGGGCTCCTCGGGATCTATCGTGGGCGTCACGAGCACATCATGAACCTGGGCGACAGACTTCCCACGATGCTTGCGCAATACACGTCCGCGACGCTGCACGTACTCTCGTGGGTTCTTGGACGATGCCAAGATGAGTGCGGAGTCCACCGCCGGAATGTCGACCCCTTCATCGAGGCACCGGATCGACACCACAATACCGCCCGCTTGCTCAAACAGAGCTAGCGTTCGTTCTCGGTCGCCGGTCATCGCCGAATGGTACTCAAGCACCCCGGATCCGAACTCCGTTCGAAGTTCGTTGAGCACGTCTGTAAGCTGCTCCTGATCGTCGCAGTAGACGATCCAGCGGCTACCTTGCCGGTAGTTCTGCCGCAGGACACGAGCCGCCGCTGTCGTCTTCTCTTCCGCTTTCTTGACGATACGCGCCCGGCGGATGAGCTCTCGCTGAAGCCTCTCATGGACAGGATCGTCTCGGCGCGCTGACAGTGACTGCGCGAAAAGGCGTCGGATCTTGTGTGTCGCCGCGTTCCACCGCTCCTGTTCATCAGACGTCAGGCAAACACGGTGTATGTGATAGGCGTAAGGCGTGAGTGCGCCAGCAGCGATGGCGTCAGCGAGGGTAAAGGGCGGTTGTACGATGCCTTCAAAGTAGGTCAAGATCGCTTGGGTCCCGTTGGGATCACCCGCTCTTTCAGGCGTCGCACTCAGCCCAAGCCGGGGGCCAGATTCGATTGACAGCACCTTCTGACTCTCTCTCGCCCCAAGACGGTGCACCTCGTCGGCCACGATGAAAAGGTGCTCCCCCTGCGTCAGCTGCTTCAGAAACAAGTTCGTCGAAGCCGTCTGGAGCATCGCAATAACGATACGTGGGGCTCCAGTGGCTTTCCGGGTCCAGCGACGCAGCAAGTCTCCGGACCGCCACGATGTGTGGCCTGCGCCGCACCGGAGAATACGTACGTCGAGGCGACCGAACATGGTGCGAAGCTCAGCCTCCCACTGCTTCAGGAGGAGCTCGCTCGGTACCAGCACCAACGGTGTCTCTCTCTGTTTGAGGGAGTCGTCGATCGCACACAGCGCTGTAAACGTCTTCCCGGACCCAGTGGCATGCTTCAGGATTCCTTTACGCCCTTGAGCCTTCCAAGCCTCCAAGGCTGCGACTTGGTGAGGACGCGGCGTACGTTTGTCCTCTGCTGTTGATGGCTGCCACCGAGACGCACCCTGAATCTCGACGCAGATTTCCTCGACTAGATCTTCCCAGTCCTCCAAGTCAGCCGAGGAAACAATCTCGTCTTGAGCGACCGAGGGAAGCGGTCGCGTCACCACGCCTGGGAATTGGCCATCCCATAGCCGCTCGAAGTAATCGATCTCATCGCGCACACGCTCTTCCTCTCGCGCACCAACCCAACTCAAGAAGACGTCCACGGACTCAAGGTTTCCGTCGAGAGCGAGACCAGACCACGTCTCGTTCATCGAGCCTTTGAAGGCGACCACTCCGCCTTCGGCATCCTTGAACAGGCCGAGCTTGTCGTGGAACAGCCGCTTCGACTTGGCGCTCGCATCAGGCGCTACCCAGGCGATTTTGAACTCCACGACCCCCATCGCTACCAGCGCAGCCAGAACCCGCGCGGGCTTCACTGAACCTGGTGTTGACAAAAGGCGGCGAAACTCCTGGATCACGACGTCTGAATGCTCCGCCTCAGCCCGTGCGGAGTAGCCCTCGTACATTGCGTTGGCGTCGGCATCCGAAAGCACCGGGGAACAGATCATTCGAATCTTGCCGTCACATTCAACGAACTTCCGAAGACTGGGCCAGGCGAGGGCGTACACAGCGCTGCTGAAGAACCCCACCGCTCGGTCGTACTCCACAGACTCGGCCAAGCTGGGCAAGTAAAAGTCATGAGCGATGTCGTCCTCAGGCTTGTGGTAGGCCTTCTTGAAGGTGAGGTCTTGGAGCATCGCTACCTCGTCATCCGTTCGCGGGTCAGACGGACTCGCTCTTGGATTGCGTCGACAAGGCGATCGGAACTAGCTGCCACGAGGGTCTCCGTAACCGCGGGTGCATTGCGCGGCCGCAGGCGACGGTCTTGGGTGGCCAGCTTTCCTGCGGAAGCCCGAATGATCGTTTCCACCTTCACCTGCACATTGCGTGACCAAGCAAAATCGACGTAGAGCCCGGCATCCCAGAGAACGAAAACGTCGTCCTCAACAGCATAGCCAATGAGAAGGACGATCCTCCCCTCTCGATTGTCGAAGTTCCCGCGGTTGCCCTTTCCCTGTCCCGGCACAATCAGCTGGACTTTGTGTTCGCCCAAGGGGCGACCACCAGGTGGCCGCGTGGCATTATACATATAAACACGCACGCGTTGGGGCAGCGGAGACTGTAGGTCGAGCTCCAAGGGCTTTTCATTGAGCCCATTTGGGACCTTCACCACGTGCCCGTCAAGTGCCTTGATGAGAGCGCTGTGCAATTCCTCCTGCGTTAGCTTTCGTGTCAAGTGTTCCATCTCTTGAGGCTCTTCGTCCGCCTCGTCCTTGATTGAATCGTTCTCTTCGGTAGCAGGGATAGTCGCCTCGATGGAGGGCGCGACTCCCACGTTGCCCGCCCTGTCTGTAATCCACTTCTCCAGGTCAGCACGTCGGACGCGCCACTGGCCACGAAGCTTAAATGCCGGAAGTTCACCCTCCGCTGCCATCGTGTATACGGTTCGCTCCGCGAGTTTCAGAGCCTCTGCTACATCCTGGATTGTAAGAAGATCGATTGACATGTGGCCTCCTCATGACTCGCCTTTAATATCGACAGAGTATACAGCTTGCAAAGCTGTAGCAAGCCGAATTGATTTACAAGCAACTACTAGCACCTCGTCAAGTCTTGCAAAGCTCGGCCTCGCTCATGCCTATTGCGTTGAGCAATGATTGATCAGGGAAAAGCTGTAGGTGACCCAAATGACCCTCGCATCATGAGCGAGCGAATCGAAAAACCGTGTGACCTGTGTCCCCACTCCGCGTGGGGCAATGATTCTGTTAGTGAGGTGTGTCATGGAAACCTTGGCGTGATTTTTCGATGTACCGGTGGACGTGAACCAACGACGAATTTTGGCTGGTGAGATCGCCCGGTTTCAAAGCTCCAAACACCGAGTTCTCT
>Ga0031668_1022462_pt1 | contig 10808 bp, 17 predicted proteins | sample DeeseametaMP0895_FD_75020 | JGI IMG/M metagenome (GOLD analysis project Ga0031668, IMG submission 75020) | Metatranscriptome of deep ocean microbial communities from South Indian Ocean - MP0895 (Metagenome Metatranscriptome) | ecosystem: Environmental > Aquatic > Marine > Oceanic ...
CTTGGGTGCTTTGAGATTCGACAAATCCATTGGATTACTCCTCTACTTCTTCGACTTCCACGAGGTGCGAGACCTTGCTGATCATCCCACGGACTGCCGGTGTATCTTCGACCACCACGGTGTGATGGCGCTTGCGCAACCCCAGCCCCTTGACCGTCAAACGCTGACGATCGGTCGAACCGGAGAGACCTCGAACCTGTGTTACTTTGAGTTGAGCCATTTTCCGCTCCTCCTCCACAACCTGAGGCGTTCGCCGCGCAAAAATCACCGAGCGGATTGCCACTCGCGCAAACCTCGAAGCCTTCTCGACCTCGAGACCTCCGCAAACATGGGCGCCGTTTCTGTGATTGCAAGCTTCGTCATGGGTCGGGCAACGACGAGTCCCCTTATCGGGTCCTCGCGTGCTCCTCCGCGCCACCGAAGCATCGCGCGCTGCGGGCGATTTCGCGCCTCGAGCTGTTCATCATCTTATGATTCGATCTGCGCATCTCCAGATGACTCGATGAGGCCGCGCAGATCACGCTTGTTTCTTTATGCGTCGTCGCCGTCTTCGATGTCCTGGCCGAGGCGACGTCGGTAGACGTCGGGGTCGATCAGGTTCTCGAGGCCATTCATCACAGCCTTGACCACGTTATGCGGGTTGTTCGACCCGAGGCTCTTGGTCAGAATGTTGCTGATGCCAGCTGCCTCGAGGATCGCGCGAACCGCGCCACCAGCGATCACACCGGTACCGGCGCTTGCTGGCTTGAGCAGCACACGACCTGCGCCGAACTCACCGATGATCTCGTGTGGGATCGTGTCGTTGATGATCGGCACGTTCACCATCGAGCCGCGAGCCTTTTGATTGGCCTTGCGGATCGCCTCGGGGACCTCGTTGGCCTTCCCGTGACCGATCCCCACGCGACCTTCCCCATCTCCGACCACCACGATGGCGCCGAAGCTGAAGCGACGGCCACCTTTGACCACCTTGGCCACGCGGTTGATCGCGATGACGGTTTCATGCAGGTCTTGCTGCTCTCTTCGATTATTATTGCGTCGTCCGTAAGCCACGTCTTCTCCTTAGAACTCCAAGCCAGCTTCGCGAGCGCCCTCAGCCACCGCTGCCACGCGACCGTGGTAGAGGTAACCGTTGCGATCGAAGACGACCTTTGAAACACCCGCTTCTTTAGCACGCTCGGCAGCAATCTTGCCAACCTCGCGAGCCGCTTCGGTCTTATCGAGCTCCGCGAGACGATCGCGCAACTCCGCGTCCACCGTCGACGCGCTCACGAGGGTCTTGCCCTCGTTGTCGTCGATGAGTTGGACATAGATATTCTTGTTCGAGCGATACACCGACATCCTCGGACGTCCGGTGGTTCCGCTCACCTTCTTGCGCACGCGCCTTTTGCGGCGCTGGCGCTGGCTATCTCTCACGCCTTTGCGAAGCATCTCTTCCTCACTCGTTCTATGCTCTCATCTCCCTGACGTCGCGACCGCGGCGCCTGTGGCTGCTCGCGAAGAGCGCTCGGGACAAGGAGATGGAAGTTTGTCGTTTATCACGCGGATGCTCCGAGCGCCCCCAAAGAGCCACTCGAAGCACACCACCGAGCGATCACTTGCCGCCAGCCTTACCGACCTTGCGACGAATGTGCTCTTCCTTGTACTTGATCCCCTTGCCCTTGTAAGGCTCGGGCTTGCGCAAGCTGCGAATCTTGGCCGCGACCTGACCCACGAGCTCCTTGCTCGGGCTCTTGAGCGAGACCTCCGTTTGCTTGACGTCTGCCGACACGAGGTCGGGCAGCTCGAACATGATCGGGTGGCTGTAGCCGAGATCAAAGCGGATGAAGCTCCCCTTGAGCTCAGCGCGGTAACCCACGCCGTTGATTTCGAGGATGCGGGTGTAACCCTTATCACATCCCTCGACCATATTCGACACGAGGCTACGAACCAAGCCCTGGTGGCTGCGCGCGTTGCGCGAGTCATCCGGGCGCTTGACGATGATCTCGTTCCCTTCGATTCCAATCGCGACCACGTCCGAAACTTCACGAGTGAGCTCGCCCTCAGGGCCTTTGACCGTGATGGTCTGGCCGTCGATGCTCACGTTGACTTTTTCGGGGATCGCGATGGGCTGCTTTCCAATGCGACTCATTGTATCGCCTCCCTTTATCTGTGATTTATCTTGTTATTCGAATCAGTAGACGCTGCAGAGAAGCTCGCCGCCGACATTCGCCGCCTTGGCTTCCTTGCCCGTGATCACACCCTTCGACGTCGAGAGGATCGCGATCCCCAGGCCGTTGAGCACGCTCGGGATATCTCCCACGCCGACGTACACGCGACGTGAAGGCTTGCTGATACGCTTGAGCTCGCGGATCATCGCATCGTTGTTCTCATTGTAACGAAGCACGATCGTGATCTGCCCCTGGAGCCCCTCGTCCGACCAGGACGTCGCCTCGACGTATCCGTGGCGTGCGAGGATCTTGGCGATCTCGTACTTGAGCTTGGAGCCGGGGATCGTCACCTCGGCGTGACGCGCGAGTTGCGCGTTGCGGATCCGCGTCAGCAGATCTGCGATAGGATCATTCACAAAAGACATATTTGGTCTCCATCGAAATGGTTCCCGGCTCGCCACTTCCCACTGCGGCTGCGAACACCAGGCCTTCTCCGACTCATTGATGTGCTCTCGTGCGAGGTCTGCCTCTTTTGCGTGCAGGTTACCGAGTGATCGCGAAGGCGCATCGCGGATGTCCGCCTCCTCCGAAACCTCTCACCTGTCACGCGAGGCCCTGTTCTTTGGGTGGGCCCTCGTCCTTTCGAGCACGACGCTTATCCCTTTGACCTGCATGCATACGCTAACACGGCCAGGGAAACTTCTTATCTACCACGAGCGACAGAAGCGATGGCCGAGTTGTGAACAACCTGACCATCGCTTCTGTCGTCGTTTCAGCTGTTGTTGCGGCGGCGGAACGGCATCCCGAACAAGCGCAACAGCGTGCGCGATTGCTCGTCGTTCTCGGCGTCGGTCACGATCGTGATGTTCATCCCGCGAACGCTGTCGACCTTATCGTAGTCGATCTCGGGGAAGATGATCTGCTCACGGATGCCGAGCGAGTAGTTGCCGTGTCCATCGAACGCGGTGTCGCTGACACCCTTGAAGTCGCGAACGCGAGGGAGCGCGATGTAGAGCAAGCGCTCGAGGAACTGGTACATGCGCTCACCGCGCAACGTCACCTTCACCCCGATGGGCATCCCTTCGCGGAGCTTGAAGCCAGCGATCGAGCGACGAGCGCGAGTGATCACGGGGCGCTGCCCTGTGATCGCGACCATCTCCTCGAGGGCCGTCTCGATGACGGAAGGCTTCTGGACAGCCTCACCGAGGCCCATGTTCACCACCACTTTGGTGACGCGTGGGACCATCATCGGGTTCTTGTACTCGTACTGCTCCATGAGCGCAGGCACGATCTCTTTGGTGTACTTTTCTTGCAAAAACGACATGACCTCTCCTGTGCCGGCAGGTTTCTATACCACCGGTCTTCTTACTAACTGGTCGTTGCCTATCCTTAAAATCGCGAGGACTCCTCGCGAAGACGACTTGTAATCTTTCTCCCTCGACCGACCTTGGTTTCGATAGGTAGCCGGGAGGGTGCTCCCCTGCGTGCGCGAACACACAAAAAAGGACGATGGGTCGCCTCCGACCTCATCGCCATCCAGAGGGGCCAGGATAGTTAACGAAAGAGCTCTTCCCTGTCAAGGATGTTCTCCGATCAAAACAAGAGCGTCTTCAACTGCTTAAACAAACGGGCCCCTGGCGGCTATACCGCCAGGGGCCCGTGCTTCGAATCACTGCAATCCGTCTCAGCTCGCGTCGTAGACGAAGCCAGACTTCTTGCCCACTCGGATCTTCTTGATCACCGAGGGGACATCATCGCCAAAGCTCTTCTTGGCTTCAGCCTTGCTGCTGTGGTGCTCGCCGTCTTTTCCGACGTAGAAGCTCGAGGTGCGCTCGCCCTTCTTGAGCTCCTCGTTGTAGAGCGAGACGTTGGATGCGTTGATCCAACCCTCGATCTCGAGGCGGTTGCCCTCCTCACCCGTCAACGGGTTGGGGCGCTTGTGCTTGACGATCATGTTGCGGCGCGCGACCTTGACGCGACCTTTCGTGTGATCGATGGCGATCACTTCGCCAGTCTGGCCGCGATCCTTGCCGGTGTTCACGACCACCTTGTCTTTCATCTTGACGTGCATGGTGTATCTCTCTTCAAGTGGGAGCGATGGCGGCTGCGCCCTTGCATCACAAGGGACAACACTCACCGACCTTCACTCCTCGATCCTTACTTAGCTTGCAGTGACCCAGAGCCCTGGAAAATTCAGAGGACTTCGGGTGCGAGGCTCACGATCCTCATGTAGCCGCCGGCGCGAAGCTCACGCGCGACAGGCCCGAAGATACGCGTCCCGATCGGCTCGTTTTGTGGGTTGATCAACACCGCCGCGTTATCGTCGAAGCGAATGTATGTCCCATCAGGACGAGCGACCTCTTTCTTGGTGCGAACCACAACCGCGCGACGAACATCCCCCTTCTTCACCTTGGAGTTGGGGAGCGCTTCCTTGACCGACACGATGATCGTGTCGCCGACGGAAGCGTAGCGACGCTTGGAGCCACCCAGAACCTTGATCGTCTGGACTTGTTTCGCGCCCGAGTTATCGGCGACGTTGAGCCGGGCTTGCATCTGAATCATTGTGAACCTCTCTTATGTCTTTTCACACGCTCGCGCATCCTGACATCGGATGCTCGCGCGTTCGGTTTCTTCACCGTGGCTTTCTACCTTCAGGGCATCACCGCCGAGAGCTCCGCGCCACAACGTGACCACAGGAGACGACGACCGACCCGAGGGATTTGACCCGCGCCCCTCCTTTCGAGAGGAGGCGCGATGCGGCACCCGAAACAGCGAACGCGGCACTTTGTCGTGGCCAGCGTGGTATGCGTTTGTGCCTGTACGAGTGAGCGGGTTTCTTACCTGGCGCCCCCTCGGAAAACGATCTCTGTCCGGTGAAGGAACCCTGCTCGCTTACCGAAGGAAACCACCGTTCGAGATCACCGAGTCGAGAAATCAAGAACTCGTCGGCGATCAGACCAACGGAGCCTTCTCGAGGATCTCCTTGACGCGCCAGCGCTTGTGCTTGGAGAGCGGACGCGTCTCCTCGATGAGGACCTTGTCGCCCACGCGACACTCGTTCTGCTCATCGTGCGCCTTGTAACGCGTGCGATCCTTGACGAACTTCTTGTACTTCGGGTGACGGAAACGACGGGTGATGGCGACGACGATCGTCTTGTCCATCTTATCGCTCTCGACGTAACCGATGCGAGTTTTACGGTGCCCCCTGGCACGTGTCTCGTTGCTTTCCATATCTACTCCTGGGCGAGCTGTCGCTGTCGATGATGCTGACAAGGCGACGCTCTTCTCTTCTCGTTGATGATCTCGTCTATCCCGCTACACCCCATGAGAAGGTCGCGACCCGCAAAGAGGCTCACTCTCCTTCTGCTCCCGTGACCTGCCCTTTCCTTGGGGGGTTCGCGATGTGCAAAGTCCTGGCGGCTGTCGCGTTGACTCGCCCGCCTCTGCTCGACAAACGCCGCGTGGCGTTTGGAGGAGGAAGGAGGCGCAACACGTGACACCAAAACCTCTCGTGCTCTTCGCAGAAGAGCACCTCTCATGCTTTATGAGGAGGTGCTTTTCATAGAGCTGTGATTGCGCTGCAATCACCGACAGCCCTCATCTCTGAGGGCTGCCTGGTATGGATCAACCGCGCTTTTCCGTCAAGACCGTTTTGATGCGCGCGATATCGCGACGCTTCTCACGGAGATCGGAGGGGCGCTGCAGCTGACCGCTGTAGTGCTTCATGCGCAGACGAAAAAGCTCGTCTCGCACCTGACGCTCGAGCTCCTGGAGCTCGGCCGTCGTCTTCTCTCTAAGCTCTTGAGCTTTCATAATCCTTCTCCTCGGACGACGAACTTCGTCTTGATGGGAAGCTTGTGCCCTGCAAGGCGCATCGCCTCGCGCGCGACGTCCTCGCTCACACCGTCCATCTCGTAGAGGATGCGGCCAGGCTTGACGATCGCCACCCATTCTTCTGGCGAACCCTTACCCTTACCCATACGAGTCTCGGCGGGCTTGCGGGTCACGGGCGTGTCGGGGAAGATCCTGATCCAGATCTTACCACCACGCTTGATGTGGCGAGTCATCGCGATACGCGCTGCCTCGATCTGGCGCGCGGTGATGCGCGAAGGTTCGAGCGCGAGCAGGCCATAGGTTCCAAACTGAACCGTGTTGCCGCGATACGCCTTTCCCCTCATGCGCCCTTTCTGGCGCTTACGCCAGCGAACTCTCTTGGGACTTAACATCGTCTCTTCCTCTCTATCTTATGGCGCCTCGGCGCTCTCCATCGAGCGCGAGACACCTCCTCTCAAAAACCAAAGGTGCCGCCCCGATGCAAAGCCGCGCCAGCACTCCACGTGCCGGACACTGCGCCCATATAGGCTCGGGCATGTTTACCGCGTGTCGTGGTCGACATCGCCAGCAAAAGCCCATGGTCTTTACACCAAGGTGTGGCCAGGAACAAGACAAATCCCGATGGATTCTGAGACCTTGCGATCTCACTCACTCTGGCCGATGACCCCGGACAGCATCACTCCTACCTGCCCCCTCGAAGGAGGGCCGGCGCTCAGGAGTAGAAGCTCTCGGTGTCGTGGACTTCGCCTTTGAAGATCCAAACCTTGACACCGATGATGCCGTAGGTCGTGGATGCTTCACAGAAGCCGTAGTCGATGTCCGCGCGCAACGTGTGCAGCGGAACGCGACCCTCGAGGTACCACTCGCGGCGGCTCATCTCTGCGCCGCCGAGGCGACCCGAGCAGTTCACGCGGATGCCCTTGGCCCCGAGCTTCATCGTCGTCTGAACCGCCTTCTTCATGGCGCGACGGAAGCTGACGCGGCGCTCGAGCTGGCTCGCGATGTTCTGCGCGACGAGCGTCGCGTTGAGATCCGGCTTACGGACTTCCTGGATGTTCAGGAAGATCTCCGAATCCGTGAGCTTGGCGAGTCGCCCCTTGAGCTCCTCGATGCCGCTGCCGCGCTTGCCGATCACGATCCCAGGCTTTGCCGTGTGGATGCTGACCTTGACCTTCTTGGCCATGCGCTCGATCTCGACCTTCGAGATGCTCGACTGCTTGAGGTTCGCCTCGAGGTATTCCCTGAGACGAATGTCCTCATGAAGCCACTTCGCGTAGTTCTTCTCCTCGTACCACTTGGAGTTCCAATACTTCGTGATACCGAGTCGAAATCCTGTTGGATGTACTTTCTGACCCAAAACCTTACCTCCTCGTAACTGGAGCGTGAGCTAACACGCGCCAGGATTACTGGCGTTGCTCCAGCACGATCGTGATGTGGCTCGTGCGTTTGTTGATGCGCGTGGCGCGACCTTGTGCGCGTGGCTTGAAACGACGGAGCGTTGGCCCCTCGTCGGCGTATGCCTTGGCGACGATCAGATCGTCGGGATCCCAATCAAGCTGCTCGCTGTTCTCGATGTTGCTGAGCGCGCTCTCGATCAGTTTGTACACCAGCGGCGCTGCGCGCTTCTGGGTGAACTGGAGAATGCTAAGCGCTTCATCCACCGACTTCCCACGAATGAGATCGACCACGAGGCGAACCTTGCGAGGCGCGATGCGCACCATGCGCAACGTTGCCTGGTTCGCCCGATGTTCTTTTCTGCTTTCCTTACCCATAACTTATCTCGACCCTGTTCGAGCGTTGTCTCGTCTTGGCTTGAAGAAGATCCCAGCAGGCGCTGCCCGCTCTCTCGAGCGCGCTCACCCCGCGATCTTGCCCTCACACTCAGCGACGCTTGGCCTTCTTGTCCACAGCGTGGCCGTAGAAGGTGCGTGTCGGAGCGAACTCGCCGAGCTTGTGCCCGACCATGTTCTCGGTCACGAAGACCGGCATGAACTCCTTGCCGTTGTGCACGGCAAACGTCATCCCGACCATCGTAGGAACGACCATGGAGCTGCGGCTCCACGTCTTGACCGCGCGCTTATCGCCCGATTCCTTGACCTTGTTGATTTTCCTGAGCAGGCCCGGTTCGACGTATGGGCCCTTTTTAATTGAACGCGGCATGAGCGTCTCTCCTTCTTATCAGGCAGCCAACCCCGCCAGGCCATTGTGAACCCGGCGGCGAGAGCAACCCTCTCTTCTCTTTCTATACCTAGCAAACTCTCCAAAAAGCCTGCGCCGGCCAAACCCCGTATAAGGGCTCAGCGACGACGCGACTTCTTGCGTCCCTTGACGATGAGCTTGTTGCTGCGCTTGTTCGTGCGCGTCTTCTTACCCTTGGTCGGCGTACCCCAAGGCGTCACCGGGTGACGACCACCAGAGGTACGACCCTCACCACCACCGTGGGGGTGATCGACGGGGTTCATCGCCACACCGCGGACGGTCGGGCGAACGCCCAGCCAACGCCGGCGACCCGCCTTACCCAACGAGCGGTTCTCGTGCTCGCGGTTCGAGACCGCGCCGATCGTCGCGCGGCACTGCTGGAGCACCTTGCGAATCTCGCCCGAAGGGAGCTTGATCGAAGCGTACTTCCCTTCCTTGGCGACGAGCTGCGCCCAGGCCCCTGCCGAGCGCGCCATCTGGCCGCCCTTTCCAGGCTTGAGCTCGATGTTGTGAATCACCGTACCGACCGGGATGTAACGCAGACGCAGGGCGTTGCCTGGCTTGATGTCTGCGTGCGCGCTCGAGACGACCGTGTCGCCAACGCCCACCTTCTGGGGAGCGATGATGTAGCGCTTCTCGCCATCGACATAGTGCAACAAGGCGATGTAGGCCGAGCGGTTGGGATCGTACTCGATCGCAGCGATCGTCGCTGGCACGCCCGTCTTGTCACGCTTGAAGTCGATCACGCGGTAGCGACGCTTGTGACCGCCACCCTTGTGACGGACCGTGATGCGACCCTTGTTATTGCGACCACCTTTCTTGTTGGCGCTCGTCGTCAAGCTCTTCTCAGGCTTGGAACGCGTCACCTCTCCAAAGTCCGAGAGCTTGGCGAAACGCTGCCCCGGCGAGGTCGGCTTGAAGGATTTAGTACCCATTGTATCTACTCCTCTTGAGCGGTGAGGAACTTACTCCCCTGACGCGCTCGTCTGGATGATTCTTCTTTCGTAAGCTGACGCTTGACGGCCTCTGACTCACACGCCTTCGGCGAAGTCTTCCGGGCCGAACTCATCGCCGATCACGCCGTCCTCGTCCTCGACGAAGTCATCCTCCTCGAGCGCGAAGAAGTCGATCATGTCGCCTTCTGCGAGCGTCACCGTCGCCTTCTTGTAGCCCGAGGTCCTCGTGAAACGACGACCGACGCGCTTTGGCTTGCCGGGGATGGTGTGCGTGTTCACCTTGACGACCTTGACGCCAAACAACTCCTCGACCGCGCGACGGACTTGCGTCTTGGTCGCCTTGCGATCGACCTTGAAGGTGACCTTGTTCAGGTCATCCATCTGAGTCGTGGACTTCTCGGTGAGGATGGGACGAATGATGATATTGTGAAGCTGGCTCATTGCAGCGCCTCCTCGACCTGAGCGATGGCCTCACGGCTGATGAAGAGGACGTCGTGGCCGAGGATATCCTCGACGTTGAGTCCCTCTGCAGCAAGGTACTTGGCCTTGGGCAGGTTGCGCACCGAGAGACGAAGGTTCGTATTGTGAATCGGTTTCTGAGGCTTGTTCGTCTCGGGATCGACGGGGCGATCCGTCTTATCCACGAACAACGCCTTGGGAGCTTCGAAGGCCCCCATCACAGCCACAGCGCGCTTTGTCTTTGGCGCGTCGAAGCTGAACGCGTCGACCACGAACAGCTTCCCTTCTGCAACTTTCTGCGAAAGCGCCGAGCGCAGTGCTGCGCGACGCTTGTTCTTTGACAACTTAAAGGAGTAGTCGCGCGGCGATGGGCCATGCACGATACCGCCGCCGACCCAGTTGGGCGAACGCGTCGAGCCCTGACGAGCGCGACCCGTGCCTTTCTGACGCCACGGCTTCTTGCCGCCACCAGCAACCTCGGAGCGCCCCTTGACCTTGTGGGTCCCGGCGCGCCTCTTGGCACGCTGCCAGTTGACGACCTCCCAGAAGAGGTGCTCGCGCACCTCGACGCCGAATACAGCGTCATTGAGTTCGATTTCTCCAACCTCTTTTCGGTCGAGGTCGTAAACCTGTGCTTTCATCGCTTCGCTCCTGTCCACACTGGCATGAGTCGCGTCTCTCGTGTCCGCTTCCTTCGCGCCCAGAACCCCTTACAAAAGGACCCCTTCGCTCGAGACACATCGACTCCAGGCACCGGAGCGATCGTTGCCGCCCAGGTGCCTCTCCAAAGATTCTTCCAAGTCTTGTCTTGTTCGTTCGACCCGTTAATTTCAGGTCTTGATCTCGACGTCCACGCCCGCCGACAGATCGAGGCGCATCAGCGCGTCGAGTGTCTGCTGAGTTGGCTCGAGGATATCCAACAAACGCTTGTGCGTGCGGATCTCGAACTGCTCGCGGGATTTCTTGTCGATGAACGGTCCCTTAAGGATCGTCCAGCGGCTCGTCTTCGTGGGGAGGGGGATCGGCCCCGCAACCCGCGCGCCCGTGCGACGGGCGGTTTCCACGATCTCGGCCGCCGAGGCATCGAGCAATTTGTGGTCGTATGCCTTGAGTTTGATTCGGATCTTGTCGCTTGCCATCAGGCTACCTTTCCAAACTTGCGCGGACCTTCTCACCCACCATCACTTATTGTGTATCGTGAGGTTCGTGCCCG
>Ga0031668_1003178_pt1 | contig 10796 bp, 7 predicted proteins | sample DeeseametaMP0895_FD_75020 | JGI IMG/M metagenome (GOLD analysis project Ga0031668, IMG submission 75020) | Metatranscriptome of deep ocean microbial communities from South Indian Ocean - MP0895 (Metagenome Metatranscriptome) | ecosystem: Environmental > Aquatic > Marine > Oceanic ...
AGGAGGGAGCGTCAATCCATTGACGCATATTTTCGTATCCTTTCGGAGTACGTGGCTGCCCGCTCTTGAGTTGCGTTCCGTCCCGACGTACTCTGTGCGCGGTTCGAATACAGAGGCTGCCTCGAGAAGGCGGTGAGTGACAGTGAGAGGATCATGACGACAGCGATGTGGATATGTTGTGCGGTGGGCGCGATCGCGCTCGTCGCGGTTCCGATGGCGAGGCCCAATGCGAAGAAGCGCGCGCTCGCCAGAGCGCGCGAGACGGGAGACTTGAGCGCGCTCATCGCGTGGGTCGAGGCCAAGCCCCTGGTGGCGCAGGCCGACGCCTGGGATCAGATCCTGCTCGGGTTATGGCAGCGCTACGAGCGCGAGCTCGCGATGATGGTCATCATGGAGGCCGCGCCGAGGTCCGAGGCCAAGATCATCCAGCACTGGATCGCGCAGGCGCTCTCGATCGAGCGCGAGCTCGCCGAGGAGGTCTTCACCCAGGAGTTTTTGCTCCAGCACTTCCGCCCGGACGTCGCCGCGCAGTGTGGCAAGTGTGGTTGCGGCGGTTGACCGTGAGCGTCGCGCTCCCTCCTCCCAAGATCTTTTTTGAACATCTCACGTTCCATCATGTCAGATAGGTGAGGTGCCTTTCCGGGCTCCTCGCCATGGCCGTGGTTTCGCGATAGACTCGAGGATGAGTTCTATGGGGGCACCGCGCGAATTTGGGAATACCAAGCGCTACCCGCGCTTGTTTTCTCATAGCGGGTTCATCCCTTGTAAGCGGTGACGCTGCGGTCGATTACTCACGAGCATGGAACAAGCGCAATGACAACACCAAGAGACTCCGGCGAGCTGCTCGAAATCGAAGCGCTCGTCTCGAAGCTGGCGCGACGCATTCGGACGCAACGAGCCATCCAGTACGGCGTCACGGCGGGGGTTTTTGCCATCATGGGTTTGATGGTCTCACTCGTGTTGTTCAAGACGGGGTGGCTCGAGCAGGGTCAGCTCGTCACGAGCGGGCTCGTCGCTGGCGCGCTCGTTCTTGTCTGCGCCGCGCTCGGCGCGGCCCGAAAGCTCGATCGCATCGCGCTCGCGCAGCAGATCGACCGCTCTCACGGTCTCCACGACAGGTTGTCCTCGGCCTTGAGCTTCGCTGGCGAGGAGGACGTCTTCGAGGACGTCTACAAGGCGAGCCAGATCAAGGAGGCGGGGATGCACGTGGGGCAGGTGGACCTCGCCATCGCCGCGCCGTTCGAGCGCCCCGCTGATCTTATCCCATTGGTTTTGTTCCTCCTCGCGTTCGGGATGCTCGGTGTCTTCCGCGCCCCGTCCCATCAACACCCGCTCCCTCCCGCGCCGGTCTTCGAGAACCGCCAGATCCTCGATGACGCCACCATCGCCATCGAGAAGGATCGCCTCGAGGAGATGAAGAAGCTCCTCGAAGAGGTCGACGACCCCGAGATCAAGGAGATCGTCGAGGAGATCGACGACCTCCTCGAGGACGTCGAGGATCGCGAGCTGACCGAGAAGGAGTTCCTCGAGCGCCTCGACAAGATCGAGAAGAAGCTCGACAAGCAGGAGAAGAACGCCGAGGCACTCGAAGAGATCGCCGCGAAGCTCAAGGAGGCCGCCGAGGAGCTCGAGAAGGAAGAGAAAGAGGCGATCGAGAAAGACCCGGAGATGAAGGAGCTCGTCGACGCGCTCAAGTCCGAGGACATGAAAGAGGCGGGCAAGGCGATGAACAAGCTCGCCAAGAAGCTTCTGGAAGACGACAAGATGTCACCCGAGAAGCTCGAGCGCATGGCCAAGCTCCTCGAGAAGTTCTCCGATAAGATCGACCCCAACGACCCCGAACTCCAGAAGCTCGCCGAGAAGCACAAGGACACCATCAAGAAGCTCGTCGACAAGCTCGATAAAAAGGGCAAGCTCTCCAAGAAAGAAAAGGAGCGCCTCGAGCGCGCCAAGGAGAAGCTCAAGGACGTCGAAAAGAAGATGAGCGATGGCACCCAGTCCGATGCTTCACGCCAACTCAAGCAGCTCCAGCGCCAGACCAAGGACGCCGCCGACCAGATGAAGAAGCAGGCCGCGCAGCAGCGTCAGAGCGACCAGCAGAAGGGCGAGAAAGGGGAGCAGGGTCAAAAGCAACAGGGGCAAGGTCAGAAGCAGCAAGGTCAAAAAGAAGGCCAACAGGGCCAACAACAGCAAGGCCAAAAAGGTCAGCAGCAAGGTCAGCAAGGGCAACAGGGGCAGCAAGGACAGCAGCAGGGCGACAAGGGCAACTACCGCCAGCAGATGGGCAAGAACGCCAAGCAAGCCGGCGAGCAGATGAAGCAAGCCGGGCAACAGCAGTCCAGCGACCAGGCGCGCCGCATGGCCAAGCGTCAGATCGACGAGCTCCGCGAGTCCATGAAGCGTCAGGGCCAGCAAGGCCAACAGCAGGGCGGCAAGAAGGGCGAGCAGGTCAAGGACTTCATGCGTCGCGCTGGCAAGAAGGATGGCCAGCAAGGTCAACAGGGGCAACAAGGCCAACAGGGCCAGCAAGGCGAAGGCCAGCAGGGTCAGGGTCAGAAAGGCCAGGGTCAAGAAGGCAAGGGCCAGGGCAAGGACGGCGAAGGTCAGGGCAAAGGCCAGGGCAAGGGCGAGGGTGAAGGCAAGGGTCAGGGGCAGGGCGAAGGAGAGGGCAAGGGCAAAGGCCAGGGCCAACAGGATGATGGCAAGCAGTCCAACTCCGCTGGCCAGGGGCAGGGCGACCGCAACCTCGGTGAAGATGCCGGGATGAAGAGCAACCGCGTCGACGTCAAGGTCAAGGGGAGCGAAGGCGACAAGGGCCAGAGCAAGTCCGAGATCATCAAGGGCGCCAGCGAAGAGGGCTTCGCCAGCCGCAACTACAAGGAAGTTTACGGGGACTACTCCTCGGTCGTCGAAGAGGTGATGGAAGAGGAGAAGGTGCCCAAGGGGTATCGCTACTACGTCAAGCGCTACTTCCAACTGATCAAGCCGCGCGAGCAAGAATGAGGCGCGGCGCTATTTGTGAACGTGACACTGTCGTGATTGCTATGGATTCGAGGAGAGGATGAACGAACAAGAAATCAGCGAGAAGCTCAAGCAGTACCAGAAGTCGACCGGCGCGATCCGCGAAGAGGTCGCCAAGATGATCGTGGGCCAACGCGACATCATCGATGGCGTGATCGTGTGCATCCTCGCTGGCGGTAACGTGCTGCTCGAGGGTGTGCCCGGTCTGGGTAAGACGATGCTCGTGCGCTCGCTGGCGACGGTGCTCGGCCTCGACTTCTCGCGCATCCAGTTCACGCCTGACCTGATGCCCACGGATATCCTGGGCACCACGATGCTCGTCGAGGGCGAGGATGGCTCGCGCGCGTTCACCTTCGAGAAGGGGCCGATCTTCTCGAACATGATCCTCGCCGATGAGATCAACCGCGCCACGCCAAAGACGCAGTCCGCCATGCTCGAGGCGATGCAGGAGAAGAGCGTCACCATCGGCAAGCAGACCTACATGCTCGACAAGCCCTTCTTCGTGCTCGCCACGCAGAACCCGCTCGAGCAAGAGGGCACCTATCCGCTGCCCGAAGCGCAGCTCGACCGCTTCCTCTACAAGCTCTACATGAAGATGCCGAGCCTGGACGAGATGCACGTGATCATGGATCGCACGACCTCGACCGAGGAGCCCGAGCTCAAGCGCGTCATCGACAAGGAGATGCTGCTCGAGATCCGGGACTTCGCGCGCGGTATCCCCGTCGCCGAGCATATCCAGGACTACGCGCTGCGCATCATGTACGGCACGCACCCTGGCCACGATCTGGCCCCTGATGACACCAACCAATACGTTCGCTTCGGCGCCTCGCCGCGTGGCGCGCAGACGCTCTTGCTGACGGCAAAGATCCGCGCGCTCATGGACGGACGCAACAATGTGTCCGCCGATGATATCCGCGCCTCCGCCACGCCCGCCTTGCGCCACCGCGTCATCCTCAACTTCGAGGGTGAGGCCGAGGGCGTGAGCACCGACGAGATCATCGACGAGATCATCCGTCGCACGCCCGAGACCAAGAAAAAGAAGAAGTGAGGTCTGAATAAGTGGCAAGGCGCGATGAACAATTCGATGAGAGGTTTCTGCGCAAGCTCGAGTACCTCCACATCATGAGCAAGAAGATCGCCGCGGGGCAGGCGCGCGCTCAGCGCAAGACGCGGATCGTGGGTTCCGGTTTGGAGTTCGCCGACCACCGCAACTACTCGCCGGGCGACGACATGCGCAACATCGACTGGAAGGTCTATGGGCGCACCAACAAGCTCTTCTTGAAGCTGTTTGAGGAGGAAGAGGATCTCTACATCTACTTCCTGCTGGACACCTCCAAGTCGATGACGCTCGGCTTCGAGCCGACCAAGTGGGATTATGCCAAGCAGTGCGCCGCGGCGCTCGGTTACATCGGGTTGAGCAACCTCGACCGGGTGAGCATCATCCCGTTTAGCTCGCGGCTCGATGGGCGCATGCCTCCGACGCGCGGGAAGGCGCAGATCTTCAAGATCTTTGACTTCCTGAGCTCCGTGGAGCCTGGCGAGCAAACCAGCCTCGGGGATGCCTTCAAGACCTTCGTCGCGCAGAACAAGCGTCGCGGGATCGCCGTCGTCATCTCCGACTTCTACGACCCGACCGGGTTCGAGAAGGGGCTGAATTACCTGCGCTACCACAAGTTCGATCCGATCGTGTTGCACGTGTTCGATGATCGAGAGCTCGATCCATCACTCCACGGCGAGCTGCAGCTGGTCGATTGCGAAACCGGCGAGGTGCGCGAGATCACCGTGACCGAGGGGATCCTCAAGCGCTATCGGCAGGTGTGGGAGAAGTTCTGCGACGAGATCGACACCTATTGCAGCAAGCGCGATATCCTCTACTTCCGCGTCCCGATCCAGGTCCCCTTCGATGAGCTGGTCCTGCGCGTCTTCCGCGCGGGCGGCTTCCTGGGCTAAACCGTGGTTTCTCTCTTTTCGCGTCCCACCCGACGTATGGCTTAAGCGGGAGCTCGAACACACACCATGCAGTTCACTGGCTTACCCTTCGAACAGATCGCGCAGATCGGCGGCGCGGCAGCGGTGATCATCACCGTCTTGTACCTGCTCAAGCTGCGAAAGCGGCGCGTGCAGGTGCCATTCTCCCCGCTCTGGGGTCAGGTGCTCGCCGAATACCGCCAGCAATCGGATTGGTGGCGTCGTTTGCGCCGCTTGCTCTCCTGGTTGCTCCAGCTCTTGCTGATCGCGCTCATCGCCTTCGCGCTCGCCGATCCTCACCCCGAGGGAGAAATCACGGAAGGACGCCACATCGTCCTGCTGATCGATTCTTCGGCGTCGATGGCATCGACCGATGTGCAAGGGGGCGTCAACCGCCTGCACGTCGCCAAACAGCGCGCTCGTCAGGTGTTGGAGACCGTCGGCGCTGAAGATCGCGTGATGCTCGTCAACTTCAATGACCAGCTCCAGCCGCTCTCACCCTTTGTCGCTGAGGTATCGCTCATCGAGCAACCGCTGCGCGATATCAAGGTGGTGGCGACCGGGACGAGGTTCGATCAGGCGCTCCGGTTTGGTGCAGATTCGCTCAAGGATAAGAAGCGCGGTGAGTTGATCCTGCTCAGTGATGGCGCGGGTTTCTCACCAGAGGAGCTCGAGACGGTCGACTTCGCAGAGACCACTACCGTGCGCCATATCAAGCTCGGTGAGGCTGGCGGCAACGTCGCCGTGACCGCCTTTAGCGTGCGGCGCTACCTCGCGAATAAGCTCGACTACGAGCTGTTCGTCCGCGTCGACAACCTCTTTGATCGCCAGATCGACGCCGAACTCCAGATCCTCGCCGATGGCAAGCTCGTCGACACCAAGCCCGTCAAGCTCGCCCCCAAAGGTTCACTCCAACAGTTCTATCCCGCGCAGGCCGTCAGCGGCGAGAAGCTCGAGGCGAGGGTTCGCATCCTCACTGCAGATGCTCGTGATGTGTTCCCGCTCGATGACAAGGCTTACGCGCTGCTTCCGCCGACGCGACCTGTGAAGGTGTTGTTGGTCACGCCTGGGAACCTCTATCTGGAGGGGACCTTGCTCTTGAACTCCAACATCGACCTCGATCGCATCACACCGGATGCCTACAATCCCGGCACCCACGGCGGCGGCAACTACGATGTGGTCTTTGTCGACCGAGAGATCCCCGCGAACCTGGCGGCTTCCGGCAACTATGTCTTTGTCTCTCCGAGTGGCGAGCATTCGCCATGGGAGGTCTCGACCCAGGTCGCCGATCCGATCATCACCTCTTACAAGAAGAGTCACCCGCTGATGCGTTGGATTGGGATGCGCGATGTGAACATCGGCGTCGCATCCAAGCTCAAGCTCGGTAAGGGTGACACGGTCGTCGCCTCTGCGTTCGGGACGCCCATGATCGTCACGCGCGATGAGGGGACCCGTAGGATGGTGGCGATCGCGTTCGATATCAGGAACTCCGACTTGCCGCTGCGCGTGGCGTTCCCGGTATTGATGATCAACCTCGTGGATTACTTCCAGCTCGATGACTCGAGCCTGATCCAGGACTTCGCCACGGGCGAAACCTGGAGTGTTCGCGTCAACCAAGAGGAGGGAAAGGCGAAAGTCACCGCGCCTTCTGGGAGCACGCGCGATGTGCCAATTTATGGCGGTCAGGCGCTGGTTTATGGCGAGGAGGTCGGGTTCTACGAGATCCAGGCGGGTGATGAGACCCAGCGCGTCGCGGCGAACCTGAGTGACCCGAACGAGTCACAGATCGCGCCGAGCGAGCTCGAGCTGCCAGGGCAGGACGTCGTCGAAGGGACCAACGAGCTCTTCTTCAACCGCGAGGAGCTCTGGATCTGGGCGGTGTTGATCTTGCTCGCGCTCCTGGTGCTCGAGTGGTGGACCTACAATCGCCGTATTACTGTCTAAGGAAGCAGGGAGGATCGCGTATGACATCGATGCTTAAAAAGCGCCTGCCTGACATCATCTTCTGGACCTTGCTGCTCGCGGCATGGCTCGGGATCGGCTGGGCATTCTACAACTATGTGTTGCTCCCTGGTGGCGACATCATCGCCTTCGAATACCAGGGGAGGAACGTCGAGATCCTGGCGCCGCTGTTCTTTGGCGCCACGTTGGTGCTCCCGATCTTCTGGATCATCCAGCGCTTCACGCTGAGTGATTTGCCGATGTGGCAGCGCTGGGTCAACGTCGCGCTGCGCGCGCTCGTCGTGCTGTCGCTCGTCGGCGCGCTGGTCCAGGTCGTGTTGACGAGCTTCGAGTCGAGGATTTCGACGATCTTTATCGTCGACACCTCGGCGAGCGTGCCAGACAAGGTGCTCGACGAGTCGCGGGATTACATCAATCAGGCGATCGCGGCCAAGGGGGAACGCGACGAGGTGCAGGTCATCGCGTTCGCGACGCGCCCCTATCAGGTCAAGCTCGGCGAGGATGGAAAGCTCGAGGCGATCCCCAGACCGGAAGACGAGAAGGAGCGTTTGGGGACGGACATCTCGAGCGCGCTTCGGATGTCCTATGGGCTCTTCCCGCAGGATCACCTCAAGCGGGTCGTGGTTGTCTCGGATGGCAACGCCACGCGCGGTGATTTTGTCGCCGAAGCCTACCGCGCCGAAGCCTACGGCATCCGCCTCTACAACAAGGAGATCGCGTTCGAACCTCGCCCCGAGGTCCTGGTGCGCGGCGTGGACGTGCCCGACGAACTCAAGATCGGGGAGCCGTTTGTCTTCACCGCGAGGGTCTTCTCGACGGTCAAGACGACAGCCACGCTCACGCTCTGGCAAAATGACTTCAAGGACGGCACCCAGAAGGTCGAGCTCGAGCCAGGGCTCACCGAGGTGCAGTTCAAGACCGAGGTGTACGAGCCCGGTTTCCGCGAGTTCAAGGTCGAGATGAAGGTCGATGGCGAGGATCACTTCGCCAAGAACAACTCGTTTGTTTACAGCGCGAACGTGCGTGGCAAGCCGCGCATCCTCTATCTCGAGGGCGAGCAGCGTGCCAGGCACTACCTCCAGCGCGCCTTGCGCGGTGAGAACTTCGAGATCGAGACGCGCGGTGTGTTCGGGGTCCCGACCTCGATCAACGACCTGGAGAAGTTCGACCTCGTGCTCATGAGTGATGTCCCCGCGCTCAACGTCTCGGATGGGCAGATGCAACTCATCGACCGCTACATCAAGGAGTTCGGCGGCGGCTTTATCATGGCTGGTGGCGAATCCTCGTTCGGACCGGGCGGGTACAAGGATTCTCAGATGGAGAAGATCCTCCCGGTGAAGTTCGAGCCCAAAAAGGAGCGCAAGACGCCGACGCTGGCCTTGTTGCTCGTGATCGATAAGTCCGGCTCGATGAGCGGTGATCGCATCGAGCTCGCCAAGGACGCTGCCAAGGCTGCCGTCGAGATCCTCAAGCGCAATGACAAGGTCGGCGTCATCGCCTTCGATGATGGCAACATGCCGCTCGTCAGGATGCAATCGGCGACAAACCGGGTCAGGATCCTGACAAACATCGGCAGGCTGCGCGCCTCAGGCGGCACCAACATCGCTGGCGCGATGCAGGAAGCCTACGAGACGCTCGCGCTCACGCCCGCACGCCTCAAGCACATCATCATCCTGAGTGATGGTCACAGTGACCAGGCCAATATCTTCTCCGAGATCCTGCCCGCGTTGAGGATCGAGAACATCACGGTCTCGAGCGTGGCGGTCGGCACTCAGAGTGACACGACCTTGCTTCGCCGCATGGCAGAAGGGGGAGGGGGGCGCTATTACTACACCGCTGACCCCTACAACGTGCCGCGCATCTTCATGAAGGAGACCAACACCGTCTCGCGAACCTCGCTCGTCGAGGAGCCCTTCAGGCCCCGCGTCGTCAAGACCGCGCAAGCGCTGAAAGGGATCCCGTGGGCGTCCTCGCCTTACTTGCTCGGGTTCGTCACCACGAAGGAGAAGGACGCCGCCGAGGTGTTGCTCGAGACCGAGACTGGCGAGCCGCTGCTCGCCAGGTGGCGCTACGGCCTGGGCAAGTCCGTGGCGTTCACATCTGACCTGAAGAACCGCTGGGCGGTGGAGTGGATCCGCTGGCCAGGGTACGCGAAGTTCTGGGCGCAGCTGATCCGAGATACGATGCGTAGCGATGACCGAGACACGCTCGCCATGCGCACGATCGTCGAGCAGGGCAAGGCGCGCGTCATCGTGGACGCCATCGATGACGAGGATCGATTTATCAATGACCTGAACTCGACCGTCGCGCTCACGACGCCAACCGGTAAGAAGAAGAACCTGAAGCTGCGCCAGACCGCGCCTGGTCGTTACGAGACCTCCATTCCGCTCGAGGAGTATGGTTCCTACAACCTCAAGGCACAGCACGATAAGGACGGTGACACGATCGCGGTGAGCCTCGGCACGGTCTCGAACCCTTATCCTCAAGAATACCTCTTCACCGAGCCAAACCGCGACGTCTTGCGTCGCGGCGCGGACATCTCGCGCGGCGAGACCAACCCGGAGGTCAAGACGTTGTTCGACCCGATGGGCGAAGAGGTGAAGTACCGCAAGGAGCTCTGGCCGATCTTCCTGATGGTCGCCGTGGCGCTTGTCTTGCTCGACCTCATCTTCCGCAGGCTTCGCCTGGGCGGTCGCACCGAGCTCGCCTGGACACACGTCCTCAAGAAGTGAGCGAGGGCGGAGGGCGTTTGGGTGTGCTTGGTGACCTCGACGGCCGTTGCATAAGAGAGCGTTTGTGTTGTGCGGCGGAGCCCCCGCTCCTCGCTGGCGCTCGTCGCTGCCCCCACGTGCGTGGGGGCTATCATCCAAGCTCACTTATACGCTTCTGGTTCGCCATCAAGAACGAAGGTGGTCCTTGTTCGTGAATCACAAGAGCATAAGTGAGCTTGGATGAGCCCCCCAAGACCCTTTGGGGGGCAGCAAGACCACCACTGCTCTTTTGCTAAAGCAATCACTTTCAAATCGTGAATCACTCGCACAACACGGCAGCTGGCGGTCTTGCGGGGGGCTTCTGCGCATACCAAGAACGTCGCGCCATCAGAGCGAGAAGCCAAAGCCTGCGTGGACCTCGGTGGTGCGGTGGATGTAGACGCCATCATCGGGCAGTAAGTCGGTCGAATCCAGCCCGCCCACGCGTTCGATGGCGCGGCGTCCGCCGATGGTCAAGATCCCGAACCTCCCGACGAGCAGCTTGAGGCGAGCGCGCGTGTCGACGCCAAAGGAAGGTCGCGTGTTGTCGAGCGTGGCGACGCCGAATCTGCCGCCCAGATCACCCTCGAGTGAGACACGCGCGCCCTGGATCCTCATCGTTGGCGCCACGCGCAGGTTCGTGAACGCCAGCTCGCCGTAGTTTGGTCCAAAGAACTGCTTGGTGCGATCGAAGCCTGCGCGACCGCCCACGCTGACCAGAGGTTTGATGCGCGTGAGCATCGAGACCGAGCCGTCGAGGTGGCGCCCGAAGACGTTGTCCTCGGGGAGCGTGGAATCACTGGAGGCGTCGAGCTGGACCCTCGCGTAGCTCAACCGCGCGGAGCCATCCCAACGGTACTCCCAACGATCCGAGCGTGCGAAGATCCCATCCGCCGAGATGCTTCCGCCAAACGGCACGATCTCGAAGCTCGTGCCCTCCTTATCGGCGAACGTCGGATCGAGCAGGCCCTCGAACATCACCGAGAACGTCATGTGCTTGAGCCTTGGAGGGTAGGGGCGGTTCTGGAGCAGTGATTCTCGCTCCTCGGTGACCTCTGGCGCTGGTGAGCTGGGAGAGGTCGACGCCGAGGTCGA
>Ga0031668_1013726_pt1 | contig 10743 bp, 5 predicted proteins | sample DeeseametaMP0895_FD_75020 | JGI IMG/M metagenome (GOLD analysis project Ga0031668, IMG submission 75020) | Metatranscriptome of deep ocean microbial communities from South Indian Ocean - MP0895 (Metagenome Metatranscriptome) | ecosystem: Environmental > Aquatic > Marine > Oceanic ...
CTTCGGATGCTCGAGACCTGATCCGGTCCACGAACCGGAAGGAAAGGCATGGGAAGTCAGTGAGCTCGCTGATCCTCGAGTTAAACCGCCCGAGCCTGTATCCCCTGACGCATCCTCGAAAGAACGTCTGGTCTTCGAGCCAGGGAAGTTGTCATGGGCGAAGCCAGACCATCGCGTTGTCGTCCACCTGGAGCCGGAAGCGAGGGCGTTGATGGAGGTGCCAGAGCTCGCCCCCTACTGGGAGCTACCGCACTTTGACCCCGAGTACTACGCGACCCGCGAAGGCGGGATCCATCACCAGCTACGCTTCGAACTCGCCGCGTATTACTTGCAGAGGTTACCGATTCCTCGAAATGCGAACGGGGACCAATGGCCGAGGTTTCGCGGAGTTTATCTGCCTTCCTCTCCGTCAGACACGGCACCCCCGACTCTCCACCTCTTCGAGGTAGGGGATGATCGCCACGAGGCGTGGCTCTACATGTTCGATGATAACCTGGTTCAGATCAGGGCTGGTTACATCCTGCATATCCACATCCCGAGAACATCGGAGCTGGGGGCGTGGGTGCTCTGCCAACATGTGCTGGATCACAAGGTCGCCGAAGAGCGACCTGATGAAGGTGGGTGCGGCGTGGCGCTGGACGAGGATACAAGCTACGAACAGGTGTTCTTATACGGCGAAGATCCTGGGGCTCAAACAGACGAGCAGGTTCGAGTCGTGACCCATGGACTCCAGAGAAGTTATTGGAAGATCGGTCGCCAGGAACGATCCAACAAAGATGATAGCGATTTTCCTGCCCCTGCACCGCTCTTTACGACCTTTCGTCACGGTTTGCGTTGAGTCGCCCAGCACCGACCAAACGTGGCGCGATCTTCAAGACGCGTTACAGCTGCGACCTCGATTCCCATCACCCGTCGACCGCAAAGAAAACACGCGAGAAGAACCGAGGGGCTTCACATCGCCTCCAGTGCAGAGGTTTGATCTTCTCTTCGAGCACACCATCGCAGGCTCCTTCAACATTCATCCCTTCGACGTTTCCCTGGATCACGTCGAGCATCGATACGACGACCTGGGCGCTCAGCATGCCATGTGGGCGGACCGCCACTCGATCCGGCCTCTTTCCATGCTTCTTCTCGATCGACGCCACAAGATGCTCGATCGTTTCGCCCAGTCTGTGAGGCGCGTATCCGCGCAAAGCCTCGCCATGTCCCTCGAAATCCACGCTCGTGGTCACGCTCGCTCCTGTTTCGAACGTCGGCTGAAGTGCGCCGATCTGACCCAGAATCGAAAGGTCGGTTTCGGCAGCATCGATGTATGGCGTCAAACACACCGTCGCGTCGAAGCGCTCCTGTTGATCGCAAACCTTCGGGTCGTAGCGAAGAAAATGCTCACCGCTCGGGGCTCCGAACATCGTCGCCGAGAGCTCGCCAGAGAGCTCGATATACACAGCGTCGGGCTCGAGATAGATCACGACCTCGCCACCTGATTCCTTATAATGTTTGATCTGACCGACCTCGGCCCTCGGGATTTCGAGGGTGGCGGCGTACCACTGCGACGGCGCGTAGTCGAACGAGGGCGCGCGCGCGATCTCCAGGTCGACGCGAGCGACCTTGTCGTCGCTCCACCGATGACTTATCGACTTTTGCGCGCGTTGTACGCTGGTCCAGGGAGCGTCGTGTGAAGGAGAGAGCATGATTGTTGCTGGCGTCGCGCCTGAACGATCCGGGCCCTTTGCGTGCCGCCCGATAGCGTCCTCGATCGCATCCAGCATGGTTTGGCCGCTTCCCTCACGCACCGCCTTACCATTGACGGTTAATTCGGTCGGGGTGAGCCGCACGGTGACATCATGACGAAATCCTCTCCCCACGCGAGAGGGACCAAAATAGATCGGCGTGATGTGGTCGGCTGAGAGCAGCGGCTCACCGATATCCAACCTGTGCCGAGCGATGTCCTCTTCCTCATCGAATGGGTTGAACTCGAGATCTGCCTTGGAGACCTTGCCACCACTCACGTTCATCACGATCGCCAGCAACGCTCCCTTCTTCGCGACAGGCTCACGCGCGTCCCTGTAAACTTTGATGATCGATCCATCATCGCTTTCCCTTATGAAGCGCGCTGAATCGACCCAACTCTCGCTGATATCGAGCACCGTCGGGAGCTTTTCCAGTTCGATCGGTGGATGAAAGGAGACGAGCGCGTTGAACGGTTTGCCAGATTTGCTGAACCTCGCGAGTTCGATGCTGTAGGGGCCTTTGTTTCGGAGCGCATAATTGCATGCACCATGGAGTTTTTCTGTTGTCCGAGGCTTGTATGAGTTTCCATCAAGACAGGAGGCGTTGCTTTCATCGAGCTGCATTTCGCGCTCGAGCACCTCGGGGTTCTTGAAGAACTCCTTCCACGAGACAAAGGTCGCACTTTCTGTCTGAGGGGGCGTTTTCTGTGTCGGCTTACACGCACCGAGTAACACGATGCACACAGAGACGACCCCGACCACCCTCGCGATGTTGATTCTCAAAGCGCTTCCTTTTGTTTCGATAGCACGCATAAACGAAAGATACGGTTTTGTACTGAACGACTATGGCCACTGTCAATGTGCTCGGGAGTGTCCAGCATTGGGGAAGCAACGATGACGATATGGAGATCGTCGCGATCCACGGTGATGCTTCGAACAAGCATCACCGTGATGTCGCTATTTCTCCGGGTGGGCAACCTCGAGCGTGGCGTCGAGGTCCGGGCCCTCGATCACGCGCGTCGCGCCGGATGGCCAGCGGATCGTCACGCGCTCGACGGCCTCGAGTGAGCCCAAACCGAAGTGCGCCACGGGCTCCATCTGACACAGATATCCCGAGCCGCCATCGATGACGCGGGTTTGTGTCCTCCCTCCAGCTGTCAGCGTGACGAGCGCGCCGCCGGAGGCCACCACATCTGTCCCTTCGGGCTCGCCTGGAGCAGCGTTGGCCCACATCCACCATCTCTCGAGACGTGGCTCTTCCAACCACCTTACCTCCCAGAGGGCCGCGGGATCACGTGCGCGACCTTCGCCACGCAACCAACCCTGCCCTTTGCCTTCGCCGCTCTCGGGGAGAGCGCTCCGCGTGACTGGGACGATCGTCGGAGAGGAACGCTCCAACGCGCGGCTGGCTTCGACAACCTCCAAGTCACGCTGCGACCTCCTCGAAACCTCGAACTCCCGAAAGATCTCGTCGCGCTCGGGGAGGATGGTCTCTTTGACTTGGAGGGGAGCGAGCTCGATAAGTGGAACGCGCGGATCTCATTCTCCGGGGCTGCATCGACAACGCTCATCATCGAGCGCACCGATTCGCATCGAACAACACTGCGGGTGGGGTAACCCGAGTCGTTTAGCGCCGCTTATGACGTCGCCCGAGGATGCCCGCGCCACGGACGCGCCGCCCGTCTCGGGCGCGTTGCCCTTGCCTGTGCTCTCCTTCGACGCTGGCTTCTCCCTGATACGTGAGGTTGTCTCTGTTTCAGGGAGCATATCTCTGGCGAGGTTCTAGGTTGAAGCCTCTTTCAGGGGATCTTCAACGCGCTGCGTGGCGAGGCGGAGCCTGACCTCTTCGCGCGAGCAGTAGAGCACCGGGACGACGAACAGCGTGATGAGCTCCACGGCCATCCCGCCGATCGATGGGATCGCCATCGGGATCATCACGTCAGACCCTCGCCCTGTGGAGGTGATCACGGGGAGCAGCGCGAGCAAGGTCGTTGCTGTCGTCATCAGGCAGGGGCGCACGCGGCGACGACCTGCCTCGAGGACGGCCTCGCGGATCTCTGCGATGGTCTCGGGCTTGTCTCTTGCGAAGCGTTGATCCAGGTAGGTGGCCATCACCACGCCATCATCTGTGGCGATGCCGACGAGCGCGATCATGCCCACCCAGACGGCCACCGAGAGGTTCGTGGGTCTGACCTGGAAGACCTCGCGCATCGCGTGACCCGCGATGGAGAAGTCCATGAACCAGGGTTGCTGGTAACACCACATCAGGACAAAACCACCCGAGACAGCGACCGCCACGCCCGTGTAGATGATGACCGTGGTGCTGATCTTTCCGAATTGAAGATGCAGCACGAGGAAGATCAGCAGCAGCGCGAGCGGCACGAGCACGGCGAGCCGATCGGCGCTGCGGACCTGGTTCTGGTAGTTGCCGGCGAAGTCGTAGCTGACGCCCTGTGGCAGCGCGATCGCGCCGGATCTTCGCTTCGCCTCGATGATCTGGCGGACCTCCTCGACGACCTCGAGCTCGGCCATGGCGTCGGTGTGATCGAAGATCACGTAGCTTGTCAGGAAGGTGTCCTCGCTCTTGATCGCCTGTGGTCCCTTGACGTAGGCGAGCTCGGTGAGCTGCTCGAGGGGGATCGAGCGGCCTGATTTCGTGGGGACGAGCAGGCGCCCGAGCGCCTCGATGTCCTGCCTGGAGTCGCGCTGATAGCGCACGCGCACATCATAGCGCTCGCGGCCATCGAGGAGCGTCGTGAGCGGCATCCCGGAGAGCGCGATCTGGAGCGTGCGTTGCACATCCTCGACGCTAAGCCCATGCCTGGCGAGCTCCTCGCGCAGCATCCTGATCTCGAGGTAGGGCTTGCCGACGACGCGCTCGGCGAACACCGTCTCGGCGCGCACCGATGGGATCTCGCGCAGCACCGCTTCGAGCTGCTTGCCAGCCTTCTCCAGGCTCTCCAGGTCTGGTCCCTGGAGCTTGACGCCCATCGGCGCGCGCATCCCCGTCTGCAACATCACGATGCGCGTCTGGATCGGCATCAGCTTCGGCGCGCTCGTCAAGCCCGGTTGCTCGGCAGCCTTCTGGATCTCGCGCCAGATATCATCCGTCGAGCGGATGTGGTCGCGCCACTGACGCACGCGCGTCCCATCGGGTTCGGTGCGGTATTCAGGCTTGTAGGTCACGACCGTCTCGAACATCGAGACGGGCGCAGGATCGAGCGCGCTGTCGGCGCGCCCGAGCTTCCCGACAGCGACCTCGACCTCGGGGACCAGCATGATCGCAGCGTCCATCAGCTTCAACTGTTCGAGTGATTGTCCTATCGATGCGTGCGGCATCACTGTGGGCATGTACAGAAACTGCCCCTCGTCGAACGGGGGCATGAACTCCTGGCCAAGCCCCGGGAAGGCGCCCTCGACCTCGACCATGGGTGCGCTCTGGCGCACGCTCTGCGGCAGCCACCCGAGCACCGCGTCAAAGCCTAGCCAGGTCATCGATCCTGCCAGAATCAACGCGGTCGGCAGGGTCAAAAAGGCCAGCTTGTGCTCGAGCATCCACTTTAACAACGGCGCGTAAACCTGGATAAACGCCCAGAACAACACCAGCAACCCGAGCGAGACGCCCGCCACCAACCCGAAGTTCTCACCCCACGGCGCTCCCGCGCCAAACGGCATCCAGGCATCCGTCAGCAACACCAGCACGCCCGCGACCACCAACCCGTTCTCGATCCACGGGGTAAAGCGCGCGAAGCGCGCGGGCAGCACGCTCTGAGAGACGCGCGTCGCGCCAACGATCATCACCAGCGCGCCCATCCACCACGAGCCAAACAACAGCAGCGCGATGCCCAACCCCACGAGCACGAGATCTCGTCGGTGCGTGGTCTTCTTCAACGCCGCGAGCAGCCTGCCGCCAGGGGTCGCCGCGTTTGCTCGCTCGACGCGAGGGCGCAAGATCCAGCTCGCGAAGGTCGGCAGCACGAGCAGGGATAACCCGAGCGCCGCGAGCAACGCGAAGGTCTTGGTGTAAGCCAGCGGGTGAAAGAGCTTTCCTTCTGAAGCGGTCAGGCCAAACACGGGGAGGAACGAGAACACCGTCGTCAGCACGCTCGTGGCCACCGCCGGCGCGACCTCGGCGGCGCCCTGACGCAGCGCCGTCAGATGCTCGCCAGGTTTTGCCTCATCGAAACGCTCGAGCATGTTCTCCGTGAGCACGATCCCCATATCGACCATCGTGCCGATGGCGATGGCGATGCCCGCCAAGCTCATCACGTTCGCCGTCACGCCGGTCAGCTTCATCAGCCCGAAGGTCGCGAGCACAGACAGCGGCAGAACGGACGAGATGACCAGCGAGCTGCGCAGGTTCCCGAGCAGCACGAGCACCACCACGATCGTGATCAGGATCTGCTGGATCAACGCGTCGGATAGCGTGCCGAGCGTCTCCTCGACGACCTCTGAGCGGTCGTAGAATGGGACGATGGTGACCTGTGATTTTTGCCCGTTCTCGAGCGTGCGCGATGGCAAGCTCGGCGCGAGCCGTTCGATCTTTTGCTCGAGGGATTCGATCACCTCGACGGGGTTCTCGCCATATCTGGCGACGACCACGCCGCCCACAGCCTCCGCGCCGCCCACATCGAGCGCGCCCCGACGTTGCGCGGGGCCAAGACCCACGACCGCCAGATCCTTGACGCGCAGCGGCCTCCCCTCCTGCTCGGTGACGACCGTCTCCTCGATGTCCTCCAGATCCTCGAGCTGCCCGACCCCACGCACCACATACTCGGCGCGGTTGATCTCGAGCGTGCGCGCGCCGATGTCCCTGTTCGCCTCGCGCACCGCGCTGGCGAGTTTGGTCAGCGGGATGCCATACGCCTCGAGCTTCTTGGGGTCCACGTCGATCTGGTACTCGGCGGTGTGACCGCCGATCGAGGCCACCTCGGAGACACCCGGCGTCGACTGGAGCGCGTGGCGCACCGTCCAGTCCTGCAAGGTTCGCAGCTCGTGCAGATCCCATCCTCCGACGACTTCGCCAGTGTCAGGATCTCTCCCCTCGAGCGTGTACCAGTACACCTGCCCGAGCGCGGTCGCGTCGGGGCCAAGCATCGGGCTCGCGCCTTCAGGCAATAACCCTGGCGGCAGCGCCGAGAGTTTTTCCAGGATCCTCGAGCGCGACCAGTAGAACTCCACGCCATCCTCGAAGATGACGTAGATCGAGGAGAACCCGAACATCGACGAGCTGCGCACGGTCTTCACGCCCGGCAACCCGAGCAACTGCGTCGTCAGCGGGTAGGTGATCTGATCCTCGATATCTGTCGGGCTCCTCCCTGGCCAGCTCGTGAACACGATCTGCTGGTTCTCGCCAATATCTGGGATCGCGTCCACGGCGACGCGGTCGCGCGGGATGTCCGCGAGCACGGGAGGGAGGACCGACTTCGCCTGCTCGGCCAGATCATCGAACGGGTGCACCGCGAGCCCGGCGCCGAGCAGCACCAACGTCAGGATGCCGACGATCAGGCGATGTTCGAGGAACCAACCGAGCATCTTCTCCCAGCGTCCTTCAGCGCTCATCGGTTCCCCCTCGCGTCACTGAGGAGGTGCTCGCCAGCGTCGATCGTGCGCTGGATCTCGCCACAGCGCCGCATCTGATTGCCAAAGTAAACGTTATCGACCTGGGGCGCGCGCTGGTACCAGTGCGCCCCCTTGTTGTCGTTGACCATCGGGCAGTGGGTCTTGCGGATCGGCGTGTCGAGCACGTTGCCAAACCTCGCGAGCGCCTCGTCGAAAAGCTGCGTCAGTGATTCGAAGGTGCCCCTGGCATCCGCGATTTGACTCGCTCTCTGGAGGGTGTCGAGATCTTGCTCCATCCTGCGCGAGAGCGTGGTCCAGACGCGTTGCGCCTCGGCGCCCTCGAGCGTGATTTTCGAGACCGCCTCGCGCCACGACTTCGTGCGCTCGAGGGCCTTACCCAGCTCGTCGTTTGCCAGATGCTCCTGCACATCGAGATAACCCGAGAACACCGGAGAGAGCGCCTCGCGATCCTTTGCCGAGACCTCGAGCGGTGGCTTTGTCGCCGGGCGTGAGGTGTCATCGCTGCGCTCCATCAGGCTCGCGCCGCCCCGGATCTGGAGGTCCGAGTCGAGCACGAACGCGCCATGCACCACCACGCGCTCACCCCGCGATAAGCCCGCCTTCACGAGGTAATGCTCGCCCTGGCGCGGCCCCAGGATCACCTCGCGCGCCTCGTAAGTCGTGCCCTCCTGCTGCGCGTTGACCTCGACGTAGACAAGCGATCGGTCACCAGCGAACAGCGGCGCGCTGCGCGGGATGGCCAGCGGGAGCGGTTGTCCTGGCTGGATGAGCTCCGGTGAGAGCATCGCGCGCACATACATGCCCGGTTTGATGCGTTGGTCCTTGTTCTCGACCTCGACGCGCACCGAGGCGATGCGCGTCTTCGGGTCGAGCACGGGGTCGATGAAGGTGATTTTTCCCTTGCGTGAGGGCTCCGCGAGCGCGTCGATAAGCAGCGTGACCTCCTGCCCGACCTCGAGCACGCCGAGGTCGGATTCATACGCGTCGAGCTCGATCCAGACTGTCGTCAAGTCAGAGATCTCGAAGAGCACCGCGCCCTTTTGCACGTACTCACCCTGGCTCACTTCTCTGGCGAGGATGGTGCCCGTCGCGGTGCTTCGCACCGCGACCTGCGTCCACGGCTTCTCGGCTGCCTCCATCTTCTTTAGCTCCGAGTCCGTGAACCCGAGCAACCTCAACCGCTGGAGCGCCGAAGAGACCTGCGCGCTGGCGGCGCGCTCGGCGTAGGGGTCCTTGCCAGTGAGGCGAGTGAGCTGTTGTTTGGCGACGAGCAGGTCCTGGTGCGCGGCGTAGACCTCGGGGCTGTACATCTTCGCGAGCGTTTGCCCACGTCGCACCTTCGCCCCGGTCGTCGAGACGAGCAACCTGTCGACGCGGCCAGAGATCCAGGAGGTGATCGAGCGCCGCGCGCCCTCGTCCTCGACGACCTGGCCAAAGAGCTGGCGCTCGCTCCGATCCTCGGAGGTTGTCGTGACCTCGGCGGTCTGGATCCTCGCCAGCGCCTTCGCGCGCTCGCTCAGGCGAACCTGGGAGGAGGTGAGCGCGGGGCCCGTATCACCGGATGTGGCGGGGATAAGGTCCATGCCACAGATGGGGCACGCGCCAGGCTCTGGCGATCGCACCTGAGGGTGCATCGAACATGTCCAGGTCTCGTCTGTGGCGGGCTTGTCGCCCTCACCAGCGTGCGCGTGCTCGCTGGCGGCTTCCTGCGCAGGTTCGATGTTTCGTCCAATAAGGAAGCCGAGGCCGAGGGCGAAGGCCAGCATGATCGCGAGCGCGATGCGGCGCTTGATGTTGGTCGGCGCGACCTCGGGGACGTCCTGTTCTTCCAGAGGATCGAGCTCCCCTCGATCCTCTGGTGAGTCAGCAGGATCTTCGGTCTCGGGAGCGTCCTCTTCAGGCGCAGCCGCTGCCGGGGTGACGTCTTCGTCGTGAAGTTCGTCTGTCATCGTGTCTCCTCGAGTGACGCTAGAAGTGGCGCTCCGAGCAGCGCGTCGGTGCGGTCGATGTAGCGTTGGCGCGCGGCGCGCTGGCGAACCGCCTCGCGCTCGAGCGTATAAATGGTCTTCATGGCCGCGAGCAGCGCGGAGAACTCGGCGCGATCGGCCTCGTAATCACCGCGGACCATCTCGAAGGTCGCGCTCGCTTGCTCGAGCAAGGTGTCCTCGATCAGGAGGACGCGGCGGTGCGCGTCGCGGGCGCGGGTGTCGTTCTCGCGAAGCCTCGCGAGCCACTGCTGGCGCGCGATCGCGAGCCTCGCCTCTGCCTCGAGCACGCTTGCTTCTGCCTCGTCTTGCTTGGCGTCGAGCGCGTCGGTCCAGATGGGGAGCGTGACGCCAAAGCGAAGCATCACCGCGTCGCGTCCCCGGTTGTCCGCCATCGCTTCGCCCCTCCCGATCAGGGACCATTGCGCGCCGACCTCGAAGCTCGGGCGCCTCTTCAGCGCGATGGTCTCCTGCCTGGCGCGACGGCTCTCGATCTCGCTGGCGAGCGCGTCGAGGTGGGGTGGTGTTGGCGCGCTCGCGATCATCGCCTCGAAGTCGACCTCGGGAGGTTGGCGATCAGGTCGGATCGTGTCCTCGAAGCGCAGCGCGAGGGGTCGATCCATCCCGAGCGCTTGCCCGAGCATCGCCTCCTGCACCGCGCGCGCGGCGCGAAGGCTGGCGAGCGCGTCCGCGCGCTGCACGCGCTCGAGGCCTAATCTCGAGAGCTCTGAAGCGGGCCTGGTGCCGACCTCGACGCGCGCTTGCAGGCTCTGCTCGAGCGAGTCGAGCAAGGCGATCTCCTGCGTGAGGATCTTCACCTCCTCGGCGAGCGCCCAGAGCGACCAGTAGAGCTCCTGAACCTCGAGCCTGACGGCGATGTAGCTCGCGTCGAACGTCCTCGCGAGCGCGTCAGCGCGCGACTTCTCGACCATCTGCATCGCGGACGTTTGACCTGGCCAGGGGATCTTCTGGCTGGCGGTGAAGGTGTGGCGGTTCGGGCCAAGCCGCGTCTCGATGGGGAGCGGCGCGAACATGTAGCCGACCATCGGGTCCATCCACTGGCCCGTGGCGCGAGTCTTCGCGGTCTGCGCCTTCCAGCGCGCGTGCTCGGCGCGCTGGCGAGGGTGATGTTCGGTCGCGAAGCCGAGCAGTGATTCGAGCGATGCGTCCTCGTCGGGCGTCTTTTGGGAGCGGTCGCTCGCGCCCGCGCTGCTGTCGATCGATGGGAGCGCGCCTCGCGGTTCCACGAAGTCTGTCTGCCTTGTACCCGGCGTGGTGCACGCTGGCAGCGCGAGCGTCAGCGCGATCACGAGCGAGAGCGTACAGGATGAGGTTAGCCAAGTTCTCACGTCACATCTCCTTGGGTGGACGTCATCCCCTTAACAAAGCACGCCGCGTGCCAACCTCACCGCGTGAATCACGTGATGTGGCCCGCGAAAAAGAGG
>Ga0031668_1002814_pt1 | contig 10068 bp, 12 predicted proteins | sample DeeseametaMP0895_FD_75020 | JGI IMG/M metagenome (GOLD analysis project Ga0031668, IMG submission 75020) | Metatranscriptome of deep ocean microbial communities from South Indian Ocean - MP0895 (Metagenome Metatranscriptome) | ecosystem: Environmental > Aquatic > Marine > Oceanic ...
AGCGACGTTTAAATCGACCTTCATATTTTCCGCGGCTTGGTTTTTGCGGGCCACGCGCGATGCGCATGTTTTCCTAAACTTATGCGTGCTGGCGCCGGTTGATCCTCTCGGCGACGACCACCGCGTCGACGATCGACCAGATGTGGACAACCCAACCGAGCAGGACGAACCACAGCAGGAAGCAGAGGACCATCATCATGATCCCCTTGCTGACCTCGCCATTGTAGATCTGGCCGGTGCCGCAGAGGATCAGGCTGAGCAGGAGCGCCATGCCGGGTTGGTGTTCGGGCTGCTCGATGTCATCGAGGGTCGCGGGCAGGTTTTGATTGCCTGCCAAGACGAGCGCGGTGGATTGAGACTGGTGCTGCTGGGTCTGGTGCGCCCACCATTGCTGGCCGCCCTGCTCGACTTGCTCCATGTGGGCCTGACGTGCGCGCTCCTCTTCGGGGTCGATGCAGGAGACAATCATGGGGCGAGCTTCGCTGAGTGGTTTTGGCTCGCAACGGGTGTCGACCTTGACGACGACCGAGCTGGCGCCGCAGTTGCCGACCCATGCATCAGGCTCCATGCTGCGCGCTGTGACGCCGCCAAAGACGCCGCGCGTGGGCGTGAAAGGTTGCTCGCTTTGCTGGACGCGTTGGACGGCCTCGAACTGGTCGGCGTAGGTCGGCTGCTTTTGTGGGATCGCGGCGGCGTGACCACCACTCCCGGTGAAGCCACCATCCTCGTCGTGCCCCTGCCACGCAGGTGTGTGGTTGGTGGGTGTGCGCGGTGGCGTGTGCCAGGTGCGCTCGGGGGTCGGGGGCTGTTTTCTGGGAGCAGACACCGAGCCTGTCGCGCTGGAGCCATCCGCGGCGCGCTGGGCGCTGATTTCTGGAGGGCGGTTGCGGGATGGAGAGAAGGGCGCAGCGCCCGTGCTCGTTTCCGAGTCGGCGTCAGCCGAGACGAGCTGGATGCTCTCGAGCGCGGAGGGCTCCTCGGTGATGTCGGTCAAATCGGACTCATCGAGCTCGATCTCTTCGGAGGTTTGTGCCTTGGCTGCGGCGAGGATCTCTTCCTCGAGTTCGAGCGAGTCGTCGATGATGATCGATGCTTCGTCGAAGTCGAACACATCGCTGCCGCCGCTTTGTTCGGGGACGCGATAGAAGAGGTTGCCGTCATCATCCGAGTCGAGCTCGATGACGCCCTGTTGGAGCAGCTCGTTGAGCATCCGGTTCGCCTCGCGGCTCGGGAGCCCGAGGTAGTAAGCGACCGATGCCGCCGTGATTCGAGCGTTGGTCTCGAAGGCGAGCTTGAGGATTTCCTGTTCGAACTGCTGCACATTCATCGCTGGCCACCTATTTTCGTGTCCCTCGCGGGGTCTCTTCTTTGGAGTGCATCCGTTGCATTCATCACCGCACTCATTCAAAGAAACGTTTGACCCGCATCGCTTTGTTCCTGCCCCTCTCGATCATGTCCTCGCGCCTGCTCCGCTCGCCCCATGTTCGCCGCCAACCTCGTTCATCATCGGCAACACCCAGAGGCCGCGCTCCCTTTGATTATCGACACGAAACACCGATACGTCGAGCCTGTGTGCGCGCGCGAAGTAGGCTGTAAAAATATCCACCTCTCGGATCGGCAAGCTGCATGACGGCGTCGCATAGTGACAGGGCACGACCCACCTGGGCGCGAGCCGCTCTGACCACTCGTGCGCCTGGGCTGCGCCGATGGTGAAGAAACCTCCCACGGGCACGATCAAAACGTCTGGCTCGCGCAACGCGTCGACGAGCGCTGACGTGGGCGACTGCCCGACGTCCGAGAGGTGCACCACGCGCGCGCCATCGGCCACGATCTCGAGGATATCCACCGAGCCGCCGCGGCGGCGCCCGTCGTACTCATCGTGAGCTGTCGTGTGTCGTCTGATTTGAAAAGCCCCGAAGGTTCCCTCGCCATCGATCACCACAGGATCGCCAGGGAGTAGATGCGTGGCGCAATGATCGAGGTGCTGATGCGAGCAAACCACCCAGTCGCACACATGCTCGATCGGCGCATAAGCCATCGCTCCGCCAAACCCTCCCGATTCGTAAGGGTCGATCACGAGCGACTCTCGCGCGGAGGTTGTCAGCACGCAGGCTGCATGGCCGAGGAGGCGAAGCTCCATTCCTTGCTTCTCACCGACAATGGATGCGGATTCTTTCACGTCACTTCGATCCCATCATACGAGATCTCGGCGCCTGGAAAAAGCAGCGGGTTCAGGATTCGCGAGGATCGAAGTTCGAGATTTCGGCGAGCTGTTCGTAGAGCGCGCGTTGCGCGTCGCTCAGTGTGGGAGGATTGACGATCTCGAGGCGGAGGTAGAGGTCCCCGCGCTTGTCCTTCTCGCTGGGCAAGCCCTTGCCGCGAGCGCGCAGCTTGCTCCCACCGGCGACGCCCGCCGGGATCTTGAGCGTGATCTCGCCGTCCATCGTCTTGGCGCGAACCTTCGCGCCGAGCGCGGCCTCCCAGGGTGAGATCGGGACCACAGTGATCAGGTCATGACCGTCGACCTCGAAGTTCGGGTGAGGCGTGATCTCCAACGTCAGGATCAGATCTCCTGCCTTCCCGCCGAGCGCTCCTGGCGCGCCCTGTCCCGACAGACGAATGTTGCTCCCCTGGGTGCTGCCTGGCGGGATCTTGACCGCGTACTGCTTGGTCTCGCCATTGGCGCGCCGAACACCGACGTGAAGCTTCTTGCCGTGGTAGACATCTTCCAGCTCGGCGCGAGCGACAACCTCGACGTTCTCTCCGCGCTTTGCGGTCTGCCGAGTTCGTGTGCCCCCCGGAAACGGCTGCCCCGCGCCGCCAAAGGGCTGACCGCCAAAACCTGGCCCCGCGCCGCCCCCAAACCCTCGCGCGCCGCCGTTGCCCATGAACATCTTGAAGAAGTCGGAGAAGCCGCCCGCCTGACCGCCGAAGAGATCCTCGATATTGACCTGGTTAAACCCTGGACCTCCCGCGCCACCGCCCCAGCCGGGTGGCGGGCGAAAGTCCTGGCCAGCCTTCCAGTTCGCGCCCAGCGCGTCATAGCGACGACGCGTCTCGGGGTCCTTCAAGACCTCGTAGGCCTCGTTGATCTTCTTGAACTTCTCTTCGGCGTCGGGCTCTTTGCTGACGTCCGGGTGATACTTGCGCGCGAGCTTGCGAAACGCGCTCTGGAGCTCGTCCTGGCTCGCGCTTCGCGAGACCCCCAGGACCTTGTAATAATCTTCGAACTTGACTGACAACGTTTGCCTCTGGCGCGAAACGGTTTCTACGAGCCCGGTGCCGCGGGGGCTTGCTCTATGGCGTATTCGAGCGCGCTGGCGAGCACCGCGCGCGTCATCGGGTCGAGCCCTTCGTGCTCGATCGCGTAGGCGATCAGGATCGCTGGTGAGAGAGGACGGTCCACAACGAGCGTGACCTCTTCGCTCTTATCCTCACCCTCGCCCTTTGACTCGAGCAGGCGCACCTGCCCGCTGATGCCGCCTCTGCCCTTATCGAGCGAGCGCTCGGCGCGCATGACCGCGGGCGCCTGGAGCGCATAAGACTCGCGCACCTCGAGGATCGAACCTCGCTCGCCAGGTGGCGAAACATCCGTGATCACGCCGAGGATCAGCTCCTGGCGGTCTGTGATCAACCAGCGATCCTCTCGCCGCTCCAGGCGAAAGAGCTTGCCGATGGGGATCACCTCCGAGGTCTTACCCTTACCGCTCAGGGTGGCTGCGACCTTCCGGGTGCCATCGAGTGAAGTCGCCACGATCTCTGTGACGCCCCCTCCCTTCTCGGAGGTCTTCTTCACGCGCTTCAAGCGCGCCAGCGGCGCGTGGTCACGGCCATAGATTTTGGTGGACTCGGAGCGCACGCGCCACTTGGCCACATTCGCGCCATGGCCATCGCGGATGACGTAGCGCTTTCCAGGCGTGGCGGTGATCGGAGAGCCAGGCATATAGAGCTCCGGCGCTTCCTTCTTCTCGGCTTCGTCAAAGCACCCAGGCAAACAGACGACCGCGAAAATAAGCGCAGCCCATCGACGCTTCGACCCGAACCTGTCCCGCGCGCCTCTCACCTCATGCCACCTTGATATTGTGGTTCTTGCAAAGCTGATCGAGCAAGCCGTTGATAAACGCTGGCGTGTCTTTCTCGCCATAGAGCTTGCCGAGCTCGATGCAGGCATTGATCACCACGATCGGTGCGCGATACCCGCTCAGGATCTCCCAGGCGCCGAGCCTGAGGATGTTGCGATCGATGGAGGCCATCCTCCCGAGGCGCCAGCGAGGGCTGACCGCCTGGACCTGCTCGTTGAGCATCTCGAGGCGATCGCTAGCGCCCTGCACGCGCGCCTCGACGTCTTTCCAACACGAGGTGATCGCGGGCTCGATCTCGACAGCGGTCGCGTAGCTCTCGAGCAGGATCTCATCCCCCGAGCGCCCCGTCACGTCCGCTGCCCAAAGCAGCCAGAGCGCCACGCGCCTGGCCGCGGTGTCCTTTGTCTCACCGTTCTTATCGCTGCTCATCGCTTATTCGCCGATCTGTTCGAAGAGGTTGGCCATCTCGATGGCGGCCAGTGTCGCCTCTTGGCCCTTGTTGCCGACCTTGGAGCCGCTGCGCTCGATCGCCTGATCGAGCGAATCACACGTGATCACACCGTAGCTAACGTGGATGCCATGCTCAAGCCCGACGCTCGCGATGCCGCTCGTCGTCGCGCTGCAGATGTAATCGAAGTGCGGGGTCGATCCTCGGATCAGCACCCCCAAACACACGATCGCGTCGACGCCACCTTTCTGCGCCACGCGCTTGGCGACCAGCGGCAGCTCGAAGCACCCAGGGCAACGGTAGACCGTCACGTCCTCATCGCTCACGCCGTGACGACGCAGCGTATCGAGCGCCCCCTCGAGCAGGGACTCTCCAAAAAACTCGTTCCAACGGCTCACCACGATCGCGAACTTCTTCCCCGTCGCGACCATGCCTCCCTCGACAATCGTGGGCATCAGCATCCTCTCTCTTTTCGATCAATCATCAGTGTTCGAAGCTGTGTATCACTCGTGACTTCATCGCTCGTGAACGCGCGCGCCGCCGAGCGGAATCGGGATCTGCTCGACGACCTCCAGGCCATATCCATCGAGGCCGATGAAGGTCTTGGCGCGGTTGGTCAGCACGCGCATCTTCCCGACGCCAGCGCCGACAAGAATCTGAGCGCCGAGCCCGAGATCGCGCAAGGCCTCCTGAGGCTTGTTCACATCGCGCTCGCTACGATCGCCATCGCCGATGTGATTGTCCACCCACTCCTGCGCGCTCGTGGGCGTCTTGTCCAAATAGACGATCACGCCGCAGCCCTCCTTGGAGATGACCTCCATCGAGCCGCGAACGGTCTCGTACCCCTCGCTGTCGCGCTCGAGGAACATGTCGAAGATATCGGCACGATGCTGCACGCGCACGAGCGTCGGCTTGTTTGCCTCAGGTTTGCCGCAAATGAGGCAAATGTGTGTGGAGTCGTCCAGGAGGCTTCGCACCACGCGCACGCGCCACTCGCCGGGATACTCCGTCGGGAGCGCGCGCTCCGAGGCGACCTCGACCAAACTCTCGCGCTGCAACCTGTAGTTGATCAGGTCCGCCACCGAGGCGATCACCATGTCGTGCTCTTCGGCAAAGACCTCCAGCTCGGGGAGCCTCGCCATCGTCCCGTCCGGGTTCATCACCTCGCAGATCACGCCCGCAGGGATCAGCCCCGCGAGCCTCGCCAAGTCGACGCTCCCTTCGGTCTGCCCCGTGCGCACGAGGACACCGCCTGTGCGCGCTCGCAGCGGGAAGATGTGGCCGGGCATCACGATATCAGCGGGCGTGGAATCAGGCGCGATCGCGGCTTGCACCGTGCGTGACCTGTCCGCCGCGGAGATCCCCGTGGTCACGCCCTCGGCAGCCTCGATGCTGACGGTGAACGCGGTCGAGAACGGCGAGGTGTTGTCGTGCACCATCATCGGGATCTGGAGCTTGTCGAGCTGCTCGCCGGTCATCGCCAGGCAGATCAGCCCTCGGCCATGCGTGGCCATGAAGTTGATCGCTTCGGGCGTGACACACTCGGCCGCGATCACGAGGTCCCCCTCGTTCTCGCGATCCTCATCGTCGACCAGGATGACGATTTGACCTTCGCGGATCGCATCGATGGCGCGCTCTGCGCGCGCGATAGACTTCTCATTCATGGTGCAGATCCTCCAGATTGATGGATCGAGGGGGTAGGTCGCGCTCGTAAATCACAGGCGCCTCGGTTGGCTTCCTCGCACAGACGCGCCCCAGAGATCAAACGCTTTCTCTCATTTGCGACGCTTCAAGGCTCACGTGTTGTCCGTAGATTGCCCCAAAAGAGGACATCATCGCCGAGCTGCTCGATGTGGCCACCCTCGAGCTCGAGGATGTCTGACATCGACGCGATCCCGCGACCGAGCACAGGTGAGATCGCCCCCTTTCCTCCGATGAGTTTGGGAGCGATGAAGGCGTACACGCGGTCGATATGGCGACCATCGAGCAGGGAGCCGAGCAAGCTGCCGCCCCCCTCGACAAGGACGCTCGTCAAGCCGCGCTCGCCGAGCTCGCGCAAACCAGCCTCCATATCGAGCCAGCCGCGGTCATCGCGATCGATCACGATCACCTCCACGCCACGCTCCTCGAGCGCGTCCTTTCGTCGAGCGTCGGCGCCTTCGCCTGTCAAAACGAGCGTCGGCGAGGTGGCCCCTTCGAGGTCATACACTGCAGATTCGAGCGGCGCTTCGAGCCTCGCGTCCACCACGACGCGCCAAGGGTCTCGGCCAGCGCCATCGGGGAGCCTGCAGGTCAAGCGAGGGTTATCGTGAACGAGTGTGTTCTTCCCGACCATGATGGCGTCGTGCGTGTCGCGCAGCATGTGCACCCGCTCGCGCGAAGCTGAGCCAGTGATCCAGCTCGACTCGAGGGCGCGCGTCGCGATCTTACCATCGAGGCTCATCGCCCACTTCGCCGTCACCCAGGGGAGACCCGTGAGCATCCGCTTCGAGAATGGGCCGATCAAATCATCGCAGGTTTCGCGCAAGACCCCGACGACGACCTCGACGCCTGCCTCGCGCAAGATCTCGACGCCCTTGCCATCGACGCGTGGGTTTGGATCGACCGAACCGATCACGGCTCGCGGGATGCCTGCGTCGAGGATCGCGCTCGTGCAGGGAGGCGTGCGGCCATGAATGCAGCACGGCTCGAGCGTGACATAGATCGTGCAATCACCAGGATCGACCGAATCTGGGAGGTTGGCGATCGCGTTGACCTCGGCGTGAGGACCGCCTGCCTTGGCGTGGTAGCCGCGCGCGACGATCTCGCCCGAGGTCGTGTCCACGATCACCGAACCCACGCATGGGTTCGGGTGTGTGCGCCCGAGTCCTCGCCGAGCTTCCTCGAGGGCTGCCCGCATGAACCGCTCGTGTGCATCCATCTCTTTCATCGTCCGGGGTTCTCCAGATGTGCCCACGTTTTCGTTACGGCGGGAGACTGTAGGATCACTCCTCGGAGCTCGGCTCGTCAGGTTGACGGCTGGCTTCGAGCTCGCGGAGTTCGTTGATAAACTCTTCGATGTCGCTAAAGCCTCGGTAGACGCTCGCGAATCGAATATAAGCCACAGGGTCGAGCCCGCGCAGCTCCTCGGTGATGCTGGATCCGATCCACTCACTCGAGACCTCGCGCGCGCCAAGCTCGAGCATACGCACCTCGACGCGATCGACCACCTCATCGAGCTGAGCGGTCGAGATCGGCCGCTTGCTGCACGAGAGACGCAAGCCATTCGAGATCTTGGCGCGATCGTAGTCCTCGCGCGAACCATCACGTTTGATGATGCGCGGGAAGACCTCCTCGATGCGTTCGTAGGTCGTATAACGTCGACCACAATCGAGACACTCGCGACGGCGACGGATCACCTCGCCAGCTTGCGTGGTCCTCGAGTCCACCACGCGGTCTTCCACATGACCACAGAAAGGGCAACGCATGATCTTCTATCACTCGCGTGTCTTGGGAGGGGTGAGAGCGTACTTGCCTCGCCACAAAACGCAGCGAGGACTTCTTGCGGGCATCGTCGATGCGGCGCTCAGCGCTTACCGAGCGTCATCATGCGCTGCACGCGGCGCCTGTGGCGCCCATCATCACCGGGCGTGAACTCGGTGTGCATGAACGCGTCGACGCAGGCAAATGCCATATCGGGTCCGATCAAACGCGCCCCGAGGCAGAGGACATTCGCGTCGTTGTGTTGGCGGCAGAGGCGAGCGCTGATCGGCTCGCTCACGAGCGCAGCGCGGATCCCCTCGACCTTGTTCGCAGCGATCGACATCCCGATGCCCGAGCCACAGATCAGGATCCCGCGCAACGCCTCTTTCGCCACGACCTTCCCCGCGACGAGCGCGGCGAAGTCGGGGTAATCGACCGAGCCCTGATCATGAGGGCCAAGATCCAAAGCGTGCAAACCTTTGCCACGAAGCCACTCGATCATCTGCGCCTTGAGCTCGACGCCAGCGTGATCGGAAGCGATCACGACATCGACGACTTCCTCGACGATCGACGGCTCTCCATCGCGCAGCGATCCCACGAGATCGACAAGATCGCCGACCGTCTGGATCTGCTCCAGTTGAGAATCGGGCGTCTCGCCGAGCATGTAGTGCTGCTCGATTCGCATCACCAGGGTGACAATATCCAGGCTGCTCGCGCCAAGATCGTTGATGAAGTGCTCGCCGAGCCGGATCGAACCAGGATCCTGCTCGAGCACTTCGGCCACCAAACGAACCACCTCGTCTTTTGTCGACATCAGGCACACCTCAAAGCAAAAGGGCCGCTCAGGGCGGCCCTTTCAAAGGATCGAGGCCGCCGCGTCGCGATGTGGACACGGCGCCTCCTCGAGACGTCGGGTCTGAGGGTATCCTGTCATGGACCACCCTCAAACGTCGAGCCGCGTGAGGTCATCCCGCTCAGTATTCCCAGACCTCGACCACGCGCTCGCCGGCGTAGTGGCCACACTCCATGCAAGCGCGGTGAGGGCGCTTGGGCGCGAAGCAGTTCGGGCAACGCTGGAACTTGGGCACCGAGAGGTTCTTGTTAGCTGCGCGACGGGTGCGCTTCTTTGCCTTGGACTTGCGCTTCTTTGGAACCGCCATTTCTCTTCTCCTGCATCTATCGCGACCACTCGGTGAGGTTGATGTGAACCTCGTGATGACGAGCAGCGCTTGCTTGAACTGAATGTTTGAATCGACCCCCGAGCCAGGTTGGATGTGAGATGTGATCGCATCCGACCCGCCAGGGCACACGCGATCTCTCACATCCTCGAGCAAAGGTCAATTCGACTCTTCCTTCTTCTTCTTGAGCTCGAGCAACTTCGACCACCTCGGGTCGATGCCACCCTCTTCGTTCTCTTCGAGCGCTTTCGAACCCACGTTGGCCTCGTAGTCGCGTTGGCACTGCTCGGTGAAGTCATCCGGGCAGACCGCCAGCGTGGGGAGCTCGAGCAAGAGCACCTCACGCAAAAAAGGCCTCACGTCGATCTCTTCCCCTTCGTAGTAATCCACGTCGAGGTCTTCCGCGCTCAAAACCAAACCATCCTCGTCGTCCTCGAGGTCGTGTGACGCGTTGGCGCCATAGCGACTCTCGAAATCAGTGCGCGCGAGCAACATGTACTCGAGGTCTCCCTCGACATCGATCTCGCGCCCTGCGAGGCAGCGGCCACAGACGAACTTGAAGCTCGAAGCCACATAACCAGCCAACCGGATGCCATCGCCGATGCGCTGCGTTCGCACGCGCGCCTCGAACTGCTCCGGCGAGCCGGGCTCGAAATCCACGACCTCACTGAACATCTCGGTGAGCTGCTCTCGGGTCAGCTCCACATCGACCACCATCGAGGAGTCGCGTGGGATTTCTCTTACAGGTATTTCGAACATGACTCTTGAAACATCGTCTGAAAAGGTCTGGTCAGGCCCCTCTTTTTCGAGGGGAGCTGAACGAGCGCGCGAGGTTATCCGCCACGCGCGGCGATGTCAAGTTGTGTGAGGCTTGCTTCTCGCGCTGCATGATCGAGCG
>Ga0031668_1184712_pt1 | contig 9912 bp, 3 predicted proteins | sample DeeseametaMP0895_FD_75020 | JGI IMG/M metagenome (GOLD analysis project Ga0031668, IMG submission 75020) | Metatranscriptome of deep ocean microbial communities from South Indian Ocean - MP0895 (Metagenome Metatranscriptome) | ecosystem: Environmental > Aquatic > Marine > Oceanic ...
CGAGCCGCCGCCCGCCGCCGCGCTCGCCGAGCGAGGCGGCCAGGTGCCCGCCTTCGGCGTGCTCGACTGGGAGACGCTCTCCTCGATCGTCGACGAAGCCTCACAACAAGAAGAGGAGGAGTGATGGACGGAGCCACCTTCGCCTACCCCTGGGTTCTGCTCGGGTTGATCTTGTTACCGCTGCTCGCTGTGTGGCGCTTCTGGCCAAGCATCCGCCGTCGCCACGTGGGCACCTTCCTCTTCTCGCAGTTCCAGTTGCTCGCGAAGCGACCTCGCACGTGGCGCACGATCCTGCTCCCGCTACCAGACATCATGTTGCTCGTCGCGCTTGGTTTCGGGATCGTCGGGCTCGCCAGACCCCAGGCGATCCTGGCTGAAGAGGTCGAGGTCGAGGGGATCGATATCTTCCTCGCCCTCGATATGTCCGGTTCGATGCGCGCCATCGATCAGGATATGTCCGGCGTGCGCGAGCTCGCTAGCCAGGGCAAGCGCCCCCAAAATCGCTTCGAGTACGCCGTGGGGACGCTCAAAGACTTCGTCAAGAGCCGCTCGTTCGATCGCATCGGGATGACCGTCTTCGCCAAGGATGCCTATCTGCAGTTCCCGCTGACCCTGGATTACAACACCATCCTCGGGATGCTCGACAGGTTGCGACTCGGTGACATCGACGAGGGTGGCACCGCCATCGGAAATGCGCTTGGCCGGGCGATCGCTGGCCTCAAGGACAGCGACGCCAAGACGAGGATCGTGATCCTTATCACCGATGGCGATCGCCGCGGCGGGAACATCTCGCCGAGGCAGGCGGCAAAGATCGCGGCGGACACGGGGATCAAGATCTTCCCCATCCTCGTCGGTCGTGACGGACCGACGCTCGTACCTGCGGGGCGCAATTTCCTCACCGGGCGCTACTCCTATCAGCAGCGCGAGTACCCGATTAACCCCGAGCTCCTCCAGGAGATCGCCAAGACCACCGGCGGCGAGTACTTCCGCGTGGCGGATGCGCAGGGGTTGCGTGAGGGGCTGCATCAGATCCTCGACCGCTTCGAGCGCACGCGCGTGCGCGATAGCACCAGCGTGGACTACCGCGAGCTCTATCATAAGTGGGTCCTGTGGGCGTTGATTCTCATCGCCGCGCAGTCTGTGCTGCGGCACACGCTGCTTCGGAAGTTCCCTTGATTTTGGCTTTGATCGACGAGACCTCTCATGCACTTCGCCAATAGCGACGCGATGACATATGGGATCCTGATCGTGGTCATGATCGTGGCCATGATCGGTTATTGGATCTGGAAACAACGGCTCAAGAAGACGTTGGGGCATCTCCCCATGATCGAGGCGATGAGCGACGAGCACTCCGCCCGGCGCCAAATCGCCAGCGGCGTCCTCGTGATCCTCGGCGCCGCGCTCATGCTCGTGGCGCTCGTTCAACCTCAATGGGGGCAGACCGATCGCATGATCAAGCGCACCGGGATCGACGTGGTCTTCGCGCTCGATCTCTCGCGCAGCATGCTCGCCAGAGATGTCTCCCCCTCCAGGTTGCAGGCGGCAAAGAACGAGATCGAGACCACGCTCGAGCGCCTCGGCGGCGATCGCGTCGGCTTGGTGGTGTTTACCGCCGTGAGCTTCGCGCAATCACCGCTGACGACGGACTACGGCGCCATGCGCTTCTACCTCAAGAAGCTCGCGCCCAATCAGATGCCTTTCGGGGGGACCTCGGTGGGGCGCGCGCTCGATGACTCGGCGGATCTCCTGCTCGGAAAGAACGAGGACGAGCAGGGGGGAGAGACCCCGATGAAGCGCGCCAAGACACAGATCGTGGTGTTGATCACCGATGGCGAGGATCACGAATCCAACCCTCTGCAAACCGCGGAGTACATCGGTCGTCAGGGGATCCACATCGTGACCGTTGGTTTTGGCTCCGAGGCAGGCGATCGCATCCCTGTCTACAGGGATGATGGGACGCTCACGGGTTACAAGCGCGATCGCGATGGCAAGTACGTGCGCACCAAGCTCGACGCCTCGACCTTGAAGAAGATCGCCAACGAGACAGGTGGCATCTACATCCCCTATCGCGGCGAGAACTCGGTCGCCTATGGCCTGATCGAGTACATCAACCAGCTCGAGAAGGCGGAGCTCGAGGCGCTCATGCGCCAGCGCTACAAGGAGCGCTTCATGTGGTTCCTGCTGCCTGGGTTGTTGTTGATCATGATCGGCTTCGCGCTCGGTGATCGACGCCGCCCAGGTCGCAAGCGCGTCGGCGAGGGCGCAGCCCCCCCGAAGGTCCGCGCGCTGCTCGAGGCATCCAAGAACACACTGATTCTGCTCGTGCTGTTGCTCGGCGTGTTCTCCATGACAGGGTGCGAGGATAGCTTTCGGGTGGTCGTCGATCCTGTCGAACGAGGGAACAGGTTGCTCGAGCAGGGCGAGTATCAGGGCGCCATCGACGCCTACAAGGAGGCCGGGGCGCAAGGGTTTGACCAACCCGCGCTCGCCTACAACCTCGGCCGCGCCCATATGGGCGCGAAGAACTGGGACGAGGCGCAAGCCGCGTTCGCGCGTGCGCTCGAGACCCAGGACAAGGATCTTCGCTTCGACACCCTTTATAACCTCGGGCTCGCGCTCTCCGAGCAGGAGAAGTGGCAGGATGCCATCGATCTTTTCCGCGACGCTCTCTTGATTTACGCCGATGATCCAAAGGCGCGCGAGCAAGCGCGCTACAAGAACGCGGTGCACAACCTCGAGGTCGCCTTCAACAAGCTCTATCCTCCTTGCGAGACGCTCGAGGATGACCTCGAAGAGAACGATGAGCCTGGTTCGGCGTCAAAGCTCGAGGAGTTAAAGCTCGAAGATCGCAGCCTGTGCGGTGAGGATGATGACTGGTATGCGGTCCCGGTCCTGCCGGGAACGCAGGTCGCGGTGACAGCGACCTTCAAGGGTTTACGCGATGTCCCGCTCCCCGAGCACAGGTTCTTGCCCCGCGTCGAGGATCTCCAGATCGCGCTCTTCGACATCAGCGGCGAGCGCGTGCTGCGCGTGGACCAAGGCCAGCGCGAAGGAGGTCGCGAGGTCGAGGTCAAGACGATCATGAAGGGGACGCGCGCTCGGCAGGAGACCACGCGTCAGATCGAGCGCTTCACGGTGACGCCAGATATGTTGCCAGGCGGCGCGCCCGCGCTCCTGTTGAAGGTGAGCGCGGCGGATGAGTTGGAGTTCTCCTATGACCTCGACGTGACCGCGATCCCTCCCTGCGATGCGCTCGAGGATGATCTCGAGGACAATGACACGAGCGACGAGGCGAAGGCGCTCGCGGAGCCATCGAAGCAACTTCATATCTGCTCTGGGGACGAGGATTGGTTCTCGGTCGATGCGGGGCTCGGTGACACGTTCTTCGTCGATATCCAGGGGCAACCCGACGTCGAGCGCGAGGTCGCGCCAGCGCTCTCGCTCGAGATTTATGCGCCTGATGGCTCCAGGGTCGCCTCGGGGCGACCCGAGGGTGGCGTGATCACGGCAGGGGCCTGGGAGGTCAACGCGCCGGGCACCTACAAGGTTCGCGTCAGCGGCGTGGGTGGGGATCAGCAGGGGCCCTACAAGCTCGACCTGCACACGTTCGCGCCATGTCCGCTGGGGGATGATCGCTTCGAGGACAATGATCAACCGACCACCGCCGCGCAGCTCGATCCTCAGGTGCCCGTGCAGCGTTACCTGAGGATCTGTCCGGACGAGCTCGACTTCTACTCGTTGCAACTTCCCGATCCTGAGGAGAAGCCAAAGAGCGATCCTGGCACCAAGACCCTCGGTGATCCAAAGCCCGAGGAGAAGAAGCCAAAGCGTCTCGCGCTCGGCCTCTCGCTCGTCGAGGCGCCCTCGGGGGTCGCCATCCCCGAGGAAGAGCGCCGCATTGGCTTCGAGCTGATGAGCGAATCGGGAGATCAGATCTTGCTCGAGAGCAAGCCCTACGAGCCAGCTCCCAAAGAGAAAGAGGGGGCGAAAAACAAGAAGGGCAAGGCAGAGCAAAAGAAAGCGGATGCGCCGGAGAACCCCGCCGATACGATGAAGATCGATCGCGTGCTCCAGACCGAGCTCGACGCCAACGTCCAGCAAGCTCTGATTCGCGTGCAGGGAACGCAGACCTTCTATCACCTGGTCCAGCTCGAGCCGCCACCTTCGAGTCAGCAGCAGCAAAACCAGGATCAGCAGGATCAACAAGATCAGCAGGAGAATCAGGATCAGTCCGAGAATCAGGATCAGGAGGGGGACTCTCCCGAGAAAGATGAACCTTCCGAGGAGCAAGAGGACTCCAAGGGTAAGGATGGCCAGGAGGAGCAAGAGGACGGGCAGGAGCCTCAGGACGAGAAAGATGGCCAGTCCGAAGAAGAAGAGAATGAAGAGAAGGATGGCGAGGGCCGGCCTACTGATCCTCGCGACGCCGAGGTCCAGCGCATCGAAGATATCTTGCAGGCGCTCGAGGAGAGCGATGACAACTTCCAGATGCGCAAGGCGCTCGAGAACACCCCGAGCCGAAACATCGAGAAGGATTGGTGATGTCCGGTCTTGATCCGTTTGCGAAGAAAACGAGCGTGAAAGCGCTCGCCATGATCCTCGCGTGGGCATGTCTGTGCGTTGTCTTCCCCTCGGTCGCCAGCGCCGCTGGCGACGAGTCACGCGCGAGCGTTTCGATCGACACCGAGCTCGTTGAGGTCGGTGGGACCTTCGAGTACACGATCAATGCGTCTACCAATGGCAACAGCAACATCCGGCTCGTGCAGGAGCCTGACTTTCGCCCCTTTTCGATCGTCGGCCGCAGCCAGATGCCTCAGTTCATCGTTCGAAACGGGCAGGCGCAGCGCAGCTTGACGATCCTCTACAGGTTGCGCACCCGGCGCATCGGCACGTTCGATATCGCGCCGCCCGTGATCGAGATCGGCGGCGAGAAGATCACGCCGAAGTCCGTCAAGCTCAAGGTCGTCAAGGAGGGGGAGGCGCCGAGGAAGCAGGGGCCTTCGCGCTCGGACGCGGCTTACATCGACGTCGAGATCGAGCCAAAGCGCAACCCCTACGTCGGCGAGCAGGTTGTCCTCGAGTACAACCTGTTTATGGACTCTCGCCAGATCGATGGGCAACCGCATCCTCCCACAGAGCCCTCGCTCGACGCCTTCTGGATCGAGGATCTGAGCGGCAAGACCGCGGGCACCAAGCAGCTCGTGAGGATGGGGTCGCGCTTCTTCGAGAAGGTGCAGCTTCGCAAGTACGCGCTCTTTCCGCTGCGCGCAGGTCCAGCCACCATCGACCCGATGAGCACCGAGATCGTGACGGGAGGGTTTCTCTCCAGGCGTCGCTCGTTCAACATCACGAGTGATTCCATCAAGCTCGACGTGCAGCCGCTCCCGCCTGGTGCCCCCGAGGGTTTCTACGAGGGGAACGTCGGCGAGTGGAACTTCCTGGTAACCACGGACCGCCGTGACACGAGGGTGGGGCGCGCGGTGACGATCAAGGTCATCGCCCGCGGCGATGGGCAGCCAGGGCGCTTGAAGTTGCCAGAACTACCAGAGATCGAGGGGACCAAGCTCGCCAGCAGCGAGGAGCGCAGCGAGAGCGAGCCGCGCGGCGAGCGAGTCATCGGCCTGAAGACGCACAGCTACGCGTTGACGCCCTTGAAGGAGGGGTCACTGACGATCCCCTCACTGAGCTTTTCCTACTTCGACCCGGATGCAGGGGAGTACCGAACCAAGGAGAGTACGCCGATCACGATCAAAGTCAGCGCGGGCACGCTCCCCGAGGAGATCGAGGATATGCCCGAGCCAGAAGCTCGCCGGTCGGGCTCCACCGAGGACGACTTGCTCGCGTCGCTGCGAAGCGAGATGAGCCGACCGCGTCGCGATATCTCCTACGGGAGGCAGGCGCAGGTGCTCGCGCCGGGGACGCTCCTCTACAATATTCTTGTGGGGCTTCCGCTGCTCGCGCTCCTGGTGCTGTTGCTCGGCCCACTTTTCGCGCGCGTTTACAAGCGCGATACGCCAGGCAAGCGGCGAAAGCAGGCTGCCAAAGCTGCGCGCGCGCAGCTCGCGGAGGCCAGGGAGGCAGGGGACAAGGGTTGGGATAAGATCATGGGCGCGATCAAGGCGTACGCGACGGATGTTCTGGGCCTGTCCTCGGGGCACGTGACCGAGCGCGAGCTGCCATCGCGAGCCCAGAAGGTCGGGGTCCCCGAGGAGCTCGCCAGGGAGCTCGGTGAGATCCTTGGCGAGTGCAACCGCGCGCGCTTTTCCGCTGGCTCGGGGAGTCAGGGGGACGCGCTCGCGGCGATGATCGAGCGCGCCGAGGCGGTCATCAACGAGCTCGAATCCCTGCGAGGCAAGAAGAAGCTGAACCTCGATGGCGCGGCAAAGGCGTTGCTGATCGCAGGTTTTGGATTGGCGCTGGTGCTCGGTTTGGTGGTGTCGCCCAGCGAGGCGCTGGCGAGAGATGTGGTCGCCGAGGCGAAGGACGTGAGCGCCGATGCTCTGCGCGCGCAGGACGCGCGCGAGTGGGAGGAGGCGGTGGCGCTCTGGGAGAAGGTCGATCAGCTGACGCCCAACGAGCCTGATGTACTCTACAACCTCGGGACATGCGCGATGCAGGCGGGTGAGCTTGCTGTGGCAAGGCTCGCGCTCGAGCGCGCGCTGCTCTATGACCCGCAGGGTCGCGACATCGCCAACAACCTCGATCTGGCGATCCGGATGATCCGGGTGCAGACGATCGAGCGCGTCCGTGGCCGCAGCGCGAGGTTGAGCGTCTCGGAGGACTTCTTTTTCTGGGACGTGGCGAGGAGGGTGACGCCGCGCGCGCTCTCGTTGTTGTTGCTCGTGAGCTTGTGGATCTTGCTTATCGCGGTCGTGGCGCGACCTCGCGTGCGCCAGCCCGCGGTGAAGGACACGTTGATGATCCTCGTCGTGCTCGCGGCGGTGGTCGCGATGCTGTCTGGGGGCGGGTGGTTCGCGCGCGAGCGCATCATGAAGGAGGTGCACCCCGCGATCGTGATGACGGACGAGCCCGTGCTCCGCGAGGGCCCGAGCGAACACGCCGCATCGCTTGGTCCCTCGCACCCCGTCGCCCCTGGTATGCGCGTTCCCATCGAGGAGACGCGCCAGGGGTGGTCCAAGATCCGTTTGCCCGATGGCACGAGCGGTTGGATGGATGCGAGCGGCCTGAGCAGGATTCGCTAAGAATCCTCGGAACAAACGCAGCGTGGGCGATGTCCATGAATGTGAGGACTGGAAAAGTGGATGCGCGCCAAGAAATTGAATAAATGCCTTTCAAGATTGGAGTGACGCCGCTATGTTAAAGGTGGAGGTATGTTGTTTGAAGAGCGGGTTGTGGTCGTTCACACCCTCCAAACACACCTCCATGACAAGAAGCTTGGGTTTTCAAGGACGCTTCTTTAAGAACCCATCCCACACGAAACAGCACAAACCGCGAGAGAGCGATGCATATGTTAGAAAACATACTGCTACGAAAAGCGCTCGCGACGTTTGTCTTCGGGATGGCCTTTCTTCTCACCCCACGTGCGTGGGTCGAAGAGGGGAGAAGTTCACATGAGAACGAGACGATCCCAGTGAGGATGCTCGAGCGCCCTGATCACGAGGCCCCATGTCTCTGGTGTGCACCCGCGAAGCCCGTCGATTGTGACGTGGATGTCGATGTGGAGATCGAAATCGATCAACCACTCCCTCAAGGAGATAACCCCTCCGAGAGTTCATCCGATCGGCTTTGGTTGAACCCAGACGAGCCTCCACCCAAGAGCGAGGACACGCCTTGCATCAAAGCCCAACCGGCGGATGCAACACCGAGTGCGTGACTCGCTCGAAGCTTTTCTTGTCTCTTTTGCCCGATGCCCACCGCCCGCCCCCGCCGCCTCTTTGCGTTTCGATGCCTGACGACAGGCATCGAAAACACCGCTCGATTCGTGCGTGATGTGTGATGGTTTGCACACCGCATGAGATCGAACATGGATTTGATCGTCGCGACCCATGAGGGTCGCACACTTTAGAATGGTTGTTCGAGGGCTTTCCTGGACACAGCACGCGATAAGACACACACACCGACCTTTCGTGTTGACGCCGACGAAGACGTTGATATGGAGAGTTGCGCTGGCGATCGGATGCGATCGTCTTGGCCCACCTCTCAGTCATCAACGGCTTTGCGGACGTATCGACACTTTGGTCGGTTGTGTGTGGCGCGTGAGTTCATCCTCGAACAGGCCATGAATTCCTATTTTCATTTGAAGGAATGAATGATGAGTCAAGACACTGACACCAAGAAAACGTTTATCGAACAAGAACCTCCAGAGGGCGACTACGTCCGCGTGATCCCGCTCGGCGGCCTCGATGAGGTCGGGATGAACTGCTGCCTCGTCGAGTCCAACGGCTCGATGGTCATGATCGACTGCGGCTTGACCTTCCCCGAGTCCTCGGGGTTTGGCATCGACATCATCTTGCCCGACCTGGCCTATGTGCTGGAGAACCTCGACATCCTCGACGCCGTCATCCTGACGCACGGGCACGAGGATCACATCGGCGCGCTCCCCTTCTTCCTCAAGGAGGTCGATGTCCCCGTGTACGGCGGGAAGCTCACGTTGGCGATGCTCGGGAGGAAGCTCGGCGAGCATAACCTCACGCGTGATGACGTGACGTTCTACCCGGTGGATGCGGGTGATCGCCTCAAGATCGGTGAGTTCGTCGTCGAGTTCGTGCACACCAACCACTCCGTCCCGAACGCGATGAGCATCGCGCTCGAGACAGGGCTCGGGCGCCTGATTTTCACGGGTGACTGGAAGCTCGATCACACCCCATTGCGCGGTCGCCCGATGGATCTGCAGCGCTTCGCGCAGTTTGGTCTCGATGGGACGCTCGCGTTGATGGCTGACTCCACGAACTCCGGGACGCCTGGGTTCTCGCGCAGCGAGCTCCAGGTCAAGGAGGGTTTTGCCAACGTCTTCGACACCGCCGAGGGGCGCCTGATCGTGGCGCAGTTCTCGAGTAACATCGAGCGCGTGCAGGGGTTGATCGAGCTGGCGGTGGAGTTTGACCGCAAGGTCACGCTGCTGGGGCGCAGCATGACGACGAACTTCGGACTCGCCAGGGAGCTCGGGTTCATCGAGATCCCCGATGAGGCGCAGATCATCGATCAGAACGAGATCGACAAGTACCCCGATGACGAGATCCTGATCATCTCCACCGGCTCGCAGGGCGAGCCGCGCGCGAGCTTGACGAGGATGGCTTACGGGGCGCACCGCATCTCCCTGAAGGCGAGCGATACGATCGTCGTCAGCGCCAGGATCATCCCTGGCAACGAGGTCGCGATTCACTCGATGCTCAACAACCTCACCAAGAGCGGCGCGCGCGTCATCACGCAGCGCGACGCGGACATCCACGCGACCGGCCACGCCAAGCGCGAGGAGATGAAGTTGTTGCTCAACCTCGTGCGGCCCGATCACCTCGTGCCCGTGCACGGTTCCTACAGGATGCGAAAGCAGCACGCCGAGATCGGGGACACGTTGGGGATCCCCTCGACGATTCTTATCGAGGACGGTGACGTCCTCGAGTTCACCGATGATGGCGTCGCTGTGATCGACCGCGTGCACGCGGGCAGGGTGTTCGTCGATGGTCGCGCCAGCGGCGGTGATATCGAGAGCATGCAGCTCCGCGATCGCAAGAAGCTCGCGCACTCGGGGATCATCGTGGCCTTCGCGATCCTCGATCGAGGCACGGGGGATCTGAGCAGCGGGCCAGACTTGTTGCAGCGAGGCTTCCTCAACCCCGAGGACGCCGACATGCTCGACGACGCCGCCAACTACGCGATGCAGGCCGTCTCCAACCTCTCGCCGAAAGAGCGCCACAACATCGACGAGGTCTCCGAGACGATTCGCGCCTCGAT
>Ga0031668_1182591_pt1 | contig 9681 bp, 4 predicted proteins | sample DeeseametaMP0895_FD_75020 | JGI IMG/M metagenome (GOLD analysis project Ga0031668, IMG submission 75020) | Metatranscriptome of deep ocean microbial communities from South Indian Ocean - MP0895 (Metagenome Metatranscriptome) | ecosystem: Environmental > Aquatic > Marine > Oceanic ...
GTGGGGTTATGTGTGCATGGCACGCAGGACCTCGAACGAGCACCGAACGAGCTCGCGCCCTGAGGTGAGTCACCCCGTGGTGATTTCCTGGCGAGCTCACCGAGCCGACCCCAACATACTCCACACCGACGCGTGAGTGATTCACGCGGGTGTGACGGGATTGTGATTTGATCGTGATTGATGAAAAAGGAAGTAAGGACATGAGTCATCATGCGTCCAAACGGAGTGCACTGTTGAAGGCGATCGCGCCGAGCGTGATGGCGGCGGCGACGCTTGGCGCCCTCTCCCTCGGCGGGATGAGCGGCTGTGATACGCTCGCCCAGATTTCGTTCTCGGATCGTCAGCTCGAGGATGTTCAGGTGATCGGCCTGACGCCCGAAGCGGGTTCCTGTCAGGGGGCCACGGGCGGTTCGGTGCTGCGTTTCGTGATGCTCGATGGCGACAACGTCGCCATCAGCAACGAGAGCGTGATCGGAGGTCGCGAGGTCTCGCCAACGCGCAATGATATGACCATCGACACGCCGACGTACTTCTCGTTCCCCGATATCGAGTGCGCCTCGGAGGATGACTGTCCCTCTGGCTTCGCTTGCGATTTGGCCGAGGACGGCACCAACCGTTGTCAGGATACCAGCGGGGGCGCAGCGATTGGCGGCGACGCCTCGTTCCGCTCGACGCTGACGACCAACCAGGTGTTCGCGGTGCTCGTCGAGAACACCGCCTCGATCTCGGGGCGACTGCCCGCGCCGATCGCCAACCTCGAGCCCGACTATAAGGGTGGCGGGGATGATGGCTCCGAGCCTGATGGCTTGGCCGATGGCCTCAACGGCGTCGTGCGCTACAAGGGTGAGGACACCACGCGCGCCGCTGACCCGAGCAACATCCGCAAGACGGCGGTCAAGGCGATGGCCGAAGCGTGGCGCGCGACGGCCACCGCAGGGATCACCAACAACCAGACCACCACGAGCTATGGCTTGTGGACGTTTGGCGGCTCGAGCACGGACCTGATCTCGTATGTCCCTGGCGGGATGGGCGGGAACTTCTGGGTGAGCGACCCCGCGCAGGTCGAGACCGCAGGTCAGAACCTCGATGACGCGCCTGACACCAACGCGGTGGCCTCGACCTACGAGTCGATGCTCGCGGTGATTCAGGATGACGACAAGCTCGCGAGCTTCGAGAACGCGGACAAGTTCCTGATCGTTGTGGTCGATGGCCCCGACGACCTGAGGCTCGACTCGCTCTCGGCGCAGAACGTGATCGACGCGGCGGTGGACGAGCGCGTGCGCATCTTCATCGTGCACTTCGACAAGGCCGTCGAGACGTCGCTCCCATCGGGCGTGCCGCTTCTCCCCGACCTGCCTGACTACGTGTCGTCGCAGAACGGTTGCAGCTCGGATGACGAGTGCAAGAACTTCGAGGAGTGCCGCGAGGTGACCGCCTACGCCAACCGCGATGGCTCGATGGTGCAGGTGCCCGCAGGGAAGACTGACGGGACCTTCTGCGCGATCGCTCGCGATGAGAATGGCCGCATCGGCCCTGTCGATGAGTACGCGCAGATCGCCTGTGAGACGGGCGGTGGCTACATGTACTTCACCGACGTCGACCTGCTCGACAACAAGATCAACTTCCTCCCCCACGTGATGGATGGTTTGTGGGAGGTCGACGTGACGATGGACGCCTTCAACCGCGGTGAGCTTCCCGCCGGTGACGCGTTCAACATCCAGACTGAATTCCAGGTGACCGTGGGTGGGAACCAGCGTGGTAAGCGACTGTCGCAAGATGGCGTCTACTCGGATGACCGCCGCGTGTTGTTCGCCGGTGAATGAGCGCTGCTGCCTGTGATAAGGCGCGCGTCAAAGGATGAAGCGTAAGATTCGATGAGAGTGAAAGAGATAGATTTCAAGAAGGAGTGTGTGGTGAGGATCTCCTCCAAGCGTGAATGGCGAGCCGGGGCGGTGTTGACCGCTGCGTTGACTTGCCTGATCTGTTCGTTGTCGACGTCAGCGATGGCACAGGATGCTGCGCCGGCAACGGGCGGCGAGCAACCCGCGGCGGCTGAAGAAGGCCCGGTCGATCCGATCCCGACGGATATGGATCGCGATGACCCGCGCTTCTGGGCGTCGGTGCGCGGGATCGAGACGGTGCACCCGCGCTCGATCCTGAAAGAGGGGCGCTTCGGGCTGACCGGCTACGTCGGCACGATCCCGAACAACATCTTCGCGCAGTACTGGCCTGTGGGCGTGCGCCTCAACTACTTCGTCCTCGAGAACATCGGCCTCGAGCTCTCCGGGAATTACTCCTGCGGGCTGGCAAGAGACCAGGAGGAGAAGGACACGGGCTTCCGTAAGTGTGGCCGTGACACGGGGTTGCGCGCGACCTTGACCGATGACCAGGGGATCGGCGCGACGAGCGTCTTGCTCGGTGACGAGCAGCTCGCGCACGTGAACTTCGGGGTCAACTGGAGCCCGGTGTTCGGCAAGACCGCCTGGCGCAACAAGGCGCTCAAGTACTTCGACTTCTACCTGTTTGGTGGCGTGGGCTGGGTGCTCACGCAGACCCAACCCGACATCGGCCAGGCGCCCGAGCTCGACTTCAACAACGTCGAGGGCGTGATCGGCGGCGGGTTGATGTACTTCCTGCGCGATCAGATCGCCCTGCGCGTGGACTATCGCCAGTTCATCTTCCAGAAGCAGACCGGCGGCGTCTCCAACCCGAGCGAGATCTCGCTCGGGGTGATGTGGATGCCCAAGTTCGGTCAGTGATTCGCGGGTGGAGATGATGCAGATGAAGATGGCAAGCGAACAGAGGATGATGATGATTCGCCAAGGTAAACAACCCGCAGGCGCGAAGAGCGCGTGGTGGATGCTCGTGGCCCTGATGATGGTCGTGGGCATGCCCGCGATGGCGCAGGCGCAAGAGGGCGGGGCCGAGGAAGAGGGTGGCCTCGACGTCGACGGTCCCTTGAAAGAGGAGCTCACCGAGTATTGGTCGGTCGAGCGTGACCTCCCGATGGTCAACAACAAGCTCTACACCCGCGAGGGACGTATCAACGTCTCGGTGTTCGCCGGGATCGAGTCCACCGAGCCCTTCTGGTGGTACATCCCGGTGGGAGGTCGCGTCGGCTACTTCCTCACCGAGCAATTCGCCGTCGAGGTCGGAGGGGACTACGAGATCGCTCGCCCCACCGAGCTGACGAACTTCCTCGAGACCAACCGCGAGGATAACTTCGACGTGATGACGGACGCCGAGGACAAGTTTGTCTGGCGCGCCAACGCCGTCGCCTCGTGGCACCCGTTGTATGGGAAGTGGGCGCTGCTCCAGCGCAAGCTCTCGCACTTCGACTTCAGCCTCGTCGGCGGTCTGGGCGCGGTCGGCCTGCAGCGTCCCTCGCCAACGCGCGACGAGACCAACAGCAAGGTCGCCATCGAGGGGATCTTTGGCTTCGGGATGCACTTCTTCCTGACCGACTCCCTGACGTTGCGTATGGACTGGCGCGGGCACATCTACCGCGGCCCCGAGTTCGACACCGCAGCGTTCGCAGATCAAGGATTCATGAACAGGTTCCAACTCCCCACACAATTTCAGTTGGGCGTGGCATACATGTTCTGATGGGCGGTTTGTTGTAACGGGCCACCAGAAGATGCGGTGGTGGTTGCAAGTCTAGAACGTCCAAGTTCGTGAGTTTCCTTGTTATTTCGACAATCTCTAGAGTATGCTTGGTCGCCTTGAGGGGTGGTCACCGGCTCGAAGATCCTCTTTGAAGAGTGAGTGAATGAAGATGCTCCAGCGTCAAAACGACAATAGAAAGGCCTCCGGTAAGTGGTTCCGCCGGGCGATGATGATCGCGCTGTGCGCATGCTTCGCGGCAGCTCCACTGAGCAGCGCGGTGGCCCTGGAGAAGAAGCAGATCGTGGACATGAGCAAGCTCGGGCTCGATGACGCCGCCATCAAGGGCGCCATCGACAGCGCGGGCGACGAGCTGATGTTGACCGAAGCCGAGGTCAAGGAGCTCAAGGACGCGGGCGTCTCGCAGGGGGTCGTCGACTACCTGCGTCAGACCGGCCACGTCAAAGCCAAGGCGGGCACCGACACCACGACGCCCCCCGATGGCACCGACAATCCTCCTGACGTGACCGGCCCAGATCTTGGCGGCCCCGATATCGGGACCGAAGAGAAGAAGGGTGTCACCGCCGATGAGCTCCAGAAGATCATCGCCGCGATCAAGGAGATCGAGGGACAGAAGGCGGCCACCGAGCAGCAGCTCAAGACGCAGTCAGGTCGCGTCACGCGCGCCATCGACGAGCTCAACAAGGGCGGTGATAACATGGCCGCCGCGCGTCCATGTCTCGGTTACCTCGTCGCCTACCGCGATTACCTCGCCAAGGTCGACCAGGCCACGGCCGAGGTCAACGAGCTGACCAAGGGCAACAGCGACGACTTCAAGAACATCATGCCGAACATGAGCCCCTCGATCGAAGCGAGCGCGGGCACCTACCAGGCAAACTACTGCCTGGCGAAGGCGTTGTTCAAAGAGGAGATCTACTCGGGCGCCTCGCGCCCGCTGGTGCAGGTCCTCCAGGCAGGCGCTGGCCCTGACCGCCCCTACTTCAAGGATTCCTTCTACATGTTGGAGAAGGTGACCGCCAAGATCGGTTACAAGCCGCCTATCCTCGCCGAGATCACGGCCACGGACCTGAGCGCCTTCAACAAGGAGTTCCGCAACGACTTCAACTACTACTTCGGCAAGTTCTTCTTCGACTACAACGAGATGGAGGACGCCAGAGAGCGCCTCTCGAAGGTCGAGAAGGGCGCCGAGGATTACCCCGAGTCGAAGTACCTCGAGGGCGTAGCATACCTCGGCTCGGTGCAGACCGAAGAGGACCTCGCCAGGGCAGCGCCCCAGGCGATCAAAGCATTCCAGGAAGCGATCCTTGCCGCAGAGCAAGAGCGTGGCGGTAACGAGGAGATCCTGCAGCTCGGGTACCTCGCGCTCGCGCGGACCTTCTACGAGGTCGGTAACTTCAACCCCGACTTCTACAACGTCTCGCTGTTCTACTATCAAAAGCTCCCGACCGAGTCCTCGCGTGACGCGGAGGCAAAGCTCGAGCTGGCGTGGACGTACTTCCTCAAGAACGACCACAAGAAGGCGCTCGGTCTGTTCCAGACCTTGAACAGCCCCTACTACTCGAAGTGGTTCTTCCCTGACCTGGATCTCCTCGAGGCGACGGTTTACCTGAACCTGTGCAAGTTCGAGAAGTCCAAGCTCGCGCTCGCCGAGCTCGACGCGAAGTACCTGAGCAAGCAGCCCGCGCTCAAGGAGTACATCACGAAGATGCAGCAGGGCGAGCCGAGCGCGGCCTGGAACGAGCTGATCAACTACTACGAGAAGGGCGATGGCGCGAAGCGCACCGGCCTCCCTCGCATGTTCGCTGACGCCGTCCTGAATGACCTGAGCTTCTTCAACACCTACAAGCAGGTGCGCGCGCTGCAGGGCGAGCGTGATGCGCTCAAGGCCAACATCGGCGCGCTCGGTGAGTTCGGTCAGGAGGTCCTGACGCAAGTCGAGGAGCGCCTCAAGTTCAAGACCGACGAGGGCGGCCTGCTCGTGCTTCAGAAACTCAGCGAGATCGACCAGGAGCTCTCGACGCTCTCGCTCCAGGCGACCCAGATCTCCTTCGATATCGACAAGGAAGAGAAGGACACCCTGGCGGCAAAGCTTCAGAACCCCGACTACGTCAAGCCGACCGCTGACGCAGGCACGACGCTGCTCGTCGTGGCTGATGATTGGCACCCCTGGCCGTTCGAAGGGGAGTACTGGATCGACGAGGTGTCGAACTACCGCAGCAACCTCCGCTCGGAGTGCGTTGTGGAAGAATAAGATGGGCTTGCTTGTGTAAGGGAGTGTGGCGCACGGCTGGGTTTAAGCCCGCTTTGAAGACCACACAAACTTTGGCGCGGTGTCTGGCTTTTTAGGATAGCGCGCAGGCAAGCTTGGTAAGTGCTCGTAATACATCCACCTACCTCACTGGCATATCGGTCGAGGAAGGGTGGAGTTAGAGAAGAGGGGCCTCCCCGTCGGCCGCTCGAGATAGCAAAACGATGGAAACTCGCCAGAACGCACAGGCCGCTGCCACCTCACAGGTGGTCGCGGCGCGTCGGTGAGAGTGAGAGGACCCGTAACTGCCGCAGCAATTTGCGCTCGGAGTAAGTCAAACCATGACGAACAGAACCTTTGCAAAAACTCGCCCGAATCGCTCCCTTTTGATCCTCCTCGTCAGTCTGCTCTTGGCTGTCTTCTCGATGCCCGCCCTCGCGCAGGACATCTCGAAGGAAGGGAAGACCAAGAAGGCCGATATCTCCAAGACGCTCGATCGCACCAAGGATCAGTCCAAGGCGCTCGACAAGGATAAGACCAAGGAGAATAAGGACCTCGGCCTCTCGACTGGCCCTGCTGATAGCAAGGGGGTCAACGAGGAGAAGCGCTCGCCAGAAGAGATCGACAAGCTCAAGCGCGCGCTCGAGGAGAAGAACGGTCAGATGATCCAGAAGCTGGATCAGATCATTCAGGGCGATCCCTACTCCCCACAGAAGCCCGACTGGATGTTCCAGAAGGCCGAGCTGTTGTGGGAGCTTCGCAACTGGGAGTACCTGCGCGCACGCGCTGAGTTCAACCAGTGCCTCGGCGCCGCGGACGCGGGGAACATCGACGAGTCCAAGTGCAAGGAGCCCGTCGCCGATTATGGCGAGGCGCAGGAGATCTACTCCGACATCCTCAAGCAGTACCCTGATTACGAGCGCCTCGACGAGGTGATCTATCGCCTGGGTCGCGGCCTGATCGAAGCAGGAGAGGGCGCCAAGGCTGTGCCGCTGCTTCAACGTCTGGTGCAGAACTACCCGAACTCGCGCTACAAGCCCGAGGCGCACCTCGCGCTCGGCGAGTTCTACTTCGACAAGAACATCTTCAACCTCGCCAAGACCAACTACGAAGAAGTCATCGGCTTCAAGAACTATGGTTTCCGCGAGTACGCGCGCTACAAGCTCGGTTGGGTCCACTACAACCAGAACGACTATCGTCTGGCGGTGGACACCTTCAAGCAGGTCGTCGAGACCAACGATCAGACGATCGGTTTCCGCAACCAGGCGCTCAACGATCTTATCCTCGGGTTCGCACAGCTCGAGGATGGTTGGAAGGAGGCGCGCACCTACTTCCTCGACTACGACAAGCGTTACGCTGGCAAGGACCCTCAGGCAGCAGGCGACAAGGAGTACGCCTACAAGCAGATGGGTCGTATGGCTGGCTACCTCGAGCAGCAGGGTCAGGACGATGACGCCATTCAGATCTTCGAGTGGTTCATCAACGAGCGCCCGAACCACAAGAAGATCCCGGAGTGGATGGAGTCGATCGTCATCGCCAAGAAGAAGGAGGTGAACAACCTCGAGGCGACCGAGACGGCGATGAACCGTTTCGTGGCTTATCTCGACCCTGCGGGCACCTGGGCGACGCAGAACAAGGAGAACGAAGGCGCCATCAAGAACGCGGAGCTGTTGACCGAGGCGAGCCTCGCGTACCTCTCCAACGTCTACCACGTGCGCGCCGAGAAAGAGGGTGCTGTCGCTGACTACAAGAAGGCGGCCGATTACTACGAGCAGTTCGTCAAGCGCTTCCCCGAGAAGCCCGCGTCGTTCGACATGAACTTCCTGCTCGGCCAGATCTACCTCTTCGAGCTCAAGGAGCTCCCCAAGGCCGCCGCGCAGTACCAGAAGGTCGTCGACCTCTACAAGGCGGACAAGATCCCGAAGGGCATCAAGAAGAAGGACGCCGAGGAGACCGTCGAGCTCGCAGCGTTCGCCACGGTTAACGCCTACAACGAGCTGGTCAAAGCCAACTGCAGCGACTCGATCCTCGTGAAGATGTCTGAAGCCGCCGAGTCCTCGCGCGATGGCGTCTACAAGACCAAGGACACGATGGACCTGAAGGAGGATAAGCCCAACCCGAAGGTCGACATCGCTGAAAAGTGTCAGTACGAGCTCGGCTTCGTGCAGGCCTCTGACCAGTGGTCCGAGATGTATCCCAAGCACGAGCGCACGCCGACGGTCGATTACGTCTCGGCTGAGATCTACAAGGCGCGTGGCCACTACGATAAGTGCGTCCCTCGCTACGAGAACATCATCAAGAACGCGCCCAAGAAGCACCCCTACCGCTCGTTCGCGGGCGCGTCACTTCTGGACGCCAACTACCGCCTCGAGCGCTGGGGCGAGGTCGAGAAGTGGGCCCGTTACCTGCTCGAGAACAAGATCTTTGACGTGACGCCAAAGACCGGTCTCCAGCAGACCATCGCGTTCGCGATCAACGAGAAGGCCAAGGATCTCGACGAGGCCAAGAAGCCGATGGAGGCAGCCAGCGAGCTGCTCCGTCTGGCCGACGAGTTCCCCGAGTCGGACCTGGCGCCTGGCGCGGTGTTCAACGCGGCGGCTTATTACGAGCGCGGCGATCAGATCAACAAGGCGATCGACACCTACGAGCGCGTCGTCGCGATGAACCCCAAGGACGAGAAGGCCAAGGAGAAGCAGGTCGACCGCGCCGCAGAAGCGCTGTTCGTCATGGGCGCGATCTTCGAATCGCGCGCTGACTTCGACCGCGCCGCCTCCTACTTCGAGCGACTCGCTGACGACAAGTACCGCGATCACGAGCGCGCCTCCGACGCCATCTACAACGCAGGTCTCCTGCGCGAGGCGATGGAGCAGTGGGACAAGGCGATCGAGGTTTACGAGAAGTACATCGATCTCTACGGCAAGACGGGTGACGAGACGGTCACCAAGAACGTCCGCGAGCTCGGTATGCGCATGGCGCACCTCGAGAAGGAGCGCGAGAACTGGAAGGGCGCGCTCAAGCGCTTCGAGAGCTTCACCAAGCGCAAGGACATCAAAACCAACGAGGTCATCGAGGCCAACGCCGAGATCGGCCTGCTTCACGAGCGCATGAAGGGCAAGCGCTGGCAGAAGAACGCCGACGAGGCGTTCGCCAAGGTCTACAAGGCCTACGCGGACAAATTCCCTGCCTACATCGAGACGATCAAGGACGCCGACGAGAAGAAGGCCAAGGATCGCGCCGCGCGTAAGTACGTCTCTGAGGCCAAGTTCACCCAGGCCGAGCGCATCTACGACGAGTTCGCCGGGATCAAGCTGACCTTCCCGATGAGCACCTTGCAGAAGAACCTCGTCAAGAAGGGTGAGCTCGAGCAGCAGGCGGAGAAGATCTACTTCGAGGTCATCGACCTCAAGAACCCCTTCTTCGTGTCGGCGGCCGCTTACCGCGTCGGGTCGATGTACAAGAACTTCTCGGACGAGCTCTACAACCTGCCGATGCCAGAAGGTCTGACACCCGATCAGGAAGACGAGTACCGCTTCCAGCTCGACGAGTACGCCTTCCCGCTCCAGGAGAAAGCCCTCACCGCGTTCAAACGCGCGCGTCAGTTGGCCCTCGACCTGGAGGCCTACAACGAGTGGAGCAGCAAGTCGTGTAAGGTCATCGCCGAGCTCGAGGCGGAAGCTTACCCGATCACCGAGCAGAAGGGCGTCGAGACCGAGCACGATCAGGTGCTCTTCACCAAGACCAAGCCCGCCGTCGCCGTCGCCGACGCGCGCGACCGACTCAAGGAGCGCGAGGATGCTCGCCGCGCCAAG
>Ga0031668_1002259_pt1 | contig 9340 bp, 4 predicted proteins | sample DeeseametaMP0895_FD_75020 | JGI IMG/M metagenome (GOLD analysis project Ga0031668, IMG submission 75020) | Metatranscriptome of deep ocean microbial communities from South Indian Ocean - MP0895 (Metagenome Metatranscriptome) | ecosystem: Environmental > Aquatic > Marine > Oceanic ...
ATGAGGCTCTCTGAAGCCTCTCGGGCGCATGGGCGTTGGTGATGCGCGAGAACCTGGAGCACGGGCACGTCTCTTGAAGGGTGTCGAGGATGGGATTCGCCTGTCCATCTTTACCCGAAATCGAGAGGAGCCCATGACCTCCCCATCCACGAACCGCTTTCTGTCAGCGACGATCGCCATGGTCGCGTTGTTGGCGTCGCCTGTCGAGGCCGCCGAGTACAGGGAGACGCGCGCGGCGACGCGCTTCCAGATTTTCGTGCCGCCAAACAACGACCAGACCGCGCGCTACTCGGCTGTTATCGTGACAGCTGTGGCGGGGACTGTGACGAACCCATGCGTCGTCGATCTCATCGACGATGGTTCAGACGGTGACACGGATGACACGCTCACGGGGGTGTCGTTGGTCAAGGGGCAGAGCCTCGTGCGCTACATCAAGGATGGCGCGGTCAACGATGATTATGGATCCAATGGCCCGTGGGATGGTGACTACTTCACGATCACGTCTTCGCTGCCCGTCACCGCGCACGTGGTGACCGATTCATTCTGGCAGCATGATTGGGTCCCATCGGATGACGGGAGCCTGCGTGGCACCTCTTTCTTCATCTACTCGAACTATCAGTCGCGCGATGTCAACGCCTTCGCCTACGAGGATGGCACGCGTGTGTCAGTGTACGACATCACGGGTGATGCGCCGACGACAGGCTCCGGCGTGACCTCGATCGGGGAGCGCGCGGCCTTGCCGACCCTGTCAGTGGATCTGAACGCTGGCGAGGACATGTTCGTCAAGTATGGCCTGGGCGGGGGGCTGTTCAAGGCGGGGCGTACGTACCAGGTCGTCTCGACGAAGCCGGTGACGGTGATGAGCGGCGCGATCTCGACCAATGGCATCAGGGACGGTGGTGGGTTTGTCCCGAGCGCCACGGGCGCCACGGTCGGTGATGACTTCCTGTTCACGATCCCGCACGACGCGGGCAGGCTCTACGAGCAGGAGCTGCGCGTGGTCTCCTTCGATGACGGCGTCGTCGCGACGCTCGAGGGATGGGACGAGAGCGCCGAGGTGTGGGCGCCGATCCGTACGATGACGCTCGATCGGCTCGATCATGCTGACCAGGTCGGCGGCACCCATCGCCTCTTCAGGCTGCGCGCGACAGGAGGAGAGATCGCGGTCTTCGAGGCGAACTGGCTCGAGACCGGGGCGATCGGCACATCTGATATCGCGAGCTTCGCGTCGGGGACCTACGGCGTCAACGGAGAGCAGGAGTTTTTGGTCTACCTCGGCCCTCCTGGAGTGGAGACGAACACCGCGTTCAATGACACGCTCACGCACGTCTACCTGTTCAGTAAAGAAGCGGTCACGGGGGTTGTCATCGAGGACGCGGACACTGGTGGTATGATCTACTCGAACACGGTGGACATTCCAGCGGGAGGGATGGTCGATATTCAGATCGACTCGCAGACCTACAACGCGATGGACCGCACCGCTGAGGGGATTCGTCCCTACCTGCGCATCTCCTCAGGGGCGCCGATCTCGGTGTTGATGGCCAACTGGAATGACAACTGGATGGCGTATGCATCCTCGGTGCTCACGCGCAACCCCGAGGTCATCCTGGGAGCTCCCGAGACGATCGAAGTCGGGGAGCTGACTCGTCTCACGGGTGTCGTTCGCAACGACGGAGAGCTCACGCTGACCGCGGCCGAAATCACGCTGAGGTTGCCCGCTGGGATCACCTCCGTGCAGGCGACGCTCGATGGCCAGGCGCCGCTCTCGAATACCAATGGCCCCGATGGCGCCGAGGTGATCTTCGCTATCGGCACGATGATGCCTGGAGATACGGTCACGCTCGAGTGGGATGTGCGGGCAGACACCGCCACGAGCGGTGATTTGATCAACGTGGGCGCTAACGTGACGGCGATCGAGGGGAGCGAGGCGCTCGCGTCCTCTGACGCAGTGGTGATGCGCGTCACGGACGCTGATGTGGCCACGATCACGGACCTTCGCGCGATCAGCGAGGATGGGCGCGTGCTGCTCGCGTGGACGGCGTCGGGGAGCGAGGCGACGATCTCGGTGCAGGTTGTTCAGCGTAGCCAGGCCGCAGATGGCAGCTACCTCGAGCTGCCAGGCTCGGTCGTGACCTTTCAGGGCAACGGCGCGCCTCAGAACATGATCTTCATCGACACCGATGTGCTCAACGGCCAGGACTACTACTATCGCGTCGCAGCCACGGGCGCCGACGGTAAGATCGCTTACGCGGGTCCGGTGCTCGGGCAACCGCGCGATGTGACGCCTCCTTCGGCGCCAACCATCGCCATCGCGGACATCGTCGGCCAGATCACGCTGGTGTCCAACACCAACCTCGATACGGATGTGCGCGGCATCATCTACGAGCGCAAGCTCGACGGCGGCACGACCTGGTCACGTTTGAACAACCAACCGACCTCCCCAGCCGCTTTCACCGACGGCGCCATCGCGATCGGTCAACGCTACATCTACCGCGCGCGCGCTGTGGATTGGTCTGGGAACGCCAGCGGCTGGAGCGCCGAGGTTGGCGCCACACCGCTCGCGCCCTCCGATCGCACGACCACCGTCTCTCTCGGCTACGAGGACATGATCGGACCAGGTGAAAATGATTGGGATTACAATGACTTCGTGGTGCGTGTCGTGGCGTTCGAAGACTATGGTACCGATGGTCTCGAGCAGCTCGTCGTGACCTACGAGCCGCTCGCGCGTGGTGCTGGCTACATCCACGAGCTTCGCCAGAACATCGAGCTGACAGGCGCATGGAGCGCCACGATCGAGACCTTCGACTCCGCCAACCCCGGGACGGCGCTGTCCCAGGAGGTTGTCGATGGTTCAGGGACGCTCGATGTCGCCATCTACCAGGACACACGCGACGCGCTCGCGCCAATTGTCAGCAACTTCTCGAACACCGACGCGCGACAAGGCGTCTACGAGGCCGCGACCCACGCGAGGTTGACGGTCGTGTTGGCCAATCCCAGCGCGAACCCGATCGCTCCGCCCGCCGCTCCCTGGGACCTTTACCTGCACCTCCCCTTCCTTCCTCCCCCAAACGAAGTGCATCGCCCCGAGTTCGGCGGCGCGAGTGAGATGACCGGGTTCCACTCGGATCTTTCGGGGAGGTTGCTCGATTTCGTCATCGAGTTCGACGGCGATACTCCGAACTGGCCCTTCGAGGGCTATCCGATCTGGCACAGCTACGACAACTTTATCCCGAAGGTGCGCGGAGAGCTGCTCTCGGCGCCGATGGTGCCGCGTGGGTTCGAAGCGGTCTTCCACAAGAATCGCAACGCACCACAGGGAATCTGCGGCAACAACTTGCCTGACCCGGACGCTGACCTCGACGGCTCGCCGGATTGCGTCGATGTCTGCCCGAATGACGCCAATAAGGCCGACGTGGTCGGGTGTGGGTGCGGCGTCGCCGAACCCGACACGTGCGCCGAGAGCGACAGGATCCTGGTGGACGATTGTGGGTTGTACTCGAGCAGTTGCCACCTCGCGCTGCGCGACTGTGAGACCTCGGGGGATCCGTCGACGTGCGAAGCATCCGTACAGGTTTGCCAACTCGAGTGTCCTTTCTGGCCGGCCTGCTCTGGCGTGGTCTCCCTGCAATCGATCACCCCTGAAGGGGTGGATCTCATCCTGACGGCATCGTGCCAGTGAACGACCGAGCATCGAAGGAGTTAAATCATGAGCATCGCGACACATATCATCCTCTTCGGAACGATCCTGGGCATGCACGCGGCTGGGATCGACCACGACCATAGGCTTGTCTATGACGGGCGCCCCACCCCGCGCTCGGAGCGTGTCACGTTGGTGGCCACGCCCGATGCATTGACCCTCGAGCGCGATAGCGAGCGCGTCGGCGAAATCGCGCTGAGGACGACGCGCTTCGAGCATGCTGTTTGTGAAGACAATGGCCCCGTGGTTGCGGTCACTGGCGAGCGTGATGAGGGTTCGCTGTTGGTGCTGTGGCGCCCCGGCCAGGAGCCTGTGGTGCTGCCACTCGCTGCGGCGGCGGTGAGTCCGACGCGCTCGCGTGCTGGAGAGGATGGTTGCCTCTTCTCCTTCGTTGACGCATCAGGGACGTTGCACCTTGTCAACGAGCGCGCACGCGAGCATGGGGTGGTGGAGGGTTTCCTCCCAGGAACCTCCGACGCCACAGAGCTCGAATCCGGGCTCGCGCTCTCGCTCGACGACGCTCGAGTGGTCGCCTCGGATTCTCTCGGGAGCGTGGCGCGCTGGTCATTCTCACAGGAGCAGCAGACGCGCGATACGATCGACGCACCGCTCGTCGGTGCGCTTGTTTCGACGCCAGATGGTGTGTGGGGGCTCTCGCGCGAGGGCTCCCTGTGGTGGTTTCCGGCCGAGCAAAAGGATCACCCCGTGCGCGTCGTCGAGACGCGCCGCGCGGCGACCTCGGGCCTGACCATCTGGGGAGGGGCGAAGATGCGTGGGATCGCGTGGGCAGATCGCGTGGGGCACGTGCACATCTTCGACGGTGAACACCGCAGCTTCGCTGCGTTTGAAGGGATGGTGCGCTGGCCTCTGCTGGCTGCAGACTTCTTCGATGAGGGCGATCTGGAGCTCGCCGGGATCGACGACGCGGGGATGCTGGTCGTGATGCGCGAGCGCGATGGTGAGGTCTCGATCTGGCGAGAAGAGGTTGGCGTGAGGCCGATGGATGCGCCAGCGCTCGTGCGCCCCGACCCGAACGCGCCAACCGAGTTGCTTGTCCCGAACGGCACCCACAGCGCTCGCGCGAGGCCCTTCACTCATATCAGCGCCAGAGGGCTCGCGATACCAGGTGCGGCGCTCGGCGCGTCGCGCACTGTCGCGTTCGATAAACCCGTCGAGCTCCCTGTCTTGTCTGCTGCCATGATCCCTGATGGCGCGACTCCAACAGATGAAAACCCTGGCGCTGGCGGCGAGGACGCGAGCAACCCAGAGAGGACGCCTGGCAATCTGGGGTGCTCGAGCGCTGGCGACAGGGAGTCACCAACACCGCTCGGGGCAACGGCGTTGATGCTGCTTGTCTGTGTGATGGGAGTTCGATCTCGAGCCCGAGCTTGACGAGTTCGGGCGCCTACTTCGACGTCTATGGTGCGCGTTCGAGGCGCCGTTGGTCCTGGGCAGCAAGGAGCGAACCCAGGCGCAAAAATGGTTGCATGCTGGACACTCTCGAAAATGCGACTATGTTGAATTTGAGAATCATTATCAATAATGATTCTCAAATTCAACGTCATGGAAAAACAAAGCGAGAGGATGGAGCATATGGGCATGACGACAGGACGCGTGACGCGAGTCGAGGCCGTGAGCCCGACGATGAAGAGGATCGTATGGGTGAGTGATCTGGAGCGGGGGTGGAACCCTGGTGACAAGATCAAGGTCCTCGTGAGCGCTTCAGAGGGAGTGATGCGGAGCTACACGCCGAGCCGAGTCGATACGGCTACCGGCGAAATGGAGCTCCTCGCGCATATCCATGGGGGTGGCCCAGGCTCGGACTGGGCGGATGGGTTAAGGGCTGGCGACGTCTTCTCGTTCAAGGGGCCTGTGCGAAGCTTCCCGGTCGATCGAGAGGCGCCGGTGTCATGGGCGATGTTCTTCGGTGATGAGACCACGCTCGGGCTGCTCGAAGCGTTGAAGACGAGCGGTATCACAGATCAAGTGATCGGCGCCGTCGAGCTCGAGCCAGGGGCGATGGGTGTGCTCGAACCTGTGGGGTCGGGGGTGCGCGAGGTTACCAGGCAGATGGAGCGCGGAGAGGCGATCATTGCCTATGCCAGGGAGGTCGAGATCCCCGATGATGAGGGCGTCTTCTGGTTGTCGGGTGAAGCAGACAGCGTGGTCGCCATCCGCAAGATCCTCCTCGAGCGAGGGGTCGCGCGATCGAGAATGCATATCAAGACCTATTGGTCGACGCGCAGCAAGGCGAGGCGAAAGCAGCTCGATTTGCAGATGTCTCTGACTTGAACACCTCTGCTCTTCGGCGCACCAGGTGGCTGGGGCGACGTGGATGCCGGCTCAGGTCCACTTGCTCTCAGGCACCGTGTCCTGATCCTGGATCGCGTCCCCGATTTACCTCATCGAGCGCGCCTATTTTACTATTGGAAATATCGAGCGCGCGGCTTTTGCGTATCGAAATACGCGCGCGATCGCTACCCTCGGGCTTCGCTTTTCGCATAACCCGAGCGAGGATCCTCGATGTTGAAATGTCTCCAGCTTCTGACCATCGCGCTCGTCGTGTGCGCGACCCTCGGTTGCAAGAAGAACCACGCGCCGGACAACAACCCATTGACTGACTCGGTCAAGCGCCGGCCAACGCTTCCGATCGCGGTCCCCGAAGGGACCGCGCTGCTGTTGCGTATGAACCCCGCTGATTTCGATCGCGGGGTCGAGGCGATCACCACCGTCGATGGGAAATCACTGCTTCGTTTGCCGCCCGATAAGAAGCTCTCTCAGGTTTTGCTGACGGTATTGCTGTCGCATAACCAGATGAGGTCGGTGAGCGCGATGTCGGACCCCGCGCAGGTGATGTTCGATGGGCTCGATATGGAGCGCTCGATCTTCGCGGCGCTCTCGGTCGCTGGAAACGAACCCTTCATAAATAGCCTCGAGATGAGGGCGCCAGGGGATATCTCACAAGACATCTACCGGGGGATGTTCGTGCGGCTCTACCTGCCCGCGAAGCAACCCGCGAAGCTCCAGGGATGGTTCGAAGAAAACTGCGAGGCGCTCGCCATCGCCTGCAAGTACAACTTCAAGGCAACGCCAGGTAAGGACCACCTCCTGCTCGACTATCGCCTGGGGGATGTGCCCGAGTTGTTCGAGTATCTCGAGCGTGATCCCAGGCTCCCCACGCCGCCAAACGACGATGACTTTATCACCGAGAGCACCGCGTCACTCGAAGCGTTTGCCTATGGAAGCCCTGCGCTCGGCGTGCATGTTCGCTCGGAGCGGATCGCGGACATCGGCGCCTTGCTTGGCATGAAAGAGGCGCTCGACGCCATCCAGAGCGCGACACCCGAAACAAAGGCGATGCTCTACTACCGTGGCCAGGAGCTCGCCGGGGGCATGTACACCCTGCTCTCTCCGGGTTCACGAGAGTTCGCGGACTCGACCACGCTCGTGCGCTTCGAGGGGCTCGCGATGGGGATCGACGCTATTTTTGGCTACACCGAGCTCGGTCAAAAGATCGCCAAAAAGAAGACCGCCGTTCATCAAAGCGCTGGTGTTGGAGGAGGATCGATGATCACCCTCGATCTCGATCCCCAGTGGAGCACCGCAGGAGAGGCTGCGATCGTTCCCGACTGGCTCGCGGGCTCGAACAAGCAGGGGAGAGAGGTGGCCACCGATCTTATGCGTAACAGCGGGATCTGGGCTTATCTGTTGACGTTGCACAACTACCCGTATGCGCTCTTCAAAGGGATCGGAGGTCTCGCGCCATCGATCTCGGGCGAGGTCGATCACGTTCATGGCGCCTTCGATGTGGTTCCCGCCACTGGCGGTCCAGCGCCGTTTACCATCGAAGGTGGTCTTGTCGTCACGCTCGCGCCAAGCGCGGATCCCAAGAAGACCATGACGTTTTTTGGCTACCTCTTTAACTCGGTCTGGAGACTTCCCACATCGAAGATCGAGATAGCGAACTCCAAGGAGAGCCCCGCGGTACATCTCACGTTCGGGAACGCGACGTTCACCGATCCTCACACGCTCCCTCAAGGCAGCACGGCGAGCGTTGATCTTGCTCGAATCAGCGAGGTCTTCGGGGGCCTCGGGGCGCCACCCGATATGACGGGGTTGCTTCGCGCGCTCGAGCAGGCAACCTACAACAGCAAGCGCACACCCAACGTCTTGCATCACAGCGTGCGCTTCGGGACGGGGAAGCTCGAGCCAATCACGCTCTCCGAGCATCCAATGCCGAGAGCGGTCACATCCAAACGCTATGCGTGCCTTGCACCTCTGAGGGACATCTCACGTGAAGCCCAACGCTCGATCTCGCGTGGTACTCCACACGAGACGAGCCCGGTTCTCGCGCTCATCCAGAAGCTCAAGGAGGCTGAAGCGACCTGCCCCGAAGAAGCAGCGATGTTGCGCATGGTGCGTGGGCGATGGTTGCGGTGGCTCGGGGAGCAACATGTCAAGCTGCTCGATTGGCCAAGGGCGCTCGCGGCGTTCGATGCGTCGTGCAAGCTCGGGGAGGTGACAGGATGCAGGTGGCAAGAGGTCGCGTCGAGCTATGCCAAGGATCTTGTCCCGACGCGCGTTCAGGCGCGAGCACGCGAAGACTTCTTCTATCGCGAGCTCTCGGGCACGATCCTCACGCCGACGGCCTTCTATCGCCCCAGCGTGATCACACTCACGGGGCTCTCGCCGTTCGAAAAGATCGCCAGCGCGGATATCGACTGGGCCAATGAGGAGGGCCAACGGGAGCTCGGTGAGTTCGCGGACATCTCGCGTACCTCGATGATGGTCGTGCATCCCGCCACGCCCGCGCATCACGTCGCCCGGTTGGCAAACCTCATCAAATCGCCGGGCGCGAAGAGAGCGAGGCGAGAGCAGGAGCTCTTGCGCACCGGTTCACGGTTTCACATGCTCCTCTTCGATGCCTCGGGGCAGCCTCTCGCGATCGAGGTCGTCCCGAGCTCTGACACAGACTTGCGCCTCGAGATCGCTATCTCAGCCGAGGGAATCGATCTGCTCTCAGGGGGCAAGCGCGTCCAACCCCTCGACGGTTGCACGAAGATCACGGTTTGTCCCGAGGACAACCTCGCCGCGTTGCTCGAGACCATGAACAGCACCACAGGCACCGAGCAAGCTGAGGCTGCGCGTAAGGTCGTCGAGGCGATGCGAGCGCCTGTTATCGAGGAGCTCATCAACCCAGACAAGCTCCCTGACACGATCCGAATCACAGTCGACGAGAGGATCCCGTTCGCCGTGTTCGCCGAGGTCATCGCGCAAATTCAAGCGCAGGCTCCCAAGCCCATCGCGTTCGAGATCCACAGCAAGTGGGTCGATGGGCTGTAGTTGGCTTATGGCGCTGCGCACAGGGTGGGGAGCGCGGTTGTCTTGTCGGTGCGCGCCTTTGCGAGGTCTGTATCGATGAGGGTCGCGCAGCGCATATCACACCCGCGCAAATCGGCGCCGTCGAGGTTCACGTCTCGTAAAATGCTCCCGTTGAACGAGCATTGGTAGAGCGCCATCCCGCTTAAATCCACGCCATCAAAAACAAGCCCGGAGAGCGAGGTCTTGTTTTTGACAACCCACTGCGCGAAGGCTTCGCGTGAGGGGAAGTGCTCGCTCACATAGGCGTCGGTGATCTTGCCG
>Ga0031668_1170267_pt1 | contig 9266 bp, 6 predicted proteins | sample DeeseametaMP0895_FD_75020 | JGI IMG/M metagenome (GOLD analysis project Ga0031668, IMG submission 75020) | Metatranscriptome of deep ocean microbial communities from South Indian Ocean - MP0895 (Metagenome Metatranscriptome) | ecosystem: Environmental > Aquatic > Marine > Oceanic ...
TCGCGCGCCGGTGGCTGCTCGGTATGTCAGCTCTCTTCGGCCTTGCTCTTGTTCAGGTCATCCTGGAACGCCTCGATGGTCGAGAGGAACCCCTGGAAGTATTCGTAGGCGCTGGTGACGCTCAAGATCGCCGAGACGATCAGCAGCCAGAGGCCGAGCCAGTGAAAGTTGACCTTCACGGTGGTGAAGATGAAGTTCACCTCGTAAGTGTAGTGAATCAGCAACCCGAGCAGGCCAGCCATCTGGAACGAGGTCTTGAGCTTGCCGCCAGCGCCCGCAGAGATGACGTAGCCCTCTGTGGCGGCGATAGCGCGCAGCCCGGAGATGGTCAACTCTCTGGCGAGCAGGATGATGACCAGCCAGGAGGGGATCCTGCCCATCGGCAACATCATCACCATCACCGCCATCACCAACAGCTTGTCAGCGAGCGGATCGAGGAACTTGCCTGTGATGGAGACGAGGCCGCGGCGCCTGGCGATATAGCCATCGACCCAGTCAGTCAGGCTCGCGATAAAGAAGAGGATCACGGCGATAAACACCGAGACCGGGTCGCCATAGAAGACGAGCATGCAGACCGGGACGATCAGCACGATCCGGAACAATGTCAGGATGTTGGGGAGGTTCAGGATGTCCTGACGGATGGTGCTCAGACTCACAGCTCTTAATTCTCGACAGCGGAGTAGTGCTTGTACCAGCGATACACCGACGCGACGTAATCACGCGTCTGCGGATAGGGGATCCCATCATATCGCTTCACGGCGACACCCCCGGCGTTGTACGCCGAGAGCACAAGGTTGATATCGCCGTCGTACTGATCGATCAAGAGCCGCAACAACTTCGTCCCGCCGAAGATGTTCTGGCGAGGGTCGAAGGGGTCGGTGACATTGAGCCCCTTGGCGGTGCGAGGCATAAGCTGCATCAGCCCTTGCGCCCCCGCCCTGCTGACGGCGAACGGGTTAAAGCTCGACTCCACGCGAATCACGCCCTTGATGAAAGCGAACGGCACATTATACGTCGCGCTCGCTTCGCGGATGATGTCGTCGAACGCGATCTCGCGCTCGGAGAAGCTCATCCCGTCGGTGGAGTTCCTCTTGCCGTGCTTGGCGATGTGCTTGAGCTTGGCGGTTTGCGCCTTGTCGATGTTCTTCTGAGCTTTCTCCGAGCGCTTGGTCGAGCGCTTTCGGCCCTTGCTCGTCGACGCGCTGCTCGAATCACTGCCACCCCCTCCCATCGAGATCACCTCGACGAGCTCGAGCCCCGAACGAGGTTGGGTCGAGATGATGATCTCACCCTCGGCGGTTTTGTATTTATACAGGTCTGCGAACGCCAGCGATGGAAGTGATAACGCGATCAGCGTGCAGGCAAAGAGCAGGATGTGGAGAAGGCGTCGACGCATCTGTCGTTTCCGCAGCGTTGTTCGTTGGATCTTTACTCGAGGAACTTCGCGCAACACGTTCAGGATGCTGCACATCTCTTTTTAACGAACCACCACAGCCCGGGCAAGTATTTCGGGCACTTCAGGCGGTTCGGTCATGATGGCGTGGTGAACTCGACCTCGACGCCGAGCGAGCGGAGGCGATCGACGATCTTCATCCGCTCGTCGCGCTCCGCGCTCGTGAACAGGTCCTTGAGGACGTTGTACTTGCGCGACACCGTCCCCTCGGACTGATAAAACGCCGGGGTAAACGGCACGATGAACTTGAGCTTGTTCCCCTTGAGCAGCGCCAGGCGGATCCCGCGCGTGAGCAGATCGAGGTTCATGATCCCACAGAGGTCCGAGACGATCACGACGTAGTGCTTCCCCTTGGAAGAAGACACCATCCGCTCTAGCGCATCGACCAGGCCGCGCTCCTTCATCCCGAGCCTCGCCTCGACCCGATAAGGGACCTCGAGGCCGCGGAGTTGGGCGAACTGGCGCAACCTGGAGGCGCGCTGCTCGAAGATGCCCTCGGTCAACACCGAGGACGCGTAGGCATCCCGGTTGCGCGTGAACACGCTGGCGAGCCAGCGCTGCAGCAGCTTGTGGTTCACGCCCGTGACTTCGTCGAGGTCGTCTCCCTTGCGAAAATCGAGGCGCTCCTGGATCAGCAGGTAGTCGGCGACCAACGCCTCGACCTCGTCCTCGTCGAGCTCGGTGAGGTCCGGGTCGACGATCGAGTTGAGGCCCACCAGGTGATGCAAGATCCTGCGCAGGTGCCCTGGAGAAGACCCCGAGCCGACGTGCCCGTAGAGCTTCTCGTCAAACGTCATCAGGCCCACGGAGTCCCTGCGCTTGAGCAACCTGTCGGCCATCCCGACGATGATCTCGATGCCGTGCTCGAGCTTCTGCCCCGGCTCCTGACCGCCGCGCATCGAGCACGACACATCGAGCATCAGGTAGACGCTCATCGAGGTCTCGTGCTCGAAGTTCTTGCTGATCAACTTCCCGCGACGCACGGTCGCCTTCCAGGCGATGTGCCGTAAGGGATCGCCGGATTGATGCTCCCTGAGCTCGCGCACGTCCGTCCCGATGCCGAGCTGTTCGACGGCGTGACGCCCTCCCTCGCGCCTGGCAAGAGATCCCGCGCGCAGGTTCCCGCGCCGCCTCCGGGCGGCGCGCTTGGGATAGATCTCGAAAGGATGCACGCAGGGCAAGTAATCGCGCGTCTCGAGCAAACCGAGCGGATCCGAGACGCGAACATCGAAGCCCTGGAGCACCCAGCGCCCGCTTCGCTTGAGCAAGACCTTGAAGGAGGTCGTCAGGCTGCTGTTGGCGGGGAGAAAGCGCCGATCTTCGACCGGCGCGCTCTCGAGCGCCGCGCCGCCGAACGCCTTGGCGCGAAGCACATGCAGCGTGACCGAGCTGACGTTCTTGACCCGAACCTCGCGGTGCACGGTGTCACCGACGACATGAACGCTCTTATCATCCTCATCGGGGTCGATGATCTCGAAGCTCACCTTACGCCGATCGAGCGCCAGCGCTCCTGGCACGAGCAGCATAAAGGCGATGCCGAGCAGCGCGATCTGGATCTGCCCCAGGTACAGGATGATCGGCTCGCTCATCACAGAGCCGAGCAGCAAAAAGATCGCCCCCGAGAAGAGCAGCCAGCGGCCTCGATTGGTCAGATAAGGGCTCAAATCACACGCTCACTGGCCTTCGGAGTAGCGAACCTTCTGGAGCGCCTGACGCACCACATCGATCGCGCGGAAACCTCCCAGCTCGGCCTCGGGCAACAGGATGATCCTGTGCCCGAAGACGCTCGCCACGAGCGCGCGCACGTCATCGGGGAGGACGTAATCACGCCCGTGCAACGCCGCGCGCGCCTTGGCGCTCTTGAGCAGCGAGAGCGCCGCGCGCGGCGACGCGCCAAGCTCCACCTGGCTGTGATCGCGCGTGAAGCGCGCGAGCCGGATGATGTAATGGACGAGCTCGTCGGAGATATGCAACCCGTCGACGAACTCACGCGCCGCCTCGATGTCCTGCGGGCTCAAGATCGGCGCCACCGGTTGCGGTTCGCGCTGGTGCGTCTTGAGCACGCGGAACTCTTGCTCGGGCGTGGGGTAGCCGATGATGATCTTGAGCAGGAAGCGATCGAGCTGCGCCTCTGGCAACGTGTAGACCCCCTCTTGCTCGAGCGGGTTCTGCGTGGCCAACACGAGGAAGGGCGAAGGGAGCTTGTGCGTCTCGCCCTCGATCGTCACCTGCCGCTCCTGCATCGCCTCGAGCAACGCCGATTGCGTCTTGGCGGGCGCGCGGTTGATCTCATCCCCCAGGACCACGTTGGCAAAGATCGGTCCTCGCCGCAGCATGAACTCCTGCGTCTGGAGGTTCGGGATGTAGACGCCGGTGATATCACTGGGCAACAGGTCGGGCGTGAACTGGATGCGCCTGAAGTCGACCTGCACGCAGTTGGCGAAGGTGCGCACGAGCGTGGTCTTGGCGACGCCCGGCACGCCCTCGAGGAGGACGTGACCTCTGGCGAGCAGCGAGATCAGGAGCGCCTCGGTCACAGAATCCGAGCCGATAAAGATCCTGCCGACCTCGCGCTTGACCGCGTCAGCGCGCTGCTTGAGCATGACGAGCGCGTCCTCGCGTGTTGGTGCGGCGGGCTTTGGCGCGGACACAGGCGGAGCTTGTACGGGCGGCTGCGTCGGCGCAGACGCCTGAGGCGTCTGCTGTTCCTGCTCGGGTTGCTCGCCAGGAGTCTCAGATGTTGCTGCGGGTGCGTCGCTCATAGTCTTCCTTGAGGCCCATGATATCCAGTATTTCCAAGCTGCGTTTATGAATCCTTAACAGATCGCGCTCGGAGAAATAAGTGTCACTGTCGAGGAAGACGCGATGCCGCGTGGGCACCTGCGCGAACGTCGCCAACAGCTCCTCGAGCTGCTGGCGGACCTTCCTCGTTTGATCGGTCGAGTATACATCCAGGTAGCGCTCGGCGAACAACTCGGCGAGCTCGGGGACCTTGGGGCGGCTGCCCTCGCCGCCCTCTTTGCCGTCATCGCCGTCCCAGTACCCCATCTCGCGAAGGAACAGCTCCTCGAAGACCTCCTTGAGGATCGAGACGGGCAGCGCGTAGTTCATGGCGCTCGCGCCACGCACGAACCTCGAGAGGTTCCAGTCGAACTCGCTCTGAGGAGGATGCGTCGACGCCTGCGCGTCCGAGAGGTACGCCGAGTAAGGGCGCGTTCGGCGCATCGGGAAGATCGTGTAGAGGTACACGATCAACCCCAACGAGAGCAGGATCCCCAGGTAGTAGAAGAGCTGCTCGGCGGGGAGCTTCTGCATCACCTCATCGAGCGTCTCGTTGAACGAGGCGATCCGCTCGCTGATCTCCTCCTTGTTCCCGAGGAGGTCATCATCCTTCCCCCAGCTCCCATTCTGCTCGAACTTCCCGACGTAGATATGGAGCTTGCATGGTGAGGCGCCGTTGCAGGCATAGCTCAGGCTGTTGCGCCAAAACTGATCGTTATCACCGACGAGCAGCATGTGGTTGATCAGCATGCTGCTGTCAGCCACGACGATCGCCTTGCCCTCACCATAGTTCATGTCGTAGACGAGCCCGCCATCCGCGGAGTAACCGAGCACGGGGCCGCCGATGTTAAAGAGCACCGAGGGGTGGTTGGCCACCACGAACTGCACGTCCTCGAGCAGCGGGTGCACCCCCCTGGCGCGGACGATGGGGAGCGCGGGGTTGCGATCGAGGAACTCGTCGTGCGGGAGCGCGCCCTGCATCGGCTTGATCCTCGAGACCGAGAGCCGCTCGAGCAGCGCATCACTCTGACCGAAGTCATCCGCCAAAATGACGTTGCCACCATCGATGATAAAGCGAGAGAGGCTGCCCGCACGCAGAGGTTGCTCGGGGTAGGCGATCAACAGCGGCTCTTCGATGGAGAGCTCGTTGAAGTCGAGCGTCGTGTGCGTGATGACCTCGACGCCCTCCCCTTCAGCCAGCGTCAGGAAGTCGCGCAGACCGTTCCAATCACCGCTCTCGACCGCATACTCAGCATCTCCCCCGGATGAAGCGCCCGCGCTCACGCCTGGCTCATCCTGTGCCAGCGCACTCGGAATACTCCCGAGCACCAACGCGACCACAAACCAGATCGCGGCGATGCGGTTGATACATCCTCGCCTCATGCATCACCTCCCGCCGCGGGGGTGTCTGTGTTTGTTTTGACGTCGAGGTCAACGTCTGCGTCAGCGCCAGGATCAGCGATGACACCGGAGGCGATCTCGTCCAGGCGTCGGGTGATGTCGACGAGCAGATTCCAGAGCTGCTCGTCGTGAACGCGACCCGAGAAGTAACTCTCCTCGACGATCTCAGTCACCGAGAGCAAGAGCTCGTTCATCCCGAGTTCTCCGAGGCGCTCTCGCTCGAGCAATTCGGTCAATCGATCCTTGAGCTCGTGGCGCTGCCGATCCTCGACAAACCTCGGGGATGCGACATCGAAAGCTCCCCAGATGGCACCCTCGATTTGGCGCGGCGAGAGCTTGCCCCAGAGATCCTCGCCGTGGATGCGACGCACCCACGCTTGATAATACCTGCGGATCTTGAGCGGGATGGCGACCAACCCGAAGCGGAAGAAGCGATACGAGCCATCATGGGGAATGACGATATCGAGGATCCCGCTCGCAAAACCCGACGCCGATACGCGGATATGGTAGCGCCCCGGTTCGAGTGGCGGAGATCTGAAGCGGCCATCACTCATGGACTGAATGACCAGTGGCTCGTGACCACTTCGGGTGAGCTCGATGCGCGCGAATGGCACCGCGTGGCGGCGCCAGCCATCCCAAATCACGCCCGCGATCTGGAGCTCGCTGTCAGCGACCTCGTCGAGCTCCTCGGGTTCGATCTGCTCGATGATCGCGGGCTCGTCCTGGTCAAAGCGCGGCGCGTCCTCTTTCTCTTCCTTCTTGCGACGCAACCCCGCGAACAAGCTCCTGAAGTCGACCGTCGAGAGGCGGTTCACGAGCACCACCACGCCGACGAGAATCGCGAGCAACCCCAGGATATTGAGCAGCCAGCGCGAGCGCGTGCGATCGAAGGTGACCGTCTCGGTGGTCGCGGTCATCGTCGCGCCAGCGTCTGGGCGAAAGGTCACCTTCGCGTTCCACTGGCCATCTTCGATCAGTTGCCCTGGCAGGAAACCCTCGAAGCGCCCTTCCTCATCGACCTCCGTGCGGACCTCGCGGGCGCTCGCGCTGAGCGCGGGCGCGGGCTCTTCGGCGATCTCATCGATCTCCTGCCCAGGAACAGGGCCAACGCGCTCGAACTCGACTTTGATGGAGCCTGAGGGGAGCGGGCCATTGGAATCACTGACGCGCCCGGTGACGAGCAGTCCACGCTCCAGGCGACGCTGTGATGCCTGAGCGCTGACCTCGATCTCGGGGTCACTGGAGAAGCGCAGCGTCGAGGCATCCGACGCTGCCGGGCGCTTGCGCTCCTTGGGCAATCGCACCTCGACGACGTTCTCTCCTGGTTGCAGATGAGGCACCACGTCGATGGCTCCTCGACCATACAAGTCGAGCTCGAGCGTGGTCACCTGCGCGCCGTTGACGAGGACCTCCACGGGGGCGCTGATGCCGACACCGGCAGCGCTCGCGCGCACCCGCAGGTTCGCGGTGCGAGAAGTTCCGACGACGAGCTTGGGGACGTGGATGTCGACGCGAGGGGGGATGATGGCGAGGTGCACCTCGCGCGCGATCTTATCGCCGTCGAGGTGTTCTGTGCCGAGGAACTCGGCCTCGATGAGGTAATCCCCCTCGTCCATCGATCGCTGGAGCTGAAAGCGCCCTTGCATGTCGGTCGAGATGGTCTCTTTGTGCAGCTCGCGGTTGGAGTTTGCGGCCTTGATGCGCACGAGAACATCGCGCTGCGGGAGCGCGTTGCCGAGCTCATCCCTCAAAGCGCCCGCGAGCTGCACGGTGATCCCAGCGGCCTGCACATCAGCGTAGAGCTTGCCCTCTCCACGGACGCGGATCTCGAAGGCGTGCGCGTCCTGTACGAGGGCCGCTCCGCCTCCGCCTCCGAAAAGGAGGTAAGGGAGCGTGGCCATCACGAGCACCATCGCCTTGCTGAGCAGGTCTATTCTCACTCTTCGCTCTTTTTGTTGACCAGTTGCTCGAGTTCTTTTCTCGCCCAATCCACGTCTGCACCATACGGCTCGAGCTCGAGGTACTTGACCAGATGATCTCGAGCCATGCGACGTTTCTTGGTTTGCAGCGCGATCCTCGCGAGCCCGATGTGTGCAGCAGCCAGGGTCGAGTCGCGGCGCAGGGCTTTGACATAGAGTTTCCTGGCCTGTTCGATGTTCCCGGCGCGCTCGAAATAAACAGCTTGCTCGACGAGCAATTCCCCGAGCGGTCCCGCCGCGGCGGTCGCGCGCTTGAGGAATGGAAGCCCTTCCTCCTTGCCTTTCCGCGAACCATGCAGGATCGCCAACCAGCGCAAAACCTCCGCGGCCTGGGACTTGAACCCGGTCTGGTTCTCGTAACTCGCGAGGATGCGCGTCAGATCGCGTTTCCCGAGCTCGTGATCCCAACCGAGGTAAGAACGCCCCAACCCGCGAAGCGCGCGCAGGTCCTTCCTGTCGAGCAGCACTGCTTTATAAAACATTTTCTGCGCGAGCATGTTCCGATCGAGTTCGAGATAAACCTGACCGAGCTCGAGCAACAGCCTCGGGTCATCCTCTGTTTCGACGCTCGCGAGGGCCAAATGTTGCAGAGAAGCCTTGCGATTCCCCTCGTGCCGAAGGATCAACCCCATGAACCAGTTGGCTTCGGGGTGACGCGGCGAGCGCTCGAGCGCTCGCTTGATCCACCCCTTGGCCACGTCCATCTCGCCGTGCCAGAAGTAAGCCGCGCCGAGGTCGATGAGCGCGTGAACATGCGTCGACGCCTCGATGGTTTTGATCGCGGGGCTCTCGGCGAGTGCTTTGAAGTGCTCCCCGGAGTCGACGTCCATCTTGGCCCAGGCGCGGAGCCTGAGCCTGTCGGTGGTCTGCCTGGAGGCGGCCGAGGTCTCCAGCGCATCGAGCATCTGGAGCACCTCCTCGGGGCGATCTCTGGCGAGCAGCGCGAGAGCGCGCACACGAAGCCAGAAGGGATGACGCTTCATCTGCTCGCCATTGCTCGAGCTGCTGCGCTGCGCCGCCTTCCAGTCCCCCTCGAGCAGGTACATGATCGTCTGCGCGATATGCTCCTCGGGCTCACCCTTGAGGTGGTAGACCGCGTCCGCGAGGCGCTGGCGATCGCCGAGGATAAAGAACGCGAGCAGACGGATGAGGCGAGCCTCGACCGAGAGCGCGCCGCGCTCCTCGAGCTCCGCGAGCGCGCTCAGGCAGCGCTCGGCGTCACCCATATCGAGGAAGACCTGCGCGAGCTCGCGCGCGGCGATCTCCGAGAGCTCGCGCGAGGCATCGAGCTGCTCGCGCGTGAGGTTGAGCGAGACAACGCGCCACCTGTCATAACGCGCGCGCTCCTCTTTCCCGAGCACATCGCGCGCGTCATCGTGACCTTTGCTGTCTGGCAGCGAGAGCGTGAAGATGAAGCCATAATCCGGGCGCCCCCACTGCGTGAACATCCGAGGCGCGACGACCATCACCGCGAGCCGCATCTTCGCGCTCGCGCCAGGTACGCGCACGAGCCGCGAGAACATCTCGCCAGCGTCATCGTTCTTGTTTTCAGTGATCAGCAACGCGCCGCGCAGCATCAACGCGGGGCTCATGAAAGGCTCGCGCGCGAGCGCCTCCTGGACGGACTTGCTCGCCGCCGCGCGCTCGCCGCG
>Ga0031668_1183150_pt1 | contig 8964 bp, 5 predicted proteins | sample DeeseametaMP0895_FD_75020 | JGI IMG/M metagenome (GOLD analysis project Ga0031668, IMG submission 75020) | Metatranscriptome of deep ocean microbial communities from South Indian Ocean - MP0895 (Metagenome Metatranscriptome) | ecosystem: Environmental > Aquatic > Marine > Oceanic ...
CACCGATCAACGCGGGCACATCTCGGTCGACTTTGGCGGTGGCACCTACCGACCTGAGGTCGACAGACCACGCGTTGGCGAAGAGGTCACCTGGCCCTTCCTATCACTGACGATCGATGTCCTGGATGATCCCGCGCAACAAGGCGTGCAGGAGCAGCAGCGCTCGCACCCAGATCGAATCGACCCGTTTCACGTCCAGATGGACATGAAACGGGTCGACCCGATCCTCTTCTCCGAGGCGATCTGTCTTCTGGAGCGAAGTTTGGATCAACGCATCCAACGGGAAGAGCGCGGCGGCAAACACCACCAGATACAACCAGAGCGGGATCTCCTCGGGCGCCTTACCCTGGCCCGCGACGCCGAGTGATTCGAGCTCGCGCGCGCCGCCGGTGCGCTCGGCGATCTTTGCCATCAGCACACCATCGGGCGAGCCATGGCGGAGTTCGATCGAGGGGGGCGTCGCGAAGCTCTGCGTCAGCACGGGCTTTCCTTTCTCATCGACGACGCCGAGCGTGTAGGCGCCGTTTGGCTCGAGCTCGAGCTCCGCGCCCCAGAAGCCAGGCTCTTCGGCGTCGAGCTCGACAGGATGCCAGATCCCACCCTCGCGCTTGAGCATCGCGCGCAGGCCGACCTCATCCTTGACCTTCCCGCTGGAGGTCCTGCGATCGATGGAGATCCTGGCGATAGCCTTGTCGAAGGAGACCTGCGCGCCGGTCTCGGCGCCCTCCTGTCGCTTGAGCGCCCAGCGCGCCATCTGCGTCCAGAACGGCGCGTAGCCATCCCACTCGACCCACTTCCCGGACCAACGAGGACCGGCATCCGTGGCCATCGTCACGACCTGTCCCAGACCATACTGCCAGCTGATCATAATCGGGTGATCCTCCGGCCCGATCAGCGGCACATCCGCGGTGGGCTTGGCCTCGATCTCGACATAACCTCGGAGCGAAGGCGCGCCGCTGATTTCGACCCCCTCGAGCGCGGGGTGCTTGCCCCGCGCGGTGGGTCGGAAGTTCTTCTCCTTGATGCGCATCTGGAGCAGTTGCTGGGTCTCCTCGACGAACAACGCCGTCAGCTTGCGCGCGTTCGAGGTGATGTGGAAGCGCCCCTTGCCATGTCTGGCGAGGTTGCGAAGAAAGCGCGTGTCGGGATCGTAAACCGACCCGACACCGATCACGCTCGTGGTGATGCCATCCTTGACCATCCCCTTGGCGAGGTCATAGGAGTTGGGGCCAGGCCCCCAACCGAACATGATCCCCTTGACCTGCTCTTCGGCGTCCGCCGTATCCGAGAACAAAATGACGTGCTTGAGCGGCGTGTTAACCTTCTTGAGCGCCTCCCAGGCCGCGACCATCGAGGTGTAAACAAAGATGCCGCCGCCATCGGCGCGGATCGAGCGCACGGAGTTCTCCATCTTCGAGTCGATGATCGCGTCCTGCACGGGCACCTTCCAGTGCACCTTCTCGTCGACGCTCATCACGCCGATCTTATCGAAGGGTCGAAGCAGCTTCATCGCCGCCACAGCGCCCTTGTTCGTCAGCGACATCTTCGTCTCACCGCCCAACACCCACTCCCCCATCGAACCGGAGCGGTCGAGGATGATGATCATGGTCACGGGCTGATACACCTCCGTGTCCTCTGGCTCGAGGACCACGGGCAGGAACTTGCGAAACTCCGTCTTGCCATAGCCGCCAAGATCATAGGAGCGATCGCCACCGAGGACGATCAAACCACCACCCGCCGAGACGTAACCTCGCAATCCCTGGATAAAGCTCGCGGGGAGCGGCGTGACGGGCTTGCTCAGGTCGAGCCCCTCGAGCGTCGCGGGCACATTCCCCAGGACCACGAGGTCGACATCCTCGAGCTTTGGCGCATCCTCTTCGTAGAGCTTGGCGACCTTGACGATTTCGGGGAGCATCCCCTCTGCTTCGAGCGTCCTGGCGAGCGGCTCGACCTCGGGCAAATCATTGGCGACGAGCAGGACGCGTGGCGCGTCCTGGATCATGATGCGCGCGCTGCTCCTGAGCGAATCACGCACATCCTCTTTCTTCTTGCCGGTGGGAACGAACGCGACCTCGAGCTGCGTGGCGCCTGCCTCGAGCTTGGCGTCGAGCGCGTGCTCGAAGGGAACCTCCAGCGTCTCACCGCGCGGGATCTTGGCGGGGACCTCGAGGATCTTCTCATCCCCGAGCGTCGCCACGACCATGCCGACCTCCTCATTGGAGCCGCCGGCAAAGATCATCTTGCCGCGCAACGTCTCACCTGGTCTCGGCGACGGGTTCTCGACGACCAGTTCACCGAGCCTCGCTGAAGACCGCACCGTCGCCATCACGCGCGTCGAGATCTTGACGCCGCGAGCGCTCGCGGCGGCGAGTTGACGCTCGAGGTCCGCCCCGGTAGTGCGACCGTCCGAGAAGAGGACCAGCTCTCCGGCGGCGCCCTGTCGAATCATGCCCATGCCGAGCTCGATCGCGCCCGCGAGGTCGGTTTGCTGACCACCCTCGCCATCACGCAACGCTCCGGGAGCGATCGCGCCCCTGGACCAATCTTCACCAGGGGCAATGACGATGCGCGCGGTCTTGTCGAAGACCAACACGCCCGCGCGGCTCGAGCCATCGAGCTTGCCTTGCATCTCACCGATGCGCCGCGATGCGTCCTGGATCGCCTCGTCGGTGATGCTCGCCGAGGTGTCCACCAGGAAGATCACATCCCTGGCTGGCGCCTCGCGCACGAGCACCGGAGAAGCGACCGCCAGGATAAGCGCCGCGAGCAGCATCAACCTCGCCGCCACGCCTGTGACCTGACGGCCAAGGCTCGAGGGCCAGCGGCGCACGCCATCCCAAATCGCGAGCGGCGCGAGCAGCAGCGCGAGCCAGAGCATCTCGGGGTTCTGGAACCAGAGGGTAAATCCGTTCATGACGACCTCCTTCGAGATGCGCTCTTTCGTCTCTTGCTCTTGCGTCGTCGGCTCAACACCCCTGGAATGATCGCCTCGAGGATCAGCAAGCCAATCGCGACGAGCAGTGGGATCCTCCAGAACCAATCGCCCTGGCTGGCTTGTTTGACGGGCTCCTTCTCGAAGACGCGCGCGCCCTCGGGGAGGTCGCGCGGTCGGAGGTTTGCCTCCGTCGCCGAGAGCATGTTCACGCTCACCAACCGCACGCGCTCACCGTTTTTGGTGACCTCGTAGACATCGGGTTGGCGCATCGGCGCCTTGGGGTCGATCTCCCCCCCCATCGGTCGCGTCATCGGCACGAGCGAGGCGCCTTCGGGGAGTTGCGGCACGACCTCTCCGACGCGCACGCGCAGCGGTGGTTCGATGCGCTCGAGCGCTCCTGACCACGCGACGAGGTTGGCCATGAAGTTCGCGAACGCGATCCTCAACACGAAGTCACTCTCGGCGGGCTTGAACCCGAGCGCGAGGAGCTGGCGCCCCTTCCATTCGGTGCGCGCCATCAGCGCGTGCTCGGCGCCAGCGCGAATAAGCGCGTCAGTGCCATCCTCCAGAATCAGTGGCCTGGCGACGTGGACCTCGACCGCGTCGAGGTCCACGAACTCGAAGAGAGGATCCTGGAAATCCCACCACGCGATCACCGGGCGCTCCTGCTTCTCGGCGACCTTCAAGCCAAAGGCCGAAGGGTCCGCGCCGAGCACGACGAGGTTTGTCTTCTCGGGGATGCTCTCGAGGAGTGCGGCTTCTGGCGCGTCCTCGAACAGGATCAAATCCCAGCGCCCCGCGGGCACTTTATCACCGGGCTTGATCGTCTGGAGCTCGACGCGGCGGTGGAGCGAGAGCGCGACGCCAGCGAAGCTGCCTGGCTTCTCGGAGACCACCAGCGCGCGCGCGCTCGGCGCGCGGTGTCTGGCGGCATGAGCTGTATCATCGGCAGCGAGCGCGTTGAGTTTCTTGTCCGCGCGAAGCTTGGCGGTGACGAAGTCACCGTCAGGCGCCTCGAACGTGATCACGCGACCCGTCTGCGCACCCGCGGGCACGGTCAATGGCAGGACCTCGGCGAGCAGACCATCGAGCGAGAGATCGACGCTGACCTGCGCGGGCGCGCTGCCAGTGTTCAGGATTTCGACGTACACCTCGAGCAACCCGAGCGTGTCCGCCTCGCGGACAGCGAGCTCCGAGATGGCGACGTTCGCGGTGTCCTGGCCGACCTTCAGGACGCTGGTCTCGCACTTCTCGGGCATCTTCAGCTCGTTCGCCACGGCCATATCACTGATGAGGATCACCTCACCGCGTTTCTCGTGGCGGCAGATGGCCTCCGCCAGTGCAAGCGCGTCGGGCAGCGTTTGGGTCAACCCACCGAGCGAGAGCTGCGCGATCGCCTCCTCGAGCCGCACGCGGTCTCGCGTCGGCTCGAGGACAACCTCGTGCGTCGCACCAGCCGAGATCAAGCCGACGCGATCGCGCCCCTGGAGCGCGGGGAGGATCTTCTCTCGCACCGTGTCCAGGCCGCGCTGGAAGCGCGGCTTCTGCTCGCCATCTTCCATCGCGCCCATGCTCGCGGAGGTGTCCACGACCAGAATCAATGTGCGCGGCTCGTTGTCCGGGATCACCGGATCAGCGCTGGCGAAGACGACGCCCGCGAGCGCGAGCAAGTAGAGCAGCAGCGCGAGCAAGTGGTTGGGGATCGCGAACCTGCGCCGGGTGACCTCTTCAGCTTGGAGCTGGCGCAAGAGCACCAGGCTGGGCACCGTGCGCTCGACGACGCGACGTTTGTTCAAAAACGACGCGATCACCGGGATCGCGAGTAACCCGAGCAGCAGAAACCAGGGGTTTAAAAAGTCGACTCCTCCCATCACGCTGCCCCCACTGCACTTTGTGTGACGCCTGCGCGCCGCATCAACCCGAGGAGCGCGTCGGCGACGGACTCCTGCGTCGAAATCGGGATATACTGGATGCCAAGCCGTCGGCATCGCCCGCGCAACAGCTCCAGCCACTCATCGAGGATCGTCTGGTAGGCTTCCTCAGCGTCTCGCCCCCCAGTGATGAGGATCTCCTCGCCGGTCTCGGAGTCCGTGACCCGCTGCATATCGGAGAGGTCGGGCTCGAGCTCCTCGGGACTCAGCACGTGCAGCAGCACGGGCGCCATCGAGGTCGCCGCGAGCACACGAAGTGTGCGCTCGACCTCTTCCTGAGGTTGGAGCATATCGGAGACCAGGAAGGTTCGATCAGATTTCTTTCGCCGCCCCGCTCTGGCCTGGAGCTCCTTGAACAACGGCACCGAACCTGAAGGCTCGACCTGCTCGAGCAGGGCGAGCATGTGCCCGAAGGCGCGCGAGTTCTGCCCGCGCGCTTCGGTCTTTGGCCCATCGCCCCCGAGGCAACCCAGCGTCACCGTGTCCTGATTGAGCAAGCCGACGAGCGCCACGCTCGCGGCCAGCGAGGCCGCGTGATCCGCCTTGCGAGGGTCGCCAAAGTCCATCGACGCCGAGGCGTCGACCCAGACCTTGATCGCCATATTCAGATCCTCGTGGAACAGGCGCACGAGCAAGAGCTCGAGGCGCCCGAAGACGTTCCAGTCCACGAGGCGAAGATCATCGCCTGGGGTGTAGGGGCGATAGTCGGCAAATTCGACGCCGCGCCCTTTCCGTGGCGAGCGACGATCTCCCTGCAACGGGCCATCGGCCAGTTGCGAGGAGGTCAAGCGCATGGTGGCGACCTGCCTGAAGATGTCACGATCGAGCTGCATGGTGGCGACTCCTGTCGATGCAAACGGTTATCCGAGAATCACTGGCGCCCGGTCGGTTCAGAGGATCTCGGTGAGGACCGACCGCACGAGCTCGTCGGGCGTGATCTCTTCGAGCTTCGCGTCGAAGTTCAGGATGAGGCGGTGGCGCAGGATGTCTGGCGCGACGCGCTTCAGATCCTCCTCGCTCATCCACGGCCTCCCCTGCATCAGCGCCTCGGCGCGTCCGGCGGTGAGCAGCGCCTGCATCGCGCGAGGGGACGCGCCCCACTGCACGTAGCGGCGGATCATGTCGGGGCACTTGTCCTGCGCGGCGTGCGTGGCGACGACGATGCGCGCGGCCTTGTTCGCGATCTCGGGCGCGACGACGACGCGCCGCACCAGGTCCTGGATCTCGAGCAGCACCGCGCCGCTCATAACCTGTGGCGTCTCGGCCTGGTCGATGCCCGTCGTCTGGACGCCGATCTGTTGCAAGACCTCGATGCTCGGGAAGGGGACATCGAGCTTGAAGAGGAAGCGGTCGAGCTGGGCCTCGGGCAGCGGATAGGTGCCCTCCATCTCGATCGGGTTTTGGGTCGCGAGCACGAAGAAGGGCTCATCGAGTTTTCGACGCTCGCCGCTGACGGTCACGTAGCGCTCCTGCATCGCCTCGAGCAACGCGGACTGCGTCTTTGGCGTGGCGCGGTTGATCTCGTCAGCGAGCACGATGTTGGAGAAGATCGGGCCGGGGTGGAAGCGCAGCTCGGTGGTCCCGTCTGCGGCGCGCATCAACGCGGTGGTGCCGGTGATATCAGCGGGCATCAGGTCAGGCGTGAACTGGATGCGCGAGAACTGCAAGTCGAGCGCCTCGGACAACACCGACACGAGCAAGGTCTTCCCCAGACCGGGAGGACCCTCGAGCAGCACGTTGCCACGCGAGAGCAACCCGAGGATCACCATATGAACGAGCTCTTCCTGCCCGATGTAGACGTTGTGAATGGCATCCTCGAGGCGCCCGAGTGCATCGGTCGCCTGCTTGATGCGCGCTTCATCGATCTTGACTTGCTCTGCCATCTGCTCTCTCCCTCGGTTTGGGTCGCCAGCCATTTGACCAGGCATGCAGCGCCCCTGTTCACCGCGCTGAACAAGCGCGGTTACGATTCATGGTCACACCTCGATCGCCCTGATGAATCAGGGTTCTTCGGGGCGGATCGCTTCGAAATAATCTCGAATGTAGCCTCGGCGCGTCAGCGGGATCTCTTCCTGCTCCGTGGCGCTCTCGGCGATCGATTCATAGTTGTTATGGATCTCGCGGTATCCGACGACGCTATCCTCGCCGCGGTTGACGCGCTCGATCGCCTTGACGATGGACTCGCCACCTTCCTTCCACTGACTCGAAACCCACTCGGAGCCGCCAGCGGCATCGCCGCGAGCGCGCTTGCCGCCCTTGTTGCCAGCGTGACCTCCGCCAGGCGCAGGCGCCGATCCCCCCTTGCGGGTGATGCCCTGCTGACCTGCGTTCGCCGAGCTCGACGAGTTCCCCGCGCCACCGGGCTTGCGACCGCCCTGCGAGGAAGATGACTTCCCAGCAGACGAGGATCCTTCACGTCCCTCGGAGCCCTCGCCACCTTTGCCTTCGCCGCTGCGCATCTCGGAGCGCGAGCCGCGACCTTCGCCTTCACGACCTTCTCGTGATGCGGACCCACAACGCGTCGGATCGTCACAGGTTTTGGAGGATCCGCCGAGGCGCGAGATCGTCGATCGGCGTGCACCCTCGGTGCGGCGACGCGCACCGCCAACACGACGTGAGAAGGACTCTTTACCTGACTTCGCGCCCGCGTCGCGGCGAGATTCTTTGGCCATGCGCTCGAGCTCGCGGCGTGCGCCCTCGCGGTCACCCTCGCGCAGGAGCTTTGCGAGGCGACGCATCGACTCGGACTCGCGCTTGGAGCTCGAAGAGCTCGATGATGAGGATGAACTCGAGCGCTCACCGCTCTCACGCGAGAGGCGCTTCAGACCGCGCTCATCCTTCTTCTCACCGGAGCCAGCGGAGCCAGCGCCTTCCTTCTTGTCAGCTTGCTCGCGCATCAACTTGGCGAGGCGTTCGCGATCTTCTGGGCTCAAACCAGCGGCGCCTTTTTCCATGCGGCGCGCGAGCGCTCCGGCGGCCTGTGACATGGCGTCAGCGTCCTTCTTCTCGCTGGCGCGCTCGAGTTGCTCGGCGAGCTCCTTGGAGGACATCTTGTCGAACTTCTCTTTGTCGAGGTGCTCCCCCTTCTTGGATTGCTCCTCGACCTTGCGCATCTCGCGCTCGGCGCGCGTCATGGCATCGAGCGCCGCGAGGCTGCGCGCGTCCTTCTTGGCGGCGCGCTTTAACTCCTCGCTCGCCTTGGCGAGCGAGGCCTTGGCTTCGGCGCTCAAACCAGCGGTCTTTTGCAGCTCGTCGAGCGCCTTGGCGTCTTGTTCGAGCTGCGCGCGAACATCCCCAGCGAGCAGCGGATCTTTCTCTTCGGGGTCGAGCTCGGGGAAGTCCTCGGCCTCTTTCTCGGCCATCTTCGCTGCGTCAGCGCCCTTCCCTTCGCTCGCTGTCGCGATCGAGGGGAGGATCGCGTCAGCGCCAAAATGAACGAGGCTCGCGATTGCAATACTCGCGAGCCCGAAGATGGCGGGTTTATAGGGGAGCACCAGCGGTCGAATCGGTGAAGGATCGACGGTGGGAGCGTGCGCGATGGCGCGCTCGAGGACGATCTTTGCGAAGTCTTCATCGCCTGATGCCTCGCCGCGTTCGATGGCGAGCCCTGTGACGAGCAAATCTCCCGAGGATTCGTGGCGATCGATCTCGTGCGCCATCGACGCGGGCGAAATCACTTGCCCGCGAAACGAGCGCCAGCGCACCGCGAGGATGCCCAGGGCGCCCACGCCTGCGATGGCAGCGAGCGCGGCGGTTGGCAGTGAGAAACGATAGGCGACCCAAACGATCGCGCCGAGCACCAAGGTGTGGCCTGCTCCCCGCGCGCCCTCTTCGATGAGGCGACGGCGGTTGTAGGAGGTGGCCCAGCGCTCGGCTTGTTCAAGGAGTGTTCTTGCTGTCATCGCGTCGCATGCATTCGGAAGAGTTGATTTTAGTTGGGTTGGCTCTCTCGACGTTCGTTGATGGCAACCCGTGCCCAACGTCCGATCATTCCATCCCTTTTGACAAATCCACCGATCTCTTCACGTGAACATGAAGCATTGGATGCTGCCTCCACCATCCTCACAACTCCTCGCTCCAAGCACGCGCGTACCGGTG
>Ga0031668_1189274_pt1 | contig 8895 bp, 9 predicted proteins | sample DeeseametaMP0895_FD_75020 | JGI IMG/M metagenome (GOLD analysis project Ga0031668, IMG submission 75020) | Metatranscriptome of deep ocean microbial communities from South Indian Ocean - MP0895 (Metagenome Metatranscriptome) | ecosystem: Environmental > Aquatic > Marine > Oceanic ...
AAAAAAATACACTTATACGCATTTTATTACTTTGCATTAGTTCTTTTATTCTCTGCCACACCCAAGATATCAGAGAGATACTTTGCATACATATTGATATGTCTCCCACTCCTATTATTTGAATCCTTGCGCATGCGGTTTGGCGAAACCAAGTCACTACTTATAGTATGCACGACATGCTTGGCGTCCGGCCTACTTGTGATAACGTCAGACGGAGTAATAAGCACGCTTGACATTCATTCATTTATGACAAAATAAAATACCGACCATTCGCCCAAGGGACAATCGCATGCAGCACATATATAAAATTACATGGTCTATTCGAGCCATAGTATACAAGTTAATATTTGGTAGCTTCGGCTTCCCCGGCTATATCGGAAAGCCAACCTTCCTTATGAACGCCCGCCACATATACATCAAAAGCCGCGTCCGTATTTTTCCTGGGATACGTGCAGAATGCCATGGTCGCGGCACTATTCAAATTGGAGACAACGTATCTATTGGTCAGGGTTTTCACGTAATAGCCAGTTCCGACCTCAAAATCTCCTCTGGCTGTCTAATCTCTGGAAACGTATTTATAACCGACACTGACCACAGTTATAGCAACATTGAAACGCCAGTTTTTAATCAAATCAATACCGTAACCACAACAAGCATTGGAGAGAACTGTTTTATCGGCACTGGAGCTCGAATACAAGCAGGCACTATCTTAGGGAACGGCTGTATTGTTGGCGCCAACTCCGTAATTAGAGGCGCATTTCCCGATCACTCAGTGATAGTTGGCTCTCCCGGACGAATAGTGAAAAGATTCAACACTGAGTCAGGCGAGTGGGAAAGGGTACGTGCAAGCCAGCATTAATTAATAACCAATTTTCATTCTAGGGAGTACCAAGTGAAAATAGTAGTAACTGAAGGGGTTGTAGTAAGTAATCACTTGCCATTCGTTCTATTTGGTGGCATCAACGTAATGGAAGATTTGGATTCAACGCTCAAGGCGGCCGAACATTATGTGCACGTCACCCAAAAACTGGGGATTCCCTATGTTTTTAAAGCTTCTTTTGACAAAGCAAACCGCTCATCAATTCGATCCTTTCGTGGGGTTGGTCTTGACGAAGGATTACGCATTTTTGAACAAGTAAAGAAAGAATTTGATGTGCCCACAATCACCGATGTGCACGAGGTTGAGCAGGCGAATCCGGTTGCAGAGATTGTAGACGTCCTACAAATTCCCGCTTTTCTCGCGAGACAAACAGACCTTGTGGTAGCTATCGCGAAAACCGGTCGAACAGTAAACATCAAGAAGCCCCAGTTTCTCAGCCCTGGCCAAGTAACACACATAGTCAATAAAATTCGTGAAGCCGGCAATGAAAGAATATTGCTTTGTGAGCGAGGCTCGCAATTTGGATATGATAATTTGGTAGTCGACATGCTTGGGTTTCGCGAGATGACTAATGCCAACGACGACTTACCCGCCATTTTTGACGTCACTCACAGCCTGCAACGACGGGAAGCAGGCAGCGAGGCATCAGGAGGTCGTCGCAGCCAAGTGCTTGAGCTCGCTCGCGCGGGTATGGGCGTTGGCTTAGCGGGCTTATTCCTAGAGTCGCATCCTGACCCAGACAATGCGCGTTGCGACGGCCCTAGTGCGCTGCCGCTGGATGCTCTAGAGCCTTTTCTCACCCAAATTAAAGCGGTAGACGATCTGGTTAAAAATTTCCCGGCCCTGGAAATCCGATGACCGTCGGATGCGGCTATCGTGGTTTAGTGAAGCTGGTGCTCTTTGACGTAGATGGAGTACTGACAGACGGGACCTTGCACATAGGCGCTGAGGGCGAGCAAATCAAGGCATTCAATGTGAGAGACGGCATTGCCATTAGCTTGTTACGCGCCCATGGCATTCGCAGTGGAGTGCTCTCGGGTAAGGCGAGCAAAGCTTTGGACTATCGAATAACGCAGCTATCTCTTGATGTTGCGATAACTGGTCAGCTGGAGAAACTTGATGCCTACTTCGACATCAAAACAGAGCAAGAGCTTACTGACGCCCAGATAGCTTATGTCGGAGACGATGTTGTTGATTTACCCTTGGCTGGATTGGTAGGCAACTTCTATGCTCCTGCCGATGCTCACCCGCTGGTTCTTTCTGCTGCAAGCCACATTACAACCGTAAACGGCGGCCGGGGAGTTGCTCGTGAGGTAGCAGAACACATCCTGCTTGCCGGAGGGTTAACGCTGGAAGAAATGTATCGCCCTCTGATGAACCAATGGAAAAGATATGACACCGCCCAATGACGTTAAATTAAAGGTAGTAATTCCTGCTAGATATGGCTCTAGCCGCCTTCCAGGCAAGCCACTAATTGACCTGGCGGGAAAGCCTATGGTTGTCCGCGTATACGAAGCAGTTCAACGTGCGCTGGGTGAGACAGCAGAAGTAGTGGTTGCCGTAGATGACAACAGGATACTAGATGTACTCGCTGCACACGGCATCGACGGAACGTTAACAGACACCAAACACGAATCCGGTACAGACCGCGTCGCTCAAGTTGCCCGAGACCGGCTTTGGGCAGATCATGACATCATCATAAACGTACAGGGCGATGAGCCCCTCGTGCCCGCGGATCTACTATCAGCTTTTGTAGAGTTTTGCCAAGGAAAGTCTGATTTGTTGATGGCAACGGTGTCAGCGCCGATTGATGAAGCCTCTCTTATCCACGACCCTAACGTAGTCAAGCTTACAGTTGATAAGCGCGGTACGGCCATTGTCTTCTCCCGCTCGGCTGTGCCATTTGATCGTGATGCAAGGCAACAGGACGTTAAATTAGAGAACTATCTGAGACATGTTGGGATTTACGCCTATCGCAACAGCGCACTACAGCAGCTAACCAGCGCTCCAAGCTGCACTATCGAGCAGATAGAGAAGCTTGAACAGCTGCGCGCCTTGTGGATTGGTATTCCTATTCATGTAATGCCTTGGTATCAATCCCCCCCTCACGGAGTAGATACTAAAGCGGACGCAGACCGTGTGTCTGCCACCTTTAAGGGATAAAATAATGAAAGTAATGGAAGCTAATAGCTCAATTCATTTGGACTCAGCAAAACGTGTGTTTGCTATAGAAGCACAAGCTGTTTCAGCTCTGTCAGAACAAATTGACAATGATTTCTGTAAAGCGATCGAACATATCATAGCCTCAAAAGGCCGTACCATTATCTGCGGGATGGGAAAGTCCGGAATCATAGGAAAAAAAATAGCTGCCACCTTTGCCAGCACGGGCACCCCCAGCTTTTTCATGCACCCGGGAGAGGCCTATCATGGGGACCTCGGAATGGTCACTTCTGAAGATACCTTTATCGCCATTTCTTTTTCCGGGGAGACCGACGAAGTCGTTAAACTACTACCTTACTTGAAGGACAGCGGTAATTTTTTAGTCGCTATTACTGGTAACCCTGCTTCCACCTTGGCACGAGCGGCAGACTGTCACCTTAACGTTAGCGTCAAAGAGGAAGCGTGCCCTCTACAGCTTGCTCCTACATCGTCCACCACTACAACGCTCGCCATGGGTGACGCACTGGCAGTGACCTTAATGAAAGCAAGAGACTTCAAGCCTGAGAATTTTGCGCGCTTTCACCCTGGCGGCTCACTTGGCCGGCGGCTATTGAGCCGCGTTGAACATGAGATGGTGAGCGAAAACCTACCGCTCGTCGCTGAAGATGCGCAGATCATGGAGGTTCTCCATGTAATAACGCAGTCTAGTTTAGGGCTCGCCATAGTAAAAAATCGCTCGACTCAGGCCATCATTACCGATGGCGATATACGTAGGGCAATTGAGCGTTTTGGAAAAGACGTTTTTGATCAGTGTGCCTCCGACTTGATGACAGACAACGCAGCCAGCGTTGCGGTCGGAACCCGTGTTGAGGATGCTTTGGCATTAATGGAACGTCGCAAGATATCTTCTCTTCTGGTCCTTGAAAAAGAGTCAGTGGTAGGTGTATTTAAAAAATAACCTCACTGCCAATGGTGCCACTCTATGATAATAGTTTTGAGATTGGGCAGCTCGGCGAGACATCGCTCTATCTAAAGGCATTACCTAACAACAAGTACATTCAGTAGACATTCTTTACTTTTTTTTCACTCCATTAAGCACACGTACTTTCGAGGGCATTCCAGCAATGAAAGGTATTATTCTCGCCGGCGGTTCAGGCACACGCTTACACCCCATTACTATGGGCATGTCAAAGCAGCTATTACCGATCTATGACAAACCCATGATTTACTACCCGCTGTCTGTTCTGATGCTCGCGGGAATACGGGAGGTATTGATCATCTCTACTCCAACAGACCTCCCCGGATTTGAGCGTTTACTCAGCGATGGCTCCCAGTTTGGTATTGACATCAGCTACGCTGAACAGCCTTCACCTGACGGCTTGGCGCAGGCATTCATTATTGGCGAAGATTTTATTGGCAAAGATAATGTATGCCTTGTTCTAGGCGATAATATTTTTTATGGCCAGCATTTTTCTGAAAAGTTACGAGAAGCGACAAGCAGAGACTCTGGGGCAACGGTTTTTGGTTATCACGTAACAGACCCTGAGCGCTTTGGTGTTGTTCAGTTTGACCCATCCGGAAAAGCAATAAGCATCGAAGAAAAGCCAGCAAAGCCGAAATCGAATTACGCTGTAACTGGCTTGTACTTCTATGACAACGATGTAATCGATATCGCAAAAAATATTACACCATCGCATCGTGGTGAGCTGGAAATCACTGATGTTAATATTGCTTACATGGAGCGAGGAGATCTTCACGCGACCCTTCTCGGACGCGGCTTCGCTTGGCTGGATACAGGTACCCATGACTCGCTGCTGGAAGCCGGTCAGTTTGTGCAAACTGTTGAGCACCGCCAAGGCCTTAAAGTCGCTTGCCTAGAAGAGATAGCGTACAACCAAGGTTGGATCGACAAACATCAGCTTATAAAACAAGGCCAGTTTTTCAAAAAAACAGAGTATGGACAATACCTGTTAAGACTTGCTGAGGAGCAGCAATGAAAATTGTAAAAACCCTACTCAATGACTGCGTCATTATTGAGCCAAAAGTATTTGGGGATAGCCGAGGTTTTTTCCTCGAGACTTTTCAGGCTGAGCGGTACGCAGAGATAGCAAACATCACTCAACCGTTTGTGCAAGACAATCACTCTCGCTCCGGCAAGGGTGTTCTGCGAGGCCTGCATTTTCAAATCAAAAACCCTCAAGGCAAGCTGGTCAGAGTCGTACGCGGCGAGGTGTTCGACGTAGCTGTAGACCTCCGACCGGATTCGTCTACCTTTGGTCAGTGGGAAGGCGTTCTACTGAGTGAAGAAAACAAGCGTCAGTTTTGGGTTCCGCCCGGCTTCGCCCACGGCTTTGTGGTTACCAGCGATACTGCGGATTTTGAATATAAATGCACTGATTATTATGACCCGTCTGATGAAGGCTCAATTGCCTGGAATGATCCCGACCTAGCAATTACATGGCCTCAAGACTTGGAGGTAAAACTATCCGAGAAAGACGCCAATGCCCCTCGTTTTAAAGAGTACCTTAACCGATGAAGATTATGATAGCCGGCGCGGATGGTCAGCTGGGCCGTTGTTTGCAGGACCGCCTTAGAGAATCAGACCACCAGTGGGTTGCGTACAATCGTTTAGAGCTGGATATTACCGACGCCGCTTCTGTTGATGCTGCCGTTAAGGAATACAAGCCAGAGGTAATCATTAATGCAGCAGCCTATACCGCGGTAGACAAAGCTGAGTCCGAGCGTGAGCGCGCTTGGGCCATTAACGCGACTGCATTGGATAACCTAGCCTACGCTGCTGATACCATAGGTGCTCTATTAATTCACGTATCTACAGACTACGTTTTTAACGGCACAGCCACAAAGCCCTACACTGAGTCGGAAAGTTTAGCCCCTTTGGGTGCTTATGGCGCCAGTAAGCTCGAGGGAGAAAAATCTGCTGCTAAGGCGCGCCGTCATCTCATCGTACGCACGGCTTGGGTATTTAGCGAATATGGCAATAACTTTCTAAAGACGATGTTACGCGTTGGCGCTGAACGAGATGAGCTAAAAGTAGTGGCTGACCAGATAGGGACTCCAACCTATGCCGGCGACCTGGCAGCGGCGTTGCTTTTGATGGCAGAAAAATCAGTACCAACCGGTATTTATCATTTTTCGGGAGGATTGCCCTGCAGTTGGTGGGAGTTTGCAGAAGCGATATTCCGTTGTGCTCAGCAGGAAGGAATAGTGTCCGTATTTCCCAAATTGACGCCCATCACTACAGATGAGTATCCCACCCCCGCCAAACGCCCCCAGTATTCCGTGCTAGACAATAGCAAGCTTCAGTCCGCACTGGGAACGCATACAGCAGACTGGAGTCTAGCGATTCCTTTGGTGCTCAAAAGCTAGGCTTGCAGCAAGCCTAGCTGCTCTGCCCCCTCTAGAAAGCCTTATACCAACGGAATTTTGTATGTCACGCCTCACCTGCTTCAAAGCCTACGATATCCGCGGCCAACTCGGCACAGAGCTCAATGAAGATATCGCCTATCGTATTGCCCGCGCGTTCGCACAGTTCCTCAAGCCCAAGCGTATCGTTTTGGGTGGCGATGTCCGCGCCACCTCCCCTACTCTTAAAGCTGCGCTCGCCAACGGCTTGCGTGATGAAGGGGTAAGCGTTTTGGATCTTGGCCTGACCGGGACGGAAGAAGTTTACTTCGCCACGTTCCACCTAGGCGTCGATGGCGGCATCGAAGTGACCGCATCGCACAACCCCATCGACTACAACGGCTTCAAGCTGGTGCGCGAAGGGGCCCGGCCCATTTCGGCGGATACCGGCCTTGCCGCTATCCGCGAGATCGCCGAAGCCAGCAGCTATCAATTAGTGGACGGTAAAGACCCCACGGTGGCAGAAGCAGACCGCGGTAACTATGAGCTGGTCGATACCCGCGCCGACTTCGTCAAGCACTTGATGGGCTATATCGATACCACCGCTTTTGACCGCCCGCTCAAGCTGGTCGTCAACGCCGGAAACGGCGCAGCGGGGCCTGCGGTTGACGCCATTGAGGCTGCTTTCAGTGCCGCCGGCCTGCCCGTTACCTTTATCAAGATCTGCCACGAGCCAGACGGCACCTTCCCCAATGGTATCCCCAACCCCATCCTGGTCGAGAACCGCGCCACTACACGTGACGCTGTGCTGGAGCACGGTGCGGACGCAGGCATCGCCTGGGACGGCGACTTTGACCGCTGCTTCCTGTTCGACGAACAAGGCCGGTTTATTGAGGGCTACTACATCGTCGGCCTGCTTGCCGAGGCGTTTCTGCAGAAAGAAAACGGCGCTCGCATCATTCACGACCCGCGCTTGGTCTGGAACACGGTTGAGCAGGTAGAGAGCAACGGTGGCGTTGCGGTACAAACCAAGGCCGGTCATGCCTTTATCAAAGAGCGCATGCGCAATGAAGATGCCATTTACGGCGGTGAGATGAGTGCGCATCACTACTTCCGTGACTTCGCCTACTGCGATAGCGGCATGATCCCCTGGTTGCTGATTGCCGAGTTGATGTGCCGCAAAGGCCTGCCCCTGTCAGCCTTGGTCGACGAGCGTATTGCGCGCTTCCCGTCCTCTGGCGAGATCAACCTGAAAGTGAAAGATGCTCCAGGCGTGCTCAAGGCCATCGAGTCCCAGTATGCCGGTGACGCTTTGAGTGTTGATCACACTGACGGCGTTAGCATCGAGTTTGCTAACTGGCGCTTCAACTTGCGCGCGTCCAATACCGAGCCGGTTATTCGCCTGAATGTTGAAAGCCGCGCCGACCAAGCGCTGATGGAGCAGCAAACCAAGCAACTGTTGGACGCTATCAACGCGTTGTCCTGAACGACCAACACCGGCCCACTACTAGAGATCGGCGCCACTCAGCGGCCGATCTCTGCGATACTATGCGACCTGAGTCACAGGCTCGTCATAGCGCTCTGCCCTGTCAACGCGTTGGACAAAAAGGGGTGAAACCACTTCACCCTGCAAGACTCTTAATCAGATCGCAGCCGACAGTGTTTCTGAACATTGTGCATTCGCAGGAATAGATCATGCAGCCTACCCAGAACGGAATCATCCGCTCCAATGAACCGATGCTCGCGGTTATGCACCGCTGGCTGGACCTCGTCGTCATTGCTGGCGTACTTTTTGTGGTGCTCTGGTTTCAAGAGACCACACTGCACCGTGATCACTGGATCAGCTTGCTGATCACGCTCTTTCTCTTTTATCTGATCAACGATTTCAGCCACCTCTACGGCTCTTGGCGGGGTGAACACTCGCTGCGCGAGCTACGCCAGGTGGGTGGCAACTGGGCAGCGGCCTTTGCCGCAGCCTTCGTGACTGACTACTTCTTTTTTCAAAACACCCGCCTTCCAGATATGGAAAAGCTGGCGTGGTTTGCCTTGGGCCTGATTAGCCTGTGGGGTTACCGGGTGTTGCTGCGCTACATCATGCGGCACCTGCGTAGCCATGGCTACAACACTCGCTCCGTTGCGATTGCCGGCGCAGGCGAGTTGGGCCAGCGCCTGGCAAACAACATCGTCAGCACACCCTGGATGGGGCTGAACCTGATGGGCTTTTACGACGACAAGACCAGCGACCCTATCCCGCTGGGAGGTACCGCCGTGGCCATGCCGGTGAACGGCGATATGCAACAACTCATCAGCGATGCCAAGGCCGGCTTGATCGACAAGATCTACATTACCTTGCCCATGCGCGCAGAGCTCAAGATCAAGTGGCTGCTCGACGAGCTGAGCGACAGCACCGCCTCGGTTTACCTGATTCCGGATGTATTCGTGTTTGACCTGCTGCACGCACGCAGCGAGTCCATCAACGGGCTGCCGAGCAT
>Ga0031668_1007941_pt1 | contig 8878 bp, 8 predicted proteins | sample DeeseametaMP0895_FD_75020 | JGI IMG/M metagenome (GOLD analysis project Ga0031668, IMG submission 75020) | Metatranscriptome of deep ocean microbial communities from South Indian Ocean - MP0895 (Metagenome Metatranscriptome) | ecosystem: Environmental > Aquatic > Marine > Oceanic ...
GGGGGGTGGTTTCGGTAGAAATCTCACACACCAGCGTGCAAAAACCACGACTCGGTGCATCGTACTATGGGGCACCTCTGTGAGCGCGGGGGACACCGAGTGGTGCCATCTTACTTTTGGACAAAACCCAGACGACCGTTCGGTTTTTTCCACTTTTTCGGCCCTAATGCGCGCCTAGGATGGGATGCGTAAACGCGACGCGCTTGCAGGAATGAGGATCCCAGCACCATGACCACACCTACTTCTGACGTCAACGTCGACAACGACGCCGAAAAGGAAGGGGAAGCAAATCATCAGGAGACCCTGCGCGCGCACGAGCTGCGTGAGGCCTTCGGTGATGTCTTGCGGCTGCTCGACGAGCACTTCTCGATGAGGACCTCGACCTCGAAGATGTCGAGCCTCCTGGGTCGCTTTGCAGATCTCAAGTGTCAGTCCTGGCACGAGGACGCGCTCAACGCCATCGCGGGCCTCGACTTGATGGTCGCCCACGTCGAGGCGTCCCCCCGCGAGGCGATGATTTCGCTCCGTGAGGGAAGCGGGGTTTGGATCACGCAGTTCACGCGCGATAACGGGGAGCGTGGCTGGATCATGCTCATGAACTGGGCGCGCGGGGGCGCAGAGGCGCGCCTCTATCGAGGCGCGTTGCGTCGGGCGATGCACCTGACCACGCCACAACTCGCCGAGATCCTTCGCGCCGAGAACTCTCAGCCGATGGATTGGTTGCTGGTCGAGCCGCTGCTGCCATTGCAAGCCCTCAGCATGCCGGACTACGACCACCACGATAAGGGCGCGTCAGCGCGCAACGCCGTCAAGCGACTGCGCGCATTGATCGCGCTGGAGCGCAACGCGATCCGCGCCATCATCGTCTACTCGATCATCATCGGGCTCTTGACCCTGATCACGCCGATCACGGTCCAGGCGATGGTCAACACGATCGCGTTCGGCGCCATGCTGCAACCGCTCATCGTGTTGACCCTGGTGCTGCTCGTGGGTTTGTTCTTCCTCGGGGCGCTGCGCGTGGTCGAATACTACGTCGTGGAGTACATCCAGCGACGCATCTTCGTCAAACTCGTGACCGACCTCTCACACAGGTTGCCGCGCGTTGACCTGGACAAGCTCGAACAATCCTTCACGCCCGAGCTCATCAACCGGTTCTTCGACGTCATCAACATCCAGAAGGCGGTCTCGAAGCTGCTGCTCGACAGCCTGGAGATCATCCTCCAGATCTCGATCGGCATGTTGGTGCTGGCGTTCTATCACCCTTACCTGCTCGCGTTCGACGTCGTCCTGGTGATCTTGCTCTTGCTGATCATCTTCGTGCTCGGGCGAGGCGCGCTCAAGACGAGCATCGCCGAGTCCTCCTCCAAGTATAAGGTCGCCGCCTGGCTCGAAGAGATCGCCAAGCACCCGCTGAGCTTCAAGTCCAAGTCAGGGATGAAGGTCGCCGCCGAGCGCGCCGAGCTGCTCTCGACGCAATACCTCGAGAACCGACACAACCACTTCCGCATCGTCCTGCGACAGATCTACGCGGCGACGATCGTCCAGGCGCTCGCCTCGGCCGCGCTCCTCGGCATGGGCGGCTGGCTCGTGCTCAAGGGACAACTCACGCTCGGTCAGCTCGTCGCCGCCGAGCTCATCGTCACCTCGGTCGCCGCAGGGCTCGCCAAGCTCGGGAAGCACCTGGCGACCTATTACGACCTGGTGACTGGCGTTTACAAGGTCGGCAACCTGCTCGACATCCCGCTCGAGCGGAGCGCGGGACAGCTGCCGCCAAAGCACACGAACCCGTACTCGATCGAGCTCGAGGACCTGTGCGTCTCGCGTGGCTCGACCTCGTTCACGAACGTGAACCTCAAGATCGAAGCAGGCCAACACATCGGCATCGTCGGTGAAGATGGCGCGGGCAAGTCCGCCCTCCTCGATGTGATCTACGGATGGCGGCGACCAAACAAAGGTCAGATTCGCTACGACGGGATCGACCTCGGGCGCCTCTCACTCGAGATCCTGCGCGATGAGATCGAGCTGGTCCGTGAAGCCGACGTGCTCGAAGCCACCATCGACACCAACATCCGCGTCGGACGCATCTCGCGCTCTCCCGAAGAGGTCCGCAGCGCGCTCGAGGCGGTCGATTTGCTCGATGAGTTCAACCGCCTCGAAAAGGGCATCGACACGCACCTGGTGGCCAACGGCGCACCGCTCTCGAGCGACCAGCTCTCGCGCATGATGCTCGCGCGCGCGGTCCTCGCGCAGCCCAAGGTCCTGCTGCTCGATGGCACCCTCGATCGCATCCGCCCCGAACGCATCCAACGCGCGCTCGACGCGCTGCTGTGCACGACCCGCTCCTGGACAGTGATCGTGGTCAGCGATCGCCCCGAGGTTCTCCAGCGCTGTGATCGCGTCCTCGAACTCACCTCCAAAGGGCTAAAAGAGATCGCCCCGAAGACGGACGGACAACCATGATGGGAAGTGATTTGATTTGTAGAATAGACCTTGCGATGCATGGTCTGAGGAGGTTCGCGCGATGAATTTCGATTGGTTTGGCAGAGGGAAGGCGGTCACGTCTGCGTCCGCTGCGCTCCACATGTCGCAGCAGCCCATCTTTATCCAGATCACCTCGCGCCTCCTCCTGGCCATCATGATCGGCTCGCTCTTCTCGCTGCTGATCGTACCATGGCAGCAGGCATCGAATGGCTATGGGCAACTCATCGCCTACGATCCCGTCGAGCGTGAACAAGCGATCGAGGCGCCCGTCAAAGGTCGAGTGGTCCGCTGGCACGTCAAGGAAGGCGACAAGGTCAAGAAGGGGGATGTGCTCGTCGAGATCGCGGACAATGACCCCAACTACCTGCAACGCCTCACGGAGCAGCGCGATAGCGTCGCGCTCCAGCGCGACGCGGCGCGAGACGCCAGCGAGCAGATCAAGCTCCAGCTCGAGAGCCTCAAAGAGGTCAAGCGCCTCACGCTCTCGTCGATGGACTCCAAGATCAAGATGGGGCGCAACGAAGTCGACGCCGCGAGGCTCGAGCTCAAGGCGACCCAGGGCGCCAGAAAGGCCGCCAAGCTCAACCTCGAGCGCAAGACCGCGCTCGCCGAGCAAGGGCTCACCTCGCAACGCGAGCTCGAGCTCGCCGAGATGAAGTTCACCAAGGAGGACGCCTACGTCTCCAAGGGCCGCGCCAAGCTCCTCGAGAAGGAGTCCAAGGTGCTCGCGCTGCGCGCCGAGCGCGAGTCCAAGTCCAGTGATATCGACGCCAAAATCTCGGAGGTCTCGGCCAAGTACCAGAGCGAGATGAGCAAGCTCGCCAAGGCCAACGAGTCTCTCTCCAAGGCCGAGGTCAAGCTCGCCAGGCAGCACCAGATGAAGGTCACCGCGCCGCGCAACGGCGTCATCTGGCGCGTGAGCGCGTTCGAAGGGGGAGAGGTCGTCAAGGAAGGCGATCACCTCGCGCTGATCGTCCCCGAGGTGCTCTCGCGCTCGGTCGAGCTCTGGATCGATGGCAACGACGCGCCCCTTGTCTACGAGGGGCGCGAGGTCCAAATGCAGTTCGAGGGCTACCCCGCGCTCATGTTCCGAGGATTTCCCGAGATGTCGATGGGCACCTTCCCTGGTGTCGTGGCCTTTGTCGACGCACGCGCCGACGCCTCGGGCCGCTTCCGTGTGCTCATCAAACCCGCACCTGGCAAGCTCGAGTGGCCGAGCGATGAGTTCCTGCGACCTGGCGCCAGAGTCAACGCGTGGATCCAGCTCAATGAAGTCTCCATCGGCTACGAGCTCTGGCGACAACTCAACGGCTTCCCCATCATGCTCCCCGATGACAAGCTCGAAGAGTTCACGGTCGGCAAGAAGAAAGACGACAAGAAGGGCAAGAAGAAATGAGCCAACGTCTTCGACGCACGACGTGCTCGGTGTGCTCGCTGCTCTGGTTGCTGGCCCTGCCCGCGATCGCTCACGCCCAGACAACCTCGTCGGGCGAGCGAGAGGTCTCGCTCGACGAGATCCTGCAGAGCGTGCGTGGCACACACCCCAAGGTCGAGGCCTCACGCGCCAAGGTCACCAAGGCTGAAGCCAAGCGCCAACAAGCGATGGGCGCCTTCGACCTCACCCTCGGTGGCGGCGCCAGCTACACGACGACCGATGCCAAACACTACGGGTTGTTCGACATCACGCTCGCGCAGCCGACCACCTTCTGGGGCGTGACGTTCTTCACGGGCTATCGCTTCGACCTCGGCTACCTCCCCGACTACAAGGACGAGTACAAGCAGAAGGTCGGCAAGAGCGACGTCTACAAGGACAAGTACGAGGTCGGCGCGCCGGGGCAGGTGCACGTCGGCTTGCTCGTGCCGCTCTGGCGCGGAGGACGCACCGATAAGAACCGCACCAAGCTCAGGATGACCGAGGCTGGCATCACATCCGCCAAGGCTGACCTCGCCCTCGCACAGCTCGAGCTCGAGCTCAAGGCGGCGGAAGCCTACCTGAAGTGGATCGCCGCCGGGCAAAAGGTCGTCGCCACGCGCGAGCTCCTCGACCTCGCGACCAAGCGCGCAGGTCAAATCACCGAGCGCGTCAAGCGCGGCGAGCTCGCGCCGATCGAAGAGCTGGAGAACCGACGCGCGATCCTCAAGCGCGAGGGCAAGCTGCTGGAAGCCGAGCAGTCCTTCTACTCGGCCGCCGTCAAGCTCTCGCTCTACCTTCGCGATGATAACCTCGAGGGGCAGATCCTCGAAGAAGACGCGCTCCCCGATGACTTCGCCCCCTACGCCCTGCCCTCGCGTGAGATGGCGGAAGCGGCAGCCGAAGCAGCCGCGAAGCGCCGCCCCGAATGGGCCGTGCTCCAGGCCGAGCGCGAGCAACTCCGCGCCGAGATCGATCTCGCTCAAAACACCGCCGCCCCCAAGATCGACCTCGCAGGATCGGTCGGCAACGCCGTCAATGAGATCAAGCCCGAGGCCAACCTCGGCGTCAAAGTCGAGATGCAGCTCCAGCGCCGCGACGCGCGCGGCGCCGAAGAGACCGCGCGCGCGGAGCTCGCGCGCATCGACGCCGACCAGCGCCTCCTTGTCGACACCCAACGCGCCAAGGTGCTCGCGGCCTACAACGAACTCGCGCTCGCCCACCGCGCCATCGCCGTCGCGCGCGAGGAGCTCGACATCTCGCTCAAGGGGGAGCAAGCCGAGCGCACCAAGCTCGAGCTCGGCGACTCCACCCTCCTCAAAGTCAACCTCCGCGAGCAATACCGCATCGAGGCAGCCACCCGGTTGATCGAGGCCGAGCGCGCTGCCCGCGCCGCCCTGGCCAACTTCTGCACAGCGTCCGGACAGGATCTCCTCATCTGCATGACCCCCACAGGAACAGGCGACACGCCGTAACCTGTTGCTTTTGCACGACGGATGACGGCGCGCGAACCCAACCCAAAAGCATATCGGCCTCTCGAAGGGCTACATCCTGGCGAGCGTCACGCTGTTCGTGATCCTCGTGGGCATCGCGCTGTTCGTGCGCGATAGCTTCGTGAGGCCCTTCCTCGGAGACGTCCTGGCGGTCGCCTGGGTGCACCTGTGCTTCCGAGCAATCTGGAGAGGGCACTACCTCTTCCCCGCCATCACTGCGCTGCTCATCGCCTTCGCGATCGAGGTCTCTCAATATGTGGGGCTGCTCCAGGTGCTCGGGCTCCAAGACATCAAGGTCGCCCGTGTCATCCTCGGCGCGACCTTCGACCCGCTCGATCTCCTGGCCTATACCATCGGGTTCATCGCTGTGGTGGGCGTAGAGAAGGCCCTCACGGCTCGTGTCGAGACACCTCAGCGATAGACCGCGCGCCGAAACAGCTTCACGAGGATGGCGATGAGGATCGCCTGCGTGATCACGGCCATCACCAGCGCCCCCCAGAAGAGCTGGCTGCCATCGAGCATCAACCAGTACGCCTTGCTGATCCAGAACGGCGGGAAGATCCCGAAGAGCCACTGCAGCGATGGTGAGGCGAAGTAGCCAAACACGATCACCATCCCCGCCAGCGCGGTGAACTTGCTCATGGCAAATCCCTGCACCTTGTTCGCCGCGGCCGTCGCATAAAAGAGCGCCGTGATCGGAGCCGTCAGCGACGCCGCCGCGCTCAAGAGCACCGCGTGTCCGAAGCTCACCATCCCGAAACCGAGCAGGTAGAACTGCGCGAGCGTGCTGACGAACGCGATCACCGTCGGCACCCCGAGGCGGTACTTCAGGTAATCCTCGAGCGGCACTGGCGTCACGAGCATCGCGCGGATCGTGCTGTCATCTTTCTCGTCGAGCAACATGAACCCGAACATCGTCCCGACCAACATCGCGCCCAGAAAGTGCACGAAGTAGGTCACGATCAGCGGATACGTCGACTCCAACGTGATGGCGATCGTCTCGCTCGGCAGGATGCCGCGCTCGGCAAGGTACGCGTTCGCCCAGGGGAGCAAAAACCTCAGCACCAGCGAGGCGATAAACATGTAGGAGCCCATGACGATCAGGAAGCTATCTCGTCCCACGAGCTTCACATCATTGCGCCCCAGATTCTTGAACAGTCGTGTCATCTCCATGGCGTCACCCGATCCTCTTGATGATGTGCTTGTCGAAGGCGCCGTGAGCCCAGTACGTCAGCCCCGCGATCGCCCCACCCGTGTACACCAGCCCGTAAACCCACTCCCAGGTCTGCAACCCCGTGAACGCCGCGCGCACGATCATCGTCGGCGCACCCGTCGGGATCAGCAGCAACAACGGCGACTCCAGAACCCCCAAAAAGTAGAGCGCGGGCAGTTGCAGAAAGATGGCCACGAAAATCATCGGCACCAGAAAGCTCGTGATGGTGTCGTAGCGCACGATCATCACGATCCCGACCAACGTGTGAAACACCCCGAGCAACACGATCCCCGGCAAGGCCATCACCAGCTCCTCGAAGGCAACCTCGCCGCCGGAGAATTTCAAGAGCGCCATCGCCCCGCCCATCATCACGACGCTCTCGATGGTCATGAGCAGCGTCAGCGACAGGATCTTACTCCACAGGTACTCCGAGGGTTTGAGCGGTGAGACGACGAGCGCCGAGAGCGTCCCCTCATCCTTCTCGAAGAGGATCATGCCAGCGACATAGAGCAGCGTCGTCCCACCAGCCACGAGCAACAACATCGTCGGGACGCCGTAGACAAGCTGCGAGGGCTCGAAGACCTTGGCCATCAGCAGCGCGCAGATCGAAGCGACCACGATCCCGATGGTGTAGAGGTTGTTTCGAAGCTGCACCCGAACGTCCGTCCCGAAGGTTTGGAGGAAGCGTTTCATGTCGTCAACTCCTGGCCTGTGACCTGGATAAAGATGTTCTCCAGCGTCGTCTCCTGGGTATGGATCGTCTCGATGCGCTTGCCTCCTTCGAGGATCGCGCGAAACACCTCGTTCTCCCCCAACCCATCGAGGGCGAAGGTGCTCGACTCGAGCTCACCACCATCCCCCACGACCTCGACCATGACCTCGCGCTTGCCGTACTTCTTCTTGAGCGCCTCTGGTGAATCACAGGCGCTGATTTCACCGGCGGTCACGAACGCCACCCGGTCGCACAGCTCGTCGGCGACCCACATGTTGTGCGTGGTCACGAAGACGGTGGTCCCCTCCTCGCGGAGCCTCAGCACGAGGTCCTTGATGCGCCTCGCGTTCACGGGGTCGAGCCCCGAGGTCGGCTCGTCGAGGAAGAGGAGCTTTGGCTTGTGGATCAGGCTGCGCGCGACGTTGAGGCGAATCTTCATCCCCTTGCTAAAGCCCGAGACGCGCTTGTCCGCGTCAGCCTCGAGGCCGACCCACTCGAGGACCTCGAGCGCGCCGACGGTGTCCCCGCTGTAGAGCGAGCGGAAGTACTCGAGATTCTCCCTGGCGGTGAGCTTGAGGTAGTGGTTTGGCAGCTCGAACGAGACGCCGACCTGCTCGTAGACCTCTTGCCCCCAGTCGCGGATCTCCTTCCCCATCACCTCACCGACACCCTCGTAGCCTTCGAGCAACCCGATGAGGATCTTCTGCGTGGTCGATTTGCCTGCCCCCGAAGGTCCGAGAAATCCAAAGATCTCCCCCTTTTCGATGGAGAAGTCGATCCCATGCAGCGTCTCTTCGGTGGCTTTCGGATAAGTAAACTTGAGGTCTTGTACTCGGATCATGACTTTTCCTCCTCTTTCACATCACCCGTGCGCGAACCCGCGAGGTGATCGTTATAAGCGCTCACGATCTGACGAACGACCTCCTTGCCGGCCTCTCCGTCGCTCTCCTCGGGGGTGAACGCAGCGTCCATCATGACCGCGATCCCCTCGAGGACGTCCTCGGTTGGCGGGATGTTCTGCTCGGGGATGACGTCACCGATCGCGACCAGGCTGTAGGCGAGCATGTTCATGATGTGCGCGATGACGCGGGCATCCACGTCGCCGCGAATCACGCCAGCGGCTTGCATCCTCTTCACGAACTCGTGCCGAGCGTTCATCTCCGAACCATCCGAGAAGATGTTGTCCTTCTTCTTGAGGTAGGTCCCCATGACGGTCCTGTCCTGGCGAAACATCGCCGCCATAAACGGCCGCTCGTCGAGGGCGCGAAGTGTATTGCGATACATCGCCCCGATGGTCCCCCCGCGAGGATCCGCCTCGACGAGCTCGATCCAGCGCGCTGTGTGCATCGCGATCTCTCGCCGCAGCAGCGCCTCGAAGAGCGCCTCCTTGCTCTCGAAGGAGAGGTAAATCGCGCCCTTGCTGATGCCTGCCTCACGCGCGATGTCGGACACCGTCGTCTTATCGTACCCGTAGCGAACGATAAGCGTTTCCGCGGCATCCAGGATGCTCTCGGCGCGCTCGATCTGATTGTCGGAGGTTGTCATTTCTCTATCCCCATGACCAACTG
>Ga0031668_1182211_pt1 | contig 8865 bp, 5 predicted proteins | sample DeeseametaMP0895_FD_75020 | JGI IMG/M metagenome (GOLD analysis project Ga0031668, IMG submission 75020) | Metatranscriptome of deep ocean microbial communities from South Indian Ocean - MP0895 (Metagenome Metatranscriptome) | ecosystem: Environmental > Aquatic > Marine > Oceanic ...
TAAGGTGAGTCCTAGTAGCTCCATAATGAGTAATGGAGCGATTGTTATAGATGAGTTGTGGAAGCCTACAGATATTAGGAAAAAAGTTAAACTTTTGAAGTGTTGTTTTTTTGTTGCATAGATGTATGAGATGAAGGCGAGGGGGAGTCCAAGTGCTGAACGTATGTGTCCTCCGAAATATGCCACTTCATATGATAGAAATACGAGGTAGGTTAGTATTATTGAAAGCGCGATTTTTTTTGGCCAGATCGTATTGTTTTCGCTAGTCACGATCATTTTGTTTCCGATATAAGTCAGGGATACGGAGAGTATGATGGACAGTACTAGGAAAAATCTAAAGCTGTCGGAGATGAATGTTTTAATGAATGCCGCGAAAGGCCAGTATAGGTACTCTACTCCGCCAGAAGCATCCGTGTTGCCGTAGGCTTGAGTGCCTATTTCTCTCGCGGTGGATACACCGTTTAGAGCATTAAATGCATGCATATAAGGCAAGGTGTCATTCCCTGCATCAAATGGGCGAAAGCCTATAAATAGTGTTATTTTTATGGTTAACAGAGATAGCAAAAAGAAAGAATGTGTCAGATAGTTTTTCTTTGATATCATTAAGCTGATGAAAAATACAAAGAAAACTGCATCAATGAATATATAAAATAGGTCGCTTCGCAGGTATTGCAAAAGGCTCATGACGGTCCTGGGCTTTGAGTTGGCTTCTAGCGTGCTTGGGTTATGATGTAGATGGTTATGGCTACGTACATTATGCTGGAAGTAAGGACGCTGGCTTTTGACGACATTTCGACACCGTCCTTTAGTCTTATGTAGCTGGCTAGGGCTGCCCTTAATGCAAAATAAAACAGCCCCGCCAGTGCTGCAAAACTTGTTAGCGATCCGGTATTCGCAATGGTGTACTTAAGTATAAAGAAGCCAGTCAGCATCGCTAGTACGGTGATTAGTGTTATTTTGGTCTTTCCATTTATTTGTAGGTATTCTATTACTGGGCCATGTACGCTAGAAAATGCTAGGCCTGCTGAGAGCACTAACGCGGCGCTGGAGAAGTCTGTACCCGCATTGCCTAAAAAGCCTTGTAAAATTGGACCTGCTATTGCCACCCCTAATACTGCGATAAAGGACGTTATTAAAGTGCGAGACTGGAGCTGTTTTATGGAGTTTTGCCTGTCGATATCAAGTTTTAAATTGTACAGGAATGGTTCGCTGGTCTTGGACATGGCCATGGCCGGGAACATTGCTGTCAACGATAGCATATATATGATGTCGTAAGTGCCTGCCGCCTCAACCCCCATGGTCGCATTAATTAGTAGTATGTCTAAGCGATCTATGGCGGCCATTATTGCGACTGGGATACCTATTGTCGCTAGCTGTTTAAGATTGCTTTTAAAGTGGAGTGATTGCAGCTGTGGTGAGCGTGGTTTGAAAGGCTTGAGATGCCTATGAATCTGAAAGAGAGATAATGTTTGAGCCAAGAGCATGGCGAGTGATGCTGACAATGCGCTTGAACATGCAGACGAAAACCCTATTAGTAGCGGGCCTCGCCATAAGCGTTGAGTTAAGTTTAAGTGAACTTGGGCGGCTACTGTGCTTTCAGTATGGCGCCATATTGTGTTGGATAGGTTGTACGCAATGGTTGCTGGTATTAGCAGTATACTTACAAAGTAAACGCTTGATGGGACTTGGTTCTTGAAGATTGCTGGTGATAGCAGAGGGTATGAGGCTGCTAGAACCACCGAGCTGACTAACACCACTGCAAAAGATACTGTGATTACACTAGAAATCTCGGAGGTGCTGCCTCCTTTTCTGTTTTGCAGCATTCTGCTAACAAGCCGCTCGCTGCCTAATGCAAGAAAAGGAATCATCAATGTTGCGAAGCTTGAGCCCACGCGAAACTGCCCAAATTGCTGAGGGTCTAGTATGCGAGTTAGCCATAGCGTGGCCAGCAGCATCACAACATTGCCTAGAATATTGGAGCCGATTCCATAATAAATGCTCCTTATGTTCACACTTTCTCCGGATGGCAGGTTTCGCCTTTAGTGAGGATGCTTGCGATAGCGCTGGCTGGAGCGGATAGGTCCTTATCTAGGTAATGGCCAGGGAGAAAATGATTTGCGCGCATTTCAGCAAACACACTCGCGGGGTTGAGGTTTCCTAAGCACTTGGGTAGTCCTGCCTGTGCTAGCGTCTTAATTGTATCGCTTAAATCTTCCGGATCGTTTACTCTGACGATGCCAGGAAGGTGGTCATAAAAGGAATTTCCAAGGGTTATTACTGGGATTTTCCGTAAGTAAGCGTCGAGCCCAGTCATTGAGTTCACGGTTACCACTAAGGCTGCATTTTTCAAGTCGTTATCCAGACTGGAATCCGAAAGAAGAGCCTGCTTTGATACGCTTAGATTCTCATAGAGGCCGGTAGTATAGCGTCTACGATATAAAGGGTGTTCCCTCACTCGGACAGTTAACCCGGTGCCTTCAGAGGCTTTTGTAACTAGTGTAACTAGATCAAGGTCGCCGAGATTCAGTGGGTTATGGTGAATGTTGTTAGCGTCATCAGGGACTTGCAAAGCAACAAGTATTTCTTGTGCACTTTTCGGGTTGTTATCTCGTCCATGTTGAACGCAAGCGGAATATTTGCTTTTTGGGTAAGAGCCTAGTGACATGGAGTCCCACTCGGGAGGGAGTTTACCTAATGCCCTTAGTGCTGCAGTTAGCGCGTAGTCGATGCCCCTGTACACCGGGTTGCGTTTGAATTTTTCTGACTTTATCACTGGCTCTGGAGTATAACCTATGCCTGTAAGCGAAGATGCCTGCTTGCGAAAAGAGCAGTTTGCATTCACTCCTTTTGTGTCAAATATCGTAGTGCCATTAGGCCCTTGCTCAAAAAAATATCTCTTTGCGCGATGCGTTGTTGCAGCAAGATAATATTGTAAAGACTCGGCGGCTATTCGAGTGTCGCCAGAAAAGATCACTACGTCAGGGTCGTAACTATCAATCACACCTTTCCAGTAACTTACATAATCTTCGGCTCGGTCGCGAAGGGCGGTTAAGTATTTGTCGCCGTACCTCGCGCCGACGGTGGCATGGTACTTAGCGATTTTTTCTAGGTCCGCTTCTGAAGTCACGGTTTTTGGAATGGATGGCTTCTTTATCTCGCATGCTAGCAACTTTGATTTTCGCCCGTGGCTCAGCATATACAAATGTCCGCTTGGGAAAATTGCCATGTGCTGAAAATCAGCGGAAGGCTCCATCTGCTTAACCGCATCTTCTATCGCTGAAAAGAGTCGTGCAAAAGTATCGTAGTATATTAGGGTGAGATATTTCATTTTGCGTCGATTACTTGAAGATAGTATTTATCCATGCCGTCACTGAATACTTTTCTCGAACGGCTGGCGTATATGGTGTTTCTTTAAGTCTAAAAAAGCTATCATTAATGATCGGGTTCTTTCTGTTTACTATAAGTACTGATTTTGGAGAGTTTATGTCGTAATTCACGATGTCTGAATTAGTGGTGATCAGCTTTCTTTGCGCCCCTACAGCCTCAATGCTACGCATTGTTAGCCCTAATTGATCAGGGCGGTTGATGTCTATTATGGTGTTGCTCTCTGCTATGCGGTTAACGACATCGGTCAGATTCATGCCGGAAAAAACGACATATTTTGATGCAAACTTTCGAAACCCTGGGTCAAAAATAGAGCGAACGTAAAATAATAACTTTGATGGGTAGTAGCAGTAAATAAATAGCTTTTTACCTTTGGACTCTAGCTCGTTGATGATGTCTTGGAGTACTCTGTATCTGTCGGTATGTATGGTGCCTATGAAACAGGCGTCATAAGTATGGCTGCTACTCAAGTTGGCAGCACGATCAAAATCTTTACCATAGAATAAGGGTAAGAACACAACGCTCGGGTTATTGTCTGCATCGGTGCGATCAAAAGAGAAGACCTGATCGAACTCTGGGATAATTGAACGAGCATTAGGGTTGTAATTCATCGAGTCCCATAAGTACAGCTTAAGCTTGGCTTTAGGCTGTGCTCGTTTGAGCTTTTTGATTCGCTCAACTGAGATGGCCTCACCTCTTACGATTAAAATGTGATCATAAGAAACGTTGCTTGTTGTTTTAATTATATAGTCATAATAGAGATTGGTTTTGTATGCCAGTAAACGTCGATCAATCCGGATGAGTGCCTTTGTCAGGAAGCTGTTATCAGGTCGGTCGTTGAAATAGTCAACAATAGCGCCGCTATCTTCCAGTTCGGACTTGATAAGCTTTTCATAACCGAAAAACATCGGGGCAATAAACAGGACGCGTTTGCCACTCAGATCCATTTGTTTTTTTCCTGCGAGTAGATTTTTTTCATTACTTTAGCAGACCTTTACTACGCAGCTCATCAACCGATTTTTCGTAACCGGAGTCACAGATATCTTGTGTCCGGACCCAGTCAGAAAATGCCTTTAGGCCTTCAGCGAAAGACACTTTTGGTGTGAAACCAGTATCTTTGGTCAGCTTACTCTGGTCCGCAAGGTTGTGCCGAATGTCCCCGATGCGGAAGTTTCCTGAGACCTTAATTTCTCCACCGCATTGATAGTTCTCTTTTAGAGCATTAGCAACTGTCAACACGTCAGTTGCCTCACCAGTTCCCACATTGTAAGAAGCGCTAGCTACATCAGAGTCAATTGTGGCAATGGTTGCTGCGACTACGTCGTCGATGTACACAAAGTCGCGACTTTCTTTACCGTCCTCGAATATGTTTATGTCCTTGCCTTGCAGGAGCAGCGTAGAGAAGATGGAAAGGATGCCGGTATAGGGGTTTTTTAGTGATTGTCCCGGGCCGTAAACATTTTGGTAGCGTAGAGCTGCCGCTCCAATTCCAAGAGAAGCCGCTGCGGTGAGCACGAGTTGTTCCTGAACTTGTTTAGTGATGCCGTAGATAGAGCTAGGGTGGATTTTCGAATTCTCATCTGTTGGGACTGGGGTTGCGAGCTCACCCGTGCTTGGGTCTCTGCATTCAAAAATACCGTTTTCCAGGTCGTCGAGGGATCTCGCTTCTGGGTAAATGTAGTCATTGCTTCCCTTGTATTTACCCTCGCCATAAATGGCTCTGGAGGACGCGACTACTAGTCTTCTAACTGAGCTGGAACCGGGCTCTTGCTTTGCCAAGATATCTAGCATTAGGGAGGTACCGCGGATATTTACGTCAACATACCTGTCAATCTCATACATCGACTGTCCGGTACCTGTTTCGGCGGCGAGGTGTACTACGACCTCTTGGCCAGGAAGTGCTCGCTCCCAGTCTTCGCGACTTCTGACATCACCTTTCAACAGCCTTACGGATTTTGGTAGCCGTTTTACCAGTGAAGAGTTCTCTGGATCTAGACCGTGGATTTGCGGCGACATGTTGTCGAGCACGGTCACTTCATCTCCACGCTCGGTTAGTGCAATAGCAAGAGCGCTGCCGATGAATCCTGCGCCGCCGGTGATAAGTACTTTCATTTATGCTGCTCCAAATACCAGTTAATAGTTAATGCGATACCTGTTTCGAAGCTCTCGCGAGGGGTCCAGTTCAGCTCTCTCTGCGCCTTTGCAGCGTCAATAGCGTAGCGCCAGTCGTGCCCAAGCCTATCTGTTACGAATGTAATCAGGCGGTCGTGCGGCGCTCCTTCCGGGTTCGCTTTATCCAGCATTTCTGTGATGAGCCGGACAATATCGATGTTGCGCCACTCGTTGTGCCCACCAATGTTATAAGTTTCACCTAAACGACCCGCTTCAATTGTGCGCTGTATGCCGCGGGCGTGATCTTCGACATAAAGCCAGTCGCGGATGTTGGAGCCATCACCGTAGATAGGGATAGGAGACCCTTCGAGGCAGCTGCGAATTACTGTGGGGATGAACTTTTCGCCATGTTGGTGGGGGCCGTAGTTGTTGCTGCAATTAGTAGTGGTTACAGGTAAGCCGTACGTGTGGAAGTAGGCTCGAACCAAGTGGTCTGATGCTGCTTTGCTGGCCGAGTATGGAGAGTTTGGCGCGTATGGTGTCTCTTCAGTAAATGCTGGATCACTCTCAGACAGCGTGCCGTAGACCTCGTCTGTGCTGATGTGGTGGAAGCGCCGAGATGCAGAAAGGGTAGCCTTATCTAGCTTTTGCTCGCCGAGCCAGTATTGGCGGGCAGCCTCCAGTAACACATAAGTGCCGTTGATGTTAGTGCGCACGAATTCGCCGGGGCCTGAAATAGAGCGGTCCACGTGACTCTCTGCCGCGAAGTGAACAATAGTGTCAATGGAGTGCTCGCGTAGTAGCCGCTCAACCAGCGAGCCGTCGTTGATATCTCCCTCTATAAATGTATGACGGTCAGGGGATGGTAGGTTATTTAAGTTTTCCAGGTTGCCAGCGTAAGTGAGTAAATCCAAGTTCACTATGTAAACATCTGGTCTTTCATTTAGTAACCATTGGATGTAATTGGCCCCGATAAATCCGGCCCCGCCGGTCACGAGCAAGTTCTTTGGTTTATAGCTCATTAGCTGCTTTCCATATTGAGGGCAGGCCGATTCATTGGGCGGCCTTGCTTGATAGTTGACGGTTTAGGTTTGAGGCTTTCCCAAGGTGTCGGGAGATTAGCGGGATTTTACAGTCAAATAAAAACCATAAACATTTTGGCTCTATCTTTTTTGATTGAGCCAAAGCGAAAGTTTCGCATTGCGCATGAGGCGGGCAGAGGTTTTATTTGCTATCTGACTTATATTCGTAATTGTAGTAGCCGTAGTTCCCGTAGCCGTATGCTGACGCCTTTTTTTCAACTGCGTTAAAAATGGCGCCCTTTAGCTGTATATCGTTTTGCTCAAAGCGTCGCATGGCTACCTCGATTTCGCGCGCAGCGTTTACTGCGAAGCGGGTAACAATCAAACTCATGCCGACTTGGCGGCCCACAATCGCGGCGTCTGTTACCGCGAGGATTGGCGGAGTGTCGACGATCACGATGTCGTATTCGTCTTTGACGTTGTCTAGGAAACTAGTGAAGTTGGCGTGCATCAAGAGTTCTGAGGGATTAGGCGGTATTTGACCGCGCGGTACAACCTGCAGGCCTTCGACTTCTGTTTGGTAGATAGCGTCCTTGCTGGTGATTCTGGTCGCGAGTAGTTCTGATAGCCCATTCTCGGCTGGTAGCTTGAATAGTTTGTTCAGGTAGCCTTTGCGCATATCCGCGTCGATCAGCAGTACCCGTTGGCCTGCCTGGGCCATGATGGCACCCAGGTTGGCGGAGACGAATGATTTGCCCACGCCAGGGCTGGGGCCTGAAATCATCAGGATGTTGTTTTTGGCTTCTAGCCGGGCGAAGTGCAGGCTGGTGCGCAGGCTGCGGAGTGCTTCGATGGCGAGGTCGGCGGGGTTGGTGACTGCTAGCAGGCCTGAGGTGGCGGTACTGGCAGGGCGGCGGCTTTTTACACCACCTTCGACTACTTCCTGATCTCGACTGAAAGGGACAGTTGCGTAGACCGGCAGGCCGAGTTGCTCTATGACATCTGGGTCTTCGATCCCACGATTAAGCGCTTTGCGCACCAGCACTAGGGCGACGCCGATAAAGCCGCCTAGCAGGGTAGCGATGATTGCGATCAGCGCCTTTTTGGGTTTGACGGGCTCTTCAACATTAACGTCTGCGGTGTCAATAACCCGGACATTCCCCACAGTACCGGCGCGCAATACGTCCAGCTCCTGAGTGCTATTGAGCATGGTGGTATACACCTCGGTAGTGACGGCTACGTCACGAGTCAGGCGCAGCAACTCTTGCTGAGTAGCAGGTAGTGACTCTACTTTGCTGGTGAGCTCTGCTTTTTGGCGCTTGAGCTGCTCCATTTGGTCAAGCAACGCTTGATAAGACGGATGCTGACGAGTGAACCGCCGTTCCATTTCCGCGCGTTTGAGGTTTTGCTCGGAGATCAGGGTATCCAGTTCAACAATCTGGTCCAGAATGGCTTGGGTTTCAATCGTGATGTCAACGGATTTGGTGCTGGTTTGATACTCATTGAGCGCTTGCTCATACCGTTCAAGCTCTTTTCGGACTTGCGGCAGTTGCTCCCGGAGAAACTCAAGGCTTTGTGCTGCTTCTGCGGAATTGCGCTCCACGTTTTGGCGCACATATAGACGGCTTACTTCATCGAGGATGCTGATGGCGTATTGCGGGCTTTCGTGCTGCATGCTTAGGCTGATGATGCCGGAGTCTTTGCCGCGCTCTGAAGCGCCCAGTTGTTGTTGATAGTCGATGATGGTGTTCAGCTTGCGCTGCTTGATGACGTCGAAGCGGGTTTCCGGCCGTGCGTTCAGCGTTTTTATTTGTATGGTAAAGCCATTGCTGCTCGCCTGTTCTCCCACAGCGCCTTGCACCAGAGATTCACCGTCTTCGTTATAGAGGGTGTAGGTGTTGCTCTCTCCAGCAACGAGCTCAAGTGTTTCGTTTAGGTAGCTGTTTGGCACTTCCAGCTGGAAGATGTCGACGTTTTCACCGCCCCATGCGTAGCTGTCAAAGCCCATCAACGGCGCTGCCAGCTCGCCCGCCGTTTCTGGCTCGTAACGGCGAGCAGCCCAGTGACCGATGAGAGGGAAGTAATGCGGTTCTACAATAATGTCGAGCTTCAGGTTTTCCACTGCCTGCCCGATTACCGCGCGGGATTTCAGTAGCTCGATTTCCGTCACCGCCTCAGGCGTGCTGCCGAGCATGTCTGAGAGTTCGCCGAGCCCGGCAAGGGTGTTCCCAGACTTCTCCTCAATCTGAATCAAGGCATTCGCCTGATAAATCGGTGTTGCCAACAACGCATAAGCCACACCGATGACTGCAAAGCAGACGGTAAAGCCGGCGATGATCCATTTGCC
>Ga0031668_1182332_pt1 | contig 8794 bp, 5 predicted proteins | sample DeeseametaMP0895_FD_75020 | JGI IMG/M metagenome (GOLD analysis project Ga0031668, IMG submission 75020) | Metatranscriptome of deep ocean microbial communities from South Indian Ocean - MP0895 (Metagenome Metatranscriptome) | ecosystem: Environmental > Aquatic > Marine > Oceanic ...
TCCGAGGTCGCTCAGCTCTGGCGACGGCGGCGAACGAAGCCGATCAGGCCGAGCGCGATGGCGAGCAGCCAGGTCGGCGGCGCCTTCTGCTGGTGATCGACCGAGGCGCAGAAGCAGCTCGAGCCTTGGAGCTCGCCGTTGTTCTCGTCCATGGTCGTGCTCATGTCAGGGGCGCCCATGTCATCGCCACCGTCCATGTCAGGCTCGCCGTCCATATCTGGTTCGCCGTCCATGTCGGGCTCGATGTCCATGTCAGGATCATCGCCCATATCCATGCCCATGTCCGTCCCCATGTCCATGCCCATGTCGGGGTCGATCATGACCTCGATGGTGACGGTGTGTTGCGCGGGCTGAGATGACTCGAGCCCGAACGTATCCGTCACGCGCAGCTCGAAGCGGTACTCCGCCGATTGCGTGAGGTCTGCCGGGAAGGTCACCTCGAGGATTTCCTGATCGAGGCCAACGAGCGTCGGCGTGGGCGCGCCCGTGTCGACAAGGATCCACTCGAAGCCTGTGATGGCGTCATCCTCGGGATCGGTGGAGTCAGCCGCGGAGAGGTTGATCGTCTCGCCGGCGGTCGCCTCGGTCGGTCCTGTGATGACCGCTGTTGGCTCGGTGTTGTTGAGTCCATCGATGTTGATGGTGACCTCGTCGGTGTCCGTGAGCTGGGGCATGCCCGAGTCGGTGACGGTCACGCGGAAGACGTAGGAGGAACCGATCGCCTCGCGTGGAGCGGTGAAGCTCGGGGCGACGGTGTCTGCGTCAGTGAGCATGATCGTGGTGTTGGTCGAGCTCGAGACGAACTCCCATGCGTAGGTGAGCGTGTCGCCCACGTTCGGGTCGGAGCTGCCGGACGCGTCGAGCGTCACGAGCGTCTCGGCGGTGACGGCTTGGTCCACGCCAGCGTCTGCGTTGGGTGCGATGTTGGTGCCATCCGAGAGGCACTCGCCAGTGGCGACGTTGCAGAACGCTCCTGGCTGGAGGCAATCCGCATCAGCCGCGCACATCGTGTTGCAACCCATCTGACATGCGTAGAGCCCGCAGTTCTCAGGGGCAATCACGCCACAGGTGCCCATCCCATCACAGGTGGACTCAGGTTGGAAGCGACCATCCATCAAGCACTCGGCGTCCACGCATGTCGTGCCCATCATCTTGGGGCTGTACGCGGTGGTCGAGCGGCTCGAATCGCAAACCTCGCAGTTGTTGATGGGGTTCTCGGCGCCTTCTGGGATGCAAGCGCCGTTGATGGCGCAGCCCGTCGTGACGACGACAGCGCAGCCACCTGCGCCATCGCACTGACCCGTGGTGCAGGGCAGCGCGTCCATCTCGTCACATGCCACGCCCTGCATGACCGGTGTGCTCGCGCAGCCGTTGGTCATATCGCACAGGTCCGCGGTGCACTCGTTCATGTCATCGCAGGTGACCATCGAGCCGTTGGTGCAGCTTCCGTTCGAGCAGGTCTCTCCGGTGGTGCACGCGTCGCTGTCATCACATGCGTTGGTGTCGTTGACCGGGTTCGCAGCACAGCTACCTGTTGCAGGGTCACACGCGCCTTGCGTGCAATCACCGTCGAGGCTCGTACAGTCGAGCGCGCGGTCGGTGAAGACACAGCCCGACGCGGGGTCACAGGTGTCATCCGTACAGAGGTCGCTGTCATCACAGGTGATCGCCATCCCGGTGCCACATGTGCCGCCCGAGCAGGTCTCGCCGGTGGTGCATGCATCCCCATCATCGCAGGGGTCGCCATCGCCGACGGTGCTGAACGAGGTTTGGTCGAGCGAGGGGACGCACGCCGCGCTGCAAGGGTCGTTCGGATCCTGTGGCTCCGTCGCGTCGTAGCAAGTCCCGCCGATGAGGCACTTGCTGGACTGAAGATCGTTGCTGCACGTGCCTGCCTGACAGGTGTCGGTGGTGCAGCTCAAGCCGTCATCGGTACATGCGGTACCGTCTGCGACAGGCTCCGCGCTGCATGTTCCATCCGCAGGGTTGCAGACACCCACGTTGCAATCGTCATCGAGCCCCGAGCAATCGACTGCGTTTTGGAAAACGCACGCGCCTGCCTGACAGGTGTTGCCAGAGGTGCAAGAGTTGCCATCATCGCACGATATCCCTTCATTGCGAGGTACAGGTGTGGTGGGGTTGGTGGCGTCACACTCGGCGCAACCCGTGTCTGGGTCAACTTCGCCATCGATGAGATGTTGTTTGAAGAAGAGGCATGTTTGTTCACCAAAGTAAACGTCGACACGACCTGTATCTCCAGCTGTTGTGTCTTGTCCCCAAGCGGCTACAGCAAAATCCGAGAAACTATCTCCATTGAAATCGCCATGAGCAAAGCTGACACCCATGCGAGCGTTGGCTTCATTTCCCGTTTGGGTGAGAGAAGGGCTCTCAGACAATCCGTTTTCGGAGCCGAGGTAGATTCGCGCACGTCCTTCGTCGGTAAAAGCGCCGTCGAAACGAGGAGTGCCGACTGCAAGCTCGGCAATGCCGTCTGTTGTGCCCAGACGAACATCATCCCCGTTGATGTCTGGGATGAGAAGGAGTGCTTCTCCTGTAAGGTCACCTGATTGTGTGCCCGTGAGTGTCCAACTGGGGGCATTGTCAATGATTGTAGAGGTGTTGCCATGGTAGACGCTAACTCGACCAGTGGTATTTGGTAGGGATGAGGAAATCGCGAGATCAGGGATTTGGTCCCCGTTCAAGTCTCGTCCACCAGCCACAGCAAGACCCAACTGCTCATTGGCAGTGACGCCCAAAAGCGTGCGGTCTGGGGTTGCAGGTTCGCTCAAGCCACTGGGGCTCCCAAGATATATTTCCACCTTTCCTCGATTGGAAAGTCCAGAGCTTCGGAAGTCACGGGACGAAACAGCCACGCCATCACATCCGATACTGCCATTTGTAACGCCAGTTGGATTACCTATGCTTGTGACTCCATAACCTGTTTTGGTTGTGACCGCCGAAATCGTAGAGCCCAGTCGAGTCCAAACGGGGGCTGCGCTCAATCCGCCAAGCTGCGGGTTGTTTACATCACTTGGCCCACCATAAAAAACATCTGCTCGACCCTCTGTTCCGTTGGTGAAGTTGGAGCCCACGATCACATCTGGGTATCCATCACAGTTCACATCTCCTGCATGAGCTGCGAGGGTGCCATAGAGGTCGTTAGCGGTTGTGTGGATGTAACTCCAAGATTCCACAATGTTTGATACGGGGTCGGTTCCTTGGAAGAGGAGGAGCTTGCCTGCGTTGTTACCACCATCGTCTGCACCGGATATGGCAATCAAGATGTCGTCGAAACCATCATCATCCACATCTGGTAGAACGCGCAAAGTCGTAAAACCCAGCGCGTCTTGGAGAGCGGCTCCTTCAACAGACCACGCTGCCGTGTTTGAAAGCCCTGCAGCGCTTCCCAGGAAGAGAAGAGCTCGTCCTTGAAGCGCGAAGGTGTTGGTGTAGAAGGCTTGGCCAACTAACAGGTCATCAAAACCGTCATTGTTCACATCACCTGCTGAGATCCTCTGTCCAAACCGTGCGTTTGGCTGGTCTCCATCGATTTGTTGTGCTGGAGCTGTCGCGAGAGGATCGATGGTGATTGGAAGTTTTGCGTTTTCTACAGCATCCACCGTGTACACCAAGTGGCCTTCATCCACCGTCATTCGGGCAGGTAGCGTCTTTCCTGCAGCATCGTAAACGAACAATTTCTCCCAAGTGAAGATGTGTTGTCCTTTCGCAGACAAAACATCGATGTGCCGTTCGCTAACCCTGTGCTGGATGTTTCCATCGACGCGATACTTGATCTGCAGGGAGCCCTCACCTTTGGGTAAGGTTTGGATGATGATGGACTGTTTTAGGCCGTCGCTTTTGTGGTCATATTGCTCTACTACCCCACCTCTGTATTGGCGAGTTACACGAGCCCCTTCGGTTCGCTGTGTTTCTGGAACTCCCACTGTTAGAGCTTTTTGGGCGCCTCTCGCCATGGACAGGTTGTGCAAGGCGTAAATCTTTTCGGCAGGAACGAATTTGTTCTCTGCAAGCGAATAGTGCGCAGCGCGGCTGAAATTGACGTGCCCGCTTTTGTCCAGATGAACGTCGAGCCCCAACCCCAAAACAGTGGCGCTTGTTGTATGGTTGTTGACATCAAAACCATGAAGAAGACGTTGGTTTTGGTGTTTTATCGGTTCTGCGGTCGCGCTGCTGGTTTTCTGTGCCCTTCTACTTTCACTGGTCTCGTTTGTAACGTCAGGCTCTTGTTCCAATCGCTGCTGTTGTTCGATGTGTGGAGGCGCGTCGTCTTGGCATCCCGTGAACATTCCGAGGGGCAGTAACCCCATCAATACGAGAGAGTGGTAGAGGAGGTGTTGTGTCCTCATAAATTTGCTCCGTGAAAGTCTTTCGGGGTCATATTTCTAGATTTGATGTGCATGATGCATGGCTAATCGAAGTCGGACAGCCAAGCGACACCAATGGCATATCGTAGGCATACTGAACATTGTACAGATTTCTACCACCAACCATATTACGACGCAACCGAGGGGCTGATATGAAGGGAAAAGAGGGTAGTTTGCACAAACCACAGGCGGAGAAATTAACAGGGTGGTTTGTGAACCGACAATTTGTCCTGCTCTCCAATCCGTTGAATTCAGATGTGCGTGAGGTTGCTAGTGTGCTCGATGCTGAGGGCTACTCTTTCTCACATCGCGAGTCGTTTGGTTGTGTTGGGGTTTGGCTTTCTCAGTCACCTGCTGCTTTGGAGAGAGAGATACATATCCGAAGTGATGGTGCTCGGACTCTGATCGCACGAGATCTCATCGGTATGCAGTTGCTATACTATCGCGCATTGTCGGGCGGGATGTGGTGCTGTTCGAGCGATATGAGGGTCCTTCGTCGTCTACTTCCTCAACGCAATGCCCTCAATAGGTCATGCATTGCTTCGATGGTATATAATCGAATGGGGTTTGATTTTTCGCTTGATACCCAGTGGGAAGGTATAAAGCGTGTGCCCGCGGGTGGGGTGTTGTGTTTGGGTAGTGGGGGAGCTCAGGTTCGTGAGTTGACACAACGCAACGATTTTCGGGAATTGTTATGCGAGCACTCGTACACACCGAGCCGGCTGCTGTCGCATTTGCGTGAGGTGCTCGAGCCTCGGCAGGATAGTCCAGTACTTTTGAGCGGCGGGACGGACTCTTCCCTTCTCTCGTCTATTTTGGCCCAAAGGAAAACAAGCTTGAACTCGGGGACGCTCGTGTTTCCTTCTTATCCCTCTTGCGACGAAAGCCAGGCTGTTCAAGAAATTGTCAGGGAACTCTCGCTCAAAAACTATGCTTACTCGCCTGAAGGTGTCGGACCGTTCTCTCCAGCAGCTCTTCATGTCCACGATAAGTTTTTGGAGTCGGGACCCTGTCTCAATCCGTGTGAGTTCCACGAGGTTGACCTCATCAACAAACTCGCTGATTACTTTGGTCGGGATGAGGTGATAACAGGAGTGGGCGCAGACCAGTTGTTTTACAGCCCCTTATACTGGTCGGGCAGACAACGGTTGTTATTGGCGCAAGTGCCGCCCAGGGAGCATGTTCGCTGGATGCGTCGTTTGGGGAGGACCTTGTGGGGCAAACAAATCCTTCAATCCAAAGTTTTTGGACGGCCCATCACCAAACGGTCAAGTGCGGTGGTGCAGGAACTTTTGCCTCCTTGGTGTGACGCGAATTATTGTGAATCTGTGTTGTGGAGTGGGATAAAGCGGCTTGCGCACGCATCGTTTGTTCCTGGGCGCACGTGGACGTTGGAAAGGTTATCCTCTTGGGCTTGGGATATCGGTGTTCAGACTCTCGCGAGGCAACAAAAGGCTGCGGGTGTAAAGGTCTATCATCCCTTTTTTGATGAGTATTTGTGGGCCAGTTTCCTCCTGTGTCCAGGTTGGCTGAATGTTGGTGTTGGACAAAAAGCTGCTGATAAGGTAATTCTACGCCGCTCCCATGAGCTCTTGGGGGCGTTACCGCCCCGAGTTGCATGGAGAGGGAAGTTAGCGACATTTGATGCATTTATCTTCGCGTCTCTTTTTGGGGCTGGCTGGTCTGTTGTGGATGATCTGAGCTGTTCAATGCGTTTGGGGGATATGGGGATTGTTGATGAAGAGCGATTTCGAAAGTTTGTTCTTGATGTAAAAACAGGCACAACAACCCCCCAACAACCAATTTCCTCCATTTGGAACACTCTTGCTGTAGAGATGTGGGTGCGGAAGGTTGAAGCGTCACTCTTGTTCAAGTAATAATGAACTTTCCAGGATGTTTTGGGTCACACTTGAGGTAAATGGTATGAGCGAAAAACAACCAAAAACTCAGTTGGAATTACTGAAGTTACCCAAATACAAAGCCCCCAAACTTCAGAAGTTTGGTGCGTTGCGCTCCTTGATCAGGGGAGAGGGCACCGAGAATCGTTTTGATCTGGCTGGTTTCCCGGTGAGCGCTTGTGTCGTTCCGAACGGGCAGTTTCAGCCGACAGACCCAGAATGTAATCCGTAAGCAACGAGACGTTCTTGTCCTTTAGAAGTTTTCGGGATCACAACAAAACAGTTTTTTCATTCAACGCCTCGATCCTGAGGCGTTTTTTGTTTGGAAATGTTGTTGTTGTGCTCACGACCATGCTGGGGCTTGTTCTTCCATATCTCCTCAAGCTCGTCGTCGATGCGATGCTTCAGAAGAAGCCACTCGTTTATCTTTTGTGGCTCGCTGCGGTCGGGGTGGGGGTGTTTGTCGTGCAATTCATCCTCGGCGTGGCGCGGCGTTATCTGATCGCTCGCAATGCTGAAAGCGCACACAAGCACCTTCGCGAGCGTTTGCTCGATGCATCCCTCACCGCTGGGCTGCTCTCCCTCAAAAAACAGCCTCCTGGTCACGTCGCCACGCTCGTCGAGCTCGATTCGCGGGCGATCCTATCGTTTCCTGAGGCTGTCCTACCGAGTGCGTTGTCGTTAGCGACTACGCTCCTTGGTACCGCGGCAGTGCTGGTGTGGCTATCGCCACAGCTTTTCTTTTTGATCCTGCTGCCCGCGCCAATCGTGCTTCTGATCGGGCGAGCGTTCCATAAGAGCATCGCGAAACGCTCGAAAGAGTTGCAGAACGCGAGAGCAGGGATTTTCGCAGTGCTTTTCGAGGCGTTCGCTTCCATCGAATCGATCAAGATTTATGGGGGGGAGGATGCGTTCTCTGAGAGGGTCAGAGAACGCGGCGAGCGTGTGTATGAGAACGCAGATGCGCTTATAGGACAGCGGGCTTGGCTCTTTCCCACGCTCAACTTGGTCTTGAGTTCGTTGATGCTCTCGGCGCTCGTGGCTGGTGGCTACATGGTGAGTCAGGACATGACCTCGACGAGCATCGTGGTCGCCGTTTATCTCTACCTCTCCAGGATGCTCGCTCCTGTGCGGGGCGCCACAGAGTTGCTCTACGGTTGGCATCGCTACCACGCCAGCGAACAACGCATTCAGGATTTCCTCGGTTCGATCGAACCTCTTCCGCTCCTTCCTTCGCCCAAACCATTGCCTCCAGGGCCGAACGCGCTCCTGCTCGAAGACGTCTCCTTCAAGTACGCGGATGGGGCGCCGGTGTTGTCTGGCTTGAACCTCGAGGTCGGCGTGGGGGATTGGGTCGCGATCCTCGGTCCGAGCGGGGCGGGGAAGTCGACGTTGGGGAAGCTCGTGCCCAGGTTGTTCGATCCCGATGCTGGACGACTTTTACTCGGAGAAATCCCGCTGACCGAGCTCGATTTGGACGCACTGCGCGGAGAGATCGGCTACGTCGGTCAGGAGGTCCTGCTGTTCGAAGGGACTTTGCGCGAGAACCTCCTGTTTGGGGTCCGAGAGGAGGTCGACGAGGACTTCCTCGCGTGGGTCATCGACATCGCCAGGGTGAGGCCGATCGTCGACGAGCGCGAGGAGGGGCTCGAGAGCATGCTCGGGCAGGGCGGTGGTGATCTCTCGGGTGGCCAAAAGAAGCGCGTGGCGCTCGCACGCGCGCTCCTGCGAAGGCCCGAGGTGATCGTCATCGATCAGATGGCGAGCGATCTCGAAGCCTCGCTCAACCGTGAGATCTTCACGCGGTTGTCCGAGGAGTTCGAGGGCGCCATCCTCTACCTCGGGCATCGCGTGCCCGATGGCTTCACGCCCGATGCTGTCTATTGGCTCGAGGCGGGACAGCTTGCGCCCAGAGAATATCTCGCATAGCTTCGGCGCCCATCCCCCCCAAGGCGACGTGATGACATCTGTTCATGAGAAACAATTGAGGCCAAGGCAGGATCTGATCGTCGAGGAGATCGACGGCGAGTGTCTCGTGCTCGATATGGAGCGCAATGTCTACTTTGGCCTCGATCCGATCGGCTTGTTTGTCTGGAGGCAGCTCGAACAAGGCGCGACCTCCCAGCAGGCGCTCGACGCTCTGATCGATCACTACGGCGAGGATCACCGCGAGCAAATCACCGAAGATGTGCGCGGGTTCCTCGAGGATCTTCTCGCGCAGGGACTCGTCGAACCCAGAGGTGATGAGTGAGGCGCTACCTCGCGTTCGGTGAGCACCTCGCCGCGGATACCGAGCTCGATTACCTCGAGTTTGATGTGGCGAGGGAGCAGGACACGGTGCCAACGGTCATCTTGCGCGCCGGTGAGGTTTGCCTGGGCGATGAGGTTCGCGTCCACGCCGAGCCAGACTTCGAGGGTGGCCCCGTCCTCGAAGTCTGGATGCGCGAAGAGGACTCTGCTCCCACGACAGCGTTTGTCGACTACGCGGGCTGGCAGGTTCGCATCGACGCA
>Ga0031668_1017138_pt1 | contig 8731 bp, 8 predicted proteins | sample DeeseametaMP0895_FD_75020 | JGI IMG/M metagenome (GOLD analysis project Ga0031668, IMG submission 75020) | Metatranscriptome of deep ocean microbial communities from South Indian Ocean - MP0895 (Metagenome Metatranscriptome) | ecosystem: Environmental > Aquatic > Marine > Oceanic ...
GCTGGTTTCGCTTCGGCACTTGCTGGCACACACAGCACCTACCCCCACGGCAACTCCCAGATAAGCGGGGTGTCCTCGGCGGGACCCTCTTCGAGCCACTCGCGCAGATCCTCGACCGTCTCGCTCGCGAGCGCTTCCTGCATCAGGTCGCCAAGACCATAAGAATAACAAACATGGAAGGCAGCGCGGCGCACGGATTCACTCTCGTGAGTCATGTAGGGACGAATCAGCTCGTCGAGGTCGGGATCGTCGTAGCGCAGCGCGCCAAGCCCGACGATCACGCTCGCCAGAAAGTCATCATCAGGGGTGTCTTCGAGTTGGTTCTGCAACAGCTCGGCGGTCGCGAAATCAAACCCCACGACCACCCCGAGCAAGTCGATCGGCATATCCTCGGGGTAGGCAAACCCATTGGCATCAGAGACGCGCCGGACCACGCGCTGGTGAGACGGGGGCGCAGGGACATAGTCCACGTTCCAGATGTACAACCTGCCCGAGTGCATGTCGTACCCTGCCCAGCTGCGCGAGAAGTAGGTCATCCAGCCGTGCATCACCGCGAAGCGAAACGGGCTAAAGATCCAAAAGTTCGTGAGCGCTTCGGGCGAAGCCTCCTCGAGCTGCCCCGAATACACATTGGGAACGACCAAACCTTGCTCGTAGCCCATGATCGCGCGCAGTTGTTTTCGAGGAGCCTCCTCGGGAGGAGGCATCAAGCTCTGCAAGGCGTCGCGCATCGCGTCCGCGTCGAGCTCGACATCGATCCAGTAAACAGGTGGGACGCTCGATGAAGCAGCGAGCCAGATCTTTGAAGGGTCTTGCTCGTCGATATACCAGGCAGGCTCGATATCGAGCCCCATCCCATTGAGGAGCGCGTAACCTCCGGTGGCGACGAGCAGTTTGTGCCGAGCCATCTCGAGGTTGAGCTCCCATACGCCCTGGGTCCACAACGTCCCCATCGGCATATGCTCCGTATCCGGCGCCTGATCGCGCGCCTCATCCTCGCTATCGACCCAGGCGATGTCGAGCGAGGCGCCATCGACAGCTTCGCGAAGTTCAGCGAAGCCATCGAAACGATCGAGCCAGTGGGAATCACTCATCCTGTCGTGCTCCTCCAAAACCTGAAGCGGGAACCTCAGGAGCGCTGGCGGTCGAGGATCGCCTTGTAGCCGAGCGCGTAGAACTTGATCTGCTTGACCATCGAAGCCAGCCCATTGGCGCGATTGAGCGAAATGTTATCGCCAAAGTCGAGCTCGTCGATAAACCGCGCGGGCGTAGCGATCACATCATCGGGTGATTGTCCCGAGTAGACGCGCATCAGGAGCGCGACGAAACCTCGGACGATCATCGCCTCGCTGTCGGCCATGTAGTTGATCTTGCCGTCGGCACCGAGCTCGGCGTGGAGCCAGACTCGGTTCTGGCATCCCTTGACGATGTTGCCATCGACCTTGTGCTCCTCGGGCATCGCCTCGAGGTCGCGGCCGACCTTGATGATCTTGCGGTAGCGATCCTGCCAGTCGTCGAGCTGACCGAACTCGTCGATGATCGCCTGCTGTGCTTCTTCGATGCTCATTGTATCCGCCTTTGCCTCTTCTCTGTTCTGCTCAGAGAGTGATGACCTCGAGCTCGGGGTCAACCTCCATCTGGACGAGGTTTTCGATCGCCATCAGCGTCCCTGTCAATGACGCAGGGCATGTACCACAGGCGCCCTGGTAACGGATCATGAGACGGTTCTCGACCAACGCGAGGATCTCCAGGCCGCCGCCATCGGCGGCGAGGAAGGGCATGATGTGGTCATCGATGACCTCCTGGATCATCGGGATGCGAGGATCGTCGAGCCCTTCGCCAAAGAACTCGGGGTCCTCCCCAGCCTCAGCCATCGCGGTAGCGGCATCAGGGAGCGCATCCTCGACCACCGCTGCGCGAATCGGCGTGGCGATGGCGCGCAGCAAATCTGGCCAATCCTGGGCGCCATCTTGCGTGACGGTGAGCCAGCGCTCAGCGAAGAACACCGAGAGGACGCCGTCGATGGCGAGCAGCTGCTCGGCCAGCGGCGAGCCCTTGGCGGCCTCGATATCGCTGAAGTGACGGGTGGTCCCCATCGGCGTGATCGACTCCTTGAGGACGAACTTCACGGCGTTGGGGTTGGGGGTGTATTCGATCTCTGCGATCTTCATCCTGAGTTCCTCTTATGCGAAGAGATCGCGCACGAATCGTAGCCCATCGACGAGCGCTTCGACGTCGTCCTCATTGTTATAGAGGGCGAACGAAGCGCGCGCGGTGGCGTGAATGCCAAACCAGTTCATCACGGGCTCGGCGCAGTGTTGGCCAGTGCGCACGGCCACACCACAGGTATCCAAAATCATCCCGATATCGTTGGGGTGGATATCGGTGAAGTCAAACGAGAGGACGGCGGCCTTGTGCTCGGCGCGCCCGAAGATCCTGATCTTATCGAGCGTCAGGATCTTCTCGGTCGCCAATGACAGCAGCTCGTGCTCGCGCTCCGCGATACGCGCCCTGCCAATACCAGCGATGTAGTCGATGGCAGCGCCCATGCCCACGGCAGCAGCGATCGATGGCGTCCCCGCTTCGAACCTCTGCGGGACCTCCTCGTAAGTGGTCCCTTCCCAACTGACGGTGTCGATCATATCACCGCCCCCCTGGAATGGAGGGAGCGTGTCGAGGATATCGAACTTGCCATAGAGGATGCCGATGCCCGTGGGGCCAAACATCTTGTGGCTCGAGAACGTGTAGAAGTCCGCGTCGAGATCCTGGACATCGATCGGAAGATGCGGCGCTGCCTGGCATCCATCGACGACGACCTTGGCGCCGACGGCGTGCGCGAGCTCGATCACCTCGCCGACGGGATTGATCGTCCCGAGCGCGTTCGAGACATGCGCGACGGCGACGAGCTTGACGTCCTTCGACAGCAGCTCGCGATACGCCTTCATATCGAGCTCGCCGCGGTCATTCATCGGGATGACCTCGATGCGAGCGCCAGTTTGCTCGGCGAGCATCTGCCATGGGACGATGTTGGCGTGGTGCTCCATGGCGGAGATGAGGATGCGATCGCCCTCGGTGATGTTCTGGCGTCCCCAGGTGAACATCACGAGGTTGATGCCCTCGGTGGCGCCGCGCACGAAGATGATCTCGCGCTCGCTGCGCGCGTTGATGTAGCGCGCGGCCTGAAGCCGCGCTCGCTCGTAGGCGTTCGTGGCGCGCTGGCTCAGGGTGTGGACGCCGCGGTGCACGTTCGAGTGGTAGTTGGAGTGATAATCGATCAGCGCGTCGAGCACCTGCTGAGGCATCTGGCTCGAGGCGGCCGAGTCGAGATACACGAGCGGCTTGTCATGCACGCGCTGTTTCAAGACGGGGAAGTCCTGACGGATCTCACTCCAGTCACGCTTGTCCGCGCCCTCGTGAAGGGGCTCTAGCCCCTCCCCTTCTTTATGATGTGGGGCTGTCGTCATATCGGTGGCCACTCTCGAGAGGCTTCCTTGTTTCGGCGTCGATGGTCGGGAGAGATCCTTGCGGCGAGGCGCTTTCGGACCGAGAGCACCGGGACGCGCTCGACGACCTCTGCGGCGAAGGCGTAGGTCAGCAGGTTCGCTGCCTGCGACGCGGGGATACCGCGCGCCTGGAGGTAGAAGAGTTGGTCCTCGTCGAGCTGTCCGATCGTCGCGCCGTGCGTGCACTTGACGTCATCGGCAAAGATCTCGAGCTGCGGCTTGGTGTCGACCTTGGCCCTGTCCGACAACAGCAGGTTGCGGTTGAGCTGGAAGGCGTTGGTCTGCTGCGCGATCTGACGCACGAAGATCTTGCCATTGAAGACCGCGTGAGCGCGGTCATCGACGACGCACTTGTGCAGCTGATCGCTCTCGGCGTGCGGGTGCGCGTGGTTCATGACCGAGTGCGTATCGGCGACCTGGCGGCCGCTAATTTTTGCCAGCCCGTGCAACCCCGCGATGGAGCTCCCGCCGAGGATCTCGGCGTGGAGATCGTGGCGGCTAAACGCCGCCCCGAAGGTCACCGTCACGGACGTGTAGTTCGAGCCCTCTGCCACGCGCAACGCGGTGCGAGCGATGTGATGGCTCGCGAGGTTCTCATCCTGCACCTTCACGTGTTGGACGGTGGCGCTCTCGGCGACCTCGACCTCGACGAGCGCGTTGGTCACGTGCTCGGTGTCCGCATCGAGCGAGACGTGCTCCTCGACGAGCGTGAGCTTCGAGCCCATGCCGACGCTGACAAAGACGCGCGGCGTGACGAGGCGACCCTCGCCAGCGGTGCGCACGTGCAACAGGTGCACGGTGCCCGCGGAGACGTCCTTGCCCACGACAACATCGACGCGCTGCGCATACGTCGCCGCGTTGAGCGCGGCGAAGTAGTCCTCGCCGCCAAGCTGCAACGCTGCGATCTCACCGAACGCTTTCGGCGCGTCACCAGAATCACTGGCGACGACCTCGAGCGAGATATCACCGAGCGCCGAGGTGTCCGAGAGCTCTTTCGAGAAGACGCCGTCGACGAACACCAGCGCGCGCCCTTTCGCCTCGGGGACGTTGTGGGCGGCGAGCTTTGCGGCGGGGACATCAGCAGCGGCTGTTGCCACCGAGACGTTCGCCTTGAAGACGTTGTCGAGGCGGACGAAACGCCACTCCTCGTCCTTGCGCCCTGGTGCATCGAGCGCGAGGAAAGCGTCGCTTTTGGCGAGCTTGTCCTTGACCGACTGCAGGAGCGGGTGCGCGAGTTTTTCTTCGTGTGACGTGGTCATCACCCCTCCTCGATTTCCTTGAGGATCCAATCGTAGCCGCGCTCCTCGAGCTGCAACGCGAGCTCCTTGGAGCCGGATTTGACGAGCTTGCCGTTGACCATGACGTGCACGAAATCAGGCTCGATGTGGTTGAGCAAGCGCTGGTAGTGCGTCACGAGCACGACGGCGTTGTCCTCGTTGGCGAGTTGGTTGACGCCATCGGCGACCGTGCGCAGCGCGTCGATGTCGAGGCCGGAGTCGGTCTCATCGAGCAGCGCGAGCTTCGGGCGAAGCACAGCCATCTGGAGGATCTCGTTGCGCTTCTTCTCACCACCGGAGAAGTCCACGTTCACGCTGCGGTCGAGGAAGGCGGGGTTCATATCCACCACCTTCAAGCACTCGCGCACGTAGTCGTCGAATTCGAGCGGATCGAGCTCGTCCTCGCCGCGCTCGGCGCGGATCGAGTTGAGCGCGTGGCGCAGGAAGACCATGTTCGAGACGCCGGGGAGCTCCACGGGGTACTGGAACGCGAGGAAGACGCCCTTCTTGGCGCGCTCGTCGGGCTCGAGCTCGAGCAAATCCTCGCCCTCGAAGCTGACCTCGCCAGCGGTGGCCTCGTAGTGAGGGTGACCCGCCAGGGTCTTGACGAGCGTCGACTTGCCGCTGCCATTGAGTCCCATGATGGCGTGAATCTCGCCAGGTTTGACCTCGAGGTCCACGCCTCGAAGGATCTTCGCGTTCTCTGCCGCGACGTGCAGGTTCTTGATGCTCAACATCGCTAGTTCTTCCTCTCTTTCTATCCTTTCGAGCGCCAGCTCACGCTGGCGCGTCTTCATCCATTCAATTGCTGACTGCTGGGAGCAGCCAGGTCGTTCAGCCGACGCTCCCCTCGAGCTTGATGCCGAGGAGTTTCTGGGCTTCGACGGCGAACTCCATCGGGAGCTCGTGGAAGACCTCCTTGCAGAAGCCGCTGATGATCATGGAGATGGCATCCTCCTCATCGATCCCGCGCTGCTGGAAGTAGAAGATCTGCTCCTCGCCGATTTTTGACGTCGACGCCTCGTGCTCGACCTGTGCGGTGGGGTTCTGCACGTCGATATAGGGGAAGGTGTGCGCGCCGCACAGGTCCCCGATAAGCATCGAGTCACACTCGGAGTAATTCCGCGCGCCATCGGCGCCCTTGGTGATCTTGACCTGACCACGGTAGGAGTTCTGCGACTTCCCGGCGCTGATCCCCTTGGAGATGATCTTCGAGCGAGTGTTCTTGCCGATGTGAATCATCTTCGTGCCGGTGTCGGCCTGCTGGTAGTTGTTGGTGACAGCCACCGAGTAGAACTCACCGACGGAGTTATCCCCTTTGAGGATGCAACCTGGGTACTTCCAGGTGACGGCGGAGCCCGCCTCGACCTGCGTCCAGCTGATCTTGGAGTTACGCCCTTCGCACAACCCGCGCTTCGTGACGAAGTTGTAGATGCCGCCCTTGCCGTTGGCGTCGCCCGCGAACCAGTTCTGCACCGTCGAGTACTTGATCTCGGCGTCATCGAGCGTGACGAGCTCGACGACCGCGGCGTGCAATTGGTTGGAGTCGAACTGGGGCGCGGTGCATCCCTCGAGGTAGGAGACGTAGGAGCCTTCCTCGGCGATGATGAGCGTGCGCTCGAACTGACCCGTCTCCTGGGTGTTGATGCGGAAGTAAGTCGAGAGCTCCATCGGGCTCGTGACGCCCTTGGGCACGAACACGAACGAGCCATCCGAGAACACCGCGGAGTTGAGCGCCGCGTAGAAGTTGTCCGTGTAAGGGACGACCGTCCCGAGGTACTTCTTGACGATCTCGGGGTACTTCTGAGCAGCCTCGGAGAAAGAACAGAAGATCACGCCTGCTTCCTCGAGCTTCTTCTTGAAGGTCGTCGCCACGGACACCGAATCGAAGACGGCATCGACGGCCACGTTGGCGAGCATCTTCTGCTCGTCGAGCGGGATGCCGAGCTTCTCGTAGACCTCGAGCAGCTCAGGATCGACCTCATCGAGGCTCGAGAGCTTCTCCTTCTTCTTTGGCGCCGAGTAATAACTCAGCGCCTGGAAGTCGGGCTTCTGGTAGTGGATGTTTGCCCACTCGGGCTCGCTCAGGGTGAGCCAGTGACGGTACGCCTTGAGCCTGAAATCGAGCAACCACTCTGGCTCGTTCTTGATGGCCGAGAGCCTGCGAATCACGTCCTCGTTCAGACCGGGCTCGAAGGTATCCGCTTCGATGTCGGACACGAAGCCATACTTGTAGGGCTTGTCCAGGAGCGACTGAATCTCGCTGCTCATGATATCCTCTCCTCTCTATCTCAAGGTCTCTTCAACAATGGGTGAGACCTTTGGTTCACAGTTCTCTTGTGGGCAGGCCAAACGCGCTGCTTCACGTCAGGCAGATGCCGCCTCGAACTCTTCGAGTTCGATCTTTGGTGGGACGAGCTTCAGAAGGCGCTGCGCGACCTCATCCTCATCTCGAAGTAACATCGAGAGCGGGATGGCGTCGAACGTCCTCACGACAAACTCCGAGAGATACGACCACACAGGTCGAATCGAGCAGCAGCCTGCGTTCGAGCAGACGTCCTGTTCGCCAGTGTGACGCTCGCAGATCGAGTCGAGCTCGAGCATCCCACCGAGCGCGCGGATCGCATCGCCCACCGAGATGTCGGCGGCGGGGCGAGCGAGGCTGTAGCCCCCTTGCGCGCCGCGGTAAGATTCGAGCAAGCCGGCGGACACCAGCACGCGCACGATCTTCTGTGTGTAAGGAAGGCTCAGGCCTTCCTGCTCGGCGATCTCTTGCGCCGGGATCGGCTCGCCATCAGGTTGGCGCCCCACCCTGAGCAAACATCGCAGCCCGTATTCTTCGAGGCTCGTGATTTTCATCGTCTTAAAGACCTCTCTTCGTCCCATTCCATCAGCCCGAGGACCATATCATACTTTTTTGTATGATTTACTCCAGGGCCGGGTCGCCAATTCATACGGATTTGTATGCATTATGGCAAGGGGAAAAAGTGGTTTAGCGCAAAGGCTTCAGCGCCGCGCTTCGATCATGAGATGCGCCACGCCCGAAAGAGTTGCGCGCTCGGTACCAAAGCATGCTCACGGTAAAGCGCAAAGCAAGTTCGCGGCTACCGCGCGCTAAACTTCTGCTCGATATGCCCCATGATCTTCGAGATCCGGCGAGGCCAGGAGTACTCACGCGCCAGCGCGACGCGCGCGTCATCTCCGGACGACCCCAAATCGATGGCTTTCTGACAGCCTGTGACGAACCCCGCCTCGTCATCTGCCACGATCGCATCCGACCAAAACTCCTCGAGCGCGGGCAGCCGCGAGATGACCAGCGGCTTGCCTGTGGCCAACGACTCGAAGAATTTGATGGGGAACACCGACTCCGTGTACTGGTTGATGCGGTACGGGATGACGGTCACGTCGAAGCCCTTCATGTAACGCGGCAGATCCGCATAATCCCTGGCGCCGAGCAGATGCACGTTGGTCATCTCGGAGAGCTTGGCCACGTCCGTGCCAGGATCAGCCAACCCCACGGGGCCGATCAGGACAAACTGCCAGCCAGGTTTCTCGCTCGCTGCGTGCTGGATCCAATCCATGTTCAGCTTGTAGTTGCTCACCGCTCCGACGAACCCGATGACAGGACCGCGTGCTCGAATCTTGGCGACCTCGGGAGCGACCTCCAGCGCCTCGTCACGCGCCTTCTCGAAGTGATCTGCGTCCCCCACGTTGTGCACGAGGTGGGTATTCCCAGGGTTCAAGTGTTGCTTTAACTCGAACAACCTCGGCGCGGTGGTGAACACCAGATCCGCCTGGCGACACAACCTCTCCTCGCGCTCGATGAGCCACTGCGCGTCCTTGTAAAGCGGGAACGCCTGGTAATCATCGACGCAGTCATACACGAGCAACGAGCGCTCCATCTTTAACGCCGCGTCTCCCATCGCAGGGTGATACACCCACACGATCGGG
>Ga0031668_1009979_pt1 | contig 8685 bp, 7 predicted proteins | sample DeeseametaMP0895_FD_75020 | JGI IMG/M metagenome (GOLD analysis project Ga0031668, IMG submission 75020) | Metatranscriptome of deep ocean microbial communities from South Indian Ocean - MP0895 (Metagenome Metatranscriptome) | ecosystem: Environmental > Aquatic > Marine > Oceanic ...
AATTCTTCCATGTTCGCGGTCGCGTTGGACGTGACAGGTCGGCATGTATTGTGCCTTGATCGTGGATTCGATAGAGAGGGCATCCAAACTCGGCGTCTCCATCATGCGAGGATCTCGCCGCGTGCACAATCGAACCCCAAGGTCTTTTTCGGAGTCGAGATGGCGATCCTATCCCCCATACTGATCACACTGCTCGTGTGCGTGATCTACGCCTGGGCGTTTCAGGCGTGGCCGCCAGGGTGGGGGCCACTGGCAGCGTTCGTTCTGCTCATGCTCCTGTCCGGAGCGGGTGTCGTTTACTACCTCAAGAAGTTTGCAGACGAGGAAGAGCGCGAGCAGTTCAACGTCGTGACCTTCCTCCCCACGGGGGTGGCGATCTTCTTCGCGCTGTTGATGACGATGGCGTGGTGGCTCTCTCCGCTGCGCGCAGGCGCGACGCGGATCGCGGCGATGCACAGCGCTCAGCCCGTGGAGGTCGCGCTCTCGGATGCAGATCCCACGGTGCGAAAGCACGCCTGTCTCGAGCTCACTCGCCTCGGCGCGCAGAAGACCTCCCACAAACTCTACGAGAGCTTCCACGCCCACCCGAGCGATGTCCCTGCGTGCGTCAACGATCTCAACAAGCGAGACATCGGCCAGGGGCGCTATATCGTCGAGGAGGTGACCCGGCAGTGGACGCGCCCGATGCGCCGTATGCGAAGTGAGGCGGAGGCTGACTTTGTCTGCAAGATCGCCAAGCCACTCGGCGAGGCGCAGGTGGCAGCAGGGATCAGCGAGAAGGGCTCCCCCGAGCTCCTCGAGTGCGCGCTCACGGGGCGATTCGCCAAGGCGAGGGCATGTTGCGCCGAGGCCTTCCGCGAGAGCTACCCCGAGGGGATCTCCACACAAACCTCCGAGGACCTCTACATCCGCGGCGTCTCTCCGGTCATCTACGCGAAGATGGCCCGCGTGACGTTCGACGCCAAGGATCTCGACGCGAGCGAGGCGACCATGGGCCAACAGCTCTCGCTCACGGGGAAAGAGGATCAACTGATCGAGCTCGGGTGTGAGATGTTTGGCAGCGATCGCCCGGACATCCGGCAGTCAGCGTTGATGGGGATGAACCACATCGCCGCGCAGCTGTCCTGCGCCAGGCTCGGCGATGGCAATGAAGGGGCGATGCTGCACCTGACGCGCGGGGATGTCTGGACAGACATTTGCGATGACATGCTCGGTCAGGACGCCAAGACAAAGCTAACCGATCGCATGTGCCACTCCCTCGAGAACAGTTGGGAAGAGGCCGCGTTCGTCGAGGCACAAAAGCAGGTCCTGATCGCCATCCAACGCGCGCAGTTCAGGCGCCTCGCGTCGACGGTTTCGACCTCGAGGGAGAAGCGAGGCTACGGCGTCTCCGGCTCGAGCGGCGCGCGCAAGCAAGCTTATGGCGAGCTCGACCGCCGCCTCGACGCAGGCGCGAGCGTCTTCTCGCTCACGCGCGGCGACATCCGACGCGCCTCCGGGCAAGAGAGGAACCGAGACAGCTGCATCAGCTTCGCTCGCGGCAACCAGAACGGCGGCGCCAAGAATGACTTCATGGACGAGGAAGGGATCTGGTGTGGTCGCTCGACCGACTCCCTCAGTGAAATCATGGCGAGGCGCAAGGCCGCGTTCGACGCGGTCAAGGGCAAGGGGACGCTCAATGTCGGCGAGCAGGCGTTGCGCGACCGTTATGGCGGCGCGGCGGTCGAGGCCGCCTCCCAGAAGATGAGAGAGACGTACAGGGAAGGATCAAAGAACAGCGTGAAGAAATAGGATCTGGGGTCAACTGGCCGCGGTATGGGGTGTGATCCCCACAAGATCTCGAACAAGACGTGACACCATGTCACACCAAGCGAGAGACCTGCTCTATTTTCGGACGTTGGTTCCAACCTTGCATGAGAATCCAGCAAAGAGAGCGCGAAGTAACGATCTGACGAGGAAGTCGACGTGAAAGAGAAGACAAACAAGGTAACGAGCACGCTCGAGGCGCCGTGGTGGAAAGCGGCCTCCTGGCTCTTCCACGGGTTGGCCCATGTGAGCGCGGTGGCGTTGATCGCGGTCGTGTTGATGCTGTTCATTATCCCTGCGCAGAACATCATCACGATCGTGAGCATCAGCTTCACCACGCCCGAGCTCTACGACACCTCGATCAAACACTTCGGCCTGTTGCTCGGGTTCTCGACCGCGCTGTGGGTGATGTGCGTGGCGGGGTGGCACCTCGGCAAGGATCGCTACACGCGCCGAGGCAGGCAGACGGTGCGCTTGAGCCACGGCACGGTGATGACCGAGACGTTGATCATCATGCCGGTCTTCTTCCTGCTCTCGTTCGGTTTGGCGCAGCTCTCGATCAATATGATCGCGGGCATCCTTGCCAACGTCGCGGGGTGGTCCGCGACGCGCGCGGTGTGGATCTGGGCCCCCGAGGCCGAGGCCGGACGTCGCAGCGTCGATGAAAACGCGGTCAAGGATCGCGCTCGCGTCGCGGCGGCGATGGTGATGACACCTGTGGCGAGCGGCGAGTACGTCAACCCGGGCGCGCTGTTCGGCGGCGGGGGCAGTGATTTGTCCTCGTCGGGGACGAACATGCGCCGCGCCATCGTCAAGGGGCAGATCCTGGTCACCAGCGACTTCCTGATCCGCGCCGCGAGCTCCGGGACAGCGACAGACACCTCGGTGCAGACCGCGCTCGGCGGCAACACGAACTTCGTCGTCCAATCCATCCGCAAGTTCTCGCGCGCGTTCCAGTGCACGAGCATCGCGATCAAACGCGAGAACGGAAAGATCGGCGCGACCTTCTCCTACGAACACTTCATCGGGATGCCGTTTGTCGGTTCGGTGATGGCGGGCAACGGCTTCTTCAAGCTGCCTGACGCACCGAGCGATAAGAACGGCTATCGGCCAGGGTACTACCTCAACTTCACGCGCTCCTACATGATCCAGGAGCAGCAAGCCAAGGTGAACATCAACCCACCCGATAACAACTTCCTCACGAGTGACCCACCACCCTACAGCGGCGCAGAGGGTGAGATCACCAACAACACGGGGACTTTCTGATGCAGAGTTCGAGCGAACAAACAACCCCGAATGGTATCCTCATGCGCTTGCGCGAGCGAATGATGCGCTCGCTCGAGGAGATGAGGAACGATCAAGCAGGCGCGGTGGGGCTTCTTGTCCTGGCGGCGGCGCTGATCGTCTTCATGCTGGCGCTCGTGATCTACGACACCGGCGAGGTGGCAAGAGACAACATGGAGGTCCAGGCCGCGGCCGACACCGCCGTCTGGAGCCAGACCTCGATCGAAGCGCGCAGCATGAACATGATCGCGTTTGCCAACGTCGGCAAGAAGGTCACCTTCGGGATGACCTCCTACTACCAGGCGTTGACGATCGCTTACGTGGAGCTGTTGGCGATCGCGACGGTCCTCACGATCGCGTGTTGGGTGGCGAACTTCTTTGCCTTCGGCTCTTTGACCGAAATATGTCGGATGCTGACGTTCTTCACCGTCGAGGTCGCCTACATCATGTTTATGGAGGCGCCCGACATCATCAAGTTCGAGACCGATCTCAACCTGAATTACTTCGCCGATGATATGAAGGCGTTCGATGATTACCAGAACTACATGGCAGAGATCACGCCATGGTGGAGCTGGTCGGAGGGCTTCATCCGAGGCTCGCGCAATGGCGCGACCGCCGCGAGTGGTTGGCCCGTCCCTCAAATCCTATCAGGCACCCCGCAAAACACGGGCCTGAGTGATTCGTTGCCCATCCAAAAGCCGGACAACATCATCACCAAGGGCTACATGCAGAACATGTGCGGGCGCCTCTACTCGAACTCGGAGTTCGACGACACCTCCGCGGGCAGCGTGCTGACCTCGGACGCGCTCGTGCACTTCGGGGACTACGAGCTCAAGAGCTGCATCCTCCCAGGATGTACCTCGGAAGCACCGGGAACATCGGGCTGGGAGCGCCCCGTGATCATCGCGATCACGGGCCTCATGGCCATCCCACAGCTCCCCATCGGGTGTGGCATCCAGGCGGGTGTCTGGGAGGAAGCCGCTGGGCTCAACGGCGCAGGCTCTCCGTTCGAGATCCAGATGTTCGACAACGAAGCGGAGTGGCTGCTCAAGAGCTCGAACCTGATGTTCGCCTACCGCACCGCCACAGGTCGCAACAGCGACGAGGGCGATCGAAAGAAGTACGGCTTCATGAGCGCCGAGCACACCGCAGCGATTCCATTCATGCACGAGGCGACAGGGACCTGGTCACTGGCGCGCGCCGAGATGTCCTACCAGTTTGGCAACTCGAGCAACCTGCAATCGCCCGACCTCTGGCACCCGTCCTGGACCGTGCGTATGAGGCCCGTGGCGCTCCCCGGTGAGTGGAGCGGCAACGGTGAAAACACGAACATGAACCGCGCGTGGCACGACGCCGCTGCCTACATCGCAGCGGGCGCGCTCATGAGCAACATCATGGGAGGTCGGCTCGACCTCAACGCGACGGATGTCATCTCCGATATCGCCCGCATCGAGCTGAGCACACGTGGACTCGACGACGAAAACATCGAGGGGTTGGGCAAATGATTCGACGCATCATGACATCACTCAAGCGCCTGCACCGCGGGGAAGAGGGCTCGGCGATTACCGAGTTCACCATGTTCCTCCCCGTCTGGGTCATCTGCTTCGCGGGGATCGTGAACCTCGGCAAGATCGGACACGGGACCACCAACACCCAGATCCAGGCTCAACAAAACCTCTGGGAGAACCTCGTCGACAAGGTCGACTACGATCTCCAGGATCTCGAGCACATCAGCCCGCGCGCCGCCGCGATCCCGGCCGCGTCGAAGTCAATGCGACCCCGCGCCAATCACGTGCGCGCAAACGAGACCGCCAATACCTTCGAGTCGCTCACCTGGTCCGTCGCTATGGGCGCGCAAGGGCACTGGGGTGAGTCTTACCAACGCACGATCATCCTCGACTCCGCTGGCATCGCGGACCTCGGCGATGGCCCCTACTATCAGGCATCTGACCTGATCGAGGCGGCCTATCCCACGAGCATCGTCTCCGACGCGCTGACCGACGCGGACATGCCCTCGGGCGGCGTCGCCGACATCGTCGCCTCGGCCATCCAGGCTTCGGGCGCGCTCGCGGCCGTGGGCGCGGGCATCCGCTACGGCGTGGTCGTCGGCGAGAAGGTCGATGACAGCGTCGAGGTGACAGGCTTTGGCACCATCAGCTCGAACTCGCGCTACGACGCGCTCGTTCCTCCCTCCGCCATGACCGGCTTCACCGCTGACCGCATCCCCTTCTTCCTCGCTCGCCTGATGGCCGAAGCCGAGGATAACTACGCGGTCATGCTCAACTACACCGAGTCCGAGTGGACCAATGATAGCCCCGGCAGCTTCGACTTCGACACGGACATCGGCCAGGACGACGCCGAAGATCAAGTCGAGCAGCAATGCCGGAGCGCTGGATTCGGGAGCAACACGAGCCGCTGCCGAAGCTGTCGTGACCGAGGTTACAACACCAAGTCCGCCTGTGACTGCGCAGATGATCCCGATTGCCCGGCGCCTCCCCCCTGAACCCCCAAAGGTTGTACAGGGAAAGCACGAGAGCCCTGCTTTGACAGGATAAAGAGATTGGCCATCGCCGCGCGATGGCAACTCGCCACGAGAGCTAGACATGAAGAAGCAACAGATCAAATCAGCGCTCACCGGATTCGGCAAGCTCACCGTCGCCGGGTGCACCATCGCGCTCATCGCCTTGGGCTTCTTGACGATGAACCCGGACCCCGAGCAACCCGTCAAGCAAGCCGAGGCTGACATCTTCGAGCTCGGTATGGGCCCCACGGACAAACAAGATCTCTTCGTGCAATCGCTCAAAGAGCTCGACATGGAGAAGCCGCGTCCCTACGACTGGAACGGCAACAAGTTCTACTTCTCCATGAAGCAGACCAAGCAAAGCCCGCTCGAGGTCATGCGCGACTTCCAGGAGAAGTTCGCCCAGAATGGCGTCAACTCCAAGGCGTACATCACCGACGTCCCCACGATCAATCAGGCCACGCCCGTCCTCGAGCTCAAGGACGCATCGGAAACCGAGCGCAAGAAAACGGCCGAGATCTACAAGCAGAACGTCCAGCGCCTCGATGACTTCTTCAACGGCGGCGTCATCCCCGTCCACGTCTCCGAGGACTACGTCGCCATGTCGGGATCGACCCCGAAAATGGAGGCCGATGGCGCGCTCGACTACCTCAAGAACATGGCCGAAAATCGCCAATCACTCGGCGAGAGCGTGCGCGCGATGCGCTTTGTCGACGCGCGACGCAACCGCAGCACGGGGCTGACCACCGTCACCGCCACCTGGAGCGACCGCGACCTCGACATCAAGAAGCTCACCAACCGCTCCGACACGACCTCGCTCAACGTCGACCCCGACATCCCATCCTGTATGGGTTGCGAGCGCCTCATGCGCTTCGCTGGCGAAGACAAGGAAGAGAACTACGTCGACCACGTCTTCGCAGGTTCCGGCTCGGTGAACCAGATCATGGCCTTCTACGATCACGCGCTCAAGAGCCGTGGTTGGATGCCAGGAGACTCATCCTACGCCCTCGAGAGGTTCATGGCCAAGGGCCTCCCCGTCAACGACCCCGCCGCTCGCGTCCGATACTACGCGCGTGGAAACACCTTCCTGACGGTGCTCGCCTACCCAGACTCCAGCAAACCACGCACGATCGTTCACTTGCTCGAATCCCCTTAAAAAAGACCCCATGCGTCCACTCATCCAAGGCAAACACATCGTCGCGCTCGCGCTCATCGCGGGCGCGTCTTTTATGGGGCCATCCCCCATAGCACTCGCACAGTCTGAACCGGACTCCGAGGACGCAAAAGCCACGGATGAAGCAAACAGCGAGGATGAGGACGCTCCCGCCCGAAAGACAGCCACAAAGAAGAAAGCCAGGAAGCGCGACGCGCCGATGCCCCTGCTCGCCAACCTGAGCGAGCCCTACATCGAACAAAATGAAATCGTCGAGCGCGTGCGCCGCTCGGGCATGGACTCCCAAGCCTGGGAGCTGCTCGAGGAGCCCGAGACGCCATTCGCCCTGCGCGCTGCGATCATCGACGCCGCCGCGCGCTCGGGACGCATCGAGCGCATGCCCGAGATCTACGTCCGCCGCATGCGCCGCTACCACAGCGGCAAGCTCACCCTCGATAGGCTCAAGACCTTCGAGCTGTTCACGCTCGGTTACCTCATCGCGCGCTATGATCCTGTGAAGCTCGCACCGCTCGGCGGCTCATCCGAGGTCGAGAAGTCCTCTCCCCTGCTGTTGCTCTCGGCTGCCTCCAACCGCAACCGCGGAGATATGGCGATCAAGCTCGCGCTCGGGCTCGTCAAGGCGAACCAAGCCGTCACCTCTCCCGAAGACGCGCTGTGCGAACCACAGGAGTGCATCGATCAGGCACTCCAGTACTACACGACCGAATGGAGCGTTCACCCGACAGCCGTCTGCAATGCCGTGGCGACCGTCGACCAACACGTTCCCGAGAAGACGCGGTTTAAATCGCGCGACATCTGCCAAAAGGTCGCCACCAAGCATACCGACGCGCCACGCTACGCTGCGCACGCCATCCGAGAGCAAACCTCTCCTGGCAAAATGATCCAGGCATCCACTGCACAACCTCATCAGGGAGGCTTCAACCCTCAGCAAGCCTCGCGCTACCAAGCTTATCAGCAGCAGCTCATGCTCATCGACCACACCATGGCCGAGGTGCAAAAGATCGTCCGCGACCGTTCGCGCCCATCCTCCGAGAGGTTCCTCGCCTACCAAGCACTACGCGAGCTCAGCAACCAACGTCGGATCATCCTCGGCGCCATGCAATCGATGCAAAACCAGGCGACCGCACCGAGCCAGAGCCCCGCGAGCCCATCCACCGTGGTCATCCCATCCATCAGCCTGGGACCCTCTCCAACGTCACCCTCGACCCAACCCTCGAACACACCACAACCCTCGATCAACGCGCTCCCGATCCAGTCGGGCTCTTCCCCTGGCGCTGATGGAAACTCGGTGATCGAATTCGACGACGGTCGAAGCGGCACAGCGCGCGAATTCACGCTGCCCGAGGGCGATGACACCCAGGAAGACACTGACGGAGATGGTGAGGCGGATGGCAAGACATCGAGGGGTAAGAAAAACTCCAAGGAAGTCTCGCTGGATTGAGATTTCGGTGGAACACACTTCCAGCGTGAACTTCGGCGAGTTATCTTGGGTTGTGTTTCCCTTAAAAACACGACGAGAGATTCATGGCATCAAATACTTACGAAATCATCGCAGGCCTCCAAGGCGATGGTATCACCTACACGCTTTCAGCAAAGAGTCGCACCGCTCTCGAATCCACGTTCGGGACTTCGGCGCGGCGTATTTCTAGTGTGTACGTCTCCAGAGATACGAACGAAGATTTTTCACAAACCCATAACGCCATCCATGAACAAATCGTCCAGTTGCTCACGGGGATGTCCAGCGAACAGCTCTTAAAACACGGCGACATCCGTGTCATCGAACGCCCCTCTGGTGAGGTTGTTTACGAAAGCGCTGCCAGCTAAATTGAGGAATGACCAGCATCCCAGTTCGTCCTCTCGAACGTGATTCTTTAGTTCCTGAACAACCGTGGTTGCCTGA
>Ga0031668_1187824_pt1 | contig 8653 bp, 4 predicted proteins | sample DeeseametaMP0895_FD_75020 | JGI IMG/M metagenome (GOLD analysis project Ga0031668, IMG submission 75020) | Metatranscriptome of deep ocean microbial communities from South Indian Ocean - MP0895 (Metagenome Metatranscriptome) | ecosystem: Environmental > Aquatic > Marine > Oceanic ...
GGAGGCGTTGCTCGAGGCGCGCGCGAGCAACCGCCGCGTGGAGATCCTCGATGATGTCACGCACGACATGGTGTTTATCTCGCGAAACACGAACGAAGCGCCCACCCTCGATGAAAGAATTCCTGAATTGATCACGAACTTTTTGCGGACCGTCAAGTGACCGAGGCGCGATCGAGAAGAAACGATCCGAGCCCGCATATCGCGCGTAAATCAGGTAAGAAAAAAGCGCGCACCACGAAGCGTCAAAAAATTGACACCACAGCGTCAAACGATTGACGCTCATAACCGCTCGTGGAGCGCCTTTGCGGGTGTCAACGGTTTGACATCAACTCACTAAAAGCGGTAAAATCCACGTGCACTTACGACCACCACCGATGAATATTTGAAGACAGGTGAATTCATGCACATGCTCACCCAAAATAAACCGCTGCGTATTATTGTGGTTATGCTTGCCAGCGCGATGGTTTTTTCGGCCTGTGGGGATGACGAGCCGGGGCCAAACATCACGCCCCAAACCACGACTGACCCCAACAACATGACGACGGGTTCGAATCAGGGAACCAACACCGATCCGAACAACCAAACGAGCAATAATCAGACGACCAATAACGCCACGAGCAACATGTCGTCGAACAACATGTCTTCAAACAACATGTCGTCGAACAACATGTCATCGCCAAACAACACCTCCACATGCGAAGGCGCTGATTGCGAGGAGTTCTCGGTGTTCGGTGAGTGCGACTTCGTCAACGACCAGGGGACGGTCTCGCTGGCCAATGGCGCCACGAACCTGACGTTGTCGGGATCGACCGTTGGCCTCGAGAGCGACATCGCCTCCTCGTGCGCCGCGGACGCGATGACAGCGCCCGAATACATCTGGAGCTTTGTCCCGAGCGAGGCATCGTTCGTGACGATCTCGATCATGGACGACGGCGGATTGGACTGGGTGGTGTCGACGCGAAGCGGCGAGTGTGAGCCGACCAACGAGCGCGTCTGCCGGGACTCGGGGCTTATCGACTATCTCGCGGGCGCGGAGGAGCGACAGTTTATCGTCGCCGAGCCAGTGGCGGGGGTCCAGACGGGCTCGATCGACATCAACGTCCAGATCGAGCCAGCGGTGTGTTCGGATCTCGGCGCGCGCACCTGTGACGCGGACGGCGTCAAGGTCTGCGAAGGCGGCACGATGGAGACCACTTACCGTTGCGGCACAGGCTGTGACATGGGCGTATGCGAGGGCGATGTCTGCGACAACGCGTTCGCGCTCCAGGGTGGTGCATCCTATGAGTTCGAGGGCAACATGCGCGCCTACACCGACAACTTTAACGCGGCGGACTTCGCCTCGTGCTCGCTCGGGGGAGTGCTGACGACGCCTGGCGCCGAGCAAATCCTGAGCGTCCCCGGAGTGACCGCAGGACAGACCATCACGGTCAAGGCCAATGACCCGAGCGACCAAAACGACAACGCCATCTTCATCCTGAGAGGATGCGGCGCGGGCGCTGAGTGCGTGGCCGTCGACGAGCTCGCCGACGAGCTCAGCTGGTCGGCTGACGCGGATGGCGACTACACGATCATTATCGACAGTATCTCGAACGCAAATAAGGAGTTCAAACACAGCATCACGGTCGAATAACAGGAGCGCGAGGCAACTCGCACCCGGTTTACGACCCAGAAGCTGTGGAACAGCTCGACACCCATCGGAAAGGAGCCACTCATCATGGCATGGAAACAGAGTTCTCATTTAGCGCGAGCAACATTGATCGCGACTGCCATGGCGAGCTTCGTCGTCAGCCCGAATGTCGCATTCGCCTATCGGTTTGACGCGAACCTCTGCGCGCCGCTCTCGAAGCACATCCCTCGTGGCCCCAACGTCATGATGTACGTGGATACCTCCGCGTCGATGCTGGAGCCTGCGACGGAGAACCCGATCGCGGCGGACGAGAACCCCACGAGCACGGGCTCCTACGATCAAGGCCTCGAGGTCATCTCGGCCAACGATCCGAACAACCCGCAAAACCGCCCGGGGCTCTCGCTCTCACTGCAGGTCTCGGTGCCACCGTATGCCTGGGTCGCCAACCACACCCTGGACACCGTCTCGAAGTTCCACACGGAGAACTTCACCGAGGATGGGCGCTACTACGTCGGCGATAACCCGAGCCGTACCGTCGTCGACGCCGATGGTAACCTCTGGGTGGGTACGCGTAGCTCGACCGAGCTGACCAAGATCCTTTGGGATAGGGACAACTGCCCTGATCGCAACGGCAACGGGACGATCGACAGCTCCTACCGCTCGGGCACGAGCGTGGTGCAGGTCAACAACGGCAGCAACGTGTTCGCGGATGAGTGCGTGATTTACCACGCGCGCCCGACCAACAACTACATCAACATCCGCGGCCTCGCTCCTGACGCCAACGGCAAGGTCTGGATCGGCTACACCGCCGGGCGCGACGCGAACGGCAACTGGAACGGCGCCTATGGCGCGGTGCAGTCGATCGATACGGCGACCTTCGCGCTGAGCCCGACCTACGAAGCCAACGCGCCGATGCGCGTCTGGTACCGAGAGGGAACGAGCGGCGGTTCGATGAGCGATGAGGGGATCACCAACGGCGCGCTCGGTTGCGGCGCGTACGGTCTCGTGATCGACTCCAAATCACAGCTCTACATGTCGAACCTGTGTCGCGAACGTCTCCCGATGTTCGACCTGGCCACGAACACGTGGAAAGAGATCTACTTCACGCCCAATGTCTCCTCGGGTTACGGGATCACCACCGACTCCAAGGATCGCATCTGGCTCGGTGGTTGGCCTGGCGCCACGGGCATCCGCATGTTCGACCCGAACACGCGCAGTGTCTACTACTACCCGAACAGCACCTACGGGAAGGTCACCGGCGTCGCCGTCGAGCCTGGCACGGGTGATGTCTGGGCGTCCTACTACGCCACGGGCTGGACCGGTCGCCTCGCGGTCAACGAGAACAACCTCTTCCAGAACAACTGGACGATGATCCCGACGACCAAGCAGTCCAACGGGAACAACATCTCGGGCGTGGGCAACGACTTGCGCGGTGTCGGCTTTGACACCTACGGCAACGTCTGGACGATGGGCATCGGCTCGGATCGCATCTGGAAGCTCGACCCCAACACCAACGCACGCGCCACAGACCTCCCCTATGGCGCGCGCGTCGGCGGCGGCACGCACTACACCTACTCGGACTTCCTGGGCACCCAGGCGGCGTCCTTCACCGCGCCGAGCGGTCGCTGGACCAAGATCTATGATCTTGGCGGCGCGCGCCTCGACGCGGTCGTCCTCGAGGCGCACACGCCCGCAGGAACGAGCGTCGGTGTTCGCTTCAGGGCGCTGGCTCAAGACGGCACCCCGACCACAGGTTGGTACCCGACCGAGACCAACGGCGTGGCGAACTTCTACCCCTACACCAGCGGCTCGAACGTCACGAACTTCCCGATCCCACAATCGAACGATAACCCGTTCGTGGCCGAGAAGTTCGAGGTCGATGTTCGCCTGACCACTGGCGACAAGGGCGTGCGCCCGATCCTCTACAGCGTCGGCTTCCGCGGGAGCCAGTCCGACTCCTCCTGGGAGCGCGCTCAGACGATCGCCACGGGCCTCTCCAACAGCTCGACCGTCCCAGGCGGTTGCACCGAAGACGATGGCTCGGGTTGCGATAAGCTCCAGGTGGGCCTCGCGACGTTCGACAACAACGTCAACGTCGCGACCGAACCTGGCGAGAACACCAACGTCCAGATCGGCAACGAGATCAACGCCACCGCGCCCAAGGGCCTCACTGGCATCGATGACGTCGTCGAGGAGCTTCGCACCACAAACTCACTCAAGGCGCTCGACCGCGACAACGTCGCGATCTTCATCACCGATGGTAAAGCCAACACCGAGACGGAGGTCGTCAACGCCATCAACGGCATCTGTGAGGCGCGCGATCGCAGCCCAGCTCCCGTCAAGACCTACGTCATCGGCCTCGGACCAAACTCCGACGATCAGATGACGAGCCTGTTCGCCGCCGCAGGTGGCTCGGGCGCGTGCACGCTCAACAACAACCCGTTCGATCCGTGCACCGCGGGGAACCTCGACCAATACCTCCAGACATCGGGCACCTCCCCCTACACCCAGGTGGGTGTGGCGCCCAACACGATCGATTGTGCGGGAGCCTACGACTACACAGGCGTGACCGCGCTCAAGCTCGAGCTCCTCGCGCAAGCCGACGCTGCGTCCTGTCTCTTCGAGCTCGAGATCCCCGACAACCCTGACATGTACAACCAGCCGAGTTACCCACAGACCGGCGCGCTGCCCGATCCCGACGCGACCCAGGTGATCATGAATCACATCAACTGGCGCATCCTGCAGCTCCCCTTCTGTGACCCGGCACAAGGCGACATGAACTGTGGCCTCGAGGCCGAGATGCTCTCCAAAGGCAGCATCTCGGCGGCGACCGCCGCTCAGTTCAAGGACGAAGGTTGGCACTGGGCAAACGCCGAGCGCTCCATCGCGACGCTCACCCCTGGCCTCTGCAACGAGATCGTCCAGCGCAACGTCAAGAACGTCACCACCCAGGTCTCCTGCCAGTGCAAGCGCACCGGCGAAGAGTGCGACACGGGTCAGGTTGGCCGCTGCGGCCCTGGCTACTTCCAGTGCAACTACGACACGCAGCAAGACGAGTGTCAGTCCGAGCAGCTCGCCATGCCTGAGGTCTGCAACGGCATCGATGATGACTGCGATGGCGTCGTCGATGACCTCTCCAACGAGGATCCCGGCGAGTGGAAGAACATGACACAGAACAACCCCGAGTACATCGGGTTGACCTGTGAGTTCACCGACTCCTGCCGCTGCGATGGCGAACCTCGCGAAGTCATCAACACCGATAACGTCGAGGACTTCATCCAGCAGAGCTGGGAGAACAAGTGCACCTGCGCCGAGGGCCTCGAGCCCACGACCAGCGCACCGTCGACGGACTCGAGCGATGGTGGTGAAGTGCCCGCTGCGGGCTGCTCCTCGAGCGCTGGCGCGAGCGCCGCGCTTGGCGGCACGGCCGGTCCTCCGATGCTCGCGCTGCTCGGGTTGCTGCTCGTCCGCGTGCGGCGCCGACGCGAAGACTAAGCATAGGTAGAGTTCACATCGACCCCGAGGGAGACATCTTCCTCGGGGTCTGTTGTATAAGCTCGAGCGCACCGACTGACCTCCAGACGTCCCGACAAGCAAGATTCACACGCGTCGCTCGGGCCGAGCCGGTGCGACTTTGCGCTCTTTGCTGGAAACCACCCGCGCGAGCACCTACGATTCCCTCGTCCCCTTTTATCGAGCAAACGTTCCAGGCGCCGGATGGCGATGGATGATCCCCTGAAATGGATACCGATATGATGTCTCGAAAGTACTGGCTCGTTGCCTCACTCGCCGCCCTGATGCTGCTCCCCGCCTGTGGTGGCAACAACGACAATGGCACCACACCTCCTCCCACCGGCGACACGCTGACGTGCGGTGAGGGCACGAGGCGTATGGCTGGAGAGTGCGTCCCCACCGGAGATCTCGCTGTCTGCGGCGCGGGGACGATGCTCGTCGACGGCGAGTGCGTCCCCACGGATACAGGTGGAAACAATGGCGTCTCCTGCGGGCCAGGGACGACCGAGCAAGATGGACGCTGCGTCCCTGTCGGTATGGACGTCTGCGGAGAGGGAACGACGCTCGACGAAGCCACCGGTCGCTGCATCGCGGACGCCGAGTGCGGGCCACAAACGACCCTCGTCGAGGGGCAATGCCTGGCTGACGATGACATCCTCGCCAATGAAGCGACGTTGACCGAGAGCGACACCGAGAACGATCCCGCCTTCGGCGGGACGCCCGAGATGGTCATGCTGCCTGCGGTGGGTGATAGCGTCCTCGCGGTGGGGACGCTCGGCGAGCCCATCGACCTCGATGGAGATGGCGCCAGGGACCAGGACGTCGACGTCTGGCAATTCAGCGCGACCGCCGGTGATACGGTCAACGTCAAGCTCCTCGAGCTCGGCGCTGGCGCCCTCGGCTTCGAGGTCCGAGGTCCACAAGGTTACTACCGTCAGGGACCGGGCTTCCAACCTCAGCCAGAGCGCGCGCTGTTTCTGCCCTATGATGGCGACTATCAGATCTCGATCAGACCCCAGCTCCAACTCTTCCAACCGGAAGCAGGGCCCTCGGGCTCGGCGGATGCTCGCTACAGGTTGGCCGTGACCAACCTCGGCGGCCTGATGACGGACGACGGCACACCGTTCGACATCACCAACGTCACGCCTGTTCCGGGTGAGTTCCTGGCGCTCGAGCAGAACCTCTACGTGTTCCAGTACACTGCGCCCGCGCTCTGGCGCGCGACGGTGACCGGCGTCGACGCGCGCGACGCGACCGTCGCGATGCTCGTCCTCGATAGCCAGGGCAACGTGCGTCGCGTATTGGAGCCAGGCACCCAGGAAGTGATCCTCAACGGAAACACCGACAATGACCGCTGGCTCTTTGTCGACTGGACTCGTCTGAGCACCGATCGCGACGACTACGAGCTGCGCGTCGAACAGTTCGACGCGACGGCCATCCCCGATACCCTCGAAGGGGGCGCCACCGTCGAGCGCGGCGACAACATCGAGATCGATCCTCAACAGAGCGTCTTTATCACGACCTCGATCGCGCTCGTCGACGCGCAACAAAACCCCGTCGACCAGGGGCTCGTCATCGACCTCGAAGCCACGAGGCTCGATCAAAGCGTCGCCGTCAACTATGAGGTCTTCGCGCCCAGCGGTGAGCTCGTCCAGAGCATCGATGGCTCGCCATTCCTCTTCCTCGCCGAAGAGTCCGGCGATTACCTCATCAAGGCCACGAACCTGAGCCCGGACAGCCCACAAACGCTCACGCGCATCTCGCTCGAGAGCTTCATCCCCGTCTCGCTCGGTGCGCTCGCCAACCCCGGCGACGAGGCCAGCGGCGCGCTCTCGGTGATTCCCGGAAAGCCGACCTTCGGCGTCTTCGAGGCGACCGATGGGATCGTCACCTCGATCTCGATGGAGAACTCCGGCGTGGAAGCAGCGAGCATCACGATCCTCAGTGATAACGGCCTCCAGCCCCTCTTCACGAGCGATGGCACCGGGACGCTGACGCTGCCTCCTTACGTGGCGCTCGAGCCAGGACCTCGCGTCGTGCAGGTCGTCGCGCTCGGTGGCGCGCCATTCACGGCGGACGTCAGCGTGGACGTGACCTCCGGGCTCGAGCTCGAGCTCGAGCCCAATAACCGCATCGCAGACGGGACGCCGATCCGCGACGGTGACACCTTCGCCGGGACGCTGCCGCTCGGGGATGTGGATCACTTCACCATCAACTCGGCGAACCCCGCCTTCGTCGACGTCTTCACGTCGCTGCTGAGCTCGGACAGCCCCCTGACCATCGAGGTCATCTCCCCGAGCGGAGAGGTCTTCGAGCGCCCCCCTGCTGCCGCGGCGGTTTCGCGCGCGAGCTTCGTCGCTGCCCCTGGCCAGGATTACACGGTTCGCATCTCGAACCCCAACGCCACCCGCGAGGTCTCCTACAGCATCAACGCGCAGTTCGACGAGATGGGAGCTTACGAGAGCGAGCCAAACAACGCCTCGGCGAACGCTACCGCGCTCACGGCCGACGCCGATGACTTTGTAAGCGCTGGTACGGTCACCGGCATCACCGATGAGGACTGGTTCTCCATCACGCTCAACGCAGAAGCCTTCATGGAGATCGACCTCGAGCGCGTCGGTGATATCCGCGCGCCCTCTCAGACACTGAGCGTGATTGCCTTTGGCGCCGATGGCATGACCGCCATCGGTGATGAGAGCCTCGTGCTCCTCCCCGCGGGCACCAGCTACCTGCGCGTGCGCGCGTCAAACAACACCGGAACGGGGAACACCTACGGCGTTCGCGTCTCGCCAGCGGCCTCTCAAGACCTCGGCCCCATCGCGGCGGACACCACCGTGCGACGTGAAGGAACATTCGCAGCAAACCAAACGCAGACGACCTTCACCTTCGACCTTCCCGCGGGCATCCCCGCCACGCACGACGTGATCGTGTGGTCGAGCGCCACGCTCGACGTCTTCGATCCAATGGGCAACCCGATCCACACTTCGGCGGACTCCGGTCAGTTCTTTGGCTCGGCCGCGGACTGCTCGTTCGCAGGCAATGGGTTAGCTGCCGGGACCTACCAGGTCGTCATCCGAGATGGGCAGCCTGCGCAAAACTGGACGCTCTTCGTGGGCGTGCTCGACCCCGATGATGAATCCGAACCCAATGACACGCAGGGCACCGGGACGATGGTCGGCAACCCAGGCATGGGCCCCATCTACGTCTATGGTGATATGCCGGCATCGAACACCACCACGGATTACTTCACCTTCCAGACGATGGGGATGAGCAACGTCCGCATCTCCCAATACCAGATCGGTGAAACCGTCGCTGACCTCGACGTCATCTTCTATGAGAACCAGGGGCTCTTCCCTACCGGAAACGCCACGCAAACCCCACAGGTGATCTCGACGATGCTTCCTCCCGGGATGCACAACATCCAGGTCTCCTTCACGGATGACGTCGGGATGAACAGCCGACGTTACTTGCTCGTCATCGAAGAGATCTAGAGCGTCGCGCGAACAAAGCGAA
>Ga0031668_1185047_pt1 | contig 8380 bp, 3 predicted proteins | sample DeeseametaMP0895_FD_75020 | JGI IMG/M metagenome (GOLD analysis project Ga0031668, IMG submission 75020) | Metatranscriptome of deep ocean microbial communities from South Indian Ocean - MP0895 (Metagenome Metatranscriptome) | ecosystem: Environmental > Aquatic > Marine > Oceanic ...
GCCCACTCGACGCGCGTGCTCGAGAGCAGCGCGACGCGCTCTCCGGGCCGGAGTCCTTGTGAGATGAATGCGGCGGCGAGCCGCTCGGAGATCTCCCACCAAGCGCGCCATGAGAGCTGAACCCAATCGAGGTCGACTTTATGGCGTAGCGCCGGAGCCGACCCCGAAAGGTTCACGCGATGCTCGAAGAGAGCGATAAGGGATGTGTGCATGTCACTCTTCGGGCTTGGCCGCAGGAGCCTCGCCAGCGGCCGCGCCTTCGCCAGCGGGGGCTTCGGGGACCGAGAGTTGAAGGAGTGGAGCGCTGCCGCGATCGGCGACCGCTGCGAGACCCTCGATGAGACCATTGGTGGACTTGGTGAGGTCAGCGGCGTAGAAGCGGATCACCTCGACGCGGCGCTTGTAGCGCTGGAGCGCGTTCTGACCGCCGGTCTTGATCATCTCGGACTTTTCGAGCGGGATGATGTTCTTGACGTTGACCTGCCCTTCGGACTTGTTGGCGAGTGATTCGTAGGTCACGTTGCCTTCGTCATCCGTCTCGAATTTTTCGAGGAGGACGAGGCGCCCGCCGCCTGGTTTGAAGTCCTTGTCGTCCTTCTTGTCCTTGAGGTGCGCGAGGAGCTGCTTGTGGTTGTAGAGGACGGCGAACTTCTTGTTCCCCTGCAACAGCTCGTTGCCCTCGAGGAGCTGGTCGAGCTCCTCCTTATCGATCTTGGTCTGGTAGTTGTGGCGATCGAGCAGTTGCTTGAAGGTCGTCGCCTTGGCCGCGAACGTGGTGACGTTATAGACGTTATCACCGCCGATGAACGCCGCGTTCCCCCCCATGAGTCCGGGAGGTGGCACGAACTTCTCACCCGCGAGTTGCGCGACGAGTTCGTAGTTTGGCTTCGTCGGGTCGAGCTTCGCGGCTTTGCCAGCGACCTCGGTGGCCTTATCGACAAACGGCTTCACGTCGTCGCGGACAGTTCCCGCGGCGCGCGTCTGAGCGTCATACACCGAGCGCGCCTGGGATGCCTTGGAGCCAAAGGAGCCAAAGACCAAACCGACGACGAGCATGCCCGCCATGATCCCGATGGTCGCTGGCGAGAAGAGCCCCTTCTCGACGACAGACTCATCGATCTCGACATCGCCCACGGGGAGCTGCGAGAGATCGCGGCGACCCTGGGGTGGGCGCTTGGCGCCGGGAGGCGGCCCCGCAGGTCGAGGCGCCTGTTGCGGCGTGGGCGCGGCGGCAGGTTGCTGCGCTTGCCCATACCCACCCATATCACCCGCAGGCGCGCCGTAATCTTGCGGCTGCGACGGCGCGGGCTGCTGCGCGTATGAAGGTTGTTGTTGAGGTTGTGCTTGCTGGGGTTGCTGTTGCACCTGGGGCGCAGCTTGCGCCGCAGGGTTCCCCTGCCCCACGCCAGGAGGACCACCGGAACCTGGCCCGGGAGGGCCTCCTGCTCCGGGAGGACCACCAACACCGGGAGGACCACCTGCGCCTGGAGGGCCGCCTGCGCCGGGAGGCGGAGCCGCGCCCGGACGCCCAGGTGCGCCACCAGGTCGATTGGTGGTGTTAAGCCCGAGCCGAGCCTTGAGATCGGAAAGATCCGGCTTGTTACCGCCATTTCCATGCGTGGCCAATCAAACACCTCCTCTGCATTCCAAGCAGAACTTCTCACCATCTCTCTGCGAACCTTGAATCAAGCTGGTGCGAACGCTTCGCAACCGAGCCGGCCCAACCACCACGCCTCGATACCCGCTCGCGACATGTGGCGCGTTCGGGCTCGATGCAGCCTCTCAGGATTGAAGAAAGAGGAGGGGCTGGATACAGAGAGTCTCTCACGCGTCCAAGCTAACGCAGCAGAACGCGGGACGTCAAGCGAGGAGGGGCAAGGTGGCGATGTCACCGCTTGCAATCAATGCCCCCTTTCACCATGATGAGGCGTGCGCCAGCCTACCCAAAAATACAAGGGTGGCAGTGGCTTCTCTACAACCACACTCTCGGCGTTTTAACCGATTCCTTTTCGATATCCGGTGATAGAAGAAGATGCTCACCCGATCGTATACCCTCTCTCCTCTTGTCTGGTTGTCCTCGCTGTTTCTGCTGACGCTCACTGCGTGCGGTGGTTGCGGTGAGAATAACAACCCCGCTGGCGACGCCGCCGCCTCCGTCACGATCGATGCGATCGAGCCGGGCCTCCCCTACCAAGGAACCGAGGTCACCGTCTCCTTCGAGATCGCGCCCGAGGGCGAGACCGCGGCGAGTGATCTGACCTATCGCGTCGAGTTCGGCGATGGAGAGATCGATGAGGGCGATGACATCACATCGGGGATGGTCACGCACACCTACGAGATCAGCGGTGACTTCACCGTCACCGTCTCCGCGCTCGCGGGCGGCGAGGTGATCGCCTCGGACGAGCGCGACCTCACGGTCCTCTCGCCCGTCGAGCTCGGCGTCGACGCCGTCCGCGGACAACCCGCCAACGTCGACTCGGGTGATCCTCTCACTGTGTCCGCCACGCTCTCGAACAACCTCGCGCAGGATGTCACCGCCCCCATCGAGGTCGGCGCCTACCTGAGCGAGGATCCTGTGGCGACGCTCGACGACCTCGACGCGCTCATCCCGCTCGGCACATCCCTGGTGCGATCTCCAAGTGATGATCAACCCGTCGTCGGCGCGGGCGCTGACCGCGAGATCACCTTCGAGGTCACCATCCCCGCAGAGATCGAAGGGGGCGACTACACGCTCGTGGTCGTCATCGATCCAGCGGAGCAAGCCCTCGACGAGGATCGCAGCAACAACATCGACACCGGGATGAACGTCATCCGAGTGACCAACCCCAATCAGATCGAACCCGATCTCGTCGTCCTCGATGTCGTCGCCGCGCCTGATCGCGCCTTCCCCGAGCTCAGCTCGGTGACGCGTGGGTTCAGGATCGTCAACAACGGCGGCCTTGACCTCTTCGACATCGTCGCCGAGACCTACCTCTCGATCGGGGACGCGACGCTCGATGATAACGACACACTGATCCACACCTCAGAGCCTGTCCAGCAGCTGACCTCGCGCGGAGGCCAGGAGGAGTTCATCCCTCGCTCGTTCGTGCTCGACCAGGCGATCCGGCCTCCCGTCAACGGAGAGGCCGAGGTCTACGTGATCGTCAAGGCGTTCTCTCGCGATGACGTCACCGAGAGCGATGACGCCAATAACATCGCCGCCGCGCCGGTACCGATCCTCGTCACCGATCAGCTCGTCGACGGCCCTGATATCGTCGTGCGCGAGTTCACCGTCACGCCCGAGCGCACCTTCCTCGACGGCGCGCTCGAGTACGAGCTCGAGATCGCCAATGAAGGCACCGTCGATGTCTCTTCGTTCCTCTGTCGCGTCTACCTCGGCGATCAGCCCACGGTGAACACGCTGATGGATCAGCCCGTCGACTCGATCAACATCACCAACCTCGAGTCCGACTCCACGCGCACCATCAATGACACCATCACCATCTCGGCGCTCTTCGATCCGGGCACCTATTATATGTACGTCATCTGTGACCCGAATGATTTGCTCGGCGAGCCCTTCAGGAGCAACAACCAGAAGATCTACCCGAACCCGATCACGATCACGGATCAGGCCGACGTCGACCTCTCGATCACATCGGTGAGCGCACCTCAGATGGTCAACGAGGGCGAGTCCGTCACCGTCGAAGCGGAAGTCTGCGCCTCGGGGACCAACGCCACCGGCAACACCCGCATCGAGCTCTACCAGACACCCGGTTCGCGCGTGGACTTCAACGCCGAGCCCATCGCGAGCTCCGAGCTCGAGAACATCAACCCCGGCGAATGCGTCACGGCGTCGTTCTCGATCCCCGCGACCTGCGAGCAGTTTCAAGAGAAGTACGCGCTCGGCGTGATCGTCGATGCCAATGACACACTCCCCGAAACCAACGAACAAAACAACGCGCGCTCGGGTGATAACCTGATGACCATCGCGGGCACCTTCTGCGTCTGCACCGAGGATACGTTCGAGCCAAACAACCGCCCCGCTGACGCTCAGAGCGTCCCACGAGGAGCGAGCGATTTGGCGCTGTGCGTGGCAGGGACCTGTGACTTCTTCAAGACACCGCCGCTGGTCCAGGGAGAATCCGTCATCGTCCGCAACACCCACGCCGCCGACAAGGGCGTGCTCTCGACCAAGCTGTTCGATCCATCCGGATTGCAAGGACTCGCCGTCGATCGCAATGACTCCGGCGAGCAAGAGGTCGCGGCGTTTCTGACGGGTGGAGGTGAGTACATCGTGGAGGTTTGCGGGACCGAGACGAACACGCGCAACCTCTACTCCCTCGATATCGAGATCCTCGAGCGCAGCACGGGCGTCGATCTCACGCCGCGAGATTTGACGCTCCCTGTGCGCGACACCTTCTCGATCGGCGCGCGCGTCGACGTCGGGCTGACGCTGTATAACATCGGTCAAATCGACGCCATCGATGTGCCCGTCGAGCTTCGCATCTCGGCGGACAAGGTCATCGACGCCAACGACGCGCTGCTCGGGTCGCTCACGCTGCCAACGGTGCCAAACTCCTCGTCGGTGGCGATCGACGAGGAGATCATCATCCCCGTCGCGCTCTCGGATGGCGAGTACTACATCGGCGCCATCGTGGACCCGAACGCCACGCTCACCGAGACCGACGTGATGAACAACACCACCATCGGTCGCAAGATCGTCGTCGCCACTGAGTGCTACGATCCTCTCGAGCCCAACGACTCCTTCGCGGACGCCTACCCGATCACGGGCTCGGGCTCGTTCTCGAACCTCATCTCGTGCAACAGCGCGGATGACTACTACGAGATCTGCGTGCCAGACGGAAAGAAACTCACCGTGACGATCGACTTCGCGCACGCCATGGGAGACCTCGACCTCTACCTGTATGACAACCAACAACAAGCCATCGACAGCTCCGCGACCAAGACGGACACCGAGCAGGTCGCCATCCCCTACGTCAACGGCCAGCAATGCTACACGGCGTATGTGCAGAAGGTCCCCGTCCCCAACCAACCGGATGAGAACCTCTACTCGCTGCAGGTCGATATCGAGGACGTGAACCCCGCCCTCCTCTGCTCCTCTTATGCAGAACCCAACGATGCGTTCGGCACGGCGACGAGCTTGCTCGCCGCCGCAGAGCAAACCCAGAGCCTCGACCGATGCCCCGTCGCGGATACGGACTTTTACTTCTTCGATATCAGCTTCCCAGGGCAATCGATCACGATCCGCGGCACCAAGACACCCGGCGCGCAGCAAGGGACGCTTCGCCTCCAGCTCTACAACCCGAACCAGACGCCCGGCATCAACGAAGAGACCGCGCCTGACCAACCCACCGCGTCGATCGAGAACTTTATCGCTCCTCAGGCAGGTCGCTACTGGGTGCAGGTCACCGTCAGCGGGAACGCGCGCAACGTCACCTATGACCTCGAGGTCGAGGGCCTCTCGGGCGTCGACCTGACCGCGGAGAACCTCGCGATCGGACCGGGAACCTACAAGGTCGGCGACACGCTCCGCGTCGGCTTCGACCTGAGCAACATCGGCACCGACACCACCCAGATGGCGCCAACGTACCAGCTCTACTTTGGCACAGGGATGACCCCAGACCCCGCCAATGATATCCCGCTCAGCCCGATGGGATACATCGCGTCAGGCCAGCTCGCCGGGAACTCCTCGACCTACATCTTCGAGCAGGAAAACGTGCCCGCTGGCCTGACGCCCGGAACCTACTACCTGCACGTCGTGGTCGAGGACCCGGACGATATCAACCTCAACAACAACACCGCCTCGATCCCTGTGCAGGTCGTGCCTTGAGGTTGGGGGTGGCTGCTTCGCGCTTCTGGTTCGCGAAGGAGCCCCGGCAACCGTTGCATGATAAGGCGTGTGTCGTGCAACGCGGGTTGCGTTTGGGTATGCATGGCGCCCCCCGCTCAGGCGTCTTCCATCGCGAAGCAACTCGGTTGATATGAGTAACTCTCGCGCTTTCGAGCGTGTGACGACGCCTTCGCTGCCCCCCTGTATCTCGGCTACGCCTCGGGAGGGGGGTAGATCCCAGCTTCGTTCTTTGCGCTCCTGGTTCACAGTCATAAATGAGGTTCGCGTTGTGCAGCGCGCCCCCTTCTCGCACTGCGTGCTCGGCCGGACCCCCACGGCTGGACGCCGCGCCCCCAGAGGGTGGCTGTTACGCTGCTCCTTTCCACGTCTGGGTGTGCAGATCACAGACGAGGTTTGTGTTTTGCAGCGTCCCCCCTTCTCACTGCGTTCGGTCGGCCCCCCGCGACTCACGTCGCGCCCCCCAGAGGGTGGCTTTTACGCTGCTCGAATCCACGTTTGGGTTCGCTTCTTGCTGCCTTGGACCACCTCCGCCCTGAACGCGAACCACAGAGGCCAAGAAAGCGCTTGATAGCAGCCCCCCGTTTCGGGGGGCGCGTCGTCCAGACGCGGGGGTCCGGCCGAGCACGCAGTGCGAGAAGGGGGCGCGCTGCACAACGCGAACCTCGTCTTATGCAACGGCCCGCGCCGCACAACACACACGCCCTCTTATGCAACGGCCCCGAGCGATAACCAAGGGACCGCCAGAGGCGCCACGCGTAGCGTGGCGCCTTATGATGCATCAATCCAGGACGCGCACGAGCATCGTGGCGACCTCGGCGCGAGTGATCGGACGCTGCCCACAGTAGCGACCTGTTTCGCACCCGAGCGTCACGCCCGCTTCAAACAAGCTGTTTGCAGCGTCTTCGTAGAACAACCCGCTGTCATCACCGAAGTGATCCGACCTGGCGTCTGGCAGGTTGAACGCGCGCACGAGGAACACCGCCATCTGTCCTCGCGTCACGGCTTCTGTGGGACAGTAGATCGTTGGGTTGCCAGGATCGCAACCGGTCGTGATACCAGCTTCGGCGATGGCGTTGATGGCGCGCTCGTGGACCGAGCCGTCATCATCGACGAAGGCGTCCTCGGAGCTGTTTGGCAGACCGATCGCGCGCTGGAGCAAGGACGCCATCTGGCCGCGCGTGAGGACATCATCCGGGCAAAACTTTGGAGCATCCCCCTGGACGCAACCGTTGACGATGCCCCTGGCGTAGAGCTCGTTGATGGATGCTTCATGGGGGCTGCCGTCATCGTCGGTGAAGAAGGGACGCCACACCCTCGGGCGCAACTCCAGCGCACGCGCCAGCAGTGTCGCCGTCTCGCCGCGCGTCAACAAGCGCGTGCCGCAGAATTGGCCCTCGGCGCAGCCGAGGAGCAAACCCTCCATGCGCGCTGCATTGGCGGCCGCCTCGAAGAAGAGGCCGCCATCATCATCGAAGAAGTCCCAGGGCGTCTCGGGCAAGGCCATCGCGCGCTGGAGCATGACGACAAACTGCCCGCGGGTGACGATCTCCTCGGGGCAGAACTTCTCGCCACCACACCCTTGCGAGATCCCGGCGTGCGCGATGGCGTTGATGGCGGTCTCGAAGCCCGAGCCGTTATCATCCGTGAAGTAATCTCGGTTGGCCTTCGGCGGCTTGAAGGAGCGATAGAGGAGCGCCGCGGCCTGACCTCGAGTCAGGCGCTCTTCAGGACAAAACTTGGGTCGATCGCCCTGCACACATCCGGTGACAAGGCCCGCCTCGAACAAGGCGTCGATGGCGTCCTCGTGCGGTGAGTTTTCGTCATCCGAGAATGGCGGTGAGAAAGGAGGCGCGACAGGATCATCGCACATGCCTGCCTGATTACGCTTTGGATCGCGGCTCTGGGTGTACTCCCAGTGCCACGGCTCGCGCGAGCGGATCGGGTTGTAGAACCCATAGCGCGAGGCGTTGCGATCGAGCCAGGAGACCACGCCGCGATAACCTGTGTTGATATCGACCGCGTGACCGCTCTGGTGGCGGCTGTAACCTGGCCTCGCGGCCAGGTTGCCGTTGTTGCAGCGGCCGGTGAGGTAGCAATTGTAGAGGTACTCCTGCTGCGCCATCGTGCGATAGCCGCTGTTGACGCGCAGGATAACACCCTCGCGTTCGGCGTCGAGGCGCATGCGCCAGAAGGAGTCCGCGGTCGCCCTCTCCATCGGCTTCCCATCGACGGTGACGACCGTGATGCTGTAGTTGCGCCCAGCGCTGTAGGCGTCGTTGCGACGCGTCTCCTGACAGTTTGCGTGGGTGGCCTTGAGATCGCTCACGATCTGGAGGTTCTCCGGCAGGTCCTCATCATGCGTATGTGTGTGAGGGCCCCACTCACCGTGCTCGTCTAGTTCTTGATACGTCCCTTCACCACACCCCATCATCGCTGACAGCGTGACAAGGGTCACACCACACATCACACGCTCGAAAAACCTTCCTCGCATCATCCACCTCATCTTCAAGATGTCCTGTCTTACCTTCA
>Ga0031668_1013655_pt1 | contig 8356 bp, 6 predicted proteins | sample DeeseametaMP0895_FD_75020 | JGI IMG/M metagenome (GOLD analysis project Ga0031668, IMG submission 75020) | Metatranscriptome of deep ocean microbial communities from South Indian Ocean - MP0895 (Metagenome Metatranscriptome) | ecosystem: Environmental > Aquatic > Marine > Oceanic ...
GTAGGCATGGAGGATGTGATGCAAGTGTACGTGAGGCCGAGAAGGATCGGGGAGCTCCCTGTGGGAGCGCTCCTGATGTTGCCCCTGTTCGGGCTCCCGTTCGGCGGCTGGTTACTCGAGCACGGGCACCACAGCTTTGGCCTCTGCTCGATGAAGCGCGCCTTCGACCTCCCCTGCCTGAGCTGCGGCGCGACGCGCGGGACGCTGCGCCTGTTCCACGGAGATATCCTGGGCGCGTTCGCGTTCCAACCGATGATGATGACGATCTATGCGGCGCTGCTGATCTGGGGGTTCACCAGCCTCTGGGGCGTGGTGAATGACAAGCGCGTCGTGATCCAACTGAGCGACCGCGAGGACCTGATCTTCAAGATGATCGTCGTCGTCATCCCGCTCCTCAACTGGGTTTATTTGTGGCGGATGGGAATCTGAGCCCCTGTTCAACGTCCAGGGCGGCTCAAAACCGCCAGGTGTAACCGATCCCGAAGGAGCGCTCGAGCGCTCCTTCTTCGTTTGGATCGGACACCTTGTAGCGGCTACGCAACCGCTCGTTGTACGCGTTCACATCGTAATAGGTCGTCACGAGCGAGCCACCGTAGCAAACCACGCCTCCCGTGATCCCGAGGATCACCAGACGGTTATCACTGGTACGCCATCCCGCAAGGCCGCTGAAGACGCTCATCCCGAAGACCCCCATCCACGCCGCGCCGCGAAAGATCTTGTCGGCGTGGAAGTTCCCCAAGCCCGGTAGCGCCAAGCTGTAGAGCATCGCCTTCTTGCGATCGAGCTTTGCCTCCTCGTAGAGCTCGAGTCGGCGCTCGGCGGAGGGACCCCCCACATAAGCCATCGGCGCTTGTTCGCCCGTGTCCTCCTGCGCCATCGCGTCGACAGGTGTTGCCATCATCACCATCACGAGGAGCGCGATCGCATACCCAGCGCGTCCTTCTTTCAACGTGAAAGCCAAATCGTCCTCACTGCTCATCGAAACATCCTGTGCATATCCATACGGAGCGCATGCATTCATCACTTCAACCACATCGGCGTGAAAAACGACACCGGCGATGTCGATTTCTGTTTGCTTTTGGTCGATCCGGATTCAAGATCAGCACGTTCCCGAAAAACTGTCTGTTGGCAATGACCTGGACAATGCTTCGTGGACGTTCTTTGCCTGAAGGGCATCGCGAACCAGTCAACCTGAGAGTGCTGGCCGCGATGGGTGAGGTTCGGCCACGAGTGGTGTCCAAGGTCCCCGTGCGGGTGCGCCAATGGAACCTGCCTCGACCTCACTGCAAATAACGATCGAAACACCAAGTCGTTCGCTCGCGCGAACGCACACCCAGTGAGCAAAGTCATGTTTGACGCAAAATCTCTCTTCAAGCACCTCATCGCCCTCGCGATCATCCTCTCCATCGGCGCCCCCGCAGGAGCGCTGGCTCAAGACGAGGAGCCCGATCTCAACCCTGTTCAGGGGAGCGGGGATGACATCTACCTCGAAATCGCTCAGAACGACGCAGACTTCGACCTCGAAGAAGAGCTCCCCACGGACACGGGCGACGAGGACACGACCTACACGGACGAAGAGGTCGATGGTGAGGATGAGGACGCAGCTCCGCCAAAGAAAGACGCCAAGAAAGCCAAGAAAGATAAAAAGGCCAAGAAAGCCAAGAAGGCCAAAAAGAACAAGAAAGACGTCGACGAGTGAGCCCTACAGGTAGCGGCTGAACCACTCGGGGATCTTCTCATCCGCGCCTGGAATCCACTCGTGGCCAGCGTCCTCGTCGATCAGATAGTCGACCTCGACGCCATCATCCTCGAGATCCTCGGCGTAGAGCTCCATCGTGTAGAGCGGGACCGTGAAGTCCTGCTCGCCGTGGAGGAAAAACGTCGGAGGATGATCCTCTGGCAAGCTCGGGACAAAGCAGTTCACCCCTCCGCACGTCGCGTAGGAGCCTGCCATGATCGCGAGCGCCTTGAACTGACCGGGGTAAGAGACCGCCATCCGGCTCGTCATGTATCCACCACTCGAGATCCCGGTCGCGAACAAGCTCGTGCCATCGAGATCCCCGAAATCACCACTGTCGATGCGCTCGAAGAGTTCGAGCATCAGGTCGTGATCAGGCGCGAAGCTCCAGCCAAAGTTGTAGGGTGGGATGTTGGTGTCCCAGTAAGTCGAGCCGTTGACGCGCGTCTCTGGCGCGAGCACTGCGAACCCATGATCGAGCAGTGATTTCAGCAGCTTGGCTTGAATGTACCCGCCATAAGGTGTGTCCTGGTCGGCGGTCCAGGCGCCCTCTGACGAGAACAGCGACCCCTGGAAGAAGAACACCACGGGCCAACCTCCTGCGGGAGGTTGGCCCAGCGGGGTTTGATAGTGCACCTCGCGCGTGCGAAACCCGATATCGAGCTCGGCGGTCTTGTGATCGCACTCGATCCCGGCGGGGCCATCCTGGCAACGCGAGGGTTTGCCGAGGCCGATCTCTGGCGTGGCCATGTCCTCGGCCATGTCGCCAGATCCTCCCGAGTTCATATCCTCGGGAGGGGTCGCCAGATCCTGCTCACCACCATCGCGCCCCATATCCTCGACAGGGGGCTCCTCGCCCATATCCCGAACCTGTAAGGCCGAGGGCACGTCGCCACCGCACCCGACGAGCAGAGCAAAAAGCGCGAGGGCGATGGTGGCGTGCTTGTTCATGGCGTGGTGTCTCACTCTTTGGTTTTTCCGACGGCCTGTTGGAAGCCAGCCTCGGTCGCCCACTTCGCGAGCTGAGCGCGGCTGGTCTTGATCACATGACCGACACCTCGAACGCGCGTGAGGCGCTCGTCGGTGGCAGCGAGCAGCGCGTCGCGATCGACGTCGCCCTGTGTCTCCTCCTGGACCTGTTCGAGCGCTTCCTCGATCTGGCGGTAGAGGCGATCTCCTGCCGTCTCGACGAAGTCCTTGAGGCGAGCGCCGTAGTCGTGGATGACGCGCAGGAGCTCCTCTTCGAGCTTCTCGCTGGCGGTCTCCACTGCCTTGAGCCCTTCCTCCTTGGCGCGCTCCTTGATCTGTGCGTCGACCTTCTCTTTGAGGAAGAACGCGAGCAGAGGCGTGGCCAGGGTCAACAGACTACCAATAAGCATGTTGGCGAAAAAGAAGACCCCGACGCCGAAGGCACCGAGCGCGAAGACGCTCACATCATAGGCGACGGTGTCGACCTCCATATCGAGCTCACCGGAGAGACCGAACGCCTCGCGGTAGGTCTCGACGGCCTCCTTGAGGGACTCGTTGGTGATCTCGATGATCTCCTCGGCGAGCTCCTCGAGGCTGCGCGCTATTGCCTGGCCCTCTTCCTCGAGCCACGCCTTGAAGGTGTCCTGGATCCAGTTGGGGAGGTAGCGCTTGACGTCGCGCGCCTCGGCGCGCTCGACCTGGCCGGGGAGCTGCTCGACGAACTGCTCGGTGAAGATGCGCAGGTTGTGGCGCGCGGTCGCCGCGATCCCATTGATACGCTCGTCGATGAGCGCGGTGTTCTCGGCGATCAGGCGACGCGACTCCTTGAGCTTGCTGCGCACCGCGGTGATGCGGAGCTCGAGCTCGTCCTTCTCGAGGCGATAACCCTGGCGCTTGATGGCGAGGTTCTGCTCGAGCAATCCTGAGACGCGCATGCCGCCAGCGAGCGCGGAGTCGAGGATGATGTAGGCGCGCTGCTCCTGCAAGAAGCCCATCAGGTATTGCCTGAAGTTGATGAACTCCGCGGGGAGGTCGCCGCCACGACGTTGCTGCTCGAGCGCCTTCCTGCCCGAGAAGGCGAACAGTTCGACCGGACCGATCAGGCTCTCGAGGCGCTCTCTGGCATACTGCTCGACCTCGGCGATGTCCTCCTCGCTCAGGGCGTCGATCTTGTTGAGGACGAAGATGATCCGATCGCGGTTGGCGCGAAGCAAGCGATCGCGAATGAAGGTCACCTCCGACTTCTTGAGCACCTGCGTGGCGTCGAGCACGTACAGGATCACGTCCGCGCGTGGCAGGTATCCATACGTGATCTCGACCTTCTGGCGAGAGATGTCGTTGACGCCGGGCGTGTCCACGAGCACGAGCGAGTGCCCGAGCACCTCGTTGGGATAACCGATCTCGACGAACTCGGGCTCCTCGCCCTCGGCGCCGCTGTCCTTGACCGCCTGCTCCATCCCTTCATACGGGATGGTGTAGGACTCACCGCCGCCTTGCGGCGGCTTCACGGTCACCGTCGGCGTGTCATTGTAGACGAGGTGGGTGATCACGGCGGTCGTGGGTGTGATGCCCACAGGCAGGACGTCCGCGCCGAGCAAGGCGTTGACCACCGTCGACTTGCCGTGGTTGAACTCACCGAGGACCACCAACGTGATGCGACCTCTGGCGAGCGCCGGGAGGCGCTCGTGTTCGACCTCGTCCGCGAGTGATTTCAAGCCGCACTCGTCCGCGATCTCACCGAGCTCGACGAGCAGCTCGCCGACGTACTCCTCATCGACAGGCAGCCCCTCCGTGTCGAGGTCGGACTCCTGACGGGTTGCAGTCGTGGGCGTCACGGGCGGGAGATCGAGCGAGACGCTCACTTCACCTTCGCCCCCATCGTCTTCTTCCACTTCCGCGTCGCCCTCGTCCTCTTCGACTGCTTCAGACTCATCGTCGGAACCGAAGAAGACCTCTTCCTCTTCTTCCTCGGCGTCTTCCTCGACCGGGGGAGGATCGATCTCTTCGAGGATCGGAGCGTCATCGTCGTCCTCTTCATCCTCCTCTTCATCGTCGTCGATCTCCTCGTCTGCCGAGAGGATCGGGCTGCGACGTGGCGCGGGGATCGGGTTCGGAGTGGGCGTAGGAGAAGGCGTCGGGTCGAGCGCTTCCTCTTCATCCTCTTCGCTCGAGGACACGTCATCGAGGTCATCGACTTGAGACCAGAAGTCGAGGTCCTCTCCTTCCTGGGCCTCCGAGTCGCCATCGGCAAACGTCAGGCCATCATCCTCGCCGTCGGCATCTTCGCCGTCCGCGTCTTCGTCCGTGGCCTCGTCCACAGAAGCGTCGTCATCGGTGACGACGCTCTCCTTGGCGTCCTTCTTCTTCTTGGCGTTCGGATCCGCGACCGCGCCCCGCGAGACGACGGGAGAAAAGCGCGGAGCGTCCTCTTGCTCGCCGCCTCCCTCATCCTGTTCGGTGGAGAGGTTCTCCTGGTTATCATCCTGGGTCGGGTCTTTCTCGTCGCTCATGCCATCCTCATCACTGCGTGTGCGCGAAGATCGAAACGGTGCTCACTCGAGCGTCCTCCCCCAACGACTGTTCGGAGAGGACGCCTCTTATCAAAAAACCTGCGCGACGATGTCGGGCCGCACCGTCTGGAGGCGATACCTCGAGATGCGCGCGGGCCAGGACAAGACGGCCATCGCTGTGGCGCCTGGCAGGACGACTGGGGGTTTGTTGGCGCGAAACAACACGCTGTCTTCCCTCGGTTGAAAGAGGGTCACGCGTGCCTTGGCCAAACTTGCCCTTCGTCCGTTGCCTTCTGGCGCACGACGCCGCTCGCCCTATCGGCCCGTTGACACCTGAGGTCTCCCTCCTGGCCAACCCGATCGCGTCGCCACGCAGGTTCATCCAACGAACACTCCCTACCCTTGAAGGCAGGGAGTGTTCGCTGGAAAGCTCTTGGGTGGACGGGTGATGCCATTCCCTGCCTGTAAGGGTAGGGAGTGGCATGAATCACTCACATCACCTTGATCAATTCTTCCACTTCGCGGTCGACCTCATCGAGAGGTTTTCCGCCTCGCTCGCCAATCAGCGAGCGGTAGTAATTACTCTGGGTAAACAGGCGCATCGCTTGGATGCGCTTGGGGAGGTAGGGGTGCGAGGACATCAGCTCGGCGAAGCGCCCGATCCCTTCCTTGATCCCATCGATTTGCTTGAGGTAATCCTCGACGTCGACCTTGTCGGCGAGCTCTTTGCTGCCGGTGGCGAGCTTGAGCATGGCGCCGATGGCGGCCTCTTCCTTGGGGCAGCAGACGAGCCCCGCGCGATCGCAGGTGATCTCGCCGCGGCGGCTCCACGACTTGAGCGCGATCGTCGCTGGCACGATCGCCCACTTCACGTAAGCGCCGATCCCCTGCGTCAGGAACGTCACGGCGGTGCGATAGACCACATGGTTGTTATGCAGGTGGCCGCACTCGTGGCCGATGACGAACTTGAGCTCGTCGGGCTCGAGCAGCTTCACGAGCGCCGAGCCAATGATAATAAACGCCTCTTCATTGGTCCCATAGGTGCCCGCGTTCAAGCCGAGCGTGCGCGAGACGTAGACGGTGGGGACCGGGATATCGAGCGCGTGCGCGCAGTCGACGGTCGCGTCGTGGATCTCGGGGAATTGGCGGCGCGTGACCTTGACGGCCTGGCCGAGCAGTTCGTTTCGCTGCACGGACTTCCAGAAGCGCACGGTCGCCTCGGCCACGATGTGGACGGGCTTCATCTTGTTGAGGCGGCGCAGCACGCGCAGATCGCCCGAGAACGCGTAGTCGCCAAACTCAGGCCGCTCGCCATCGACGGCGACGCCTTGCCTGGCGTTGTTCCGATCGACGTAGCGCTGAAAATCGAAGTCGTAGGTCGCCATTCCTCTTCATCCTCTGCAAATGACAGGTGAGCCGATCGTACTGGCAGCGAGCGCGCTCACTTCTCGATGATCTCGGCGAGGTCGCTGACGTTATCGTCGTTATCGGTGGCCTGGAAAGATAGCACGATCTCACCGCGGCACACCATGGGCTCCAGGTTATTGGGTGGAGACCATGTGAAACGTAGATCTGCATCGTCGTCGGTCAACTCCGTGATCGGATAACCGTTGACATTCCCGGTGACGAGCACGAGGTCGCGCTCGGCATCGGTCGCCTGAACAGAAACCTCGAGGATGACGGGATAATCCACATCATATTTTGCCGCCATCTCACTGGTGGCGTCACCGCAGGTCACCTGAGGCGCGCTCAACTCGGGGGGCGTCGAGGGTGGTGGGGGTTCTTCTTCGCCGCCACATCCGATGGACAGAAGAGAAGTCGTCAGGATCGCTCCCAGCATCATTCGGGAGGGTATACACATTCGCATCACAGCTCGCTCCGGGGAAATCAGTCCCTTCCCATTTTTGTCTTCGCGTTGGCGCGAACAACCTTTCTCGCGCCGATACCTTCGAGAAGGCGCGCCGATCTCGAGGTCAAGAAGCTATGTGTTTTGGAGCCTCGACGCAAGCGGGATGCCTCGGGCATCACTCGCGGGGTGTTCCTCGGTGAGGATGTTCAATCCTCGTCCGAGAGCTCACCGCGGATCGCGTTGATGGTGGAGAGAGGATCGGTGTCGCGAAGCGCGGACTGGAGCCGGATGCGATCGACGGTGCCGAGCCCGCTCAGATCGGTCCGATGGATCGCGTCGATGACGCGATCCAGCGCGTCGAGCATCTCGAGCGCGCGCTTGACCGATTCACCATTGGCGGCCTGGTTGGCGGCGTGGAGCGGCGCCTGGAGCGCGGGCACCTCGACGGTGGCGTTGGAGACCTCGGTCAACTGCGAGGTCGCCTCCGTGAGGCGACGCTGGAGCATGGTGTTCTCCGAACGCAACCGCTCGAGCTCTTCCGGGTCGGGGATGTCTTGCTCTTCGAGCTCCGAGATCTGGGCTTCGAAGACGCTCAATTCACCCTTGAGCTTGTCGACACGAGCCTCCGCGGACTCGCGCGCCTCGCGCTCGTTCTCGAGGCTTTGTTCGAGCTCGCTGATCGAGGTTTGCGCCTGGTTTTTTGCCGCCTCGAGGTTTTGCTCGAGCTCGCTGATCGTGGCTTGCGCCTGATCTTTTGCGGCCTGGAGCTCATCGCAGGTCGAGCGCAGTGATTCGTTCTCTTCCTTGAGCGCGTCGCTCCCCGAGCGCTTGCGATCCTTCTCGAGGCGGAGGCGCTGCTTGAGGCCCTCGACCTCGTTCTTGAGCGCGCGCACTTCGGGGTTGAGCGCTTCGAGCTCGGCGAGCAACGCGTCGCGCTCCTGGCTGGTGGTCTCGGCGTTCTCGCGAGCCTTGGCGAGCTGCCCCTCGAGCTCCGAGATGGTCTCGGAGGTCTGGGTTTCGAGCGCCTTGTAGCTCGAGGAGGTCTGGGTCTCGAGCTGGGCCTTCTCCTTCTCGAGGCGCTTGGATGCCTTCTCGTAGAGCTCGCGCTGGGATTGCGACTCGTCGAGCGCGCTCTTGAGGCGCTTGATCTCGGCAGTGAGCTTGTTGCTCTCGCTGGAGTAATCCGCGAGGCGTTTTTCGTGATCGCTGGCCAGCGCCTTGAGGTTGGCCTCGGAGGCGATGTGCTCCTCGAGCTTGGTGAGGAGCTCGTCGCGCTCGTCGCGCGTCTCG